>Ga0114932_10001036_pt1 | contig 32679 bp, 22 predicted proteins | sample 2SBtaG_2_FD_87286 | JGI IMG/M metagenome (GOLD analysis project Ga0114932, IMG submission 87286) | Deep subsurface microbial communities from Kolumbo volcano to uncover new lineages of life (NeLLi) - 2SBTROV12_ACTIVE470 metaG | ecosystem: Environmental > Aquatic > Marine > Volcanic ...
CGCTTGTTCGGCGGGCTTCTCAGTTTTAGGCTTACGGCCGGGCGCACCACGTTTGGGCTGGGGGGGCGGCGCAGGCTTAGCTGTTTGCTGCGGCGCTTCCTGCATCACTTCCGCTTCTTCGGTAGCGATGCCGGTTTTAACAGTAACGGGTTTGCGGGCCCTGCCAGGTTTTTTCTTGCCGTCTTCTTTTGTTTCGCTGGCTGTGAGTGCCTGGCTGTCAAGGATCTTATAAATAAGCCCTTGTTTGTCAAGCTTTTTAACGCCTGCTATTTTCAACTGCTCGGCAATGTCGAGCAACTCTGGCAATAGCATGTCGTTCAATTGCAAAATGTCGTACATAAAATCAATTAATGGGGGGATTCAAATTGTCTACATCATTAAAGATCCTGTCTAAGGGATTACGAACTCAGATCCGGATAAATAAAAAAAATGTTGTGATTGGAAAGAGGGAAACTGATGTTGTCGAGAGCTATTAAGAGAACCCAATCAGTCTGGTTTCCGCTGCAATGTTAAGGCAAAATAATCAAAAAATGAAATGAAAATGTAAAAATCGGCGGACGGACCCACCAACATTATACATTAAAATTATACGTCTTTGTAATTACCTGTTTGATCACCTCATCGAGTTCCAGGGCGCTTTTGTGCAGGTGAGCAACGATTTCTTCCAGTTCCTGTGGTTTGTGTGTATTGATCATTTCGGTGAGGCCAATGATATTTGCAACAGGCCTTCTGATCTCGTGCGACTGGATCTTAGCGATCTCCCGCAGGGCTTCTGCGTGTTTCTGGATTTCCAGTTCGTTTTTTTTCCGTTGGGTGATGTTTACCGAGTTTATCACGACGCCCAGGTAGTTTCCATGTGCATCCGAGGCAGAATAATATTTCCGGAGGAGCCAAACCTTTTCTCCGTCGGGATAGGTGAAATGGTACTCGAATACATGGTTTTTAGTTTTGCTAAGCAATATATCATCGAAATGCATGGCGGCCGTTTTCTGTTGTTCCGGCGTTAAGTAGTTCATGATCAGGTCGCCCACTTTGTAAGGTTTGCCCAGCAGGCGGCGGGCATGATGCTGCGCAGCTGTATTGGCATAAATGATACGGAATCCCGGGTCTATAAAGAGCGTTATATAATCGGAGCTGTTGATGATGGCCTGGAGTGTATTCTCCGATTCATAAAGCAATGCCTGCTGTCTTTTGAGCGCTGTTACGTCTTTAGACAAACCGATGAGGTGGGTAACTTCCTGGTTATCATCCAGTATGGGAAAAGCTTCACTCAGGCTGAAGAGGGTTTCATTATTCAGCGCAATGGTTTCTTCGTAAGAAAGCGGGCTTTTGCAGTTGACGCAGGAAAACAGCTGCTTGCTGACCAGCTCATATTTTTCGGCGTTGAGTATCTCTTTCAGGTCTTTGCCTATGAGTTCTTCTGCTGTGTGGGAGAATTTCCGCAGGTAGGCCGCATTGACGTATTCTATGATGAAGCGCCGCTTTTCGGCTTCCACCCGCAATATGAAAACTGCATCATTGGTTTGTTCAACAAGTGAAACGAAAAGGGAGGGGCATACCTTCTTCATAGATAGGACATTGGCAAGCTTGTTTTTATTATGGTACTAAAAATAAAAATACAGGATGCCTCCCAAATTTCCATGAATCATGAAAAGGAATATATGAGTTCGGAAGCCCAATACGTATCTTTGCTGCCTTATGTTTAACAAAAGAACCAAGATCAAGACCTTGCTGGCCGGCGAATTCGTTGGTCAGGATGTGACGGTAATGGGTTGGGTGCGCACTTTTCGCAACAACCAGTTCATAGCATTGAACGACGGCAGCACCAATAATAATATCCAGGTGGTGGTTGCCCTGGGTATGCTGGATGATGCCACGCTCAAACGCATCACCACCGGCGCTTCCTTGAAGATCACCGGCGAGGTAGTGGCTTCATTGGGAAAGGGACAGAAAGTAGAGATACAGGCGAAGAGCCTGGAAGTGCTGGGCGACAGTGATGCAGAGAAATACCCGCTGCAACCTAAAAAGCATAGCCTCGAATTTTTGCGGGAGATCGCTCACCTGCGTTTCCGCACCAATACATTCGGCGCGGTGTTCCGCATCAGGCATTCACTGGCATTTGCCGTGCACCAGTTTTTCAATGAAAGGGGTTTTGTGTACCTGCATACGCCCATCATCACCTCCAGTGATGCGGAAGGTGCGGGAGAGATGTTCCGTGTTACTACATTGCCCATGGAAGGAGCGCCACGCAAAGAAGATGGCGGCATTGATTTCGGAGAAGATTTTTTTGGTAAGAGCACGAACCTCACAGTAAGCGGACAACTCGAGGGAGAGTTAGGCGCCATGGCGTTCAGCGATATTTATACGTTTGGTCCCACTTTCCGCGCAGAAAATTCCAACACCACCCGCCACCTGGCCGAGTTCTGGATGATAGAACCCGAGATGGCGTTTTACGATATTGAAGACAATATGAACCTGGCCGAGGAGTTCATCCAATACCTCATTCGTTATGCCATGGAGCATAATGCAGAAGACCTGGAATTCCTGGATCAGCGGCTGGCAGAAGAAGAAAAGCAGAAACCACAGGCCGAGCGTTCAGAGATGGGCCTGCTGGAGAAACTGCGTTTTGTGGTAGACAACCAGTTTGAGCGCATCACATATACAGAAGCCATCGATATTTTGCTGGAGTCCCCTGCTTACAAGAAAAAGAAATTCAAATACGAGGTGAAGTGGGGCATTGATATGCAGAGTGAACACGAGCGTTACCTGGTAGAGAAGCATTTCAAAAAACCCGTGATTGTTACCGGTTACCCCGCAGCCATCAAAGCGTTCTATATGCGTATGAATGAAGATGGAAAAACTGTTGCGGCAATGGATATACTGGCCCCCGGCATTGGCGAGATCGTAGGCGGCTCACAGCGTGAAGAGCGATTGGATAAGCTGGAACAACGCATGAAAGACATGCACATCCCCGCTGAAGAAATGAGTTGGTACCTGGATACACGCCGTTATGGAACGGTGCCGCATGCCGGTTTCGGACTGGGCTTTGAACGAATGGTACAGTTTGTGACGGGTATGGGTAATATCCGCGACGTGATACCCTTTGCCCGTACTCCTAAAAATTGTGAATTTTAGGTGGATTATTGGCAGAATCCCCCTATTTTTGCAACCCCGAAAGGGAAATAAAGCGGCAGAAGTGCGCCTCGCGCACCGAAGCTTCAGCGAAGGTGCGGTAGCTCAGTCGGTAGAGCAAAGGACTGAAAATCCTTGTGTCGGCGGTTCGATCCCGCCCCACACCACTTTTAGATTTATAACGCTTTGTAAATGAATTTTTTACAAAGCGTTTTTCTTTTAGGGGCAAGAATAAGGGCAAGGAATAATTGTTGGAAAAATTTTATTGACAAAATTTAGAGATGTTTAATGTCTGAAAACTTCATTAAATCAATTGAGCAAAATTGACATGGACTATGACTAAGATATCTTCAAAAAATTTCTTATGGCAGTAATCAGGATAGTTACTTCTTTTTTTCTTTTATTAAATAACCAAAACCGGTTGGCACAAAATGTTTATCAACCATCCAATCGTAAGCTTTGCTAAATTCTTCTGGACTAAAAACCTGTTTTTTACGATTGCTCCATTCAAAGAACTCCAGTTCAATAGATGCTTTTGAAATATCTTTTTTCAATATGATTTGATTGTTCCAGATTGCATAGATGGTGGCAATAGCTTCACAGAGTTTTTCGGTAGCATTCAGCAAAGTAGTAAACAGATTTTCCAACAACTTCTGTTTGTTTGAAAAATAACCATCGTAGTATTTATCAATCTCTTTGCACTTTGCTAATGGCTTAAACTTGTAATTTATTTCTTCAAACCACTTACTGCTTTTAAGTTTGAATATTACCGAGTGCATAAACTTATTGTCATAAGGGCCAGCGGCCTGTCTATAATAATTCCAGTTCAAATCTTCTTCAATAATATGCTCGGCTAAAAATTGCAGCTTTTGAAATTTTATATGTGTAAAGTTTTTATCTTCTTTAAAAATGGAAACAATTTTGCCACCAAGCACTTGCTTTGCAAAAGCTTTTTTGTTTTCGGGGATTAATGAAATAATTTTTGCAGTAGTATGTGCAACAGCAGGCATTTCTATCTCTCCCTTAAATGCTTTTTGTGAAAGTGCCCCATACAAATTTTCCAACTCTTTCAGACTAGTTTTGTATTGTGCTTTAAGAGCTTCGGTTTTTTGTACTATTTGAGCAAATTGGTTTTGGAGGGAGATTGGGGGAATGAGAATTTTTATTTTTTGTAATTCCTGTGCATTTATGTTAGCCATACCAACAATTGTCTTACACATTCCAAAAAGAGTTTGCTTTCCATGTAAAGAATTTAAGTAACCCCACAAATACCAAGGATTAATACTCTCTTTCAATCTCACTCTAATTAAATAGCCTGCTATTATCATTTCTGATTGTTCATTAAATACCGCAGTCTTTCCAACAAGCTCCTTTGAATTGGTTCGGTTAAAAAGTAAATCTCCTTTTCTAACAATATATTTTTCCTTTTCATCTTCAATTACATCAATGTATTTCAGTTTTGAAAAATCCCAATAACCATCTGTAGTGATATTGTTCATTCGCAAATATGGATATTGCCCTTCTTCTTGTCCTGGGCTACTCGTTCCATATTTTACATCTGTTACTATATCACCAATTTTGCCTTTTGTAAACTCTTTCTCATTCCTCACTGGGTCGCCAAACATTTCTAAAAAACTGCTTTTTACATATTCATCCAAAAGTGCAATACTTTGTTTACGTTGTGCAATAAGAGTTTCGGCTTGGGTGAGTATGTTAGCAATGTGGGTTTGGTGTTCAAGGGAAAATATTGGCAGATGAACAAACTCAACAAAACCTCTTGATATACCACCAACTGTAGAACCTCTAAAGTCTTTTAAAATTTCTCTATTACCACTTATAGATTTAAGATATTGAAAAACAAATTTCGGATTAGCAATTGTTTTATCAATTTTCAGATTAAACACATGTTCATTTACAGCCGCTTTTTCAAAAGGAAAATTTTCATCTACATGACTTATTTTTCCTGTCGTAGCTCCATCTTTAACAATTAAAATATCATCTTTATCTACTTTCCCTTTTTTAAGAGAATTGTAAAATTCTAACGGAACATATTTTTTTGAAGTAAAATCAAATCCTCCATTTCCATTCAAATGTTCTGCACCAATGGAAAATACTCCTTCTCCATTAGTCAAAGCTCCACCTTGCGGTCTACCGCCACTTTCAAGTGAGTTAATAATATTTGATAGCTTTACTTTTCGCACATTAATTCTTTTAATTCTTTCAACCCTTTTTGTATATCCATTTCCAAATTTTCTAATTTGCTCATAATTACTTCTGACTTTTCATAAACTATTTCTTCATACACTTCTTCTTTATAAGTGCTTAAATTCAAATCATAGTTGTTGTTTACAATTTCTTTCTTTGGTATAAAAAAATATTTAGCCTTACGGTCTGTATCGGTTTTTGTATTTCGCCTTTTAAATCGCTCAACGATATCTGGTAAATCAGTTTCTGCTACTTTGTTCCTTTTATCATCTAAAGTGTAGCCGTCTGCTTTCATATCATAAAACCAAATGTTATTGGTTTCACCGCCTTTAGTAAAAATTAAAATAGCAGTGCTTACGCCAGCATATGGTTTAAATACTCCACTCGGCAATGCTATCACTGCTTTCAATTCTGTTTGTTCAATTAATAATCTTCGCAGTGCTTCAAATGCCTTACCGCTGTTCTGTATTACTCCGCTGGGTACTATTACTGCACCTGTGCCGCCCATTGCCAGCATATTGTAAATACGTTCTACAAACAACAACTCTGTTTTGGTGGTAGGCAGTTTTAAATCTTCATTTATATCCCCCTTATCAATATTGCCAGTAAATGGCGGGTTTGCCATTACCAATTGATACATCCCTTCTTCCTTATAACTTTTACTAAGTGTGTCTTTATAATCCACTTTGGGTTCATCAATACCGTGCATCATTAGGTTCATTAAACCCAGGCGCACCATTGTGGTGTCCACATCAAAACCGTATAGCGAGTTTTCAATAATGCCTTTTACTTTTTCATTTAGCATAGCGCTTAATGTGGCTCGATAAAATCCATCTTCATCAGGCAATACAATATCGGGATTCTCTTTTAACACCATTTGCGTAAGCATATACTGGTATGCGCCCAATAAAAAACCAGATGTACCGCTGGCAGGATCCGCTATGCGCTGTCCCAATTGCGGCTCTACCAGTTCTGCCATTAGTTTAATAATATGTCTTGGAGTGCGGAACTGTCCATTCTTCCCTGCAGTTGCAATTTCACTTAACAATACCTCATACACATCACCTTGTATATCCTGAAAAGAATGACCACCATCAGTAGCATCTTTTTCAATTTCCAAAAACAATGCATCAATAGTTTTAATTGCTTCTACCAACAAACTTGCTTTTGGCATTATAAACACGGCATTTGCCATGTGTTTGGTAAAAGGCGATGTAGCCCCATTTAATTCTTTTAAAAAAGGAAATACTTTTGTTTGTATATGCAGCAATAAATTATCTGCAGGGTAATGCTTAAAAACACTCCAGCGCAGTTCTTTTTTATCTATGGCGTTTTCTTTTGCCATTCCTGGTGGAATGAATTTGCCTTCAAATTTTGATTTGTATTTATCACCGGTAAACTCAGCATCCCTTTCACGTTTGGCTTCAATATCATCTAGCCGCTTCATGAAAATGAGATAAGTTATTTGCTCAATAGCTGTGAGTGGATTGGCAATACCACCACTCCAAAAGCTGTTCCACAGTTTATCAATATGCGATTTTAATATGGCGTTGTTTTGTAACATGCAATAATATTATTCGGTTAATGGCGAAACCATCTGCGATTTGAAATACCAAGTGTAATTCCACCCCATGTATGAAAGGCTTTGCCTCCTATAAACTCTCTGCTGCGGCCATAAAACGAATAGCGCAAATACAAAATATCCCATAAGGTTAGATTAACACCAGCGTTTATCTCAAATAAAAATCTTTTTACTTCATTATGTGGTATTTTAGAAATACTATTATCCCCAAACATTAAACCTTCCAAAGTTGCATTGTAAGCAGCTAATCTCACATGAGGTTCTACAAAAAGATTAAATCTGAAAGACTTATTGGGAGCAGTAATAGGTTGTGCCCCTGTTAGCAAAACTTGCGGCTCAGGAGTGTATTCTTGTAAAACAGTACTGTTATAATTGATTAAATTAAATTTTATACCCGATTGAAGGTTTATCATATAATTACCAATATCTACCTTACCAACAAGACTTCCCTGCATCCACTGAAAGCTCATGTTATCTCTTAAACTTGTTGAAAATAAATATTTTTGCAGACGAGAATTATAGTTAATGACCAGCGATCCGTTATATCCAATTTGATTTTGCCATCCCATCGGGTCGGGTCTTTGAGTACCAAACCAGTGATGCCGATGTATATAAGATTGTACTTTACCGGGCCCACTTTTGCCTATTCCACCAATTATAATGTCACTTTGCAAAAGAATTTTTCCATTATTGCTTATTGATGTATTACCGATACTCATGAATGTGAGCGAAGCATAAGGGCGATCATTTCTAATTACCGCTGAACTTGCAAGGTCTTGCGGAGTATAAGCAGTGCCCCCAAATGCAAAACGTTGTATGTTTATAGCATTAGCTCCAGCAAACCTGTAAAAGGGCATCCATTTTAATCTTAATCCAGGGATTAATACTTCAAGCTTAGCTCCACCTGTGTAGTTTTCATCTTTATTACCTGCAGGACTAAAGAAATCATTGTCAAGGCTTGTAGCAACTTGAAAACCGTGACTTCCCTGACCATTTGCCAACACGCTAAATAAGAAAAACAAGAAACAAAAAATATATTTCATGCGGCAGAAAGTTTATTAGTCAGCAATAATATTTCTTCAATTTCCTTAGGATTGAAAATGCCCCTGATGCCCTCTGGATGAAGCATAGTAAAGGGCGCTTCAATCAGGTTTCGCTTACTGAGTTCGCCTTTTTCGAGAATGTATTTACGCAACAAATCTAAAAATTTTAATTGTCGACTTGTTAAATAGGTATGTTGTTTAATAAAATCATCAAAAGATTTTGCGACTGTTTCGGGAAATGTTTCTAATGGTTCAATGCCTAAAATGTGTTTGATAAATTGTACTAACTGAGCTTTACGATGATTGTACACCCTGCGTAATAAATCAATAGTAATATGCGGATGTTCATTGTGCAAAGCTGTTGCAAGTTCCTCTGCCTCGGCAGCATTTATTTCTTCACCCAATTTTATTTTCTTCAAAATAGGATTAGCCAAAACAAGTTCATTTATTTTTTGCTCCACCAATTCTTTGTATTTGGCAATACTCAACGCTTCATGTTGCGGACCAAACTCTACATATTCTTTTTGGGCAATTATATCTTTCAAATTATACTTGGCAGGAGCCAGTAGTATAATGGCTTCACGATATTTCATTAAAGGTGCGACTTTATCTATCAGTATATCCAGCTTTTCATCAGTAGCGGTTGCCCAATAATGATTGGTTTGGCTTTGGCGTATGATTTCTTCCTCTTTAGAAACAGTATTTATTGACAACGGTAATTCTGCTATTTCTTCTACAATACTTTCTTTAAGCGTTTCAAACTTGTCTTTATCAGCCTCCAACTGTGCAAGCGAAATTTCCAGTATATCTTTTTCAAAACGCATCGCTTTAAAATCAGCATCCGATACTGTTTTAAAAAGTGGTTTAACGGTTCTATTTAAGAATGCAATACGGTCAGCACTTAGTGTTGTCCAAAAATTGTCATCATATACCGGCTGCAATTCATGCTTAGCGTCTAACACAGATACAGAATTAGTCGGTAAGGTTTCAATCTGCTTGCGAAGTTTTTTTATTTCTTTTTCTGCAATTTCTTTTTGTCCTGTTTCAATTGCTTTTTCAATTTTTTCCAACCTTACAGCAAACAAACGAACAGGCAATGGTATTTGTGGTTTTAGCTCTTTGCCTCTGGGGTTTATCTTGAAATATTCAAAATTATCCCAGCAATCCAATATCAAAAACTCATCTTTTTCCGTACACCAGTGTTTCAGTTTTTCTTTTTCCAACAACCTTGTACCCCGTCCAATCATTTGCCAAAACTTGGTGTAACTGTACACGGGTTTTGCAAATACAAGGTTCATAAGTTCCCTCACATCAATGCCAGTGTCAAGCATATCCACACTTATTGCGACACGGGGCATATCATTATGAATAAACTGGTCAAGCAAACCGCCTTTGCCATATACTCTTGGGTCTTCGCTAATAATTACTTTGGCTAATTCGCCTTTGTATTGCGGATAAAGACTATCAAATATTTGCTCTATTCTTCTTGCATGTGCTTTGCTGATGCAAAAGAAAATTGTTTTACCCGGCAATACACCATTGCCATCTTTAATGCACTCCTCCATAAATTCACGAACAATGAGTGCATTAGTTCCTTTATTGATTACTTTCTTTTCAAGATCTGTTCCTTCGTAATTTATTTCTTCAATTTCTTTTCCTTCTTTTATTAAATGCTGCTGGTCTTCTAAACTAATGGTACGTTTATTTATTCCCTCATCCTGAAACTTTGTTTTCAGTTTCATTACCTGAAAATTGCACAGGTACGGCGGTATATGAGATACTGCTTCTTCATATGTGTATGCAAAAGTAGGCACGCCTTCTTCGCAATCAAATAATTGAAATGTATTGTGGTCAATTACATCAGTAGGTGTTGCGGTTAAGCCTAAAGTTATTGTATTGAAGTACTCCAGTATTTCCTGATAAGTATTGTAAATGCTACGGTGGCTTTCATCTACTATGATCAAATCAAAAAAATGTGCAGACAAACGGTTTTTTTCATCACGAATGATATTAAGCATTGTCGGATAGGTGGAAACATAAATCCTTCTATCTGTTGTTATATTCTTTTCTCCTTGTTTTGGCCATCGGGGTTCATTAGGTAAATGTTCTTTAAACGCTTCTAGTGTTTGGTCTCGTAATGCGATTCTATCTACTAAAAACAGAACTTTCTCTGCCCAGTTAGCTCTCATCAATGCATCTACCAAAGCAATACAAGTACGGGTTTTGCCAGTACCAGTGGCCATGACTAGTAAAAACTTTCGCTTTTGTTTTTCTACTGCTTCCATCACAGACCTTATAGAACCGATTTGATAATCCCGTCCTGCAATTTTTGTATTGATTAATTCACCTGCTAATGATTTCCGGCTGCGGCGTATATAAGCCAATCGTTCTAAATCTTCTCTTGTGGGAAAACCATACACTTTTTGAGGCGGATAGTTTTCTAAATTCCAAAAGAAAATATCATGGCCATTGGTATAAAAACAAAAAGGTAATTCACAACCTCTTTCATTTTGTATGTTATAACAATATTGTTTGGCTTGCTCTCTACCAATTGCAGCGTCAACAGATGTTTTCTTTGCTTCCACCACCGCCAGTGGTTTACCATCTTTGCCCAGCAATACATAATCGCTGAATTGATGACCGCCATAAGGGGTGGTGGCTTCCTGCACCATGTTTGCATCTACTACAATATCAAACTCCTCTATTACTTGAGTATAGTCAGCAACATTCCATCCTGCCTGTTTAAGCCGATTATCAATAATTTGTTTGCGGGTATGTTTTTCAGAGCTCAAGTTTTAAGGCTAACGCATTTTTGTGTAAAATAAGGCATTTCAGCGTTTAACACACTAATTTTGTCACCTTTTTTTAAAAATAAGTGACGCTATTTATTTGACTTGTCACCTTTTTTCATAAATTCGTGACAGATGATTTCTGTACAGCAACATATAAGTACACAGCTCTCTAAAAAAAAGCCTGGCGATTTAATTTTCCCGACTGATTTCCGTGGTAGTGGAACTGAAGTTGCAATTAAGCAGGCTTTATCCAGATTAGCTAAAACAGGTACAGTCGCCCGTCTGGCACATGGCATTTATTTTATTCCCAAAACAGATTCACTATTAGGAAAAGTGCATCCTTCTCCCGAAGATGTCGCAAAAATGCTGGCGAAAAAAGAAAAAGTAAACATCAGACCTGCCGGAGCATACGCCTTGCATAAACTCGGTTTAACCACTCAAGTTCCTACTAAACTCGTCTATATTACTGATGGGCCGCCAAGATTAATTAGAATAGGAAAAACAACTATTCAGTTCAAAGCAACAACCAATAAAAAATTAGCTACAAAAGGCACAACCAGTAGTCTGCTAATACAGGCATTGGAAGAATTAAACCTACAGGAGTTGGACAACAAGAAAAAACAAAAAATATTAGAATTGTTAAAAAAAGAAAAGCCCAAAATATTGAAACACGATTTGACTATTGCTCCAGCACGCATAAATGATTTTATTGTAAACCTTCTAAAACAGGAAAACAATGACGGGTTGGGTACAGTTAACAGATGAGCAAAGGAAAGCAACAGTAGAACAGGCAGCTATTCAGAGCGGCATCAATGCTAAAGCAATTGAAAAGGATTGGTGGGTTACACTTACATTAAAAATTTTATTCCAATCTAAATATGCTAATCATATTGTTTTTAAGGGAGGCACTTCTTTAAGTAAATGCTGGAAATTGATTGAACGTTTTTCAGAAGACATTGATATTGCTCTTGACCCGGAGGCTTTTGGAATGAAGTATGTAGAAAAGCCATCTAAAAATTATGTAGAAAAATTAAGAAGAACAGGTTGTGAATTTACAAGTACAGAATTGAAAATTGAATTGGAAAAACAATTTACAATGATTGGAGTTTCCAAGCAAGTTGTTACTATAGAATCAGAACCTATACAAGAAAAATTTCCTGATACTGATCCGCAAATACTTCATGTAAAATATCGATCGTTGTTCGATGCTAATGAATATTTAGCGGACGAAGTAAAAATTGAAGTGAGTGTACGGTCATTAAAAATTCCCTTTGCAGCAAAATCAGTGCACTCTATTTTATACGAAGTGCTTCCAAATAAGGCTTATGAAGAAACTCCTTTTACAGTATATGCTGCTGAGCCCCGCAAAACATTTTTAGAAAAATTGTTTCTGCTGCATGAGGAATTTTATCGCCCGGACAAATCCAAAATACGTTCATTCCGCATGTCGAGGCATTTATATGATTTAACCAAAATGATGGATGTTGGTATTGAGAAAGAAGCTCTGGCAGATACAGATTTATATGCAACGCTTATTCGGCATAGAGAATGGTATATCCGCATTTCATGGATGAATTATGAAACACTTGCAGCTTCAACAATCAATTTTATTCCTCCTGATGAAGTGATAGAAGCATACGAAAAAGATTATGAAGTAATGAAAGAACAAATGATTTATGGGGAGGCGGAAGAGTTTGATGAGCTACTACAGAAATTGTATGGACTTTTAAACAAGCTCAAAAAGTTATAAAAACATAGAGAGTACGACCAATCATGTTTGTTTCATTTCATTTCATATGAAATTCTACAATTAATATGAGTTACGTGAAGAATATTTTCTTTTGATGAGGTATTGTTTTCTTCTCAATATTATTCTGATTTTTCCTTAGGTTTTGGAACCCAAGTTGAATATAATTCCCATGTTACAATAAATGCATCACTGTTTGTTGAAATATCGAATTTGCATCCTATAGGTTCAACATCAAAAAAAGAAAACCTAATATCAACAGTAGTCAATGGGGGAATTATTAATGATCTGCTTCCATCATGGTTAGAGTCGATTGTTATAGTCGTGCCAAGTATATTTACATTCTTCACTTTGTAGTGCATTCCCTGACCTCCTCTATAATTTGCAGAGGTTGGCGAATTCCAAGAACCGTGGTCTAATAATTTTTCAACTACTTTCTTTGTCATTTCAAATTCTTGAATTTCTTCAGCTGCAAATGCAGGGCAATCGGAATGATTGGGACTATTTGGGTTCTGTGGTGTATCCCCTGAACCTGCTACAGAGCCATCAGCTTTATATTTTGTATTCAGATAAGGTTCAGGATCGACATAATGATTTTGTGTTGCAAAATAATCTGTCGATACCTCTACATGAAGATGCTTAAAAGGTACGTTATAAGCATTACCTGATTTACCCGTTTTGCCCAAATTTGCACCAGCTGAAACTGTATCACCTATAGCTACGTTTATTTTGCTTAAATGGCAATACTTGATTGAAAAATCATCAGACCTAACTATCACGAAATTTCCAACGCCACTTGTATAGTTTGGATCAGAAGGTTGTAAATCTCTAATTTGAGCTACCTTTCCTGAATAAATTGCCCCAAAATCTGTTCCTTCTAATGCCTTTAAATCTGTTCCGCCATGCCAAGTGGTACCGCCATCACGCGAGCATCCATATCTACCCCCATTAATTTTTGTTCCAGCAGCATCGGTAGGGCAAAGAACAGGGTTTGGAAATGGATCCAGCGGACCTTCAGATAAAAGAATTCTTGTTATCATTTTTTTTATTTTAAAAATTAATAAATTAATTCCACATATCTAATTCTCATTTCTTCATTATCTAAAACATCAATTTTAAGTAGATCGGGGTTATCTTTTTCGTATCGCTTTTTCAATTCATCCCAAGTTTCATCCTTGAACCATTCCACTTCTATCAATCTAACTCTGAAATGCGAATAATTAGAAGATTTTTCTTCATCACGGGTTTCATTTTTACTAAATTTTAGATTCAGGTTTACAAGATTCTCTTTTTGCATTAAAACACTTTCCGAAAGCAGAGGATGATGAAAATCGTGTGCTAATTTATCCACACCATCATCCCCAGTATCTAACCAAGACTTTACTGGATTCCAATCAAATGCTTTCCCAGAATGACTCCCCTGAACAGTTACAATAAAATTTGAACGGACTTTCCATACATTTTCCGCTGAATTGAAATGATGCAATGATTCATGGTCAAACGAAACAGTCAGAGCTACTTCACCATATTTATTAAAAAACAGATTGGGCTTGTTAAAATAAACGGAAAGCTTTCTTTCTGGCAACAAATAGCACCATGTAGAATTTTCTACATCCGAAATCCTGCAGTCATTTTTTATATCCAATAAACTGGCACCAGCTGTCTTGTCATTATAGTTAATTGAAAAAGGTTGAAAATGCACAATCGAGAAATTAATAAATGGATTATGCAATTGTTTTCCATCCTTTGTTTTTATATCCAGCTCAACTTCAAATTTCCAAAGCTGCTTTTCAACATCAAATTTTGGGAGGAAATGATATATTCCCAATTCATTATCAAACTCGACTTTGTATTCATTATCTTCCGGAATAATTATGTCTCCGTATTGCAAGTATTGGCTTCGGTTTGAATATCTGTCTGAAACAATATCCCGACCAGCTTTTGAAATTAGGTCATTATCCTTAAATAATTTGTTGTAAAGACTATCAGCATCTACAATAACTCCAGCCCTTTCATCCTTCCCTGATTTTAGCCTACCCCTTTTCAAATAAATTGTTACAATATTTCCCTTCTGAACAGAAATTGTTTTTTTATGTGAAGGATTAGATCTTTTTTCCTGAGTAGTAGTTACTGCAAGTGCGACATCAGGTTTGGATGGCTGGCTATTGTTAAGAGTTATTACCTTAAATCTAAGGTTGGAATCATTCTTTAAATTCCTCATTACATCCTTAATCTTGGGAAGAGCATATTCCTCCAATCTGTCAACTGCTTTTACTTCGCCGTTGTCGTTAAATACTTCGTCGGTGAAGAACCCTTTAAATTTGGAAATATTCTTTAGATAATACTCACGCTCCTCAAAGCAAGTGGTTTTAAAATCATATTGAAGATTTAGCTTTGTAATCAATGAGCGAAACACATCGCTTATACTATCAATGTCTTCAATGTTTTTGAGGTCTTTTAGTTGACTTAATATTTCATTTGAGAATTCAATTTTATGTTCAAGAGTGAATACATTATCAGGGTTCTTAAACCCTACCACTGGTTCGTTCGGCAAATGATTTGTTGCAGAGTTTGATGAAAGAACGATTTGGTCTGGATCATCTACAAACACTTCTTTACGCATCCATAATTCCAAGACACCTGTAGGAATAACTTCTTTTAAAAATTCAATTTTCCTGAAAGCATCCAACCTTTCAAAGTGAGAGCTCAGTTCAACTTGAGTGAAAGAAGAATTAATTAATGATTCAGTTGGTTTATTTTTATCAATTCTATTGCCAATGATATTAACTCCAATCTTGTACTGCTTATACTCTTTTTTGTTAAGCCATTCATATAAATGCTCTATTAGCTTATGATCTTTCGGTGTTGATGTTAATTTAATTACTTCAGGAACAATTAAAGGCTCTTTAACTGCATGTGTTAGGGAAATTTTTTTAGGAACATTCCTTTCGTCAAGCAAACGATTTACATCGTCATCATTTTTATTTCTGATATATCGTTTATGTATGTCTATTTTATTTTCTAAAAAACTTATATCCTTCCACCAGCCCAGGGTCAAAAATTTTTCACCTTCCTCATCTGTCAAATTTTGAATATGCCCATACACCTGGGCTCCCTTTTTAAGGAAAATTTCAATCAGCTCCTTATTACTGTTATCATTAATGTAAATTTCAGAATGAGACCCTGCTGCACATAAGAGTATACTTTCAGGCTTAATGCCCTTTTCGCCACCGTAATACATTTCAAATTTATTTTTCCCAGGAAATACAGGTTTAGCATATTGCTGATCCCAAAACAATTTAACAATAAATCCCTCTACACTACGGTCAGTTAAAAATCTAGGATAAATATGTCGCTCCGGGTAAAATTTCTCCATCTGTGTGCCACCACAATAGGATGTGCAACCCTCGGGACATTTATTAAAGTTGCCTTCAGAATCCTTTTCGTTTGTATAATTCTGATATTCACTTTTGTCAATAAATGAACAGTTTGCCCTCCTTTTAATTTCAAAAGATTCTATTGCAGTCATATTTGGCGATGACAATAAGCCGTACCAAAATGCTGGTTCTATATCAATTTTAGGTGGCAAAACATGTCTTTCATCAATAGTGCTGCTGGTATCGCTACCTGAATTGCTTCTGACTATTATATGTTCTAAAGAAGCTCTTTCCGCGATTGGTTTTGACATATCATCATGCGATTCATTACGATGATATAACTGGGGGGCTTTTTTATTTTCTAATGGCCTGAACAGAATCCGGCTCGGAAAAAACAAGTCAGGTTCCTCATCTAATAAATCCTCAATCGTTAACTGCGAAAAATTACTATTATTTTCTTTTAATGGCAGCCCCCATCCATTTTGGTATTCATGATAAACAGCAAAAGTATATTTCTTGCCATACCTTAATTGGGGAGCATTGTTCTTTGAGAAATTTTCAGGGATACCAAAAATACAATTGAAAGCCGCCTCATCTGAATCATTTGCTGTAAGTTTTGGGAAATAATAAAATGAAATTGCTCTATTAAATCTTTCCTGAGATTTGGAGACACCATCATCATGATTATTATCTAATTTATCAGCAGCATCAGCAACCTTATCTCTTTTAATACATTTTGAAAATGCACTTTTAAGCTTGAGTAATTCACCTGAATACTCGAACAAAACATTACTAGTTGCTGTTTTAATTTCTCCATTCTCCATATAAGCAGTCGGCGCATCCAAATGAATACTTGATTCGACTACACCATTGTAATATAAAGGCTCTTCATTTCCTTTACCGAATATATCCACGCTCCGACTAGTAAGTGAATATTTCCTTTCATCATAGTCAATAATAACTCTATGCCCGCTTACAAAATGTTCTTCTCCCAATTTGTCTTTATCAATAAAACTAGGTTTCCCATTTTGATCTTTTTGTATAATATCAACAGGCTTTATTATTTCATCCAGTTTCTTGTGTGTAAACAATATTCCTCTTGTTAATGACTCTTTATTTTCAGACGCATCAACTTCTTGCCCACTGATCAAACGCATTTTGTGGTCTTCCAATTTTTGTACTTTTGAAACAAGATCGAAGGAGATAAGTTCAGTGTTTTCCTTTTTTAGAATGGATTTATGAAAATGAACCGCAGGATTGGCTTTGTTATAAATTAAATATCCATGCTTATCCCCTTTTTTATTTCTTATGTGTTTTATAGGAGTGGTAAGAAAATATATGTTTTTCTCTTCTGCAGGTTTAGTGGGATCATCAGCGTATTCTAGTGTAATATTGAATTCATCAGATGATATATCTTTTAAAGAAATTTTATAGTCTTTAGTTAACCCCATTATTCTTGACAAGACAGGATCGCTTGTAATAACTGAAAAACTGTGAACTAATTCATCAATTTCAATTTTCTTTGCGTGCTCAACATAAGCTTTATTAAAAAATTTTGAAGGATTCAACAAAAATTCTTCTATTTTTGTTTTAGCTGTAAGGTTATCACTTATGAACGTTCCAAGATTAGAAAATAAATTCTTTAAATCCCCCTCTTTCTTAAGCCCTATATATTCAGCTGCATGTTCTTTATATCTGTCATGAAACATTTCTCGCTCCTTTTTTGCTATCTTTTCATTATGCCCTCCAAATTCGTGAAACTGCTTTAGCCTTTCATTTAACTTAACTTTATTTTCATTTTCACCTCCAAGTTTTTTTAGTGCATCCTTGATATCATCTCTATCAAGTGAGAATGTGCTCAAAAGATGAAATTCAGGGCTATTCTTTTCTGAAGAAATATCTAAAAGCAAATCCGGCTGCTTGTGATTGTAGATTTTTACAGAACTTTCCGTATGCACCGTTTTAGTTCTTTTTCCTTTACTATCAGAAGGGAATATTATAGACCATAATTTATCTTTAATTTCTTTGTAGTCACCATTTTTGTTCAATTCATTATTTAGATAATAGATGAATGGGTTATAGGTTTTACCATCTCTTTCTGGAGGTATCTCTGGAATTATCTGGATACCATTTTTAAATTGAAAATTATTTTCTTCCTTTTTCAATTTTAAGATAGCATCATAAAAATCATTATAGCGTTTTTGTATGGTTGCTTCATCTATCCTATTACCCTTACTATCGTCTGTGATAAAATCTGAACAGTATTTGTTTATATTAATACATACTGAAACAATAAGTTCGTCATTGCTGTTATTGTCATTTGGTAGTCCGGCAGGAATGACCATCCCAATAAATTTATATTTTTCAGGGCTTTTATTCATGACTTATTGTTTTTAAAATAGTGTTATAAATTTTTCCCAGGAATCTTCAAAAACTGGTTCAACAACGCATACTTCCTTTTTCTCTATAGTGTTAAAGTGGTCTCTCAAGCTCTTTTTGAATTTACTTCCACTAAGTGCGCTAACTTCATTGCGTTCCAAAAATAAATGAGCTGAATTTGTATGATATTCTGCTATTTTATCTCCAGCTGAGCCATTATTATTGCTTTTTGCCCCAGAAATTTTTTGATGGAAGCTACCAGAGAAAGATTTACTGATGAAACCAAGCTTTACAGAATAGGTGACAGTACATACACCCTCGACATAACTGTTTTCGCTCACAACACCCAGATAAATCCTTGCTGCAATTTCAATTATCCACATGGATAATCTTCCTTCTGCAACAAAGTAGCCTTCTATACGGACGCCAAATTCGTTTTTTGTGTATCTGAAGCCAAAAGCCAATTTTACTTCTCCTGAAATTATTCCACCAATGGTGATACCGGCCCATACACCTGCTTCTAATGCACAGTCTATTTCAACAATTCCTTTTTTTGGATCAGCTACAATACCAAAGAAACCAAACCCGGCATATATACCTACCGCAATGCCGAACTTGCTGTCAGGTTTTGCCAGCGAAAAACCAAAACGCAATGGGCGTTTATCAAAATAAACTCTCAGATCAAAATTTAGCGAGAGATTAAAAATGGCAAAGCCGGGGCTCATGATTGATGGGATCGCGAGCGAATAACCTAACCCTACATGGTCACTCTCCAATTGCAGAATGAGACCCCTGCCCATTGTTTGCAGCCATTTTTCAAATGCCTGCACAAAAGATAAAGCTCCGTCAAACTTTACATCTTTAATTTTTACATCAAAATGAGTGGAATGGTCAGAACCCGCAATGAAACTAATTTCGCTAAAACCAATCGTAAGACAATTGAAAAAACTAATTCCAAAATCGGTAAAGCGGTTTTCGGAATAAGTAACAACTTTTTCAATAGCAGGTGGAAATTTGCCTGATGTGAAATAGGTAGTTGCCTTTACATCTACTTTTAAAGTAGTATTTGGATTTGAAAATTTTTTGAAAGAAACTATACCTAAGTTTATATCTCTGAATTTATCTGTGTTCCAATTGTAAGTGAGGTCTTGTTGTTTGATTGAAGTGAGTAAACGGTAAATGTTTTTAGCCTCGTTAATATTTGATTGAATAGCCAAAATATTATCTGCTCCAAGTGCATCAATTAACTTGTTCTCTTGCTCGTCAATGTAGTCTTTTACTTTTTGGTCTAATTGTTTTGCATAATCAGTTGCTTGTTGTTGTAGAAAGGATTTGTAATTGAGTATATAACTATCCAACAATTGTTTCTTCTCATCAAATTCTTTTATAAGACCTTTAGGGTTATAAGTGCCGTTAGGCTGTCTTACACCATAAATAGCTTCGTAAAGTTCTTTTACTGACTTAAATTCAGGACTACTTTTTAATTGCTCAATTATCTCACCCGATTTACCATTTATTTCTCCAATTGTATTTGTGCGATACTTGATAAAGTCAGTTCTGACTTTATTTAGTTGTTCTTGACCAATAGTTTGAACATTTTTAATAGCATCAGAATATTTTTTTGATTCAACTTTATAAAGAGATACAATTTCTTCAACTTGAGATTTTGATGTGTTGTATAGCGAAAAATACTTTTCTTTAAATCGCATTTCAACATCATCAATTTCTTTCCTTAGCCGTTTTTGTTCTGAATAATAAAAGTAAGGGTCACATCTCCTTAATAAATCTATGTATGGATTTGCTTTTGAAATTAATCCTTGCACTTTTACGAGTACATCTTTTACTTCTGCGGAAACATTGTCTGTTGATTTAATATATTCTGTAGAGAGATTTTTCCAATTTTCAATTTCATTGGAAATTTTCCCTAATTGTTCGTCCTGAAACTTCTTGGCCTCTTTTTCTACTTTATCAAGGATTTTTGTGTAGTCCTTTATCAAGACTTGTATTTGAACCGCTGCTTTCTGTTGGAAAGCATTGCCATTAATATTTTTAATGACAAACGATTTAAGAGTGTTTATTTTATTTTCTACCTGAACAAATTTGCCGTTAGCAACATCATTAAACACTAAAAGAGGCTGCCCTTTATTGATGTCTTTAGTAAGTTCATAGGTAATGGAGGAAACGGATTTACCATTGTCAATTACATAATAAATAACATCTCCTGAAACATCTATCTTTTTTGTGTCAGAGATTGTATCGTAGAGATTTTTCAACTTGTCAGAAAATCCACAGAAATCTGTTGAGTCGTAATAGGGTTTTAGCTTGGTGTCGAGGTAATCTTTAATATCAATTCCATCGATTTTTCTTAGCTCATTTGGTAAAGTGTTTATGATAGCAATCTCCTTTTTATAATCTTCAAAATAGTCCTTAAGTTTTTCTTTGGCTTTATCGAATTCTTCATTTAGCAAATATTTTTCTTCTTCAAAAAAATTGTTTGCATCAGTTTTTATATTGTCAATTTTAGTGGCAATGTCTTCAAATGGAATTTTAGTTAGAAGTGTTTGAAAAGCTATTGTTCGATATTGTTCAAAAAGACTTTTAACCAAATTGTCCAACTCTTTTGCATTAGGTATTTCATTACTTAATTCCTTTATCTTTTTGTTTATTTCTAACCTTGCTGTTTCAAGTGTGTTTCGTAATTCATTTATTTTATCAAGATATTTTTGAATTAATTTCTCAGGTGGTAATTTATCATGTGAACCATCAGCATTAGGTATTGGGTCTTCAATTGTAAACTCTACAATTCTTTTGTAGATGGGAGAATTAAGAATTTCTCCTTCAATTTTATTGAGAGTTTTATTTATCTCAAATAGTGGAGTTTGGTTGTTATCTGAACCTGCTGGGATAAGTTCATCAAGAATAGCAGTTAAATCAAGACCGCAAACATCAGAGAGTTTACCTCTTAACAATTCACGAGGATTGAAACTTGCAATTTTTTGTAATCCTGCTGCTGCATCAGATAATACAGTTCTCCCTTTTGATATGGAATCATTTATATCCTTTGGAAGCGTAACGCCAAATTTTTCTAATGAAATTGTGTCGGGAATAATATCTGGCACTGCAAGATTTCCTAATTTGTCTTTCGCCTCTTGCAAAGCATTTTTGATTTCGCCGTACCTATTATTTACTAATTCTTCTTTCCCATTAATGAAGGCGTCGGTATTTGATAATATTTGTTTAGCGGCATTAGCATATTGTTTTTTTGTAGCATCAACCGGGTCAACGATTGATTCTTTAAATTCATGATTTATATAGTTGTTGTGATATTCAACAATCGAAGAGAATTTCTGCTGAGTCAAATCTCTGATATGGTCAACAAATACTTTGGCTCGTAATACCTGTGGAAGAAGGGGAAAGCGAACTTTTGCAAACGGGTTATTTACAGTAAAAACATTCTGTTTACTAAAATTAAAGTAGGTTTCTATAAAATCTGTTTCAAGAATATGTGTTTTGCTTTTTGACTCATTTAGTGCATTGTTCAGCTCTTGATCAGTAAGAGAGCTTGTATCTTTTGTTGATAGAGGTTTTGTAAAAGCAATTTTTTGATTGTTAATTATAATTTTTCTTCTAACGTTCGCTGAATGCGTTACATCATCAGAAGGATGATAAAAGTAGCTATCTGCTATATTCCTTTTTATTTCGTCAGTTGTTTTACCGTACAATGGGGTCGGTGAATCAAAAACAGATTTTCTAATAAAAATGAATGGTGTACTTAAATTCAGAGTCCCTTTATCCCAATCATCAGCATCAAAAACAGAATGAAAGTATTTCGGATTTTCAAAAGTTCCTTCCAAAATTGGCCAAAACCATAAAGCACATTCCGCATCCGCTCCAACAGGAATTAAATCAGTTTTTGCTGAATTCCATTTCTCTTGATACGGTTCTATTGGAATGCGTTTTTTTTCGATTGTCCTAATTTCTTTCCAAGTATATCTACGAATATTCGGTTCATTAATTTTGGTAGGTTCAAAAACTTCTTTTGAAATAGGGGAGGCTAGTATGTTATTAAATGTTGGTTGTTCAAAATTAGTCGGATTACAATGTATTTTTTTTTCTTTTTCTGTTAACTCAAATATTTTTTTCTTCTCAATACACTCACAATATTGTTTTAATTCTATAAATGAACTTGCACCTGACAAAACAATATTCCCCTTTGTATCTTTTATTTCATCCGTAATTTTTCTTTTGCCTTCAATAACATGCTTATACCTTTTCCCATTTTTATTATGAATTCCTATTCTTGCAACTTTGATAAATATGTCTCTACCTTCTGTGATAATATGCTCATATTCTATTAAGTCAACTCCTGGCGGTGCTTCTTCGTTATAATATTTCAGGTGAGTGATAATTCCAAGTCCCGTAAAGAAGAGCCCATTAGATTCTCTAATATCAAATTTCTCATTGGTAAAATCAATATTAGAATATTCGTTTTCGCCTTTTGCAAATTGAGTAAGAAATGTTAATTCTGCTTTGTCAAGAAGGCTTGGAAAGAAATTATGCTTTTGTCCTTCGATAGATGCTTCTTCACATGATTTATCTGTAGATGCTGGACATTCCACATCAGCATTTGTTATTAAACCAGCGATTCGAAAAGAAGGGGTTTCAATTTTAAATGTTGGTTCCTTGCTTTGCTTATCATCAGCTTTAGTTTTATAAAAAAGAGTATTATTCCAAATTTCATATTTTCTATAACCGAAAGATGATTTTTTTTGATTTACAAATTTGTTTGACCAAAACTGTTTTTTAGGCTTCTTATCGCCTTTAGCTAAAGCACCTGTTGAATCTCTTGCAATAGGAACGAGAACTACACCTTGGGGAAACTCAAGCAGTGTGATAGGAATGAAATTTTTTACCGATGGTGATGGACTTAGATTTTGGTCAAGAAAATGACGAACAAGAGATTTATATTTTTTATAGTTGAAGCTATTAGTAGGTTTATTGCATTCTTTAACATAATAGGGCTTAGTAGCTTCTTCTATACTTGTTTCTTCGTTTGAGAGATGCCAAACTTTTCGAGTATTAAATTTATCACATTTTTTAAAGTTAGCAAACGCAAAGGAATCTTGTTTTTTTAAATCAAACCACTCTACTAAAGTGATAAGTTCAAAGTTATTTTCATCATTCCAGTTTAAAACATCTCCAAGAGTAAATTTCAGTCGTTTATTTTGGTGGGGAACCTTGCTTTTTTTATCTGTTGATGGTTTGTCTGGCCAGAGTTGAAAAGCTAAATAAGAGTAGCCAGAAAGTGTTGCATTAGGCAGTCTTTCTTTAGGATCATTCCAGTTTTTATACCAATACCCCTTTTCACTAATGTGCATTTGTGGCAAACGCACTATCATAAATGATTTTAAATTTTTATCTTCTGACGCGGGAAAAAGATAGCTGTGTTTTTTTATAACATTAATGAAATAGAAATGAAGATTAAGAAGGTTATTATCTATGACATGAAACTCAAAGTCATTATTAAAGGAGCCATATAACAAACCAGATATTTCCTTCTCATCCTTATCTAGTGCTTTTGCTAATGTGCTCACAACTGGAAGAAGCGTAGCGGAAGCTAAACTTGTTATTTTAATAAAATTTCGTCTGTTCTGTTTCATGCACTTTAGAATACAATTTGATGAATATGAAACACGGCTAAGTTGCCAACGTCTATTAGTTTATCAAATAAAAATGAAAATTAGAAAACTCTGTTTTATAAGGCACCCGTCTTTTCCCCGTATTTAATTCGGGGAAAACACCTTTTTCAGTATTGGATTTATTAGTTTCTTAGATATCACACCAACAGGATCGAAATGAAGAAGCTTTTATAAAATTAATTGTAATAGTTATACGATGAATTTTACCGATTCGTCGTGTGGATAACCGGTTAATTTAAAGGTTAATAATTCTTGCGTTTACTCACACCAAGCTTAAAATTGAAAGCTATTTAGCAATACTAATCACCTATGAAAATAATTTCATTGCCTTTATAGCCTCAGCGAACGCCTTTTTTTCTTCCTTTTCTTTGGCAAAAGGGATTGCATATTTTCTTGTTGTGGAGCTGGTTTTAGTAGCAAATCATGGGTAATAGATTTTTGATTTCGCTGACTAATAAGCGGTTTTTTGCTGACAGTTTTTATCAGATTTTGTTCGTTATATTGTACATCGGTTTGCTTGCTGTTACTTACAAATAAAGCATTCACTTTTTGAATCGGTTGCATTCCCAAAATCTTTTCAATCGTTGCCAAGGAATAACCAACTTCACTACCTTTTGTTCTTACTTTTTCTGCATCAACAAAAGCAATTCCTCTTGCCTTAATTACATGATACCCGAGCTGCTTTATTTGTTGTTCAAAATCATTGTAAGTTTTAGATGTACTTAGACAGTTGCGAATATTATTTCTTAGCTTTTCTTTTCGTCTATCGAAACGGTTTATGTTTTGCATTTCTTTGGGCAAAAATTTGCGAGGATTGAGTACTTGTTGTAAGCAATATTTTTGCTCCATTTTGCGGCAATAGTTTGCAATTTTCTTGTAGTTATTACTGTCACTTAAAGTCTTTCCATTAAAGCCCACCCTATTTACTACAATATGCAAGTGCTGATGATTGGTGTCGTTGTGGCTCACTGCAATGAACTGATTGTTTTCAAAGCCAATTTCTTCGGCGCAATCATTTACAAGATTTATCAGTTTATTATTTTCTAATTTTTCTCCCGGAGCGAGGCTCAGCGAAATGTGCATCACAGGCTTGGAAAGTTTCGGGTTCAAATTTCTGACTTCGTTAAACTGAGATATAAGCTCTTTCTTACTTCCAAAACAGAGATTGCTTGCAAGCATTTCTGCTCGGTTCATTGTTGCTTGTTTTTGCTTCTTGTCTTCCAGGCAATAACTGATACAACCATTGAATGATTTTCCTATAATAATTTTACCTATCACGTCATGTATAATTTAATGTTCGTGGCCAGCTTTTTTATTTCATCTGCAAGCAATATGAATTCTTCCTTTTCCATCGGATTTAAAAAGCCAAACTGATTCGCTTGTTTTGCTATTTGATTAATGTTAGCAGCAAGGTGATTAAGTGTTGCAGTAAAAAGTAAGACTTCTTTTGGCAAAACTTTTATACGGTTGTCAACCTTTCCATGCAAAGCAAGCACTCTTAAAAATTCAGAAATAGAAAGATTTGCCCCGACTGCTTTTTCTTCAATTTGTTTTCGCTCACTTAGAGTACACATTACAGCAAGTTGTTCGCTACGCTTATCTGTTTTGCGTGGCCTGCCTCCTTTGTTCTTTTTGATGGTAATTGATGTTTCCATAATCTTCACATTTTTCTATTCTGCTTCAATACCTCTATGAATCCCGTCCGCAGGCGGGATGAATAGAGCCAGCATAGTTGCGACGAAGGAGAAACATAGCTGGCTCCCGAAACTTTACAAATGCATTCGCTTGCAGCAGCTATGTTTTATAGCATGGTTTTTTGATTTAATGAGCAATTCATTTAAGTCTTTAAATCGTCGATAAATCTTACTACAATCTTTATATTTTATAGACCATTGCAGTGCCTGTTTTGTACATTTTAAACCCATCAAATCACGGTCTAAATACAACCTAATGCTGCGATATTTTTCCATCACTTCTTTGCTTTTTTCAAAGAAGGAAAGGGAATTTAAAATGAGAAAATCATCCTGCTTTTGCAGCAGCTTATTCTTGATTTCCTGATTGGATTGTTGCAAAGTTTGAAAAGATAAAAAACTAAAGAAACCCTCAAAAACTAAAAGAGAATCAGGATGATTTTGACTAATTAAAGTCGGTTGTTTGGGAGTGCTGCTTCCTTTGAAATAAGCGTTTCTCAATTCATATCCACCACTGTTGTTTTTAAAGCCAATAGCAAGGTGTTTTTTGTTGTATAATTCAAAACAAATTTGTTGACAAAATTGATGTGCGATTGGCAAAGAAATTTCCCTGTTTTTTAAATAGTTTAGTAACCCTATATCTGTAATAATTGAAACACTTAGAATTTTAATTTTTGCCGATTGCTCAGGAAGCTCTTTCTTTTCACCAGCCAATGAAAAATGATGCGGGTGAAAAGAAAGAATCATATCTTTTTCTGCCATCATTTTTTGTAATAATTCTTTTACTGAACATTTATAATACAGTATTCCAAAATCTACAAGCGTACCACCATTTCCTGAACCGTGGTCAAACCAGACATTTAATTTCCTGTTCACTTTAAATGAAGCTGTTTTTTCTTCCCGAAAAGGTGATTGATACCAATAATCATTGCCTCTAATTTTTTGCGGCGCATAACCTTGTTTAGAGAGATAATCCACCATATCAATTTGATTGACCTCTCTGCAAGTCAATTGATGTTGTTTCATAGTTTGGCTTTTGAAAAGTTAACCTTGCTTTTTTCAATCAGTTCTTCTACATCTTTCCAATGGAAATAGCGGCGAGATTGAATTTTTACAGATTTGATTTTTCCTTGTTTTAACCAGTCGTAAATGGTGGGCTTGGAGATGTGGAATATTTCACAAATCTCTGCTGCTTTTAACAATGGCCTTTCCTGATGATTGTTTTCAGAAAGATTTTGTTTTTGCTGCACCACTTCTTCCACAATGGTTTTTAACCGATGCCAAAATTCTTTCGGCTCTACCGGAATTAATAATTGTACATTTTCCATACTTCTCGTTTTAGGCTTGCAATATGAAACTTCAAAAGAGGCAAACCCAGTTAAGTATAGATAATCTGAAAAAGGCAGCGCTTTTTATGCTGCTTTGAATGATAAAATGGAATTAGAAGGAGTTATTTTAACAGGCAACCCTGGTTACTTTGTGTTGAAGTCGCTCCAAAATAGTAATAGCTTTCTCGCAGTTAATCTGTTGGAAATGGTCTTTAGCAGCTTCAAAATCATCTAATGTTTCAGTCCTTTTGCGAATGCTGCTTTTATTCCAATCACCACGTTGAATTAACAGGAGAGCGGGCATTATACTTTTGATAGAAATTCCATATTGCTTTGCTAACTGTTGCGATGTGTTTGTATTGATTAAAAACGGGTCAAGACCTGCCAGTTCCTGGTAGACATGCTGAATGAGCATTAATGTTACAACTGAATACTGTTGTTTCTTGCATTGTTGAATCCCTTCCAATTGTTGACCTTTATATACTTCAATAGCTGTTTCAAGATGTGGTAAAAACTCCAACTGATAAGTTGGCCAATACATAGTCAGAAATAAAACTGCAAATACAATAAAAGAAAAAGGCAATAATAAAAAGATGTTTATCCCGCCTAATTGTTTCCAGTTAATCATCAACACAATTAAAATTCCAGAAAGGATTAAAACACAAAAATGATTGAGAAGAATTTTGAGCCAGAAAGCGCCGATTATTTTCCTTTTAGTAGCATTGATGCTCCAGTCTGCAAATCGGCTTTTAAACCTCTCGTGTTCGGCTTTAAAACTTATTGCAGTTAGTGATTGAGGTAGCGAGAAAGCTTGTATAAAATTGATCTTCTTCATAAATCACATTTTTCGTTTTCACAAATCAATTGACAATATAAAGCTAACTGCTTTTTTGTTACTATAACATTAAATACAATTACCCGGAGTAAAGAGAAATTAACTTAGATAAAGAAAGATTAAACTAAGAAAAGTTTTTTTTATTTCTGTTTGAAATAAGGAACTGCAATCTCTTGTTTTGTACTGGGAAAGCTTTGTATTGATATGTTGATAGCTATTTCAGTAGCAAATATTTTTTAAACAGCTACGCCAATTTTACTGGCGTGTTGTTTGAATATTTTAATAGCATCATACCCATTTATTTTTACATACCTCAAAAAGGCTTTTTCTGTTTTGTGACCTGTAATCAACATAATGGCTGAGTAAGGATAGCCTTCCAAAACTTTGTTGGTAGCAAAAGACCGTCGTGCTGTATGATTAGTAATTAACTGATATTTCGGAACACGTTTAGATAGCCTCATTCCTCTTTCTGTAGTATTTATTATAACTTCTTGTTGAAAAATTTCTGATTTTACAGCAATCTCTTTAATAGCATCGTTTACCCTTTGGTCATGGATGCCTGAAAAGAAGTTACCGTTAGGTGCCTGGTATTTGAACAGAAGCGATTCTAATTTTTCTGTGAGGGGAATAGTAACAGGCTTACCTGTTTTCTTCATTTCAATTTCAATATAATGTTCATTATTGGTTCGTTTGATATGGTCTTTGGATAGCCGTTTTAAATCAGAAATTCTTAAACCAGTGTTACACCCAATCACAAATAAATCTCTCACCTTTTCTTCAAAAGAATTTGGTACAACTTCGATAACTGATAAGATGTTTATTTCTTCTTTATTCAAATAAATAGAATCAACATCTTCTTTTAATACTTTAAACCCTTTCAAACGGAAATCCTGATTGTCGGTAATCTTGCGTTCAAAGGCGTTACTCAAAAACGTTTTTAAATTAGTAATGTGTTTGCCAACACTGTTTGGTTTATATGGCTTACCCGACTCAGGACTTATATATTCACAAGAAAGAAAATGGACAAAGTCTTTGTGAAACTCCGGATTCATATCGGCAAACTTTAATTTCCATTTTCTAGATGCAGAAAACTCTTTAAGCAGATTGAGAGTTTGACGATATGTGTGTACGGTTACCTCTTTAATTGGTTTTCCTGTTTGTAAATTAAGATGCTTGCCTGATTCAGCTTGTTGTATAAACTGTTCAATAAATTCAAACAGTTCTATTCTTTGTTTCGTTTTAATGATGCCTCTTTTTAATTGGATTAATTCTCTCAACTCATCTACATCTGGCTCACGACCTTTATCATTAATAAATTTTCGATAGCATGATAGAATAGCTGTTTCAATGTTATCAAGCGTAGCATTAAGGTCGAAGTATCCAGCATAAGATTTTGTCTCTTTTGCTCTTTGTTGGTTTCTATTCCAGAACATTGGTTCAATAGACAATTTCTTTTCATAGTAATAAAGCTGCTGATTAGAGTAACAGAAAACACATTTTATTGGGCTCACTAATTTTTGTGGTGTTTTTAAATAAAACAATACTCCGGTATTCGTTCTCGGCATAATCTGAAAATTTATTATACAAACAGAATCAGGGGCAAGAATAGGGGCAAGAAATAACCCAATTTTGCGCCTATTTTTCTTACCTCTATTTTCCATCAAAAGCCAAGCCAGATGTGATTTTCTGTCAATTAGAGAAAGGTGGGGTTAAGTGAAGTTGGTGTGGTGTGATTCGCCCCACACCACAAATAGAATCAAGCAGTTACAATGAAAATTTGTAGCTGCTTTTTTCTTTGGTACTATTGGTGCTAGTAAGGATTATCAATATTTAAGTGTTGCTATTGAGGTTGATACAGATAATCAACCAGGACTCTATGATGACTTTATCTTTTCTGACCTTAATTATAACGCGACTAGTCACTCTGTACTTTTAGGCTTTCAGTACCAAGATTATTAAATGTAAATTATCATGGCAGCAAATGCTTTCAAAGCTGAAAAAGATGCACTCTGTTTTCTTGGATTGTTAAGTAATATGTATAAGCGTTTTGATAACCAAGTTATAGCTCCAGATAAAATACAAACACATACTCATGGATTAAACATCCAAGCGTTAATCATTGACAATGCAACAGGTAATGTTTTGGGTTTGCAGCAGAATGCAATTCATTCACAAAATGATCCTCTGTATTATTTGGTTGTCACAAATCTACCTCTATTGCAACAGAGATAAAGCCACCTGCAAATGAACCAGTGGTAATACATAGTTCGGATAGGGTTGATATTAGAGCTTCCGATGTTATATCTGCATCAAATTACTTCAAAAGAAAAATTGAAATAATAGACAGGAAGTATAATAGCATATACTCAGAGTTTATTATCACCCTTAAAAGCAATGATACTAAAGCGAATATTTACACTGAATTAAAACAAAGGTCGTTTTCTGGCACAATGACCATCGAATCAGAAAATGTTGTATTAACCAAATTTGAGATTGTTAATGGAAGCATTATTGAATCACCGGACAATACTTCTTCTCAGCCAATCCAAGTTTCTGTGAACTTAATACCTACCTGTAAGGTCAGCCTGATCCATGGCTGTGTAGATCAAAAAATTAGAGCCATGAACTTTATAGAATATGGGTTATGTCTCTATGCTGCACCTGAATGTTATGGAGGCCTCTGGGCGGCTTGTAGTTGGCAGTTTTGTGTAACTGGCGAACAATAAACGAGAGATAAATAGTATCTTTAAATACGGGAACAGTCGTATTTAATCATATAAATCTTATTACATGATACTCGATATAATGTTAACGGACTATCTTTTAAAAAGAAAGTATTCATCCGGAAAGGTCATTTTGCTAATGTCAATTTACAATGTGATACTGTATACACTTCTCACCTTGCTTTTTTATGATATTTTTCTTTCGTTTGCAAAAATAATTCCTGCAATTATTTTGTTTATTGTCATTGGCGTACTACGGATATTATACCTGAAAAGGCACACCAAAAAATGGGAAGCTGAACATGCGGTATTCCAATAAAAAGAAAGCATATAAAATCGTTATCTATAGTCGAAAATGAGGTATTTATACTTATCAAAAAATATGCCCCAATAGTTGTATTTTTATAGTAAATCGGTTAGAATCAAAATATGCATACGCTTACACTGGAAATATCTGATGCACGTGCTCTTCTGACTTTGCAACAATTAGCAAAAAGGAAAGCGATTAAAATCATTGCCAGCGAGGAGGTTGATGATTCTTTATCATTGCCTGGAACTCCGGTGACCCTGGCAGCATTTAAACAGTGGATTGCCAATGCAGAAGCAACTCCAACAATTAGCCTTAAAACCGCGAAATCCGAATGGGGACATCGTCGAAAGCGACTACTTCACGGCCTCGGGAAGTAAGGATTAGCTCGCAAGCTTTTCAGAACATCAATGAAGTAACTGGCTACATTGCCTTTGTTGACCAATCTCCACTCAATGCCATTAAAGTCGGTGACGCTCTATTTGAGACTATCGATAGAATAGAACGGAACCCGCTAGCTTTTAAGGAATGTCGCGAGCTGCCAACAAAATCTAAAATGTACCGCCAGGCGATCTGTTATTCCTGGATCATTATCTACTAGGTTACTGATATGGAAATTATTATCCTTGTTGTTATCCATGGAGCCCGCCGACCATCAGTAATAAAAAACGTAAGAAAGATTCGGTAAGTATCAGTATAAGAAACAGGGCTTGGAAATATTGGAATGAATCAGGTACAAACAAGCATATTCAAGATAAGTACACGTCAATATCATTGAAGATCAATAGAATAATTGATCTAATTTAGATACTTCTATACGAACAATTCAAGAAACGATGAAAAGACAAATGCTAATCTTTCTAGTCGCATCACTATCCGCCATTTGCGGATTTTCTCAAAAACAAAAAGCAATTGATTGGAAAAAACTGAGCGTATTGGTGTATTCGAAAAATGGCAAGGGCTATGTTCACGACAATATCCCTTCCGCTGTGGCTGGTCTGCAAGACCTGGGCAAGAAATACGGCTTTAAAGTAGATACTTCAACTAACCCCTCGGTATTTACGAGAGAAAATTTATCGAAATACCATCTTCTGATTTTCCCAAGTACCAATAATGAGGTGTTCGACACGGAAGAACAACGTTTGGCATTTAGACAATACATCGAAGCGGGCGGAGGCCTGGTTGGTATTCATTCGGCGATAGCCACCGAACGCGATTGGACCTGGTTCAAGCAATTCACGGGCGGCACGTTTTCATGGCATGCACCTTTTCAAAAGTTCAAAGTGCGGATTGTGGACAAAAATCACCCTTCGGTAGCAGGTATGCCAACGGTTTGGGACGTTGAAGACGAGTGCTATTTTGAAAAGGAACTCTATCCGTCTATTCATACTTTTTTGGTGCACGATGTAACGACTCTTAAACCGCACGATAACATCAAATTGAATATGGGCAGTTTCAAAGATTATTATCCTGCCGGCTGGCACAACTATTACGACGGCGGCCTGGCCTGGATGACAACATTGGGGCATGATAAAAAACTTTATTCAGACCCTTCTTTCATGCGGTTTATTTTACAAGGCATCGAGTTTGTAGCCACGCATCGCCCCCAAAAACTGGACTACTCGAAGGCGTATGCCAAAGAACGCAACGAACCCATTCAGTGGTAAGAGGCGTTTATTCTGAAATTGTATAACTCGTACTCCTTCCTCCGCCGGGTTCTTTCGTCAATATTGCTTTATTCACTAAGTCTTGTATATCTCTCAATGCCGTATCCTGTGATGTTTTGGTGATCTTGGCCCATTTGGAAGTATTCAATTTTCCCTCAAAACCATCCAGTAG
>Ga0114932_10001038_pt1 | contig 32665 bp, 28 predicted proteins | sample 2SBtaG_2_FD_87286 | JGI IMG/M metagenome (GOLD analysis project Ga0114932, IMG submission 87286) | Deep subsurface microbial communities from Kolumbo volcano to uncover new lineages of life (NeLLi) - 2SBTROV12_ACTIVE470 metaG | ecosystem: Environmental > Aquatic > Marine > Volcanic ...
CGAAGAGCGAAGCACGGCAGAAGATTCATGGCAAGGGGGTCTGGGGGGGGGGGGGGCTTTTGGGGGGGGGGCGGGGGGGGGGGGGCCCGGGGGGGGGGGGAGGCGGGCGTGGGGGACAGTGTCAGCGCCGAGGAGGGTTCGGCCACGGTGTCGTGGGGCAGCGCGGAGTTCATCGCCGGCGAAGAGATGCGCAGGACCCGCGGCCACTGGTGGGCACCTGACAGCTCGACGCTGGTCGTGGAGCGGGCGGACGTCGATCGGGTGCCCATCTGGCACATCGCAGATCCCGCACAGCCCTGGAACCCGCCGCAGGCGATCCGCTACCCCGCTGCGGGTACCGCCAACGCCGCGGTGTCCCTCGCATACGTCGGGCTCGACGGCGGACATCGACCCGTTCGCTGGGACACCGACCTGTTGCCCTATCTGGTCGACGTGCAGTGGGAAGAGGGTCACCCGCTCACCCTCGTCGCCAGCACGCGCGATCAGAGGCGCATGATGATCCTGGAGGCTGATCCCGACGGGGGGTGCCGGGTCGCCCGCACACTCGAGGACCCCGATTGGGTCGAGATCGTGCCCGGTACGCCGCGCCGCCACCGCGACGATTGGCTGTCGGTCGTCGAACGAGACGGCACCCGTGCCCTCGTCTGGGGCGAAAGGCGGTTGTCCGCGCCGGATCACTGGGTCCGCGATGTCGTGTCGGCAGACGAGAGCGGCGTCATGTACACCGCGTCGACAGTTCCCCACGAAGTGCAGCTCTACGTCGTGGATCCCGAAGGGACCATCGCGGAGCTCGGCTCGCCTCGGGGTGTCGTCGCGGCGTCCGGAACGGCTGATCTCCGAGTTGAGGCCACGGCCAGCTTGGAATCGCCGACGGTCTACGAGGTGGTGACTCCAGCGTCTCGCGCTGTCATCACCAGCTTCGCCGCGACCCCGACCGTCGAACCGACGGTGGAGCTGTTCGAGTCCGGCCCGCTCCGCGTGCCGACCGCGGTGCTCTTCCCGACAAGTGCGACGTCGGGCCCACTCCCGATCCTGCTCGACCCCTACGGAGGCCCTCACGCCCAGCGGGTGCTCGCCAGTCGAAACGCCTTTGCAGCATCGCAGTGGTTTGCGGATCAGGGGTTCTGCGTCGTGGTCGCCGACGGGCGTGGCACGCCGGGTCGGGGTGATCGCTGGGAACGGGCGGTCCGTGGCGATCTCGCCACTCCCGTGCTCGAAGACCAGCTCGCAGCGCTCGACGAGGTGATCGCCCGCTACGGCGATCGCGTCGATCCCCAGGCCGTTGGCATCCGGGGCTGGTCGTTCGGCGGGTATCTCGCGGCCCTCGCGGTGCTGGTCCGGCCGGACCGATTTCATGCCGGTGTTGCCGGCGCACCGGTCACCGAGTGGCGCTGGTACGACACCCACTACACCGAGCGCTATCTGGGCCACCCCGACGTCGAACCGGAGAACTACGACCGCACCTCGCTGCTTCCCCTCGCGGGCGATCTCGACCGCCCCTTACTGATCATCCACGGCTTGGCCGACGACAACGTCGTGGCGGCTCACTCGCTTCAGTTGTCGAGCGCTCTCCTCGCAGCTGGTAAGCCGCACGAGGTGCTGCCGCTGTCCGGCGTCACCCACATGACGCCACAGGAGCAGGTGGCCGAGAACCTGCTTGTTCTCCAGGTGGAGTTCTTACGTCGATCGCTCAGGTGACGAGCACGTCGTTGATCGCCGTCAGCCGGACGGCGACATGGCCGGCGACACTTGGGTCGCCACCCACCGCATCGGTGGCGATGGTCGCGACGTCGCCCCCCACTGCCGTCAGCCGGCCAGCTATCTGATCGCCCGAGACGAGCGTGACGGTGACCCGCACACGTTCGGCCGCCAACTCGAGCAGTGCTTCTCCAAACGTCGTGTCGAGCGGGGCGGTTCGATCGCCGGTGGTCGTGCCCTCGGCCGTCCGGACGGCGTGGAGCGACGCCAGCGGGACGACCAACGACCGAGATCCATCCGCGATCACAGCCACGTCGATGCCGACGCCTCGCAGGCGCCCGGTGATCCGGTGGGCCACCGTTTCGAGGACAACGTCGATCTGGCGATCTGCGATATCGACGAGATGACCGACGAACGTCGCGTTCTCCTCGTCGATGCGCCGGAGCCACTGTTCTCGTCGACGGGCGAGGCGTTCGTGGTCGGAGCGCACATCTGCGAGCCATCTCGTCAGCTCGCCGTCCGAGGGCGGATGGCCGGTCACGGTGGTGAGAGTACGAGGCCGGGGCGATACCCTCGGTGGATCGCAATCGCAGGAGCGCAGTGACGGGGAACTCAGCGAACGAATTCGCGGACACCCAGGTCAGAATCCATGTCCCCGGCAATCACCTGATGGTCGGAGTGTTGGGCCAGCGCGATGAGCACCTGCGGCTCGTCGAAGAGAACTTCGTCAACGCTGAGATCCACGTGCGCGGCAACGAGATCACCGTCGAGGGGCCTCAGGCCCCCGTGGTCGGGCAGGTATTCGAGGAGCTCGTCCAAGTCCTCGAGGGCGGGCAGCGCCTCGCCCCCAACGAGGTCCTCCGGATGATCGACATGGTCAAGGCCGACGAGAAGCCGAGCGAGGTCCTCGCGACGCGGGTCTTGAAGGCGCCCAATGGGCGGGTCGTCCGGGTCAAGAGCGCGGGCCAGAAGCGCTACATCGAGGCGGTGCGCAACAACATCGTCACCTTCGCCATCGGCCCAGCCGGAACCGGGAAGACCTGGCTCGCCGTCGCGATGGCTGTCGAGGCGCTCGCTGCGAAACAGGTTCGCAGGATCGTGCTCACCCGACCGGCGGTGGAGGCCGGCGAACGGCTCGGCTTTCTCCCCGGCGACCTCATGGCCAAGGTCGACCCGTACCTCCGGCCGCTGTACGACGCGCTCTACGACATGTTCGACACCGAGGCCGCCGAGAAGCTGTTCGAGCGGGGCACGATCGAAGTGGCGCCTCTCGCGTTCATGCGCGGGCGCACCCTCAACGACAGCTTCATCATCCTCGACGAGGCGCAGAACACCACGCCAGAGCAGATGAAGATGTTCCTCACCAGGATCGGTTTCGGCTCCAAGGTCGTGGTGACCGGCGACGTCACCCAGATCGACGTGCCGGGCGGCAAGAGCGGGCTCCGCGATGTCGAGGGCACGCTCGAAGCCGTCGAAGGCGTCGAGTTTGCTCGACTCGGTGGGCGCGACATCGTTCGTCATCGCATCGTGCAGGACATCGTGAGTGCCTACGACGCCCGCGACGCGGGGAGACGATCGTCACCGTGACCGCGCCGGGTCCGCCCGACCGACGCGCCACGCCCCGCAGGGCAGGCGAACCGGTGGATCAGCCATGGGAGGTCGAGGTGTTCGTCGCCGACGAGCAGGCCGACGTCCAACTCGACCTCACCCGCTATCGCTCGCTGTGCCGCCAGGTCCTCGAAGCGGAAGGCGTGCGCGGTGAGGTCGAGATGGCCCTGGTGTTCGTCGACGAACCGGCGATGACCGAGCTCAACGTGACCCACATGGGTGGGAGCGGCCCAACCGACGTGCTGGCGTTTCCCATCGACGACCACCATGTTCGAGCCGGCAGGTCGCCCGACCACGCGAGCCGCCGCCCGCCGCGCCGCGAGCCGGTGCCCGAGCCTGGCCCCCTTCTCCTCGGTGACGTTGCAGTGTGCCCCACGGTCGCGGTGCGCAACGCGCGGGCCAACGCGGGGTCGTTCCCCGGCCACCGCGGCGAGACGATCGACGAGATCGACCTGCTGGTCGTCCACGGCATCCTTCACATCCTCGGCATGGATCACGCAGAGGACGATGAGCGGCGCGAGATGCAGGCTGCGGAGCGTCTGCACCTCGCCCGCTTCAGGAGCGATTCGTGACCTGGGTTCTGTGGGGGATCGTGCTGGTGTCGGCGCTGTCACTCCTCCTGATGTTGCGGATGATCGAGACGACCTACATTCGGCTCGGCCGAGCGCGTGCCGCGAGTCTCGATGAGGCAGACGACGCCGACGACCGTCTCGCACGGATCACCCACGACCGTGAGTCCACGCTGGGCCCAGCGACGATTCTGCGGGTCGCGTGTCAGGTGGTGGTGGTCGCGCTGGTGGCGGTGGTTGCCGCGAATCGTTGGGGCGCGTTGGGCGTCGTCATCGCCGCCGCGGTCAGCGGCCTTGTGCTGTTCACGGTTGGCGAGGCCATCCCACGGCGATGGGCCCTCGAGACCAACGACCGCATGGCCCGTGCGCTCGCCCGCCCCGTCTCGATGCTGTCCCGCGCTGCCCCGTTGCGGTGGCTCGCCGGACCGGCGCATGCCCTGGCGCGCCTCGTGGGCCCCACCGAAGCCGAACCCCAGAGCAGCGAGGTCGCAGGCGACGAGCTGGTCGCTCTCGCCGAGGCCGCCGCCGAAGCACGGCTCATCCCCGACGACGAAGCCCACCTCATCGGCTCGATCATCGACCTCGGCGACACCATCGTCCGCGAGGTGATGGTGCCTCGACCCGACATGATCACTCTCCCGGCGACATTCACGCTCGAGGACGGCCTGCGAGCCGTGGTCGACAGCGGGTACACCCGGTTCCCGGTCGTGGGGGACAGCGTCGACGACATTCTCGGCATCGTCCTCGTGAAGGACCTCGTCGCGGCTCAGCTGGCCGGAGCGGGGTCGGACACCGTGGCAGCGACCGTCGGGCTGATGCGCGATGCCACCTTCGTACCCGAGACCAAGCGGGTCGTGGAGCTGATGCGCGAGATGCAGGCGGCCAAGCGTCACATGGCCGTCGTCGTCGACGAGTACGGCGGCACCGCTGGTCTCGTGAGCCTCGAGGACATCATCGAAGAGCTCATCGGAGAGATCGTCGATGAGTTCGATGACGACATCTCCTTGGTCGAAGAGCTGGGCGATGGTCGACTGCTGCTCGCGGGTCGCCTTCCCGTGGACGATCTGGCCGAGCTCCTCGAGATCGATGTTCCCGACGGCGACTGGGACACGGTCGGCGGTCTCGTGTTCGACCTCCTGGGGCACGTGCCGACCCCCGGCGAATCTGTCACGTACGAGGGCTGGTGTTTCTCGGCCAACGAGATCGACGGCAGGCGAATCAGCCTCGTCGGGGTTGAGCGGGCGTGAAGTCGGGCTTCGTCACCTTCGTCGGTCGCCCCAACGCCGGGAAATCGACCCTCCTCAACCAGATCCTCGGGGAAAAGGTGAGCATCGTCTCGAACAAGCCGCAGACCACGCGGCTGCGGGTGATGGGTGTGCTTCATCGCCCCGACGCTCAGGTCGTTTTCGTCGACACCCCCGGGATCCACAAGCCGGTCACCCAGCTCGGCGAGCGTCTCAACGACACGGCCTCCGCAGCCCTGAAGGACGTCGACGTCGTGTGCCTCGTGGTGGACGCCACCGCACCGATCGGCACTGGCGATCGCTATGTCGCCCAGTCCCTTCCACCTGGCTCGGTCGTCGTGGTCACCAAGTGCGACAGGGCGAAGGGGGACCAGATCATCGAGCAGCTCGCCGTCGCAGGTGTCTTCGATGCCGATGCGTACTTCCCCGTCTCGGGGCGCACCGGGAAGGGTGTGGACGAACTGGTCGAGTATCTGGTCGGACGCCTTCCCGAGGGTCCGGCGTACTTCCCGGACGACATGATCACCGACCTGCCCGAACCGTGGATGGTCTCCGAGCTCGTACGGGAGCAGCTTCTCCACAAGTTCAGGGACGAGCTCCCGTATTCGATCGCGACCCGGGTCACCGAGTGGGACTGGCCGCGGATCCGCTGCGAGATTCTCGTCGAGCGCGAGTCGCAGAAGGGCATGGTGATCGGCAAGAAGGGCTCGGTGCTCAAAGAGGTCGGCTCAGCGGTCCGCCGTCAGCTCGCGGACCACGGCGAGGGAGTGTTTCTCGAGTTGGCGGTGAAGGTGGAGAAGGACTGGCAGCGGCGGAGCGAGGCCCTCGACCGCCTGCTCGACGTTCACGAACCCGAGTAGGGAGCCGCGGGCCGCCCGACGGCTCAGGCGCGCAGCGCCTCGAGAAACTCGACGGCGTCTGTGCGATGCCGGGTCCGCTTCATCGGCGGTAGGGCGTTGACCAGCTGCCAGCGATACCTGGCGGTGCCCAAGCGAGGATCGAGCACGGCGACCACGCCACGATCATCGGCGGTCCGAATGAGGCGGCCCGAGCCCTGCGCCAGCAGCATCGCCGTGCGGGGGAGGTCGACGGTCGCGAACGCATCGCGGCCTGCCAGGTCGCGGCGCGCTTGGAGCAGCGGTTCGTCGGGGCGGGGGAACGGGAGCCGGTCGATGGTGACGAGGCTGAGGGTGGCTCCTGGAATGTCGACGCCCTGCCAGAAGCCGAGGGTGGCGAGAAGTACCGATTCGTCGGTGTCGGTGAACTGTTCGATGAGTTTGGGCTTGGGGAGATCGCGCTGGGTCAGAAGGGGGAACTCGATTCGGTCGACGAGCAACTCCGCCGTCTCCTCGAGCGCCCGCCAGCTCGTGAAGAGCGACAGCGTCCGGCCCCCTGCCGCCTCGATCAACGCGGAGAGCTCGTCGACGACGGCATCCCGGTACTCGTCCGAACGCGGGTCGGGCATGTGGAGCGCGCAGTAGAGGAGGGCCTGGGACTCGTAGTCGAATGGACTCCCGACGTCGATGTGGTCGTAGCCCGTTTCGGGGAGCCCGAGCCGGGCGGGGAGATCCGGGGGCAGGGTGGCGCTGGTCATCACCGCCGACCTCTTGCCCCAGAGATTCTCATCGAGGAACTCTCCGACATCGATCGGAGCTGATCGCAGGACGGGAGCTCGATCGTTGCCCTCCACCCACACGACGTGGGTCGAGGGGTGGCTGCGCACCAGATCGATCTCGGTGAGCAACGTTCCCGCCGCGCCGATGAGGCGCATGGTCGCCTGATGCTCGTCGCTTCCGTCGTCGTCGGCGGCCAGCAGCGCCGCGCCGAGAGCCTCGACGCGCGATCTCGCGAGCGCCAGAACCTCGTCGAGGTCGCCTTCGATCGACCGAACACGTTGCCCTCGCAACGGGCCGAGAACGTCGACGAGCTGGGTTCCGGCATCCGCGACCGCGGTGGCCTCGTTGTCGACGGGAAGGTGGCGGCGAGCGTTGCGGGCGAGCGTGCCGAACCGGCCGGGGCCCAGCTCGATGCCGGCGACGGACGAGACAACGTCTTCGAGCTGATGGGCCTCGTCGATCACCACGATCTCGTGATGGGGCAGGATCCCGCCCTGAGTCATCAGGTCGAGGCCATAGAGGTGCAGGTTGACCACGACCACGCTGGAGGCCTCCGCCGCCGCCCTCGCATCTTCGGCGAAGCACTCATCGCCGGACGGACACCGGGAGGCTCCAGGACATTCGTCGCTCGTGACCGACAGCGCGGACCAGACCCGTCCGTCCGGCTCGAAGGCCAGCTCTGCGCGGTCGCCCGTCGGCGTCACCTCCGACCACTCCAGGATGTCCGTGACCTGCTTGCCGAGCCGACTGGTCGCCTCGCCACCGCTCAGCTCCAGCTGCTCGCCGTCGCGTTCGGTCTCGACGAGACGTTGCCTGCAGAGGTAGTTGCTCCGTCCTTTCAACACCGAGTGCGCGAAGGGCTGGTCGAGGTGTTTGGCGAGAAAGGGGAGGTCCTTGGTGGCGAGCTGGTCCTGGAGCGCCTTGGTCGCGGTGGCGACCACGACGCGCGTTCCTCCGAGGATGGCCGGCACGAGGTAGGCGAGCGACTTGCCGGTTCCGGTTCCCGCCTGTGCAGCAAGCGGCCGGTGGTTCGCTATCGACGCGGCGACCGCCGCGGCCATCTCGCGCTGCCCTGGGCGCGGCTCGCCGCCGCCGGGGAGCTCGGCGACGACCTTGTCGAGGACCGCCAGGACCTCATCGGTCGATGCGGCCTCTGGTGCGGCCTCTGATGCGGCCGCTGTGGCCTCTGCCGTCTCTGCGGGGTGGTCCTCGGACACGATGAGCGACGCTAGCGGTGGGCTGTCCCATTGCACGTGTGGGTGGGCGCGATGCCTCTAGCCTGCGTGATGTGACCGGCTCGAACCTCGACACCAAGCGGCTGCCGCGGCACGTCGCCTGTGTCATGGACGGCAACGGACGGTGGGCCGAGGCTCGCGGTCTCAAGCGGACGCAGGGCCATGCCGCCGGCGAGGAAGCCCTCTGGGACACGGTCGTGGGCGCCGTGGACCTCGGCCTCGAGTGGCTGACCGTCTACGCGTTCTCCACGGAGAACTGGAAGCGACCCGCCGATGAGGTTCGCTTTCTCATGCAGTTCAACGAGTCGCTCCTCGTGCGCCGTTCCGAAGAGCTGAACGACATGAACGTCCGCATCCGGTTTGCGGGACGACGGAACTGGCGAGTTCCCAAGCGCCTGATCGCCAGGATGGACGAGTCGATCGCACTGACCGCGAACAACACGGGCATGACGTTCACGATCGCCTTCAACTACGGCGGTCGGGCCGAGATCATCGATGCGATGCAGCGCATGGTGGCCGACGGCGTTCCCGCGGAGAAGATCACCGAGAAGCGACTGCGCCGCTATTTCTACGATTCCGAGATGCCCGACGTGGATCTGATGGTGCGCACCTCGGGGGAGTTCCGGATCTCCAACTTCCTGCTCTGGGAGATCGCATACAGCGAGCTGGTGTTCACCGAGACGCTCTGGCCCGACTTCCGGCGCGAGAACCTCTTCGAGGCCATCGGCGAGTACCAGGACCGGGACCGCCGTTTCGGCGGGCTCAACGCCTGAGGTCGCGATGGCTCTCTACCGCGACCGCGGTGTCGTGGTGCGGACGATCAAGCTCGGAGAGGCCGACCGCATCCTGAGCATCATCACCCAGGCTCACGGCAAGGTGCGCGCTGTCGCCAAGGGCGTTCGCAAGACGAAGAGCAGGTACGGCGGCCGACTCGAGCCGCTGCGCCATCTCGACCTTCAGTTCTATGAGGGCCGCGGCGATCTCGACATCGTCACCCAGGCCGAGACGCGAGACCACTGGCCTTCCATTCGCGGCGACCTGGACCGGCTCGGCAAGGCCATGACGCTGTCCGAGGCTGTCGACCAGGTCGCCCAGGAGAAGCAGGCGGACGCCCGGTTGTACTCGATGCTCGTCGGTGCGCTCACCACCCTCGACGAGGGCGACTCGCCGATGATCGTCCCGGCGTTTCTGCTCAAGCTCCTCGCTCACGAGGGCGTCGCGCCAGCGCTCGGCGGCTGCGTGACGTGCGGGGATTCCGAGACGCTCGTGGCGTTCGATCCGGGTGTTGGCGGTCTCACGTGTCAGCTGCACCAGCGGGGCAGGCTGATCTCCTCGCAGGCGATCGACCTCATGCGAGCGACCCTGGGAGGCGCGCTCGCGACCGTTCTGCAGGTGCAGGACTCGCCGGCGACCCACGAGGTCGCGTCGGTGGTGCACCGCGTGTGGGAGTATCACGTCGAGCGCCGCCTGCGCTCCACCGAACTGTTGAGCTAGTCGCGCCTTTAGCCCAGGATGGACTTCTTCTTGCCCGCTCCGTAGTCCTGGAGCTTGCGGAACCTCTTCTCGGCCCGCAGGTCGGAGGTTTCTCGCCACCACTTGCGGGTCATGAAGGCTCCGCACAGGACCGCGATGATGCCGAGGACGAACTGCGCCCTGGCCAGCTTCTTGCAGTCCGGGTGCCGCGAGGACAGCTTCTCGCCCTCCTCGAGGGTGGTGAGATCGGCTCGGATCCCGTCGATGTCGACGTCGGGGGCGTTGAGGCCGGTGATGGGGAGCGCGCAGTTCCAGTCCATCCGATCGTTGTTGATTCCGTCGTATTCGACGTCGAACGTGGTGATCGGGAACACGAACATGAGGCCGGCCAAGAAGAAGATGATTCCGGCCACTGTGTTCGTGCGCAGATTCATACCTAGAAATCTACCTTCACTCACTACCCTCGGTCCCTATGGCCGATTCCCCCTCATCAGCCGGCTCTGATCCCGCGCTCTTCGACAAGGTCGTCAACCTGTGCAAGAGGCGCGGGTTCGTGTTCCCCTCGGCGGAGATCTACGGCGGTTTTCGCTCCACGTACGACTATGGCCCGCTCGGTGTTCTGCTGCTGCGCAACGTCAAGGACGCGTGGTGGCGATCGATGGTGCAGATGCGCACCGACGTGGTGGGTCTCGACGCCGCGATCCTGAGCCCACCTGCGGTCTGGGAGGCGTCTGGGCACCTGGCCAACTTCACCGATCCGTTGGTGGATTGCACCGAGTGCAAGACCCGTCACCGCGAGGATCAGCTCGAAGACCCCGACACCTGTCCGAGCTGTGGCAAGACCGGCACCTTCACCGAGGCGCGGGCCTTCAACCTCATGTTCAAGACCCACGCCGGTCCGGTGGAGGGCTCAGGGCATGAGGTGTACCTGCGGCCCGAGACGGCCCAGGGCATGTTCATCAACTTCAAGAACATCCTCGAGACCTCGCGCAAGAAGCCGCCCTTCGGCATCGCGCAGGTCGGCAAGTCGTTCCGCAACGAGATCACCCCGGGCAACTTCGTGTTTCGGACCCGGGAGTTCGAGCAGATGGAGCTCGAGTTCTTCGTACCGCCCAACGAGGCCCGTCAGTGGTACGAGTACTGGATGAACGAGCGGTTCGGCTGGTACATCGATCTCGGCATCCCCGAATCGATGTTGATGCTGCGACCCCACGACGAGGACGAACTGAGCCACTACAGCTCGGGCACGAGCGACGTGGAGTTCGAGTTCCCGTGGGGTTGGGGCGAGCTCGAGGGCATCGCCAACCGGGGCGACTACGACCTGACCCAGCACGCCGAGCACTCCGGTCAGAAGCTCGAGTACTTCGACCAGTCGACCGGCGATCGCTACGTGCCCCACGTGATCGAGCCCGCTGCCGGTGCGACCCGTTCGATGATGGCCTTCCTCATGGCCGCCTACGCGGAGGAAGAGGTCAACGACGACACGCGCACCGTTCTGCGGCTGCACCCGCGACTCGCGCCGTACAAGATCGCCGTGCTGCCTCTGTCGAAGAAGGAGGAGCTCCTTCCGGTGTCCGAGGAAGTCCTCGGGCTGGTGCAGCCGCACTGGATGGTGGACTACGACATCACCCAGGCCATCGGGCGCCGCTACCGTCGCCAGGACGAGATCGGCACGCCCCTCTGCGTCACGATCGATTTCGACACCCTCGAGGACCGGGCGGTGACGGTCCGAGACCGCGACTCCATGGCCCAGGACCGCGTGCCGATCAACGGTTTGGTCGAGCACCTCGAAGCCCGGCTCGCGCTGTAGGCGGGCTCACCCGAGGGCGGCGAGCGACAATTCGTCGACGTCGTGGATCCGGATGCGGCCTCGACCCGTGGTCAACAGTCCGTCTCCGCGAAACCGGGCGAGCGCCCGCCCGACGGATTCGCGTGTGGTGCCGATCCAGGCGGCGAGGTCGTCCTGGTTGATGCGCAACTCGACACCGGGTGCGCGCCCGCTGTGTTCGCCGTAGGTCTCGCAGAGCTCGACGAGTTGGCCGGCCAGCCGGGTACCGATGTCCTCGCTGTCGCGTGACGCGATGCGCTGGTCGGCCCTGCGTACCTGCCGCGAGACGTCGCGGAGGATCGCCACGGCGAGCGCGCCGTGTTCTTCGAGGGCCTCGAGGAAGCGATCGGGTCGAATCACCACGCACTCCGCCGGCCCTTCTGCGATCGCTGTCGCTGTGCGGTCACGCGCGTCGAGGCATGCGAGCTCGCCGACCAGTTCGCCTGGCCCCTTGGTAGCGACGAGCAGCTCTCGACCCGTCGGCGTCGACAAAACGATCCTGATCCGACCCACTGCCACGAGGTAGACGGCGTCTGCCGGATCGCCTTGGCGGAAGAGAACGCGGCCATCGCGCAGCGATGTGCGCGTCCCGATCGAGGTCAGATGCTCACGGGCTGCATCGTCCATCGGGTCGGCCACGCCGGGACCGTAGCTGAAGTGCATCACCCATCGGCCGACGACACCCCCACTACCGTCTGTGTCATACGCGGTGAACCACTAGGGAGGTTCGATGAGACGCAGTCGCCTTTTCGTTGCGGCCACGCTCACCGGCGTGATGCTCCTCGGCGTCATCACGCTCGCCCCGTCGGCGGGTGCTCAGTCCGATGACCCCTGCCTCGACAACATCCCCGAGGCTGTGCCGATCGAGGACTTGAGCGCCGATCCGACCGTCGAGGGATCCGGAGGGACTCTGCCGTCGGTGCTCGACGCGGATCAGGTCTCCGAGATTCTCGCCGAGGTGTATGCCCGGCTCCCCGACGTCGACGGAGACGGGTTTCCCGACCTTCCCGACGACGCCAACGGCGACCCGGACTTCGATGAGCTCGACCGGTTGCTGGGCGAGCCGGGTGTCCGGGACATTCTTCCGGGTGAGAACAGCAACGTCATCACCGAGAACGACGACGGCACGGTCACCATCGTCGCCACCGACGAGCTCATGGCCCAGGCCGAGACGCAGATCCGTCGCTCGGGCTGCGATCCGGGACTGGTCGCCGGGTCCGGTTCCTCGCTGTCGGGTCCCTGTATGGGCATGGCGTGGAGCTACGACGAGAACGGCGACCCGCTCGACCAGGCGGCGGACTGGAGTTTCGCCAACGCTCCCGTCGACCTCTTCGGCGAGGGCGAGGGCGAGCAGGCGTTCACGAGCGACAATCCCTTCAAGGTCGACGCAAACGGCTTCGTGATCTACACGGGCGTCGCGGGCGGTCTCGAGCCGGGCTCGGGCCCCCTGGAGCACGACTGGTTCCTGCAGATCAAGCTCTTCGGAGTCGGAACCAACGTCGATGCGGGTGGCGATCCCAACAATTCGGGCGAGAATCGCAACGCCGGTGCGGTCAACCTTCGAGACGATCTCCCGGGACCGGCGAAGATCAATGCGGTGATCGCGGCCAACGGCCAGATGGAGGCCGATGGTGGCTTCCGTTGCGTGGGCTCGGGCTTCGTCGACCTCGCTGGTCCGATCGACCCGACGCTTCCCGGCGTCGCCCTCGTGGCGATCGCAGCGATCGGATTGCTGTTCAACGCCCGACCGGCTCTCACCTGGGGAGGTGCATGATGGCGGCCACCAGCACATCCACGGTTCGCTCTCGCCGTCCGATCCGCGGTGCCATCTGGGGCATCCTGCTCGGGCTCGGCTTGGCCGCGATCTTCGTGGGACAAAAGATCGTGTCGCTCGATTCGGCCATGCCGTGGATCCTGCTCGTGATCGGCATCGTGGCGGGGATCCTCTGGGGCATGGTCGGGCCGGCGAAGAAGCCGGCCGGTCGTCCCCCACGGGAGATCAACCGCGACGGCGTCGAACCCGAGCCATCTTCCGAAGGCAGCGAGGACACTGCCGAAGGCAGCGAGGACACTGCCGAAGGCAGCGAGGATCCAGCCGGAGGTAGCAGGGATCCAGCACCCGGCGATGGAGACGACGCTCCTCGCACCTGAATCGGTCGTGTGACCGCGATTCGTCGACTATGGCCACACCGGCCTCGGCGACCGGCCAGAATGGTCCCGGCGGAAAATCAAGGGGCGGCGATGGCGGGCACCATCAACATCGGTAGTGGCGAGCACGCGGCGCGCGTGCTCGCGCTCATGGAAGCGATCGGAGCGGACGACCCGCTCGACGTCGACGCGATCGCCGCCGCGATCGTGGCGTCGATCGAGCTGGGTGGCGGCGACTCGATCGCGCGTCAGGATCGCCCCAAAGGCACCTGGTTCGTGGTGGTGGGCGGCGTCGGTTCGATCACGAGTGGCGAAACGATCGTGCGGACGCTCGCTCCCGGCGACACCGCGGGTGAGATGAGCCTGCCGAGCGACGCCGCAGCGGGCGGTCACCTGATCACGGCCGATCGCGCCGACGGCATGGTCCTTCTCGAGATGGACGGCAGCGTCGTTGCCGAGCCCGTCAACGGCCTCGGGGAGATGGCGCGAGCGAACTGAACCTCAGCGAAGACCGAGCACCTCATCGAGGCGTCGATGAAAGTGCCGGATCCTGATTTCCTGATAGTCGCTGAGAGCGATCGTTTCGTGGCGGGCGGCGCGCAGGCCGCGCTGAATGTTCGGCAGGTTCTCCATGTCCTGGTCGATCACCATGCCCAGCGCGTCGAAACCCGGTGCATGGGTCCACGTCTCGCCGTCCTCCAGCCAGTGGGGTCGCGCGGTCTCGTACTCGCCGTCGTCGGGGATGGGGTGGAGGAGCTGCATCTCCATGAGCGAGCGGTTGGGGTCGTTGCCCCATGGCCGGAATCGGTACACGATCGGAAGCGCGTAGCCACCCCACGGCGCGAAGTTGGGGAACAAGAAGTACTGGATGCTGTCCAGCATCTCGGCCTCCGAGGCCTCGCTCAGGTCGGTGCGCCACTGCCGGCCGAGCGACTCCCTGAATCGCTCGGCGAGCCACGGGCGCGCCACGACATCGTCGGGAACCGGCTGGCGGTCCTGGCGAGGGAGCATCTTCTGGATGATCGCCGCCAGCTCGCCCTGCGGGACCTGACCGATGAGGTGGGTCGCGGGGAGGGCCAGCGGCTGAACGAGGCGGCTGACGTTGTCGCCGAACACGTCGTACTTGCAGTCGAAGTCGTTGGCGAATCGCAGCGTGTGCTGGTGGGTGGTCGACACGTGGTAGCCCTCGAGGAACGCCTCTTGGGTCGTCTTCCAGTTCGCGTCGACCACCTGGCATGCGTGGAAGGCCACGTAGCGGTCGTCGAGTGGGTAGGGCGTGAAGTGATCGTCGAGCGCGCCCGCGTAGTGGTCGAACGATGGGGCTGTGGGGTCCGGGTTGATCATCACGAACCCGTCCCACACAGCGACCTGGGCCTCGGGCAGGCAGAAGTCGTCGTGGTCGACCTGCGGGAAGTCCCATGAGGCGGGCATACCCCTGAAGGTGCCATCGAGGTTCCAGGCGAAGCCGTGGAACGGGCAGCGGAGAAAGGGGAGGTTGGTCGCCGGATCTAGGTCGTGTGCGTCGGCGAGCGCTGTGCCCCGATGCAGGCAGCTGTTGGCGAAGGCTCTGATGCCCGGGTCGGTCGTGTCGCCGTCGGCAGCCGGCGCGGTTCGGACGATGATCCACGATTGATCGCAGATCTCATAGACGATGTGGTCTCCGACCTCGGGGACGTGTTCGAGGCGACAGACCATCTGCCACACATGGGGCCAGAGACGCTCGGCCTCGAGGTCGTGGAACGACTGGGAGATGTAGCGGTCGATCCCGACGTCGTCCGCATCGATCCAGTCGTATCTCACCTCGGTGAGCTGCGCGGGCGGTGATGCGAGATCTTCCGCGACCACGGTCAGATACTCGGGACCCGGAGATCGGGCGCTCCCTCGTGCTGGGCTCATCGCTGTCTCCCCATAGGTCTCGCGGTCTCCTCGCCGTGGCACGCCCGCCACCGCGGCAACGGTACTTGCGGCGCGCTTCAGGATTCTTTCCGTTGTGTGATCGGCCTCGTGTAGGTGGTCGGGGATTCCTCGCACAGTGGTGATCACGGCCACCACACCGCAGAGGGGAACCTGCAATGACCATCACAATTTCCATCATCGACGTCCCCGTCTTCTCCGGCATCAGCCGCAAGGAGAAGCAGGCACTGGAGTCGCTGTCGACCCGCCTGGACTTCGCTCCGGGCGAGACGATCGTCGGCCAGGGCCGTCACGGACAGGAGTTCGGCAGCGCCCTGGGCGAATTGCCCGAGGCGGCCGCCGCCATCGGCAGAGTCGCCGCCGAGCGCGCCGCAGCCAACGCTGCCTGACAGCACGGCCGCCCACATCCCACGGCGGGGCTTTCGCCGCGTCGATAGCCTGAGACCAGTCGGATCGAGGGGAATCTGGGGATGAGCGATCGTGGGCCTTCTGGCGAGTACGTGATCGGTGTCGGCACCGTCGGCTCGGGGTTGTGGGTCAGCTACAACTCCGGGCAGAAGTGGCGTCACATCCAGCGGGGGCCCGAGCCCGAGAGCAACGTGCGTGCGCTCGCCGTGAGTCCCCACGATTCAGCGGTGCTGTGGGCGTCGCTCGACAAGGTCGGCTTGTTCCGAAGCGACGACGGAGCAGGTAACTGGGAGCGGGTCGGTACCGATATCGCCACCGACATCTGGTCCATCGGGCTCGATCCGCACGATGCCGAGCGGGTCTTCGTGGGTACCCGCCCAGGCGTGCATCGCTCCGTCGACGGGGGACAGAGTTTCGAGGCACTCTCGACGTCGATCGACACCCACTGCGCGATCGGGGTGCCCCGCACGACGAATGTGGTGGTCGACCCCAACGATCCTCAGCGCGTGTGGGCGTCTGTCGAGATCGACGGCCTCCACCGCTCCTGCGATGGCGGGGACACCTGGGAGTCGCTCGGGATGCTGGGAGCGAGCGAATTCCACAACGATGTTCACGGGTTCGCGCTGCGCGACGTCGACGGGGGAACCGAACTCCTCGTGACGTCTCCGTTCGGTCTGGCCCGCAGCGCCGACGATGGCGCGACGTGGGAGTGGCAGGAGTTCGGCGCCTTCCCGGGCGCCAAGTTCGAGTTTGCCTACTCGCGCTGCGTGCGAGCCGTTTGGGGCGACACCATCGTGGTGTGCGTGGGGGACTACATCCCCGGGGCGGTCGGCGCGCTCGAGATCAGCCACGACGGCGGTGCCACGTGGCGGCGCGAGAACCTTCCCATCACTCCCAACTCCACGATGTACTGGCTCGCCACGCACCCCGACGTTCCCGGCACCATGGTCGCCACGTCGGTGTGGGGCCAGGTGTATGTGACCGACGATCACGCCGAGTCGTGGCGAAAGCTCGATCGCGACTTCGGCGAGATCCGCGCCGTGGCAATCACCCCCGCTGCATAGCCCTCGCCGCGATTTCCTTCTGGGTCACTCACCACGCGCCCCTCCGCTTTTGGGTACGTGGGAGCTGCGTGGGCGCAGGCGGGGAGTACCCGAAACGGGGAGGGCGGCGTGTGGACTCCCCGGAAGGGTGGCGCGGCGTGGCGGTGTGGGTGCGAAGCGGCCGGTGAGTGTCACAGCCTGTGACAAGAGTGATCGCCATGACGACATCAGCACAGAGGGATGTCGCGCTCGCCCGGCTCGCGGCAACCCAACATGGACTCCTCAGCCGGACCCAGATCAGACAGCACGGTGGCGACTCGGGCCACGTCACGAGGCGGCTACGGAGCGGTCTCTACGAGCCGGTCGCCGAACACGTCATCGCGGTCGCTGGATCGCAACCAACGTGGCGGCGGTCCGTGATGGCAGCGGTCCTCTCAAGTGGGGCGAGAGCGGCCGCCTCGCATGAGACAGCAGCGGTCCTGCACGGGCTGCTGTCTCGAAAACCCGAACTCGTCGACGTGACGAGTCCGCGACCGGCGCGCCGCGACCGGCCGTGGCGCGCCCATCGCTCTCGCGATCTGATCGACCGGTACGTCACGACCGTCGACGGAATTCCCTGCACGACGCCTGCCCGGACCGTGGTCGACGTGGCGGGCCAGATGCCCTGGCTCACCGAACGCGTGGCCGACACCGCCGTCCGGCTGGGGTTGATGGAGCACGCCGATCTGGCGCTTGTTGTGGATGAAGTAGCGCGCAAGGGCCGGCCCGGCATCACGGCCTGCCGGCAGCTGCTCGCCGCGCGTCTCGAGTGGAGCGACCGCAACGAATCGGAGCTGGAGGACGCCTTCCTTCGCCTCGTCGTGACGGCCGGACTTCCGCTCCCCACCGCCCAAGTGGTGATCTGCGACAGCAGCGGAGTGGTCTGCCGTGTCGACTTCGCGTACGAGGACCGCATGATCGCCATCTGGCTCGATGGCTACCGCTTCCACAGCGACCAGGCCATGTTTCAGCGTGATCGGCTCGTCCAGAACAAGGTCGTGGCCCTCGGCTGGCAGCCGTTGCGCTTCACGTGGTGGGACGTCGACCTCCGGCCTGAGGCCCTGGTAGTCGGGCTGCGCAGGGCGCTCTTCGACCTCGCCGCATGACACGCATACCGGCCCCCACCCCCGCCGCCCTTCTGGGTCATTCACGACGCGCCCCTTTCCTTTTGGGTACGTGGGAGCTGCGTCGGCGCGGGCGGGGAGTACCCGAAACGGGGAGGGCGGCCTGTGGGCTCCCCGGAAGGGGTGGCGCGGCGTAGCCTCGCTGGGCAGCGCCGACCGCCCAGCGCTCAGGCGGGAGCGGCGGCGGCCGAGGAGTTCGTCATGAGTGTGTACGCGTTCGACCACGCCCACGAACGGCCGCCCATGGAGCTTCGTGGCCTGCTCGGCGGCAAGGGGGCGAATCTCGCCGAGATGACCTCCGTGCTCGATCTCCCCGTGCCCCCTGGCTTCACCGTGAGCACCGACGTTTGTCGCGACTATCTCCGAAGCGGCTGGCCCGGCGACCTCGACGCCGCGCTCGCCGAGCAGATGGGCGGTCTCGAACAGCGCATGGGTCGCACCCTGGGCAATGCCGTCGATCCGCTCCTCGTCAGCGTCCGGTCTGGGGCAGAGGTGTCGATGCCAGGGATGCTCGACACCGTGCTCAACCTCGGCCTCAACGATCGCTCCGTCGACGGGTTGGCCGTGGCGACCGGCGACGAACGCTTCGCCTACGACTCCTACCGCCGCTTCATCCAGATGTTCAGCCAGATCGTTCGGGGCGTGCCATCGGACCCCTTCGAGGAGAAGTTCGACAAAGCGATCGAGCTGGCCGACGTCACTACGGATGGCGACGTACCGGCCGACCTCCTCAGGTACGTCTGCGGCCGATTTCTTGCGATCTACGAGGAACACGTGGGGGAACTCTTCCCCCAGGAGCCTGTGAGCCAGCTGCGGATGGCGGTGGAGACCGTCTTCTCCTCCTGGAACGGTGCACGCGCCATCGCGTACCGCAACCGCGAGGGCATCAGCCACGGCCTGGGCACTGCGGTGAACATCCAGGCGATGGTCTTCGGCAACAAAGGCGACGACAGCGGGACCGGCGTTGGCTTCACACGCAACCCCTCCACCGGTGCGAACGAGCCATACGGCGACTTCCTGGTGAACGCACAGGGCGAAGACGTCGTGGCGGGCACCCACACGACCGAGGACATCGACGCGCTCCGCGAGCGTTTCCCCGCGATCTACGACGAGCTCGCCGGGGTGTTCGAACGCCTCGAGGCCCACTACCGCGACATGTGTGACGTGGAGTTCACCATCGAACAGGGCAAGCTCTGGATCCTCCAGACGAGGGTGGGCACCCGCACCGGCGTCGCAGCACTTCGCATGGCCAAGGAGATGACGGCCGAGCCGGTCATTTCGCTCAGCCGAGCCGAAGCGGTCAACCGCATCACCGCCGATCACCTCGAGCAGGTGCTGCATCCCTCGTTCGAGCAGGCCGACCGGGTTGTCCTCACCTCGGGGCTCGCGGCCTCGCCCGGGGCTGCGGTGGGGAAGGTCGTCCTGTCGGCCGAACGAGCGGCCCAGGCCAAAGCCAACGGCGAGGACGTGATCCTCGTTCGTCAAGAGACGTCACCCGAGGACGTGCACGGGATGGCCGCTGCGGTCGGAATCCTCACCAGTCGTGGCGGGCTCGTGAGTCACGCCGCCGTCGTCGCTCGCGGTTGGGGGACTCCTGCCATCTGCGGCGCCGAGGAGATCGAGCTCCACGAGGACCACTTCATGGTTCACCATCGCCGGGTGAACGAAGGCGACGTCATCAGCCTCGATGGTTCGACAGGCGAGGTGATCCTCGGCGCGCTCGAGATGGTCGGCGTCGACCCACCGCCCGAGTTCGACGAGATCCTCTCGTGGGCCGACGACATCCGCCGGGGCAAGATGGCCGTTCGCGCCAACGCCGACACGGGCGACGATGCGGCCGTGGGTCGCGAGTTCGGCGCGGAGGGCATCGGTCTGTGCCGTACCGAGCACATGTTCCTCGGCGAGGACCGGCTGCCGATCGTGCGTCAGATGATCCTGGCCGACACTCCGGCCAAGGAGAAGATGGCCCTGAGCCGCCTCCGGATCGCCCAGCGTGATGACTTCGTCGAGATTCTCGAAGCGATGGACGGGCTCCCGGTGACCGTGCGGCTGCTCGACCCGCCCCTCCACGAGTTCCTGCCCGACGTCGAGCACCTCGTCGTCAAGCAGGCGCAGGGGTCGCTGACCAGCGAGGAGGCCGAGCTGTTGCGAGCCGCGCGCCTCTGGCAGGAGCAGAACCCGATGATCGGGACCCGCGGGGTTCGGCTGGGATACCTCAAGCCGGGGCTCTATGCGATGCAGGTCACAGCGCTCCTCGAGGCCGTCGCCGAACGTGTCGCGGCGGGCGGCACCCCGGTCGTCGAGGTGATGATTCCTCTCACAGTGACGGCTCCTGAGCTCGCGGGCGCGCGCCGGTGGGTGACCGACGTCCTCGAAGACGAGGGATCCGCCGGGGCGGAGGTCACCGTCGGCACGATGATCGAAACCCCGCGCGCCGCTCTGCGGGCAGACGAGATCGCCGAGCATGCGGACTTCTTCAGCTTCGGGACCAACGACCTGACCCAGCTCACGTTTGGCTTCAGCCGAGACGACGTCGAGGGTCGGATCATGTCGCTGTACCTCGACCAGGGGCTTCTCGACGGCAACCCCTTCGAGTCGATCGACGCCTCGGGCGTCGGTGAGCTGGTCCGTCTGGGCGCCGAACGCGGCAGGCTCGCGAAGCCCGGCCTCAAGCTCGGTGTGTGCGGCGAACACGGAGGTGATCTCGCCAGCATCAAGGTGTTCTACGAAGCCGGAGTCGACTACGTCTCGTGCTCGCCATACCGAGTTCCGGTGGCGCGCCTGGCCGCAGCCCAGGGGGTGATCGCGGCCGAAGGTCTGGTGTGACACGCGGCCGTCTCACTCCCGCGTGACCACGGCCGGGGCGGGCTAGCGTCGAGGACGGACATGGGCATCCACGACGACGATGTGAAAAGGGTGCGGGACGACACCGACATCACGCGGATCATCAGTCAGTACGTCGCGCTCAAGAAGGTCGGCCGCCGATGGGTCGGGCTCTGCCCCTTCCACAACGAGAAGACCCCATCGTTCTCTGTGAGCGCAGAGGAGGGCTTCTACTACTGCTTCGGCTGCCAACGCTCCGGCGACGTCATCACCTTCGCCCGCGACATGGAGCAGCTCGACTTCGTTGGTGCGGTGGAATGGCTCGCCGAGAAGTTGGGCGTCACGCTTCGCTACACCAATCAGGGAGATGGGGAGCGTCGACGCGAACGGACCCAGCTGGTCGAGCTGGTCGACCAGGCGGCTGACTACTACCACCAGCGTCTCCTCACGAGCCCAGACGCCGGCCCGGCACGGGCGTATCTGCGACAACGCGGCTACGACCGCGAGACGGTGGAGCGGTTCCGAGTCGGCTACTCGCCCGATAGCTGGGACGCACTCGTCAAACATCTCTCCGCGCCGCCGAAGAGAGTGGTGTCGGCGGGTCTCGCGTTCGAGAACACGCACGGCCGTCCGACCGACTTCTTCCGTGGACGCCTCATGTTTCCGATCTTCGACTCCAACGGCGCGGCGGTCGCGTTCGGCGGTCGCATGCTTCCCGAGGGTCAACCGCCCAAGTACAAGAACTCCGCCCAGAACCAGATCTACGACAAGTCCACCATCTTGTACGCCCTCAACTGGGCCAAGAAGTCCATCGTCGACACTGGCCGGATCATCGTGTGCGAGGGCTACACCGACGTGATCGGCTGTCACCGCGCGGGTGCCACCCAGGCGGTCGCCACCTGCGGAACCGCTCTCACGGACCAACACGTCAAGCTCATGACCCGGTTCGCATCGCGGGTGGTGCTCGCCTTCGATGCAGACGGTGCCGGTCAATCGGCCGCGGATCGCTTCTACGAATGGGAACGAACGCACGACATCGAGGTCTTCGTCGCGGCACTCCCCGACGGCGTCGATCCCGGCGACTTGGCCGAGTCGGATCCCGAAGCACTACGCACAGCCCTCGACGATGCGGTTCCGTTTCTCGCGTACCGCATCCGGCGGGTGCTCGAGGCCGCCGATCTCGACCGGCCCGAAGGCCGCGCTCGCGCTGCCGAGCTCGCCGCAGGCGTGATCGCCGAACATCCCAACGAGCTCGTCCGCGATCAGTACCTCGTGGAGGTGGCGGGCACCTGTCGGGTCGAGGTGCCGCAGATGCGACGGCTCGTGGCCAACCCGCCACGACCCGTCGAGCCTCCCGTGAACGCTGCCAGCTCAGCGCGCGTGGACGACGGGGACCCGTTCTACCGAGACCTCCACGACGGCGCGCGTGGCGGGTCCCGTGGATTCGGTGACGGTGGGCAAGCGCCGCCGCCGCCCCGCCCGGTTCCGAGCGCCGAGCTCAACGTGCTGCGCGCTCTCCTCCACGATGCCCCGACCGTGGCGCCGCTCGTTCTCCCAGCGATGTTCACCCACGAACTGGCCCTCGCAGCGTTCGTCGAACTCGCGTCACCCGGTTGGCGCGACCGGGTCGACGATCTGGATGGAGAGCTGGCCCACCTGCTCCGCCGACTCTCGGTCGAAGAACTCGACGCCGACTCGATCGAATACGTCTCTCGCGCTCTCGACGCTCTCATCGCGCGTTCCCGGTCGGACATGGCGCACGAAGCGGCGGGCGATCTCGACCGGTTGCGCCGGTGGGGGCCGCTCGATCAGTGGCTCGCGCTTCGTCAGGAGGAGATGCATACAGAGGACACGCGGGCTGCCGCTGTCAGCGCCGTGGTCGAGTGGCTGCGTGGGAACGACGAGAGCGGACATGACGAGGTCGTCGCAGAGGGCGCCAGCGAGGGCGCGGCCTGATGGCCGACGAGGTCCGGGTCGGCGCCATGCTCGCCGAACGACGCCGCAAGCGTCGAGAGGGGATGAGTGGCGGAGGGGGAAGCGCCGACACAGTCCGCCTGTACCTCCGCGACATCGGCACCGTGCCGCTGCTGACCGCGCAGGAGGAGGTCGACCTCGCGAAGCGGATTCAGACCGGGCTCATCGCCCAACGCAAGGTCGATGAGCTCGACGCCCCCGCGAGCTGCCCGATCGCCTCCGAGGCGGAACAGCGCGAATTGCGGACCCTGGCGGCCGACGGGCAGGACGCTTTCGATCATCTGACGAGCGCCAACCTCCGCCTCGTCGTGTCGATCGCGAAGCGGTACTCCGGGCGGGGCACCCACCTCCTCGACCTCGTCCAGGACGGAAATCTCGGACTGATGCGCGCCGTCGAAAAGTTCGACCACACCCGCGGGTTCAAGTTCTCGACATATGCCAGCTGGTGGATCCGCCAAGCGATCTCGCGCTCGGCATCCGAGCAGTCGCGCACGATCCGCCTGCCCAGCCATCTCGTGGATCTCGTGAACCGCATCACGAGGGTCGAACGCGAGCTGGTGCAAGAACTCGGCCGTGAGCCGACGATCGAGGAGACGGCTCGGGCGGCGGACCTTCCGCTCCAGCGGGTCCGGGAGTTGCTCGACGTGAGCCGCGATCCGGTGTCTCTCGATGCAACGCGTGGGGAGGACGAGGACGCGAGCCTCGGCGACTTCCTCGAGGACATCGATGCTGCGGCGCCGGCGGAGATGGCGACCAGGGCGATGCTGGCCGAGGCGGTGCGCGAGGTTCTCGGGGAGCTGAACGACCGCGAGCGTGAGGTGATGGCCATGCGTTTCGGCCTCGATGGCGATCGGCCGCGCACGCTCGAGGATGTGGGCAAGGCGTTCGGTGTGACGCGCGAACGAATTCGCCAGATCGAGGCCAAGACCCTGGCCAAGCTGCGCCACCCCCAGCGTTCCCAGCGCCTCAAGGACTTCCTCGAAGAAGATGGTTGAGACGGGCGTGGGCCGGGTGGGGATCGAACCCACGACCTGAACGATTATGAGTCGCCTGCTCTGACCACTGAGCTACCGGCCCGGCCGCAGGCTACCCGCCGACTCGCGCTCCGGCGGGGTGACGCAGCGATGAACAAATCTGCGCATGAGTGATGGGAGCGCAGCGAGCGTCACGAACTCGCAGCGATGAGATTGCGCATGAGTGATGGGAGCGCAGCGAGCGTCAGGAACTCGCAGCGAGAATCTGCGCAAGAGCGGCGCGGAGCGCTGCGATCTCGCAGCGAGAATCTGCGCAAGAGCGGCGCGGAGCGCTGCGATCTCGCAGCGAGGAAACAGTGCTCCGGGGGTGGGGCTCGAACCCACGACAAACGGATTAACAGTCCGCTGCTCTGCCAACTGAGCTACCCCGGAAGGGTCTGCCGCAACGCGACAGGCGCCGGCCGAAACCAGCGCGGTGGATGAGGATAGCAACGCGACCCTCGACTTCTGAACCTGACTTCGAAGCTGCTGCTCAGTGTCGGCCGTCGATGTGGCCGAAGAAGACCGGTTGCTGTTTTCGAGGTGGGGGCGGTTTGCGATTCTTGCGCAGGTACTTCCCGACGTCGTCGGTGAGCCAGGTCTCGCTGGGAGCGGGCCCGTCGGTGTACCAGTCCATGTGCGGGGCGATGCCGAAGCGGACGAGTGTTGCGGCGACGCCGGACCAGAACGGGTTGCCGGTGCCGCGGCGCGGTCCGGTCCGATCGCGGGCGACTTCCACGATGAAGTCGTGCAGAACCGGATCGACCTGAGGGTCCGAGCTGCAGGCGAGGTCGGCCGCGATGGCGCCGCGCTGTTTCACGTCGACGGCCTCGCGATATCGGATCAGCTCTGCGGTCGCGTCGCCGAACGCGAGCCCCGCGTGCGACTCCCGGTAGCGGCCGTATGCGCGGTCACCCTCGGCGCGCTCGCGAATGCCGTAGTGAGCCCGGGCCAGGCCCAGCCACGCGTCCGGATCGACGTCCGTTGAGTCGAGCCGGGCGAACGCTTCGGTGTAGGCCGCGATGGCGGCCTTGTAGCGCCCGATCGTGAGCTCGCCTGCGGCGTCGATGATCAACTGTTCAGTCGTCACTCGTCGATCGTTCACTCAGGAGCTCCAGACCGAATGGCCTCGGGCTCTTCGGGCGCGAGGCACCTACCCACCCCCGCGATGTCGATTGTGACAGGGGTTGGTACCCAATCGTCATCGGCGGTGATTGACTTCACCGGTTACCGCCCCGTAGCTTGCGCCTCAACCAATGTGACGTTCGTCACCTACGGGCGTCCAGAAGGGGGAGGGAATAGTGGCAAGACGTCGCAAGACGTTGCTGAAGCTGCTCGCCGCTCTGTTCGCGTTCGCAATGATCGCGGCAGCCTGTGGAGACAGCGACTCGGACAGTGGCGACGGCGGGGGCTCCGGCGACGGAGGCTCCGAAGGGACCGCTGATTCCGGGAGCGACGATCCAGCAGAAGAAGAGATTTCGACCGCGGTCGAAGAGAACGACGCCACTGGCGCCGATGAGCGCGAGACCGACACCGGTCCCGTCCATGGCGGCAAGCTGGTGTACGGGCTCGAAGCCGACTCCGCGAACCCCTGGACCCACTACGCCACCTCGTGCGCGATCAGCTGCCGAATGGTGCTTCGGACCATCACCGATGGTCTGTTCGTCACCAACCAAGACGGCGAGATCGTGCCCTACCTCGTCGAAACGGTCGAGCCGAACGACGACTACACCGTGTGGACGATGACGATCCGCGACGGGATCTCCTTCCACGACGGCACTCCGCTCGACGGCGCCGCTGTCAAGTACAACATCGACACCTGCCGCTTCAGCCCGCTCACCGGTCCCGCCTTCATCGGCCTCGGCGATGTGCAGGCCGAGGGTCAGACGGTCACGATGACCTACGACGCACCCGAAGCGCTCGGCCCCCGGTCGCTGCGCACAGAGGTGTGCGGCATGATGCTCAGCCCCACATGGATGGCGACGCTCGCCAACAACCCGCTGAACAACGCGCCGTTCGTCACCGAAGACGAGCAGGCGGCGCTCGACCTCTCGGGTGACCCATCGGCTCCAGTGGGTCTCGGTGCTTTCGTGTACCAGTCCTACTCGCCGGGCAACGGCAACAGCTTCATCGCCACTCGCAACCCCGACTACTGGCGGGGTGAGAACGGGATCACCGGCGAAGATCTGCCCTATCTCGACGAGATCGAGCTGGTGGTTGCGGTTGACATCCAGGGCCGCAGCAACGGTCTGCGCGCCGGGCAGTTCGACATCATGCACACCGCCAACGCAGACGAGACGGCGAAGTACATCGATGACGACTTCACGCTTCTGCGGGCCAACGACTTCGGCGAGACGAGCTACATCCTGCTCAACACAGCCACGGGCACGAACCCGACGCTGGCGTTCGTGCGGGGGTTGGACGAGGTCGTCATGGACCCGGGCGGCTTGAACGACAGCAATCCGCTCGTGCACCTGTCCTGTCGCAAGGCCCTGGCCCACGCCATCGATCAGCAGCGGGTCGCCGACGAGCGCAACGCTGGCATCGTCAACGTGGCCAACGGACCGTTCCCGCCGGGCAGCATCGGCTACCTCGAGGACAGCGGCTACCCGAGCTTCGATCTCGAGCAGGCCGCCGTCGACTGGGAGAGCTGTAAGGCCGACTCGGGCCAGAACCCTGTCACCTTCAGCTACAACACCACCAACGACGCGTTCAACGTGGAGACCAACGAGCTCATCGCCTCCATGTGGAAGGACGCATTCGGGGACGAGGTCGATGTGACCATCGCCCCGATCGAGCAGGGCCAGTACATCGGTCTTGCGTTGGTGGGCACCTTCCAGGCTCAGGGATGGCGCAACCACGCCGGAGTGGATCCGAGCGAGCAGTGGTACTGGTGGCATTCGGCTACCGCCAGCCCGATCGATCCCTCTGTTCCCGAGTTGGCGCTCAACTTCGGTCGGTTCCAGGACCCGGAGATGGACGCAGCGTTCACCACGATCCGACAGAACCCCGATCCAGCAGCCCGCCAGGCCGCAGCCGAAGAGGTGAACCGCCTGTTCGGTCGCAACGTCTGGAACTGGTGGACCACCTGGACCCTCTGGGGGATCATGGCCAACCCGAGGTTGCAGAACCTCACAGAGCTCACGATCCCCGGATCGGACGACACGTCGTTCCCGGTGATCGCGGGCAAGCACCACCTCACCCAGATCTGGTGCACCGACGGAGACTGCCAGGGCTGATTCCGAACGGAATCACCTGATGAGTGACGGCCGCCCCCGCCCGTTCAGCGGGCGGGGGCGCCCGTCGTTTCGGGACCGCCGGGGCGCGGGTCCCGATGAGGGGGAGTGATGCAGTTCGTTCGCGACAACATCGGCCGGGTCGTCGTGGGGCTCCTGGTCGCAGTGATGCTGTATGCGTGGTTTGCGCGCCCGCCGGTGTCCTGGACCTTTGGTCTGGTGGTCGCGGTGGGGTGTTTCGGTGCCCTGGTCACCGACGGCAAGTACGCCCTGCGACGCATCGCTGCGGTGATCCCGATCCTGCTCGGCGTCTCGTTTCTGGTGTTCGCGCTGATGAACAGCCTGCCGGGCGATCCGGCCATCAACATCCTGGGGCCCGCCGCAACCCCGGACGCGGTCGAACAGGTCAACGAAGAACTGGGCCTTGATGAGCCGTTCTTCAACCGCTACGGGAACTGGCTCGGCGACGCGGTCTTGGGCGATCTCGGCGAGTCGATCCAGCGTCGCGAGGAGATCGCGATCGGCATGTCGAATGCCATCACCCCGACGCTGCAGTTGATGTTCTATTCGTTCGTCCTGGCCATGGCGATCTCGCTTCCCCTGGGAATCTTCTCTGCCTATCGCCAGGGCACATCTGTGGATCGCATCTCCAACTACACGATGCTGGGCTTTCTCGCGACACCCAACTTCGTTCTCGCTGTGGTGCTCGTGTTGTTCCTGTCGATCGGCGGGATCAGTGTGTTCGGCGTCCAGGTGGGCTGGGAGATCCTGCCTGCCGCGCGCTATGTGCCCTTCGGTGATGACTGGTTCCTGCATTTCAAGCACCTGTTGTTACCGGCGATTGCGCTCGCGATGGGCCAAGCCGCGGTGTTCATGCGCCTGCTGCGTTCGGACATGATCGGAACACTCCGGCTGCCGTTCGTCGACCTCGCTCGCAGCAAGGGTGTGTCGACCACCCGGATCCTGTGGCGCCACGCTCTTCGCCCCTCCAGCTTCACCCTGCTCACGGTGGTCGGTCTGACGGTGGGGGCCCTACTCGGCGGCACGCTCATCATCGAGGCCATCTTCACGCTGCCGGGTGTCGGTGCCTACATCTTCCAAGGCGTCAGCCAGCGGGACTACATCGCAGTGCAGGGCGGTGTGTTCGTGATCTCGAGCCTGTTCATCACACTTTTGACCATGTCCGACTTCTTGTATCTGGCCCTCGATCCGCGGCTGCGGTCGAACGAGGGGTAGGGGACTGTCATGACCGATACCCATGATCCGCAAGTTCTCGGAGGCATTGGCGCCGCCGACGCCGGCGTCGCCGGGGCGTCGAGCCCCGACGTGGGCCAACGGCAGCGCAAGAAGCTCGGCTTCATGTTCTGGGCCGCGGTGACCTTCCTGAGCCTGCTGCTCTTCGCTGCGATCTTCGCCGATTTGCTGCCGATCAAGGATCCGACGAAAGCCTTCCGGGGAACGGCGAAGGATGGCCCGAGCCTCACCCACTGGTTCGGAAACGACGGCGCCGGTCGCGACATCTTCTCCCGGTCGATCTACGGGGCCCAGGTGTCCCTGCTCATCTCGGCGGTCGGAACGCTGTTCGCCCTCACGCTGGGCGGCCTCGTCGGGCTGGCTTCGGGGTACTACCGCGGGCGGGTCGACCAGTACATGACGGCGTTCCTCAACGCCACGCTGGTCATCCCGGGCCTGATCCTCTTCTTGGCGCTGATCCTGTTCCTGGATCCGTTCGCCAACTACCGAATCCCCGTGTTGATCTTCTCGTTCATCCTCTTGTCGATTGCCCCGATCTCTCGGGTGATCAGGGCGGCAACGCTGTCCTGGGCCGAACGCGACTTCGTGCTCGCCGCGCGCACGATCGGGGCCCGCAGCGGCCGGGTGATGTTCCGCGAGGTCCTTCCCAACGTGGCGCCGAGCCTGGTGAGCTACTCGCTGATCATCATGGCGAACCTCATCGTGGTCGAAGGAGCCGTGGCGTTCTTGGGGCTGAGCGTTCCGCCGCCAACGCCGACCTGGGGGGACATGATCAACAAGGGCCGGAACAACCTGGAGACGGCGGCCCACATCAGCCTGCTTCCGGCGATGATGATGTTCCTCACCGTGCTCTCGCTCAACTTCATCGGCGACAAGTTGCAGGAACGCTTCGAGACGAGGGAGTCGGTGCTGTGACCGGGCCGGTCGCGACTGCGCCTTCTCAGCACGACGGCGCGAAGGGAGCCCCACGTGGCTGGTAGTGGTAGCGCGCACCTGCGCGACGACCAGAAGCCGCTCCTCCGGGTGGAGAATCTGGTCGTCAACTTCACGGGCGCAGGGGGGCGCACGGTCCACGCGGTGAGCGATGTGTCCTTCGACCTCATGGAAGGCGAAACGCTCGGGCTGGTTGGCGAATCCGGTTGCGGCAAGAGCACCACCGGCAAGGCGGTGCTGCAGGTGCCGCGCCCGACCGACGGATCCATCAAGCTCGAGGACGTCGAGCTCACCGAGCTGGGTCCAGAGGACATGCGCCTGACCAGGCCCACGCTCCAGATGATCTTCCAGGATCCGATCTCGTCGCTCAACCCGCGCCGGTCGATTCGCGACGTGGTCGCGGAGCCCCGGTACATCTGGTGGGAGGAAGAAGAGGGCCGCCCGACCACCTCGGTGTGGTTCGAGAAGATGGGTGCGCTGTTCCAGCGGGCCGCCGATCTTGCGCTGCGGCCTGTGCGCTACATCATGCCGCTCGCTGCGGTTGCGATGGTGCTGTGGATCGTGAGCGAAGCCGTCGAGGAACGCTCCTGGGAGGACGCCCTCGACTGGACGCAGCTTCCGGCGCAGATCATCGGGTTCCCCGTGCTCGCCGTCCTCGTTGCCATATGCGCGGTGTTGGCCGTACTCGGGATCACCTGGTTGTTGATGGCGCTGATGGTGCCGTTCGGCGTTGTCGGTCGTCTCGTCGGCGACGTCAAGCCCGCCCTCGGTGTGCTGGGCGTGGGCTTTGCGCTGGCGATGGCCGTGTTCCAGTTCCTCGTGACCCGCAACTCCTTCGGAGCGCTGGCCCATTGGGTGTGGACGACGGTCATCTTGTTGGCGTGTGCGGTTCTGGTGATCTGGTTGATCGCATCGTTGATGGATCCGAGCCGAGCGGGAGCCTCCGGGCTCGCAGCCGCGCTGGCCGCCTTTGTCCTCATCCAGGCGCGCTACATCGCCAGCCAGGACGGCACCATCTGGGGCGACGCCGGGGACGGCTTCCTGTCCCTGGGCTCGGAGCGACCGGGCAAACTGCTCGTGCTCGTTCTCGCGGTTGCGATCGACGTGTGGCTTTTCCGTTTCGTCGGGAAGAAGTTGTCCGAGCAACGGGCCGAACTCCACGCCCGCGTCGAGCCCGAAGTCCGTCAGGTCCTCGAGACCGTCGGGATCAACCCCGACAACGCTCTCGACCGTAAGCCCTACGAGTTCTCCGGCGGCCAGGCCCAGCGCATCTCGATCGCCCGGGCGCTCATCATGAACCCCAAGGTGATCATCTGCGACGAGCCGGTGTCGGCCCTCGACGTGTCGGTGCAGGCCCAGATTCTCAACCTGCTCGAGGACATGAAGAAGGAGTACGGGCTGACGCTGGTGTTCATCGCGCACGACCTGGCCGTGGTGAAGAACGTCAGCGACCGGGTGGCAGTGATGTACCTGGGCAAGCTGTGCGAGGTCGGAGATCCTGATCGCCTCTACGAAGCTCCTGCGCACCCCTACACCCAACTTCTCCTGAGCGCGATCCCGCATCCCGATCCCGAAGTGGATCCCATGGGTCTCGATCGACTCGATGGCGAGCTGCCGTCACCGATGGACCCGCCGTCGGGGTGCCGTTTCCGAACACGATGCCCCCGCGCCGAGGAGCGATGCTCCATCGACGAACCGGTGATGCGCGAGGTCGCCGATGGCCAGTTCGTCGCGTGCCACTTCCCCCTGATCGGGGAGGTGGCTCCGTGAGGTCGGACAACGCGATGCTCACGGTCGAGGGACTACGCACCCAGTTCGCAACACCCAATGGGTCGCTGACCGCGGTCGACGGGGTGGACTTCGTCCTCGAACGGGGGCGTGCCCTCGGGGTGGTGGGCGAGTCGGGGTCGGGCAAGAGCGTGATGTCGCGCTCGATCATGCGGCTGCTTCCCAAGTCCAACGTGTTGTCGACGGGCCATGTCGACTTCAACGGGACCGACATGATGGCCCTCGACCGCAAGGAGCTCCGCAAGATGTGGGGCCCCGAAGTGTCGATGGTGTTCCAGGACCCGCTCGGCTCCCTCAACCCGGTGATGACCATCGGTCGCCAGGTGGGCGAGGGGCTCCGGGTTCATCTGGGCATGTCGAAGAAGGAAGCGCGCGCCACTGCGCTCGCGCTCCTACGTGAGGTTGGGATTCCGGAGCCGGAACGTCGGCTCGACGAGTACCCCCATCAGCTCTCGGGCGGGATGCGCCAGCGCATCGTGATCGCCATCGCCCTGGCCTGCGGCCCCAAGCTGCTCATCGCCGACGAGCCGACCACCGCGCTCGACGTGACCGTGCAGGCCCAGATCCTCGATCTGATCCAGCGGGAGCGTGAGGACCGCGACATGTCGCTGATCCTCATCACGCATGACCTCGGCGTCGTCGCCGGTCGTACCGACGAGATCATCGTGATGTACGCCGGTCGGATCGTCGAACGGGCGCCGACCAAGACGCTGTTCAGCGAGATGCGTCACCCCTATACCGAGGCGTTGCTCAAGTCGATCCCCAAGATCGAGTACCGAAGCCACACCAAGCTCGACATCATTCCGGGCAGCCCGCCCGACATGGTGCACCCCCCCACCGGGTGCAAGTTCGCCTCGCGGTGCAAGTACGCCACGACGCAATGTGAGTCCGAGGAGCCAGGTCTGGCCGAGGCCACGGCCGTGGGGCATCAGTATCGGTGCTGGAACCCGGTGGGCTCTCCCGAGGCAGAGGCTGCGCTCGAGGTGAATATGGCCTCGGGGCGGGTGAGCGAGGTCGGCGTGGTGGTCGCCGGCGTGAGCGTCAGCTGAGCAGCTGAGTCAGTCGTACCAGACGGGCGCGCGGTCCAGCAGGTAGCCGCAGATCTCCTTGCAGCGGTCCAAGATGGCGCACATGCCGTCGTCGCCGTCGAGAAGCGCACGCAGCGACAGGTCGAGGCGGGCGATGATCGTGAGCGTCCGCTGTGCTGGGTCGGTGACCGACGGGAACGAGTCGATCGCCGAGACTTCGATCGGCAGCGTCGTGCTCCCGACCCCCGCGAGATCCGTGGCGAGGACCAGAAGGTCGGGACCGTTGTCGAGCGGGGGGAGCGCCCAGGTGAAGGTGAGCGGTGCCCAGAACTCGTCGGGCGGGAGCTCGTCCTCGGGAAGGCTCAGGAGCACGTCCTCGAGAGTGAGCATCGTGCGGGGATCGGCTTCGAGGGTGAGGTGGAGGTCGAGCGGACCACCGCAGGCTTCCTCGGGGTGGAGGTCGACCTCCCATGCCTGGCGCATGCTGTAGGTCTCGAGGAAGTGCCGCTCGTCATGGATGTGGAATCCATGCTCGGCGGCGTGCTCCTTGAGGTCGGCGACGTATCCCGACATGTCGATCACGGCCATGGATTGGTGATCCTCCTCAGACGGTAGAGGCTAATGGGCATGAGCGGGCGGTCCCGCCTCGGGGCGCGTTGGGGTAACCGC
>Ga0114932_10001040_pt1 | contig 32655 bp, 30 predicted proteins | sample 2SBtaG_2_FD_87286 | JGI IMG/M metagenome (GOLD analysis project Ga0114932, IMG submission 87286) | Deep subsurface microbial communities from Kolumbo volcano to uncover new lineages of life (NeLLi) - 2SBTROV12_ACTIVE470 metaG | ecosystem: Environmental > Aquatic > Marine > Volcanic ...
CGAGCTCGAGGGAGGTGGTCTCGCGGGGGGCCTCGAGGAAGCCCTGCAGCTTGACGGCGGAGAGCGCGATGATGTCGACCGGGTCACCCTCCGAAGGCATGGTCAGGGCCTGTTCCTGGGTCTCGCGCACGAGGCTCAGCCCCAGCGCCCCTTCCTCGCGCACGGTCTGACCGTCCGGCGTGACGAGGACCTTGGTGCTCAGCTCGCCGAAGGAGCGCTCCACCCAGTAGGCCTCGTCGCCGTTGGGCAGGATCTCGGTGTCGACCACGCGAAGCACCATCTTGTCCTGCACCAGCGTGACGGGGTCGAAGTACGGCACCTCGTGCACCTGGCCTTCGTGGAGGTCGCCGAGCGTGGACATGTAGCGGGACAACGACAGGCTGATCTGGGGTGCTTCGTCCATGGGGAGGGTCACGGTCTGCACCTCCCCCGCCTGGTGGACCTCGATCACCACCTGACCCGGCCGGACCTCGCCGCGCGCCGCGAGCCGGACCGGATCGCTCGACATGAAGAAGTCGAAGCGCTGCAGCCGGTGCTCGGCGTCGAGCACGGCGCTACCGGCGGTGACCACTTCCTTGATCTCGCCGAAGGCGACCAGCGAGAACGCCGACCGGTTCTGCATCAGCACGCCGCCATCGCTCGTGGGTGCGGTCGCGGTGACCGCGTAGCCCACCTTCTGACCCTGGAAATAGATGCCCATCCAGGTGTCCTGGCTCTCGCCGACGACCAGGGCGGCCGGGTCGATGGCGCGGAGCTGGCTCTCGGGTTCGCGGGTCGCGACCATGTAGGCGGCGAGCGCCACCCACGCCGCCACGGCGAGCCCCTCGAGAGCGAGCAACAGTCCCGGGCGGCGAGCGAGCAGAGGGCGACCTCGGAAGGCGATAAGCTCGGAGGGCGAGACCCTCCGACCATGAACCTGCATCTTCACACCGTCCTCGATCCGGCAAGGCGCGACACGCCCTCGTCCGTGGTCGCGCGCGAGGATCGAGACTGGGGGCTCGCGGCGCAGGCGCACGGGCGCGTTGTCGAGGGAGACGCTGGCCCCGAGCTCGCCCACGCGGCCGCCGAGCTGGTCCTCGACACCCTCTTCACGCAGGTCTCCCGCGACGAGGCCCTGCTCAAGAAGCTCCACGGGGCGCTCGACGATCCCCTGCGTCGGAGCGCGATGGCGCTCCTCGCCGACGCGCTCAACATCGCGTCCCGCGAGGTGCACATCTTCGGTCGGCGCCAACGCACCACCTTCGCCGTCGTGGTCGACGCGGTGCTGTGCCAGGGTGAGGTGGCCTTTCTCGCCCACATTGGGGACGGCCGCTGCTACCTCGGTCGCAAGGGGCTCGTCCACCGCCTCACGCAGGACCACGTGACCGGTGCCACCGCGGACGCTCCCACCCCCGAGTCCACCCCCAGCGAGCGGCGCCTGACCCGCGCGTGTGGGCTGGAGCAGGTGGCGCGCGCCGAGACGATGAGCCTGCACCTCAGCGCCCACGACCGGATCCTGTTGCTGTCCCCGGGGCTGGTCGACGCCATCGACGAGCTGCACCTCGGACAGCTCGCGGACGACCCACAGGCGGACGGTGCGGCCGCCCGCATCCTCACCGCAGCGCGTGAGGCCGGAGCCAACCACGATCTCGGCGTGCTGGTCGGCGACGTACGCGCCGAGGGTGTGCGGCGTTCGCGCCGACACAGCCGACTCGCCACCCTGGCCCGCATCCCGCTCTTCGCCTACTGCACGGAGCCCGAGCTGCTCGCCATCGCGGGCTGCACGCGCCCCGTGAAGCTGCCGCCGGGCGCGCTGGTGTTCCGCCAGGGCGACGCGGGCCAGGAGCTGTACCTGGTGGTGGCGGGGCAGCTCACGGTGGAGAAGGACGGCGAAGCCATCGCCGCGCTCGGCCCCGGCTCGAACTTCGGCGAGATGGCCCTGCTCGACGAGCCGCGGCGATCCGCCTCGGTTCGCGTGGCCGAGGACGCCGAGCTCCTGGTCATCCACCGGGAGGCCTTCTTCCGCCTGCTGAAGAGCGACCCCACCCTGGCCGTGAAGGTGCTCTGGAACATGCTCTTGGAGCTGAGCTCCCACCTGCGGCAGACCTCCTCCCGCCTGGCCGGGCTGGAGCGCGAGCGCGGCGGAGAGGGTTAGCAAACCTCCATGGCTCTCACCGTCTCTGCCTGGTCCAGCTCCGACGTCGGTCGGGTGCGCTCCCACAACGAGGATCGCTACCTGATCGACGACGAGCTCGGCCTGTACGCCGTCGCCGATGGCATGGGCGGCCACAGCCGCGGCGAGGTCGCGTCGGCGCTCGCGTGCGATGTGCTGCGCGAGCAGGTGGTGCAGCGCAAGGATGTGCTGGCTCACTACCGCGCTTCGCCGAGCCCGGAGACCGCAGCCGACGTCGAGTCCGTGCTCCAGGAAGCCTTCGTCCGGGCCTGCGCCGAGATCTACGAAGCCTCCGCCACCCTGGCCACCAGCGGCCGCATGGGCACCACCCTCGACGCCGTGCTCCTGATCAACGGCACCGCCTTCACCGCCCATGTCGGGGACGGGCGGGTCTACATGGTCCGCAGCGGCGAGGCTCACCAGATCACCGAGGATCACAGCCTGATCCAGGAACAGATCAAGGCCGGAGTGCTCACCGAGGAAGAGGCCAAGCGCTCCCGGCACCGGAACGTGATCACCCGCGCGCTCGGCGCCTTCCCGTCGGTGCTGGTCGATCTGCTCCAGGTCGACCTCGCGGCCGGCGACCGCATCCTGCTCTGCAGCGACGGACTCCATGGCTACGTGGCGGGCGAGGAGCTGGTGAAGCTGCTCCGTGCGCCCGACGCCGACGCTGCCGACGACCTCGTGAACCTTGCGAACCACCGGGGCGGCAAGGACAACATCACGGCGGTGGTGCTGTCCGCCGAGCGGCCCGAAGACGCCAGCGACGAGCTGAGGATCGCCCCCGCCGAGCACATCGACGCCCTGCGCCGCTGTGAGTTGTTCGCGGTCTGCACGTACCGGGAGCTGGTCACCGTGGCGTCGGTCGCCGAGACACGCGAGTACGAGCGCGGCACCATGATCTTCCGCCAGGAAGACCGCGGCCGCGAGGTCTTCGTCGTCGAGACGGGATCGGTGGAGATCCTGCGCGACGGGGTCGCGCTGGCGCACCTCGGCGAAGCGGACTTCTTCGGTGAGCTCTCCTTCCTCGACAGTCCGCGCCGCTCGGCCAGCGCGCTGGCCACCAGCGACACCCGGGTGCTGGTGCTCCGCGGCCGGGAGTTCCTGGCGCTCCTCCAGGGGGAGGCGGTGCTCGCGAACAAGCTCCTGTGGCGCTTGTTGATCCGCCTGAGCCAGCTGCTCCGCAGCACCAATGCCCGCGTGCTCGAGCAGATGGCGTCGATCGACACGCAGGATCTCGAGCTCCTCGAGATCGATCTGGACGACAGGTAGCCCTACTCGAAGAGCGTCAGGCTCGGGTTGCGCGCGATGGCTCCGGGCACCAGTGTGTCGGCGAGCTCCAGCGCGCACGTCGGGGCGTCGTCGAGCGCGACCGTGACGAAGGGGGCCCCCACCGCGGTGGCCGCCACCCACACCCCACCGTCGAGCGAGCACGCTCCCGGATCGCCGTGCGCCACACGAAGGGTGCGCCGGGGCAGATCCCCATCAGGGGCCTTGTCGGGGTTCGAGGAGTCGGGGTGGAGCGGCTCGGGATCGCCCACGACCGAGCCGACGAGCAGGTACGGGTTCGGGAACAAGGTACGCGAGGTCTCGATCGCCGTGCCCGGGACAGCGACAACGGCGTCCAGCGTCCGAAGCACGTTGGCCCAGGCCACGTCGGGCCCGGCCACCACCAAGAGCCCATTGGAGCCGTGGTTCCGCTTCTTCACCGTCCAGAGCACCTCGTGGAGCGTCTCGATGTCGTAGCCTCGGCTGCAGTCCTGGGGACAGGGGATCGAGGAGAGGTCCGGCTCCCCAGGCCTTCGGAGCTCGTGATCGACGCCGAGCACCTGGAAGCCTCGTTCGTCGAGCACGAGCACCGGCAAGACCTCGCCGCTCGCAAACTCGGCGTGGGGGTCGGGAAACACGCGCTCCCCGGCCGGGCCCGACCACGGCAAGCGCACCTCCAGGGCCTCCTCGCCCACCAGGAGCGTGGAGAAGCCGAGGTCGGCCGCGGGTGACAGCACCGCCCAGGCCTCGCGCGCGGTGCCGGCGGCACCGGACACGGTCAGGCGCGCGCGGTGCTCTTCGTCCGCCGTCGGGTTGCCCATGCCGCTGGACGCGAGGGCCGCGACTAGATCCTCGGCCGACTCATCGGCCACGCTCCGCGCTTCGAGGTCGATGGCGAGCGTGCGGGCGGCCAGGGCCTCGGCCTCCGCGGCGTAGAAGGCCTCCCGCTCGGCGTCGGCTACCAGGCGCTCCTCGGCGTTCCTCGCGCTCAGCCAGTCGCAGGCCGTCGCATCCATCAAGGCACAGGCCTTCTTGTTCACCTTCATCTGGGTCTTCAGGTCGAAGCGGGGATCCTCGAGGCTGAGCCGCGCGAGCCCCACACAGCCTTCCGGCACGTTGGCGTTGCACCCGAAGCCGAACAGCCTGATGGCCTCGTCGTAGTCCTTCTGCACCACCTCGCCGGCGAGGGTCAACCAACCCAGCTCGATGCAGGCCTCCGGGTCGGGCTTCTCGCACTTCTTCACCAGGCGCGCCGCGTGCTTCTCGGGCGAAGCGGCGAGCGCGGTCAACATCCAGAGGGTCATTCGGTCTCCCGGAGCCTGGCCAGCAGATCGTCGATCATGCGGAGGGACATGCCCCAGATGCGGCAGCCGTCCAGGTCGACGCAGGGCATGCGCATCGTCACCCCCCGCAGCGGGAGCTGGAAGGTGGCACGCCCTTCGTCCGCGACGAAGCGGTCGAGCCCGAACCAGTGGGCCGACGCGACCTCCTCGTTCGGCGCGAGCGCAGGCTTCTCGGGCAACAGGAACACGTAGGCGTGCACCACGAGCCGGCGACGAACGGGGGAGTGCACCGGGTCCAGCTCACCGCTCAGCTCCGCGCCGGCGAGCGACAGCGCTAGCTCCTCCCGGCACTCGCGATGGGCGGCCGCAAGCGGCCCATCATCCTCCGGGTCGACGCGACCTCCGGGGAACGCCATGTGCCCGGACCAGGGATCCGCGGGATGCTCGGCACGCTTGATCATCAGCAGGTCGAGCCCGGCCGGCCCCGGTGCGAGAGCGAGCGCGACCGCTGCCCGAGGGGCGCCCGTGGCCAACAACGACGGCCGCGCGGGAGCGCGGGAAGCCAGTGCGCGGCGGAGGCGTTGTCGGCCCATGCCGTGTCCCCTATCGGGTTACACCCCGCCGGTGAAAGCACCCGTCGAGCCGGACATCCTCGACTACGAGGACGAGGAGGGGGGCAGCGACGTCGTCGCGTGGATGACAAACCTGCTGGTCGTGGGCGTTACGGCCATCGGCATCCTGCTCTTGATGTGGAGCACCCTGCTGAGGCCCTTCCGCATCCCATCGGGCTCCATGGTGCCCACGCTCGAGATCGGCGACCACATCTTCGTGAACATGCTCAGCTACGGGCTCCACGTGCCCTGGCCGGACCTCGAGAACGGGAGCTTCCTCTGGCTGCCCATCGGCACCGCGGAGCTGGTCGCCTGGCGGGAGCCGGCGCGCGGCGACGTGGTGGTCTTCAAGTACCCCCCCGATCCCAAGCTCGACTACATCAAGCGCATCGTGGCGCTGCCCGGCGACACCATCGAGGTGCGTCGGAACGCCGTCTTCCTGAACGGCATCGAGCAGGCCAGGGAGCATGAGGGCACCTACACCTTCATCGACGATGGCTGCCGCGCCCAGGAGCAGACCCTGCTGACCGAGCAGCTCGAGGGCCACCCGCACCCCATCCTGAACAGCCGCTTGATGACCATCGGTGACATGTCGCCCCGGACGGTGCCCGACGGGCACTACTTCGTCATGGGCGACAACCGCGACAACAGCGCCGACTCGAGGGTCTGGGGCTTCGTGCCGCGAAGCCACCTGCTGGGACGCGCGGTGACCATCTGGCTCTCCTGGAACGTCTGCGAAGGGGACATCCCCCACTTCGGCAGCTTCCGCGGCGAGCGCTTCGCGACGGCGATCCAGTGAGCGACGGGTCCAAGGGGGGGTGGCGCGAGACCCTGGTCACCTGGGGCCCAGCCATCCTCGCCGTGATCTTCATCCGGTCCACGCTCGCGTCGCCCTTCCGCATCCCGTCCGGGTCCATGGTGCCCACCCTCGAGATCGGCGACCACATCCTGGTCTCGAAGCTCTCCTATGGCCTGCACGTGCCCTGGCTCGACCTCGCCCATGGACCGGGCTTTCTCGGACTGCCCTTCACCACCGTGGAGGTGATGAGCTGGGACGACCCGGAGCGCGGGGACATCGTGGTGTTCAAGTACCCGCCGGAGCCCGCGGTCGACTACATCAAGCGCGTCGTGGGACTGCCAGGGGACACCGTGGAGGTGCGCGACAACGTGCTCGTGCTCAACGGCGTCGCACAGGATCAGGAGTACGAGGAGCGGTACACCTTCACCGACGACGGCTGCGACAGCCACCCCACGCGCCTGTTGACCGAAGACCTGATGGGCGCGGAGCACCAGATGCTCACATCGACCGGACGGTCCACGCTGTCGAACTACGGCCCCGTGACCGTGCCGGACGGCCACTACTTCATGATGGGCGACAACCGCGACCACAGCGCCGACAGCCGCGTCTGGGGCTACGTCCCCCGCGAGTACATGCGTGGGAAGGCCAAGATCACCTGGTTCTCCGGCGACACGTGCGCCGGCGGCCCGCCCTTCTTCGGCAAGCCGCGCCTGTCCCGGCTCGGCATGACCCTGGAGTAGCGATGTGGTTGCTCACCGCGTTGGCGCTGGCCGAGGAACCCGTCGACCCCGCGGAGGACAGCGTCACGCCTCCGCTGGTCGAGGACCTGCGGTTCCAGAACGACGTGGTGCCGGACTACCCGCTCGCCGCCCGCGAGGACGGACTGTCGGCCAGCTGCACCGTGCAGGTCGACGTCGACCCCTTCGGCGTCACCTCGAACCCCAAGGTCCTGGACTGTCCAGACGTGTTCGTCGACACGCTCGTCGCCGCGGCGAACATGTGGCGCTTCTACCCCCACAAGGATGGCCTGTACCCGGTAGCTGCGCGCACGGTGGTCACGGTGGGCTTCGAGCCGCCTGTCGAAGTCGTCGACGTGGACGTGGCTCGCGACCTGCTGCGTCGCCAGGAGAACTGGCTGTACGCCCGCCCGCAACACCCGGTGAGCGGTGGCGAGGACCTGTGCATGGTCCGCTTCCAGCTCGACGGTGCCGAGGTGTCCAAGCTGAAGATCAAGGGCTGCGCAAAGCCCTACAAGGACGAGCTCGAGACCGACCCCCAGCTCTTCCGCGAGCTCGCGCGCCAGGGTCGGGACAGCATCGAGATCAGCTTCGAGGTGCTGCCGTGCAACTGGCCCGAGCTCCCGGAGCAGGCGGGCGACCGCATCTGCGTGTCCCGGAACGCTGCGGAGGTCGGCGAGGAGCACGACTACGACGAGTAGCGTCCCCGTCCCGGGTCCATCGCCAAGCGGCCACTGAGCCGGCTACCCTGGCCCGATGCTCCCCTGCGCCCCCGTCGACGCCGCGCTCGACCAGCTCGACCAGGTCGAGCTGTGCGCCACGGATGCCTTGCTGGCGGTGGCCGCCTTCGCTCACGACCAGGGCCTCGAGCACTGCCTGCCCGACGCCGAGCGCGCCTTCGGACGCGTGCGCCCCTCCCCTCCCCCGCCCGGTGCCACGAAGGCCACCCGCGACAGCTACGGCACGCCGAGCGCGCTGGAGTCGGAGAACTTCGTGCTCCGCTGGGGCAACGGCGTGAGCGACGAGGAGGCCCAGGCCACGCTCCAGGTCTTCGAAGACACCTGGGCGGCGCTGATCGACGAGCAGGGCTACACCGCGCCATGGGGCTCCGACGCCTACAAGTTCAACGTCTACGTGGGCGACACCGGCGGCAACACGCCCAGCTCGCTCGGCTACGGCGGCTACTACTGGGTCGACGGCGAAGGCTGGCCGATGGTCGTGATGTCCACCGGGGCACTGGACGACCAACCCCTGCTCGAGGTCACCGGTGTGCACGAGTTCTTCCACGCCATCCAGGCGGGCGTGGGCACCTACGGCTACGAGGGCGACGGCGCCTGGTTCTGGGAGGCCACGGCGACCTGGTCGGTGAGCGAGGTCTACCCCGACAACACGGACTACGCGGTGTTCCTCTTCGGCTGGGCCTACCAACCTCACCTGCCCGTGGACTTCTTCGACTACCCGGACGGTGGCACCTTCGACCTCTCGGAGTACCACCAGTACGGCGCCTTCATCTGGCCGCGCTACCTCACCGAGCACGTGGCGGGCAGCACCTTGATCCGCGACGCCTGGCTCGAGGGCGAAGCCATCGACCCCTCCGACCCGATGGCCGTGCTCGACAGCCTCCTGGCGGACCGCGGCGAGGACCTCCAGGAGGCCTTCTCCGACTTCGGCCGGCGCAACGTCACCTGGGACTACGAACACGGCGACGCGTACGACGACTGGGTGCAGACCTACCAGTTCACCTTCGACAGCGCCTTCGAGGCGGCCACCCATCGAGGCGCGACCGACGGCTGGACCACCGTGCCCGAGGGACTCGAGACCCACCCGTGGGGCATCACCTACCTGCGGTTCACCGACCTCGGCGAGGACGTTCGGGTGGGCTTCGAGGCGGACGTCAGCGCGACGAATGCCGCGGACTGGTCGGTCCGGTTGGTGGTCCCTGGCGGCTACCACACGGTGGTCCCGATCTCCGACGGCGCGGGCAGCGCCACCATCCCGGCCGCGGACGGCGCCGACGAGGCCTGGTTGGTCGTGGCCGCGACCGCGAGACGCGGCGTGCCGGACACGGCGCTCTCGTGGCGCTACCGAGTGGACAGCGAAGCGTCGACAGGCGGCGGAGGCACCGGCACAGCGGACGAACCGGGTGGCTGCACCTGCGGCACCGGTGGTGGCGGCTTCTGGCTCTTCGCCCTGGCGGCCGCGGCCAGGCGCCGGTCCTCGAGCAAGGCGTCGAGCTCCGCCCCGAGCAGGATGCCCGTGGCCACGAGGTGGAGGTAGACCAACAACCCCACCGCGGTACCCAGGGAGCCATAGGTGGCGCCCAGGTCGGCCACGTTCTGCACGTAGAGCTCGAAGGCCTGCGTCACCAGGATCCAGCCGACGGTGGCGAGCAGGCTGCCGGTGGAGAAGAACCCCCAGCGCGCGTACGTGGGGTGGCCGAGGCGGAAGATCAGGTTCACGGCCTGCTGGAACAAGAGCGCGAGCACGGGCCAGCGCACCAGGGTCAGCACACCGGCCAGCTGGCTCGGCACCCAGCCCTGGTCCACGGTCCAGTTCAGCAACCAGCCCGCTGTGGTCAGGGCCACCAGGGCCACGACCGTGCCGAGGATGACCAACCACGCCGCACCGAACCCGAGGAGCCGCTGCGCCAGCCAGGTGTGTTGCTCCTCCTGCCAGGCGGTCTGCACACCCCGAACGCCGGCCCCCACCGCGCGGCTCACGTACCAGCCGGTCAGCAGCAAGGCGAGGGTGAGCGGGCGCCCGACGTCGACGTCGAGCACCTTGCCGAGCTCCTGCTGCAGCACGCTGGCCACTTCCGGGGGCATGGCGCCATCGATCAGGCCCTGCAGGAGGATGAGCTCGTTGTCGAGATCGAGAAACGACAGCACCCCGAGCAGGCCCAGCAGAGCCGGCGCGATGGCCAGCATCAGGTAGAAAGCCATCGACGCACCGCGGGCACGCACCTCGTGGTGCCGCACCCGCCAGCCCAGCTGCTGCGCCGCCAGCACCCCTTCGCCGAGCCTCACCACGCGCGCGCCGTGGGGGGATCCGCCGGCTCCGGACGCTCGTCGTAGAGCTGGTAGACGAGCACGCCGGTGCCATCGTCGTAGCGTGTCCGGGACAGCGTCCACGGGCCCAGGGCGGCCTCGAGCCAGCCCAGCTCCTCGTCCCCGAAGCGCGCCTCGTCGACCACCACATACTTCAGGCCCTCTCCCGTCAACCAGGGCAGCTCGAAGCGGTAGGCGTCGGCTTCCTGCTTGGCGGAGCCCGGCACCTGCTGGCCCACCGAGGCGAAGGCGAGGTCGTTCAGGTTCTTGTGCAAGGTGATGGGAGCCGTGTCCCGCGGCGCCAGGGTCAGCAACGCTGGGGCGTAGAGCGACGCCTTGTCGGACCGCGCCTGGAGGTAGAAGAGGTCGCTCGACGCGAGGTCGGCGCCCAGGTCGGCGAAGACTGGCGCCTCGTTGCGCAGGCGGTCGGGGGACCCGGGGAGCTCGTAGGGCACCACCAACATGGCGGCGCCCTCCTCATCGTCCGACGCCAACGCGTCGGCGAAGCTGAGCTCGGGCAGCTCCACGCTCGGGTAGCCGTTCACCCAGCCGCCTGCGTGCGCGCCCCAGCCGGCGACGTAGCCTGCAGCCAGGCCGCCGATCAGCGGCTCGACCCGGCGTGGAAGCACCGCGAGCCCCATGCCAGCCAGCAGGCTGAACGCGAGCGCAGACAGCAGGGCATAGCGACGTGGGAAGCGCACGACCTCGCCGAGCGGGCTGTTCGCCCAGGCCGAGACGAGCTCGTGGTTGATCGCGAGCAACAGCGCCACGACCCCCAAGGCCGCGAGCCACCACCCACGCCGGAGCGCGAAGACCCCGAGCCCGAACGCACCGAGGTGCGCCAGCGGTGGTGCCCACATGACCCCTACGAACCAGCCCCTGCTCCCCGGCGCGACCGCCAGGTCCCACAGGTAGCCGAGCTGCGCCGCGTTGTTGCGCCGCAGGGTGCCCAGGTTGTCCCCGGCCACGCTCATCGCCTCGCGCACGTGGCCGAGCACCGGCTCCAGCACCGAGTACAGCCCCAGCGCCCCGAACCCGACGAAGACCGCCGTGACCAACAGGCCGAGCGCCCCGCGGAGGCTCCGGACGGTGGTCGTCGCGAACAGCACCGCGAGGGCGGTGAAGCTCGCGAGGTAGACCGACTCGAGGCAGGTGCAGAGGTAGGCGAGCGCCGCGATCGGCACGAAGCGCAACCGGCCGCCGGCGACCGCCACGGTGGCGCCGAGCACCAGCGGCATCCAGCCCGCCGCCAGCATCTCCAGGGTGCCGTCCCGGAGGGCGCCACCGAGCACGGGCTGCGTCGCATAGAGCGCGCCGGCGAGCAGCTGCCCACCGGGCCTCGCGCCGAGGGTCTTCGCACACCAGGCGGCAGCGACGAACGCGAACACCGCGTGCGCACCCACCACGAGGGGAAGGGCGACGTCGGCGCCCAGCCAGTTGACCAGCGGACCCGCTGACCAGATGGTCACGCCCGGAAACGGAACCAGGTCGGCGCCAGCGGGGAACGCCGCGAGGTTGGTGGGCAGCGGCAGCTCGGGCCAGGACCTTGCGCCGAGCCAGAGCGACCAGTGAGCGCGGAAGACGTCCGACCCGGCCTCGCCGGGGAGCAAGCGCCCGAGCGCCGCCCAGATCGGACGATGCAGCCACCAAGCCAGCACCAGGCCGAAGGCCCAGGGGAGGACGGCGTCGACACGACGAGTGCTCATGCGGCCTCAAGGGTACCCGCCACCCTGGACGCGGCCACCGCCAGAGCCATACTGCGCTGGTGAAGCACTGTCCCGCGTGCCACGCCGTCTACCGGCTCGAGATCGAGTTCTGCTTCCGCGAAGGCACAGTGCTCGTGGAGGGCGCAGCGCCGATCGTGCTGAACAACCCCACGGGGCGCCTCGACGCCTACGCGCCGGAAGGGCAGCTGGCCGCCGGCGACTCGGGCGTGGTGCACCTCGCGCGGCTGGCGGCGCAGCCCTACGGTCCCGAGCTCGCGGTGAAGGTGCTCGACCCGCGCGCCTCCGCCGGACACCGAGCGCGCTTCCTGGCGGCCTACACCGAAGGTCGCGAGCTCCACGGCGAGGGCCTCACACGCGTGCTCGATCTGGGCGAGCAGGACGACCTGGCCTTCGCGACCATGCCGCGCCTGCGGGGCCGAACGCTGGCCGAGGTGGTGGAGCACGTTCGACAGCACGAGGGCGCCGTGCCCCCCTGGCAAGCGCTCGCGATCGCGGCCGACCTCGCCGAGGCGCTGAGGGTGCTGCACCCCGGGGGGCCCCACGGAAACGTGCACCCGCGCCAGGTGATGGTCACGGAAGAAGGCGCCGTGGTGCTGCTCGGCTTCCGCGACGTCTTCCCGCTCGACCCGTGCGCTGTGAACGGTGCGTTGCACCGCTACGCCTTCGCCGCCCCGGAGCAGCTCCGCGGGGAACCCGCCACCGTGGCCTCCGATCTCTACAGCGTGGCCGCCCTCGCGGCGACGCTGCTCGCGAGCGGGCGGACGCTGGAACGGGACGACGTGTCGAGCACCGTGCTGGCCGTGCTGACCGAGAGCCTCGACCTGCCCCGAAAGGGCCTGCCACGCGCAGCCAGGAAGGCCCTGGTCGCCTGCCTCGACGAGCGGCCAGACCGACGGCCCGAGAGTGCCCGCGAGCTGGCCGCGGCCATGCGCGACGGCCTGGTGCGCCTCGGCGGCCCCACGGTCGCCACCGGGCGCCAGGCGTGGGTGACCGCGCTCTTCGCGCAGCCGGCCACCCCCGAGGTGGTGCAGGTCGAGGTCAGCTCGGACTGAAGGTCGGCCAGCGCCTCAGCGCAGCATGCTCAAGCCGCCCACCTCACCCACCGCCAGGTGCACGCCGGCGCTGCCGAGGGACCACGGCCGCACGAAGGGGATGGCGAGCCGCAGGCCGTCGCGCCAGAGCGCCCCTCCACGGAGCGCATACAGCGCACCCTCGTGCTCATGAAGGGCGTAGGGTTCACCCGACTGCTCGCTCCACGCGCCCGACCGCCAGGTGTGGAGCCCCCCAGCAGCCGCCACGTGCAGAGCGCCGTCGGACCACGCCAGGTAGCGGACCGGTCCGTCGAATCGTCGGATCTCGGGTCCGTCGACCACGACCAGCCGGCCATCCAAGGAGCCGGCGTACACCTGTTCCCCGTCGGTCGCGAAGCTGATGAGGTCTCCAGGGCCTCCGGCACCCTCGAGGTGGGTCCGCCAGGCGCGCAAGAGGCGACCGTCGGGGTGGGCGAAGACCGCACGGAGCTCGATGTCGGCCTTGTAGGCATCCCGTGGGAACCCCGCGCCGCGGGCGACGCCCGCGAAGGGCCACGCGTAGTGGTTCCGCGCGCTGACCACATGCAGCGCGCCCTCGTGCAGGGCCAGGCTCTCCACGCGACGCGCCTCCCGACGCGCGCCCGCGGGAAACGGGAACGGCGACCACGCCCCACCTCGGCGCAGCGCGAGTCCGTAGTCGGACCCGGCTGCGAGGTCGCCGCCACCGAGGTCCAGCAGGCAGCGGAAGGTGGCGTGCGAGGGCAGGTCGAGCGCTTGGGCCGACCACCGCGCGTGCAGCTTCACTGGCCGCCAGCGGCCTTGCCCGTGTCGCCCTTCGCACCCGTGTCGGCGGTGTCCGACGTGTCCACCAAAGCACTCGCGCTCATCGGCAGGTAGAAGTCGAGCCAGTCCGGGTCGTTGGTCTTGATGCGCACCCTGGCCGTGGCCGAGTCCACGCCCTCGGGCAGGTTGGCGGTGAACACGTAGTCGGCGTCCGTGCCGGGCGCGAGCTCGTCGGAGGGGTCCTCGCTGTTGGCTGCGGAGAGGTAGAACACCGCCTGGTCGTCCTCGACGATGAGCACGTCGTAGATCAGCAGGTTGGACTCGCCCGCGGAGCCGAGGGTGAGCGTGATGGAGTAGGCCAGGTCCGGCTGGAGATCGGTGAACACCAGCTCGTCGGCCGACAGCGTGAGCGCGGCCACGCCGCTGGCCTCGTCCACGTCGGAGTTGATGTTCGAAAACGTGGTCTCGCCGGGGTCACAGGCGAGCATCAAGGCGATCAGCACGGGCATCTCCGGAGCGGAAGCATAGCCGTGATAGCCAGGCGCTGTGTTCCGGTTCGGCGAGCCCCACCGTGCGGTCATCGAGGTGCCCCTCGGGAGCTTCGTGAAGCGCGAGCTGCACGCCGGCGCCGAGGTCGACTTCGTCTCCCCGGTGCCCTGCCCCTTCAACTACGGCCACGTCACGGGCACGCTGGGTGTCGACGGCGACCCCGTCGACGCGGTGATCCTGGGCCCTCGCATCCCCCTCGGGGCCGAGCTCGAGTGCCCGCTGGTCGCGGTCGTGCGCTTCCTCGACGCTGGCGAGCAGGACCACAAGCTGGTGCTGAGCGACGCGCCGCTGACCGAGGCTCAGCGCCTGCTGCTCAAGGGCTTCTTCACGGTCTATGCCCAGGCGCGCTCGGGCCTGAACGTGGCGAAGAAGCGCTGGGGCCGCACGGCCTACCTGGGCCTGGAGGAGGGCTGAGCGCCCTGCTTGGGCTCCCAGACCTGGTTGGGGCGAACGCGCCACCCCGTGCGTGTTCGGAAGGCGGTCGACGGCATCTTCACCGCTCCGGCCCGTTCGTAGTAGCGGTTCAAGCCGTGCTTGATGTCGCCCGACACGATGACCGCGTCCCAGCGCTTGGCCTTCATCGCGCGGTCGAGCGCCTTGCGCTCCTTGAAGAGCGGCCCGCGCTTGTGCTCCAGGTCCCACAGCGCGATCAGAGGAAAGCTGGGCTGCTTGCCCGCCAGGTACGGGTACCAGGGAGCGTGCGGCATCAAGACCTCGCCGTCGTAGCTGGCGATCTTCTCGATCAAGAGCGCGCCAGCGGCGCTGTCGGCCTCGGTGGGCAGGTAGCGGTCGACCTCCCAGCGGCCCTCGTAGACCTGGAACGCGATGACGGCCGACGCGACGAGCGCTGCGCCGCGGACCCTGCCCATGGCGAAGACCACCCCGAGCGCCACCATCCAGTGGGCCGGCATCAGCACGTTCACGAAGCCACCGTGGTGCGCGCGCATGATGGCGGTCAGCGGCAAGAGCAGCACCGCCAGGGCCATCCAGTAGGTGGCGCCGTCGCCCACCCGGGGGGACGGCCGACGGGCGAAGCGGACCAGCAAGGCGATGGCGACCCAGGCGAGCAGCGGTGCGCTGACCACGCCCAGTGCCTCCAGCTTCTCGATGTCGAGCGCCTTCGACACGTCGTAGGCCAGGTCGGCCACGATCGGCGGCTGCTTCAACACGGCCGCCAGGCCCAGGAACGGCACGCCGAGCGCGAGGGGCGCTCGCAGGAGCACGACCGCCGCCACCGAGCCTCCGATCGCCGCCCACTTCAGGGCCTTGAAGGTCTCCAGGCCGAAGTTCGGCCAGGCGCGCTGGCCCACGAGCGGGTGGGCTCCGGGCACCTCGAGCAGGTAGGTCAGGAAGTAGCCGTCGGTGGCGATCTGCACGGCACCGGTGAAGATCAAGGCAGGCACCGCCGATGCTGCGAAGAAGGTGAGGGCCGGTCGACCCCCACGGTACCGCCAGAGCCACCAGATCATGGGCAGGCCACAGGCCGCGTAGCTGTGCTTGGTCGCAAAGGCCGCGGCCAGCAGCAGACCGCCGACGACGATGGCCGGTCGCGTGGCGCGGCGCACCAGCACCAGCGACCAGGACGCCAGCCCGATCGCCAGGCCGTCGATGCGCACCAGGTCGTAGAAGGTGCCGCTGTTCTCGTAGCAGGAGAGGAAGAGCGCGGCGGCCCCCGCGCCGAAGCCCCACGGCAGGTGTTCCTGACGCACCGCCGCCACAAGGGCCGCGGCGGCGGCACCGCTACCGACGGCCGAGAGCGTGCGTCCGGCCTGGTAGCTGGGCTCCACCAGCGACAGCAGCCAGGCGTAGAACGGCGGGTAGATGTAGGGCACCCACTCGGCGGTCGGCGCCACGTAGATCGGCTCGCCCTCCCGGAGGCGCAGGGCGTGCACGAGCATGCCGCCCTCCATCCACTCCAGGTCGAAGCCGTAGGCGGCGCGCACGCCGAAGCTGTCCACCAGGATGCTGGCGACCCAGATCAGGGCACCGACAGCGGGCAGGGCCGCGAGGACGCGCGCGATCACGTGGGCTCCGGACTGTAGACGTTGCCGCCACCCGGCCGCACGAAGGCGACGACCTGCTGGCCCGCTTCCCGGGCGAGGCGGATGGCCAGGCTGGACGGGGCGCCCACCGACACGATTGCAGGGACCCGGGCGACCAACGCCTTCTGCACGATCTCGAAGCCCAGGCGTCCGCTGATGACCAGGACCGCGTCGTCGACCGGCGCGCGGTCCTGAAGCAGCCGCCAGCCGAGCACCTTGTCGACCGCGTTGTGGCGGCCGATGTCTTCGCGAAGCACCTCGAGACGGCCCTGGGCGTCGAAGAGCGCCGCGGCGTGCAAGCCGCCCGTGGCAGCGAAGGTGGCCTGCGCCTGACGCAGCTGTGCCGGGAGCTCGGCCAGCCACGCGGGGTCGAAGCGACGAGGCGCCTGCAGCGGCGCTGCGATCTGGAGCACCTGCTCGAGCGTGGCCTTGCCACACACCCCGCAGGCCGAGCTGGCGTAGAGCGCCCGGCGGGCCGACGCGAAGCGCTCCTCGTCCGCGCGGATCCCGCTGGCGAGCAACACGTCCACCGTGTTGTCCTTCGGGTCGGCCGGGTCGGAGACCTTCTCGAGGGCCGCGAGGTCGTCGGGGCCATCGATCAAGCCCTCTGCGTACAGGAAGCCGGCCGCGAGCTCGCGGTCGTGCCCGGGCGTGCGCATCGTGACCACGAGCGAGCGCCCGCCGACCCGAAGCTCGAGGGGTTCCTCGACCACGAGCGTGTCCTCTTCTGTCACCCCCGTGGCGAGGCGGTGGACAGCGAGGTTCAGCGTCGGCTTCACCATAGCGGGCGCCTATCCGACTCGGCCGCTTGCGGGTCGTGGAGGAGGTGGTAGCTTGCGCGCCCCGGAGAGGAGACGACGATGCTGGTTCTGGCGATGATGGTGGGCTGCACGGACAAGGGAGACTGCGACACGGCAGGTGTCACCGCGTCCAGCGTGACCGACGACTGCTTCTACCCGGGCTTCGACATCGAGGGGAACGGCTACGACTTCCTCTCCGAGGCCACCGTGTCCGCACCCGACAACCTCTGTGCGTCGTTGGTGGACCCGACCCCCGTGGTCGACGAGACAGGCCCCCTCACCTACCTCCAGTCCAGCGTGCCCGTGGGTGACGACGGCACCTTCGCGTTCCGCCTGGTCACGACCACCTCGATCATCGGGCTCGTGATGATCACCGACGACTGCGACGACAGCACCGACAACTGGGCCGCGCTCGGCACCGGCATCCCCAGCGACACCGTCGGCGAGATGGACTACGGCGACCTGATCGAGGGCCAGCAGGCCTACGTGATGTCGAACGCCGATCTCGCGGTCATCGAAGCCGATCTCGCCACCGCCGGGTACAGCGGCGGCAACGGCCTCGCGACCGACGGCTACGTGATGGGCGTGGTCATCGACGGTGAGGACCCGTCGACCGCCAGCACCGTCGGCGGCGCCACGGTCTTCTCGACCAAGGACGACACCCTGAGCGTGTTCTACGGCGACAACGACCTGAGCGACGGCCGCTTCACCACCGCAGGCAAGCCCAACACCGCCACCGATGCGAGCACCAACGTGGGCTTCTTCATCCCCGCCGGCATCGTGTCCAGCTACACCGCCGACGACGGTGCCAACGAGTACTACGAGATCCTGGGCGGCTCGACCGAGGGCATCGGCATGTTCATCCGCGTGCCCCGGGTCAGCGAGTAGCCCCGATCAGCTCTTCTGCAGGCTCACGAACACCCGCCGGCCCTGCCGGTCCACGACCACGAGCACCGTGTCGTCTGCCTTCAGGCGCTTGCCTGCGTCCCTGGCGCTCGTCACCGGCTGACGGCCCACCTCGACGATCCGGTCGCCGGCGCGGAGCACGCGGGCGGCCGGCCCGGAGGGGTCGACCTCCACCACGACCACGCCTTCGGGGCTGTCCATCAGCTTGATGCCGAGGGTCCTCGCGGTGTCGGGCTGCTTCTCGGGCGTGGCGTCCGGCGAGCCCTGGTACTCCCCCTGCGCGATGGCCTCTTCGGTCGGTCGCTCGCCCAGCTTGCACGACAGGCGCTCGGTGTCGCCGTCGCGGATCACGGCCAGCTCGATCCTCTCTCCCGCGCGACGGCGACCGATCGCCTGGACCAGGTCGTCGCTCGAGCCGATGGGCTCGTCGTCGACCGACACGATGACGTCCCACGCCTGCAGTCCAGCCTTGGCGGCGGGCGTGCCGTCGTGCACCTCGTTGACGAGCGCGCCTGCGACGTCTGCGAGGCCAAGACCGGCCGCGAGCCCTTCGTCGAGGGTCTGGAGCGACACCCCGATCCAGCCGCGGTGGACCTCACCATCGGCCTTCAGGTCGTCGAGCACCTCCTCCACCATGTCGATCGGCACCGAGAACGCGATGCCGCTTCCCTGCGCGGTGATGGCGGTGTTCACCCCGACCACCTGCCCGGCGAGGTCGAAGAGCGGCCCGCCGGAGTTTCCGGGGTTGATGGCCGCGTCGGTCTGGAGGAAGTCGTCGTAGGGGCCCGAGCCGAGCGCCCGGCCCTTCGCCGAGATGATCCCCGCGGTGACCGTGTGCCCGAGCCCGAAGGGGTTGCCGATGGCGAGCACGTGGTCGCCCACGCGCATGCCCTCGGAGTCGCCCAGCCGCAGGTGGGGGAAGTCTGCGCCTTCGACCTTCAGGAGCGCGATGTCGATGCGGGGGTCGGTGCCCACCACCTCGGCTTCGTAGGTCTGTTCGTCCGACGTGGTGATCGTGATGCCCGACGCCGACTCCACCACGTGGTTGTTGGTGATGAGGTAGCCATCGGGCGAGATGAAGAAGCCGGAACCCTGGCCGTGGCGCAGGGGCGTGCCCCCGTGCTGCTCGTACTGCTCGCGCAGCTCCTGGGGAACGTCGAAGAAGCGGAAGAAGGGGTTCTGCTCCATGCCCTTCAAGGGGTTCTCGACCTCGGCCTCCACGTTGACGTTCACCACCGCAGGTGCGAGCTGCTCGACCAACGGCGCGTAGCTCACGGTACTGGGCACGCTGATCGTCGTGGGCGACGGGGCGGCCCACGCGGAGCCGACCACGGCCTCCGAGGCGCCGTCGTGGTCGAGCTGCGAGCAGCCGGAGAGGGCCAGGCCGACGCCCACACCGAGGGTGAGGGCCGAGAAAGAACGGAGGGTACGCATGAGACCTCGTGGGAAGAGCCGTGGGTACGACACCTCTGTCACCACCCTGAGCCCGTGCGTCCGGTCACACAGTGTCAACGAGCTTCACGGGATACCGAGGCGGCATGTTGCAGCTGTCCGGCATCGCGATCGACGCGGTCTCCGTGGGGGGCCTGGAGACCTGCATCCAGCTTCCGGGCCAGAAGCTCGCCTTCGACATCGGTCGCTGCCCGCGCAGCGCGGTGTACCGCCCCACCGTGGCCTTCACCCACGCCCACATGGACCACATGGGGGGCGTGGCCTTCCACTGCGCCACCCGGAGCCTGCTCGGGCTGAGCCCGCCCACCTACCTGGTGCCCCACAAGAACGTGAAGGCCTTCAACGCGCTGTTCCACGCCTGGCGGCAGCTCGATCGCAGCGGGCTGCGGCACGAGCTGGTTCCGATCGGTCCCGGCGAAGAACACCGGCTCGCGAGCGGGCTCCTCCTGCGCCCCTTCCGAAGTCCTCACCGGGTGTTCTGCCAGGGCTACGTCCTCTGGGAAGAGAAGCAGAAGCTCAAGGCGGAGCTCCTGGGCACGCCGGGGCGTGAGATCGCGGCCATGAAAGAGCGTGGCGTGGCGATCACCGACACCGTGAGCTCGCCGGTGTTCGCCTTCACGGGCGACACCCGGATCGAGGTCATCGAGCAGGAGGAGGCCCTGCGAAAGGCCCGCGTGCTCGTGCTGGAGTGCACCTTCGTCGACGACCGCGTGAGCGTGGAGCAGTGCCGCAGCAAGGGCCACGTGCACCTCTACGAGATCCGCGACCGCGCCGAGCTGTTCGAGAACCAGCAGATCCTGCTCACGCACTTCTCGGCGCGCTACCGCGCCTCCGACATCGAGGAGGCGCTCGACAAGCAGCTCCCGCCGGGGCTGCGCGAGCGCGTCACGCCGCTCTTGAAGGGGCACGACGCGGTGGCCCAGGCGCTGGTCTGAGGCCCGAGGGTCGCTACGACCCCGACCGGCGCCGCGCAGCCGCCAAGACCGCCATCCACCAAACCACGCCCACACTGCCCGAGGCGCAGCCGCACCCGGCCGCCGCCTCGGAGTCGTCGGTCTCGCGGAGGTAGGAGTCCGGCTCGTCGTCGTCCGGCGGTTCTTCCTCGACCGCCGCGTCGGTGTCACCGACCACGTCGCCCGTGGCGGTGTCGAAGCCTCCAGCGCCCGAGCCCGTGTCCACGTGGTCGCCTTCCTCGGCGGCCTCGAAGCCGACCGTCAGCCGGAAGGCGTCCACCCACACGTCGCTGTCGCGGTTGCCGCCGGGATGATCGTGCAGCTCCACCTGCCCCACCACCGCGTTGATGTCGTCCCAGGTCCAGGCGCCGTCGTCGCCGGTGAGGTCGACCTCGTGCCACGCCGAGGAGGTCCCCGCCCAGATGGTCTCCGCGGCACCGCCGCCGTGCAGCGCCATCTCGATGTCGTAGCTCCCGCTCTCGTACTGGGTGCGGCCGTAGACCTCCAGGGTCACGTCGGTGATGACCTCGTCGCCCTCTGGATCGCAGGCTCCCCACGCCCCCACCCGCAGGTACTCGCCGGCGTCGGCGTTGGGCGTGCTGGCCTCGTTGCCGTCGGCTTCGCCCTTCGCGTTCGACACGCTGGACCAGTCGTCGCTCTGGCCGCTGCCCTCGGCCGATCCCGCGTAGAGCACCTGGGTGTGGTAGCCGTAGCCGGGGTTCTCGCTGCACGGGTCGGTCTCCGACGACGAACCGCCGTCACCACCGTCGCCGCCACCGGCACTGAGCAGCACGAACTTCGCCGCGTTGGCCTCGTCGCTCTCGTCGTCGTCGGTGCCGTCGAGGGTGAGGTAGCAGCCGCCGGACCCCGCCGTGCAGTAGTAGTCGCCCAGGCTGATCCAGCCGCTGGCGCCGTCCTCGTAGGCGCCCTGATCGATGCTGTGGTGGTGGCTGGCGCCGTAGCCGTCGTAGACGTAGTGGTCGGCGTCGTTCGTCCGGTTCTCCGTGTAGCGGAACCAGATGAAGACCTCCCACGTGCCCTCGGTCGTGATGTCGGGCGTCCAAGTGGCCGTGCCCCGGCGGTCGCTGCCGCCCACGGTGTGCGAGAGGTAGTGGTACTCGGTGTCGCCGCCGTCGAAGCCGGTGCTCAGGTGGCTCCACGTCGTCCAGTCGTCACCGGTGGTGGTGAAGGTCGGGGAGCCGTCCTCGTCATCGATGACGATCTCGTCGGCGTGCGCGAAGGCCAACAGTGCGAGCAACATGGGGAGCCCGTCGGTGCGGCTTCACCGTAGCACCGGGATCGCCCGTCGTTCCGTCAAGCCCACGTCAGGGATTTCGAACGATCGTTCTTGAACGGATCGATCACCGAGCGGGCTGCGGGAGCGCCAGGTTGCGCACGCACTGCGCCCCTTGTGCGCCCGGCAGGAGTCGACAGAGCGGCACGGCCTCCGAGCCGAGGGTCGCGGCATGGGCCCCCACCCAGCCCGAGACGGCCGCCCCCTGGATGACGTCGGCCTCGATGCTCCGAGCCAGCTCCAGGGCGCGGTCCAGCTCGGAGCTCGGAAGCGCGACGAGCTGGTCGTGCAGGCAGAAGTCACGGTGCTGGCCCGGAAGCTCCTCGCACGAGAGTGCGGGTGAGCCGTCCCGGTACACGAGGCTCGGAGCCGGCGCATCGCAGGTGGCGGGCCGGGACACGACGCGATCCGCCAGCAGGCTGTCCATCGGCCGCTCGTAGACCGAGAACCCGCAGAGCGGCAGCTCCTCGAACAGGTAGGCCATGCGCTCGCGATCGGGGCTGCGTTGCTGGGCGAGCAGGTGCTCTCGGAAGGGATCGCCCACCGTCGCGACCCAACCAGAGCTCGCCGACATCAGCGCCAAGAGCGCGCCGAGCGAGCCCGCGAGCCAGCCCGCTCGGGTCCGCCGCGAGGGCAGGCGCGGCCAGATCCCCTTCACGTGCCACCACACCAGCAACACCGGCACGAGCCACCCCAGCCCCAACAGGCTGGTCGCCGCCCAGGCCAGCTCGGGGGTGAGGATCTGCCCATCGACGAGGCGCGCCTCGACCACGCCGAGGGCCAGCGACGGCGTCACGAGGCAGAGCGACACGACCCCGCATCCCACGAGCGGGGCATAGGGCCGCAGCGGTCGCTCCGCGTTAGACAGGGGGGCCTCGGAGGCCCGATGTACCACGACTTCCTCATCCTCGGCGGCGCCGGCCTCGTGGGCACGCAGGTCGTTCGGCACATCGTGCGTTCGCTGAATCCGCGCCGGATCGTCGTCGCTTCGCTGCAGGAACACGAAGCCGTCGCGGCCTGCCAGGCCCACGAGCAGGAGTTCGGGGACACGGTCTGCTTCGTGCCAGCCTGGGGCAACCTGTTCGTTCCCAGCCGCTTCGCACAGCTCTCACGCGCCGACCTGCTGGACGACCCGAACGCCCGGCGCACGCTGCTCGGCGCGGTGTACGAGGACTTCAGCGCAGCCTACAAGCAGAACCACCTCGTCACGCTCATCCGCCAGCACCGCCCCGAGGTGATCGTCGACGCGGTGAACACCGCCACCGGCTTCAGCTACCAGGACGTGTTCGACGGCGCGGCCAAGGTGCGCGAGTGGATCGGGGAGGACGGCTACGACGCCCAGGGGGTGAAGGACCTCGAGACCTTCCTGCTCTCGCAGTCCGTGCCCCAGCTCATCCGCCACGTGCGCTTCGTGCACCGCGCCACCACCGAGTACGGTACCAAGGTGTACCTGAAGGTCGGCACCACGGGCACGGGAGGCATGGGGCTCAACATCCCCTACACCCACTCCGAGGACCGTCCCTCCAAGAAGCTCCTGGCCAAGAACGAAGCCGCCTTCGGTCACACCGGCCTGCTCTTCCTGCTGGCGCGCACCCCCGACAGCCCCATCGTCAAGGAGGTCAAGCCCGCCGCGATGATCGGCTACCGCGCGGTCCAGACCCGCACGGTGCGCGACAAGCACGGAAACAGCTCGCTCTTCGCCGCCCAGACCCTGGCGCTCCGCCGCGGCGAACACCTCGAGCTGCGCGCCGACCAGACCACCTACGACGAGGTCGGAGCGCTGGAGGTGCCGGTGGTCGACACCGGCGAGAACGGCGTGTTCACGCGCGGCGAGTTCTCCGCCATCACCGCGCTCGGCCAGATGGAGTACATCACCCCCGAGGAGATCGCGCGCACGGTCGTGCTCGAGCTTCGGGGCGCCAACACCGGCCAGGACATCGTGTCGGCGCTGGACGGGAGCGTGCTCAACCCGTCCTACAAGGCCGGCCTGGTGCGCGGCGTCGCCCTGCGCGATCTCGAGAGCGCCGAGAACGAGGCGCTCGCCACCGATGCGGGCGTGCCGAGCATCGCGCTCGGCCGCCTCGGTCCGCCGGAGCTCTCGAAGCTGCTCTTCGAGGCGGCGCTGTTGAAGCAGGTCTACGGCTCGATGTCGGCCCTGTTGGCCGACGAGCGCGATGCCCACGCCGTGGCCGACGCGCTGGTCGCCGCGCTCGAGCCGAGCCGGGTCGGGCGGCTCGCGCCGAGCATCGGCATCCCCGTGCTGCTCCCCGACGGGGAGACCCTGCTCCGCGGCCCCCGGATCAACGTCCCCGAGGTCACCGGACACGCGACGTCGGTCACCCTGCACCGGGACTCGGTGGATCGGTGGGCGCGCAAGGGCTGGGTCGACCTGCGCCCCGTCAACGTGACCCGCTGGCGCGAGCGCATCGCGAAGATGAAGCAGGCCCGCACCGATCTCCGCAACGCCGGCTCCGCCGCCGCCACCATCCAGAGCTACATGTCCGACCGCTTCGAGCTGGGGGAAGTGGCCGCCTGGATCTTCAACAACGAGATGGGCGGCTACCGCATCAAGTGATCGCCTTCTGCATGCCCGCGCGCAACGCAGCGCGGACGGTGCAGGAGGCGGTCGCGAGCTGCCTGGCCCAGAGCCACGCGCCCGCCGAAGTCCTGGTGGTCGACGACCACAGCACCGACGACACCGCAGCGCTCGCGCGACGTGCGGGCGCTCGCGTGATCCCGTGCGAGGGCCGTGGGCTGGTCGATGCCCTGAACACCGGACTTCGACAGGCGCGGGGCACCATCATCGCGCGCATGGACGCCGACGACGTCGCGGCGCCGGACCGGCTGGCACGGCAGGTGCCGCTGGTGCGCGAGAGGACCGTGGTCGACGGCGGTGTACGGTTCTTCCGGGACCGCGGCCACGTGCCACCGGGGATGCGCCGCTACGAGGCCTTCGTCAACGCCGCGGTGGTCGAGCGCGACCTGCTCGTCGAGAGCTTCGTCGTGCACCCCGCCGCCACCTTCCACCGCGAGGCCGTGCTCGCGGCCGGCGGTTACCGCGACGGCGACTTCCCCGAGGACTACGATCTCTGGCTCCGGCTGCACGCCGCAGGCTGGCGCTTCGAGAAGGTCCCCTCCCCGCTCGTGCGGATGCGGGATCGTCCGGAGCGGGCCACGCGCACCGACCCGCGCTACCGCATCCAAGGCTTCGACCGGGTCCGACAGGCGTGGCTTGCGTCCACCGTGCTCGCTCGGCCGAAACGGGTCGTGCTGTGGGGCGGCGGGAAGGCCGGCAAGCGCTGGCTGCGCTGGCTGCAGGCGGCCGGCCACACGGTGCCGGCGGTCCTCGACATCGTCGACCGCGGTGAGGTCGGAGGCGTCTCCGTGCTGCCGCCGGAACGGCTCGCAGATCTCGAGGCCGATCACATGCTGGTCGCCGTGGGCGCCCGAGGGGCCCGGGCAGCCATCCGCGCCCGCGTCACCAGCCTGCGCCCCGCATGGGTCGAGGGCCACGACTGGTGGGCGCTTCGTTAGACTGCCCCGGTGTCCACCCCCTTGCTCGCGCTGCTCGGCATGGCCCTCTGGGCCCTGCTCCTCGTCACGGGCATCGGCTCCATCCGCGTCGTGCAGGTCCTCCAGGGCAAGGTACCGCCCAAGGGCTTCAACTCCGGTCAACAGCACGGCAGCGAAGCCTATTGGCGGCTGAACCGCGCCCACCTGAACTGCGTCGAGAACCTGCCGGTGCTGGGCGCGCTCGTCCTGGTCACCGAGGTGGCCGAGCTTGGAAGCGCGCAGGTCGACGGCCTCGCCATGACCTACCTGGTGGCCCGCGTCGGGCAGACGGTGGCCCACGTCTCCAGCGGCTCGAACATGGCGGTGAACGTGCGCTTCACCTTCTTCGTGGTGCAGCTGGTGGTCGCGGTGGCCTGGGCCGTGACGTTGCTCGCGTGAGCACCACCCTGGGCGACGGGCGCTGGGAGCTGACCGATCCCCTCGGTCAGGGCACGATGGGCACGGTGTGGCGGGCGCGTGATCGCGACATGCACCGCTGGGTCGCCATCAAGGTGCTCAGCCCGGCGATGGCCCGGCACGAGCAGGTCCGAGAGCGTTTCCGGCGTGAGGCGCAGGTGCTCCAGAAGCTGCGACACGATCGCGTGGTGCGCCTGCACGAGCTGCGCGACACCGACGAGGGTCTGTTCATCGTCATGGACCTCGCCGAAGGCGGGAGCTTGCTGACCTGGTTGAGGCGGAACGGAGCCATGCCGCCGCGCCTGGCGATCGACTGTGCGGTCCAGGCCGCCGAAGGCCTGGGCTACGCCCACGGCGTCGGCGTGGTGCACCGCGACGTGAAGCCGCAGAACCTCCTCATCCGACCCGATGGCGTGGCGGTCGCCGACTTCGGGATCGCCCGCCTCGAACAAGCCGCGATCAGCTTGACCCGCACCGGCGTGCGCATGGGGAGCATCGGCTACATGGCGCCCGAGCAGGCGCGCGATGCCAAGGCGGCCGACCACCGGGCGGATGTCTTCGGCCTCGGCGCCACCCTGTTCACGCTGCTCACCGGCATTCCGCCCGGTCTCATCAAGAACGACTTGCGGGACCACGGCGGCAAGCTCCCCGACGCAGCGGCACGGGTGGTGATGCGGGCCACACTCGACGCGCCGGAGCATCGCTACCCGAGCATGGAACGCCTGGCCCGCGCGCTCCGAGAGGCGCGCGAGATCACACCGGCCACCCCCGAGGCCGAGCCACTGTTCTCGCCCGAGCTGGCCGCGGAGATCGACCCCTCGCCGTCGAGCGGACCTACGCTCGTGCTGGAGGACTGACCGGCTCGGGCAGCTCGCGGTGCTCCAGGAAGTGGGCGAGCAGGCGCCTCGTCTCCGGGTGATCCATGATCCAGGTGTGGCTCGCCGCCACCACGCGGTGGGGGTGTTCGCCGTCGAGGCGGGTCTCGTGCACCGCCACGAGGCCATCGTGTGGCGCCTCCCCGTGCACGCCGACCGCGCTCGTCAAGACGCTCAGGGGGTTGCCCACGCTCAGACCGAGGCTCCCGGCCACGATCACGGTGGGCTCCGGCGGCGGCGGGAAGGGGCGCACGCCGGTCATCGCCTCACCCGCCGGGCCGTAGAAGGCGTGGAACGGCTTGAAGGGGTCGAGCGTGCGCGCCGCCTCACTGCCCTGGTTCGGCGGCGCCATCATGAACGCGCCCTGCCAGTTGAGCCGGTCGCCCAGGTACCGCACCAGGATGCCGCCCATGGAGTGCGTGACGGCGAGGAGCGGCGTGTCGACGCCGAGATCCGTCACGATCCGATCGTAGACCCTGTCGGCCAGCGCCTCCATGGGTTGGCTGCGGCTCTGGTAGGTCATCGTCCAGGTCTCGAAGCCCTGACGGGAGACCCAGTAGCGCACGCGCGCCATGGACCACTGGCTGCGTGCGAGACCATGCAGGAAGACGACGACGGGCTTCACGAGCGAAGCCTACCCACCGCTCCGCCGGAGGCCAAGTGCCGCTATGCTTCGGTGCATGATCTGGATCTTGTTGGCGTGCGTGGGTGAGAGCGTCACCCCCTTCGAAGGCGACACTGGCGGCGGCCTGGACACCCTCTCGGACAACACCGCCACCCTGCCCAGCGGCACCGACGCCGAGCCCTATCCCGAGACCCTGAACCACGTCACCGGCGAGACCGACGACTACGCCTGGGCGCACGCCAAGGGCTACGTGCACGCCGACACCGCCACGGTCTGGGCCGCGTTCCAGGACGTCGACGTGGTCACGGACCGCGCCAACGTCGACACCTGGACCAAGGAAGACAGCGACGAGGAGGGGTACGACGTCAGCTTCCTCGTGCACTGCCTCGTGAACGACCTGGTCGAGGTGGCCTGGGACGTGGGCTGGTTCCAGTCCCTCAATGCCGGCACCGCCGCGGCGCCACAAGAGGTGGTGGGGCGCGTGCAGAAGGTGGAGGGCTCCGAGTTCATCGAGCTCCTCGAAGGCTCGGTGCTGCTCCGCCCCGCCGACACGAACGTGACCGAGGTGCAGCTCATCTACCACGTGGGTTCGGTGGGGGACGACCCGGCCGCGGTGGAGGACTGGGTGACCGCCGTGTACGCCGACGCGGTGGCGTGGTCGAAGGGTGAGGCGCTCCCCGCGGTGGAGTGAGCCGGTAGCATCGGGCCATGTCCGGTCATCCCCTCGTCCACTTCTTCCTCGCCGGTGCCGTGCTGTTCGCCGTGGATGCCTGGCTCCGCCCGCCAGACGCCGTCGTGGTCACGGCCGAACGCCGCGCCTCCCTCACCGCCGGCGTCGACGACCCCGCCGAGGTCGACGCGGCCGTGCAGCGCTGGATCGATGAGGAGCTGCTGGTGCGCGAGGCCAAGCGACTCGGCTTGGACCGCGGCGATCCAGTCGTACGTCGCCGCCTGGTCCAGAAGCTGCGGTTCCTGCAGGAGCGGGTGGATCCGCCCAGCACCGCAGCGCTGGAGGCCTGGCTCGCCGAACACCCCGAGCGCTTCCGGGTGCCGGCGCGCTGGGCGCTCGAGGTCCAGGCCGAGCGCGCCCTGCCGCACGGCCGGGTCGACGGCGCCCTCACGGCGATCAGCTGGCGCTCGAGGTACGGGATCGACGTCGAGCACCTCGCGGCGGGCGATCAGAGCGTGCAGGACACCGTGTACGGATCGGTGACGATCTCCGTGACCGATCACACGGCCGCCCGGCTGCCTGCCCTGGACGAGATCCACGCCTTTGTGGAGGCCGACTACCTCGACGCCCACCGCGAGCGCGCCAGCCAGGAGGCCCTCGCCGAGCTCCGCGCGAGCACGGAGATCCGTTGATCGGCCTCCTGCTGGGCATGGCATTCGCACACGGGTTCTCCGGCGGTCTGGCCGTGCTCGACGGCACCACCCTCCAGTTCCAGGCCCCGAACGCCTCGGTCACCCTGAGCACGGACTGCGGAGCGCCACCCGACCTGGCGTGCGAGCCGACCACGCTGCGCGTCCACGGCCTCGGCGGCTCGGATCAGGTGCTGGTGCGGGTCGGCAGCGAGGTGCACACGCTCACGGCCAGCGCCCCCCTGCTCGCGCTGCAACGCCCCGTGCCGCCACGCTGGCTCCGACAGGGGTTCACCCACGCCCTCAGCGGCCTCGACCACGTGCTCTTCATCCTCGGGCTGGTCGCCCTCACCCCTCGGAGGCGCCTGCTGGCCACGGTCACCGGCTTCACCGCCGGCCACGCCCTGAGCCTCACGGCCGCGGCGAGCGGCCTGGTGACGCTCCCCGGCGCCCCGCTCGAAGCGCTCATCGCGCTGAGTGTGGTGTGGCTCGCCCGGGCGCTGCTCACGCCCGACCCACGCGACGGGGGGCTGCAGCTCGCGGTGGTCTTCGGGCTGTTGCACGGGCTCGGCTTCGCCGCGGGTCTCGGCGATCTCGGGCTCGACAGCTTGCCGCGCGCGCTCCTCTCGTTCCACGTCGGCATCGAGCTCGCCCAGCTCCTCGTCGTGCTGATCGCCCTGCCTCTGGTGGCGCGTCTCCCGGCCGCCGCAGTCGGTTGGCCGCTCGGCGCCGTCGCCGCCTGCTGGACCCTTCAACGCCTCGCCGCCCTGGGGACCTGATGCCGCTCCTCCTGATCGTCGCCTGCCAGGACAAGCCTGCGGACACCGCGGAGGGCGAGGTGGCGTGCGCCGCGCGCTCCGAGCAGCGGCAGCTGTTCTGGGGCGATCTGCACGTGCACACCTCGTACTCCTTCGACGCCTACCCCTACGACATCCGGCTCGAGCCCGAGGACGCCTACGCCTTCGCGCGCGGCGAGGCCGTGCTGCTTCCTCCGCTGGACGCCAACGGCGTCGGAACGGTCAGCACCAGGCTCGAACGACCGCTGGACTTCGTGGCCGTCACCGACCACTCGGAGTTCCTCGGCGAGGTCTCGCTCTGCACCACCGAGGGCTCGGCGGTCTACGACTCCACCACGTGCGTGGACTACCGCACGGAGCGTGAGCAGGGCTTCCAGGCCCTCGGCGTGCAGCTCGCGCTGGAGGAGCCGGAGCGCCACTCCGAGATCTGCGCGGACGAGGCGCTCTGCGCCGAGCAGGCCACCGACACCTGGTCACGGCTGCAGCAGGCCGCCCACGCGGCCTACGACGGCACCGACGCCTGCAGCCTCACCACCTTCGTGGGCTACGAGTGGACGGGCGCAACCGCCAACACCAACCTGCACCGCAACGTGTTGTTCCGGAACGAGCACGTGCCTGTCCTGCCCGTGAGCTACTACGACGAACCCACGCCCGAAGGCATGCTGCGTCGCCTCGCCGAGGACTGTCTGGGCCTGCCGGGATGCGACGTGATCAGCATCCCGCACAACGCCAACCTCTCCAATGGCCGCCAGTTCCACTTCGACGGGGACGCGGAGCTGGCCACCCTCCGAGCCACGCTGGAGCCGCTGATGGAGATCTACCAGCACAAGGGCGATAGCGAGTGCCGGAACGGCCTGGCCTTCGGCGAGGACGAGCTCTGCAGCTTCGAGAAGTTCCCGATCGACGACGGTGACGACGAGGACTGCGGCGAGGACTACGGCGCGGGTGGGATGTCGGGTGGGGGCTGCGTGTCGGACCGCGACTACCTGAGGGGGATCCTCGCGGAGGGGCTCCGCGTCGAGTCTTCGGTCGGGGTCAACCCCTACCGGCTCGGCGTCATCGCGAGCACCGACACCCACCAGGCCACGCCCGGCCTCACGCTGGAGGAAGGCTTCGCCGGCCACCTGGGCATCGCCGAGGACGAGCCCTCCGAGCGGCTGTCGAACCCCGGGCTCACCCCCGGCGGCATCGTGAACAGCGGCGGTGGACTGGCCGCGGTGTGGGCCACCGAGAACCGACGGGACGCCATCTTCGACGCGCTGAAGCGCAGAGAGACCTACGGAACCAGTGGACCACGGATCAGCCTGCGCTTCTTCGCCGGCGACCTGGAGCCAGGGATCTGCGACGACGCCGACCTGGTGGCGTCAGCCGACTCGGTGGGCGTGCCCATGGGCGCGACGTGGACGGGCACCCCGACCTTCGTCGTCTCGGCGGCCCAGGATGTCGACGGACTGCCCCTGCAGCGCGCCCAGATCATCAAGGGCTGGCTGGAGGACGGCGAGCCGCGGGTCGAGGTCGTCGACGTGGCGGGCGGTGACAACGGCGCCAGCGTGGATCTCGACACCTGCGCTGTCGTAACCGCGGGCGCGTCCAGCCTCTGCGGCGTGTGGACGGACCCCTCTCCGCCCGATGGGCCGGCCTGGTACTACGCGCGGGTGGTGGAGGATCCGAGCTGCCGCTGGTCCTGGCGCGACTGCCTCGCCGACGGCGCAGGCGAGGACAACTGCGACACCGACCAGATCGAGAAGATCGTGCAGGAGCGCGCCTGGAGCTCGCCGATCTGGGTGGAGCCCAGCTGAGCCTCCGAAGGCTCAGAACAGCTCTTCGCTCCAGATCGCATAGAAGCCGCCGCTCTGCTCACCGTCGTAGCTGGCGTAGGGCACGCCGATCAGGACCTCGGGCACCCCGTCGTCGTCCAAGTGCCCTGTCTCCAAGGCGTAGCCGGCCCGGCCGGCCAGCCCCTCGGCCTCGAACAGCACGGACGCGTCGTCCGCGCTCCAGGAGCCGCTGACAGGGCCCTGGAAGAGGTACGCCTCGCCTCGGAGCATGCCGGACCGCTCCGCCTGGGGCGCTCCGATCACGAGCTCGTTGTGGTCGTCGCCGCCGAAGTCGTCGCTGGCGAGGGCCTCTCCGAAGCGATCGAGGGCCTGCGAGCCGGTGATCGTGGCCACGGCCGCATCGCTCACCGGCGAGCTCTCGAGAAGCGGGCCGAGCACCACGTACACGCTGCCCGTCGAATCGCCCGCCGCCGGTGCTCCCAGCACGAGGTCGTGGTAGCCGTCGGCGTTCAGGTCCCCCGCGGCGCGCAGGGTCGTGCCCAGCTCGTCGCCCGGCGCGCCATACAACCGGGCGGCCGCGTCTGCGGCATTCACGAGGCTGGACGCGCTCCCGTCCACTGCGACCACCACGCCCCTGTCGGCGCTGGCGTCGTAGGTGGCGTAGGGGCCGCCCACCACCACGTCGCTCAGCCCGTCTCCCTCGATCACGTCGGCGCGGCCCTCGACGTCCCACCCGAGCCAGGACTCGGCGGTGGTCGGCCCGATGACGCAGAGCTCGGCGCTGTCCCAGCTCGAGGCACCCCATTCGCCGCCTTCGTAGACGCACGCGGCACCCGCCACGTCGCCCTTCCACTCGAACAGCGGCGCGCCCACGAGCAGGTCTTCCTCCTCGCCCGCGTCAGCCGCCAAGACCGACACGCTGAACCCGAACTCGCTGGTGCTGGCCTCGCCCGTGATGCGTCCGTCGGCGTAGGCACGCGCGGTGAAGCCTCCCTCAGCCCAGGCCTTCGTGTCGTCATCCCACAACACCACCTCGCCGACCGCGATGGAGCTCCCACCGGTGCCCACGGAGCTCACACCCGGGGCGCCGATGACGATCTCGTCCAGCAGGTCGCCGTCGTAGTCGCCGAGCGCAACGTCGGTTCCCAGCAGCTCGCCCTCGCCGTCGCCCATCAACGTGAAGCTCTCGTCGTAGTAGAGCCAGGCAGGCAGGCCGGCCGTGCCGAGCACGACGTGAGCCGCCCCTCGGCCGGCGCCTTCGTAGCCCGGGCTGCCGACCAGGAGGTCGCCGACGCCATCGCCGTCGAGGTCACCTGTGGCCAGGCTCGAACCAGCGCGGTCCGCGTCGAAGGTGCCGGCGACGTACGTGGCATCGGCGAGCTCGTAGACCACCTGGTCGCACGCGTCGATCACGTCGTCGCAGTCGTTGTCGACCCCGTCGTGGCACCACTCGTCGCGGCCCGGGTACGTGGTGGCTTCGGAGTCGTCGCAGTCGCCGTCGTACGCCACGTGCCCCGACGGGATGCCGCATCCCGAGGAGGCGTCCCCTGCCCCGTAGCCATCGCCGTCGGCGTCGACGTACCAGGTCACGGCGTCCGCCGCGCTCTCGTCGAACAGGTCGTCGCAGTCGTCGTCCACCCCGTTGCACACCTCGTCCGCGTTCGGGTGCACGCTGTCGTCGCCATCGTCGCAGTCGCCCTCCTGGTCAGCGGTGCCCTCGGGCGCCTCGCACGCCGCGACACCCTCGTCGAGGCCCCACCCATCCCGGTCGTCGTCGGTGTACCAGACGCCACCGTCGACCGCGTCCTCGTCCACCA
>Ga0114932_10001042_pt1 | contig 32636 bp, 28 predicted proteins | sample 2SBtaG_2_FD_87286 | JGI IMG/M metagenome (GOLD analysis project Ga0114932, IMG submission 87286) | Deep subsurface microbial communities from Kolumbo volcano to uncover new lineages of life (NeLLi) - 2SBTROV12_ACTIVE470 metaG | ecosystem: Environmental > Aquatic > Marine > Volcanic ...
GATGAGACGCCATCGGCGGCGTAGGTGTCGCTGACGCGCACTTTCGGGCGCGATGAGACGCCATCGGCGGCGTAGGTGTCGCTGACGCGCACTTTCGGGCGCGATGAGACGCCATCGGCGGCGGCACACGCTCAGAGCACCAGCACGACCTTGCCGAAGTGCTTGCCCTGGCTCAGGTAGTCCAGGGCGATGCGCGCGTCGTCGAAGTCGAAGGTCTTGTCCACCACCGGCCTGAGCTGGTGCTGGGTGATGGCCCGGTTCATGGCCTCGAAGCCCATGCGGTGGCCGACGATGATGCCCTTGACCGTGATGGCCTGCATCAGGATCCGGGTCAGGTTCACCTGGCCGCTGGCCCCGCCCAGGATCCCGATCAGCGCCAGGGTTCCGCCTGCCCGCACGGCCCGGAGGCTCTGGGCCAGGTCGCCACCGACGACCTCGATGATGCGGTCGACCCCGCGGCCGTGGGTCAGGGCCTTGACCGCCTTGCCCCACGACGGCGTCGAGACGTAGTTCAGGGTCGCCGCAGCCCCCAGGTTCCGGGCCAGCGCCAGCTTGGCGTCGCTGCTGCTGGTGCAGATCACCCGGGCGCCTCGCAGCACCGCGAGCTGCAGCGCGAACAGGCTCACCCCACCGGTGCCCTGGACCAGCACCGTGTCCCCCGCCGTGACGCCCTCCAGGGCGCTCCAGGCGGTCACGCCGGCACAGGGCAGGGTCGCGGCTTCGGCGTCGCTCAGGTGCTCCGGGGCCTGCACCAGGCAGTGGTCTGCCACCACCATGCGCTCGGCCAGCGTGCCGTCCAGCGGGCCGCCCAGGGTGTTCCACAGGAGCTCCTTGGCCGGCTCGCCAGCGATCCAGTCCTGGATGAAGCTGGGGATGACCCGATCGCCGATCGCCACGCGTGTGACCCCTTCGCCCAAGGCCTCGACCACCGCGCAGGCGTCGGAGCAGGGCACCAGCGGGAGCTTCTGGCGAGGGTTGTACAGCCCCTGCACCATGAGCAGATCGCGGTAGTTCAGGGAGACCGCCTTGACCCGCAGCAGCACCTGGCCAGGCCCGGGCGTGGGGTCGGGGCGGTCCTGCAGGCGGAGGTTCTCCAGGCCAAAGGCGCGGAGGGCGTGAACCTTCATGGGGGGAGCCTAATCGCCATGGGCGTGTGGTTCCCAGGCGGAACGCGACGCCGGCTCAGGTAACAGCATGTTCCAGCCCTTTCCGATCCCTGCTGCCCCGGTGTCCAACGGGTGTATTCAAGATCCACAGCACCCCTGGAGTCCCCATGACCTTCACCCTCGCCCTCTTCGCCCTGGGCTTCTCCAGCAGCGCCGCGCTCCTGACCGTGCTGGGCGACGCGTAGCTACCGGCCCCCTGGAGGGCCGTGGGGCGCCCCCAGCCCCCGATCGCACCGCTCCGGGCTCGCGGTGAGCTCTCGGAGCCTGCGGTCGCAGCGCTCCTTCATCGACCCGTGGACCACGTCACAGGCGCCCACGCCCTGGCAGGCCACCACCTCGCCCAGGAAGCTCCCCACGAGGGGCGCATAGGGCCGCTCCTGGGCCCCGATCCGCAGGAACTCGTCCACGTCGGGTCGGGTGCGAGCCCAGCGCTCCATCGCGTGGCCGACACAGTCCTTGGTGTGGCGGCCGGCGTGGTCGACGCACAGGTCGACCTGTTCCAGGACCCGGTCACTCGGGCGCTGGTCCAGGAGCTCGAACTTGCAGTCTTGCGCGTCCCCGCAGATGCCGAGCAGCTCCTGGGTGCTGAAGCCCAGGTGGGGAGCCAGGTGGCCGATCATCCAGTTCTGACGACACAAGGGCTCCCGGTCACCGGTCAGAGGGCACAGACGCTCCACGTCGGCCGGCTTGCGAAAGTCGCGGGCCTGCTTGACCATGCAGTAGCGCCACACGTCGGCGTTCTCGGCATAGCGCCTGCACTCTGCGGCTTCGGGAAGGCGGGCCCCCTCGACCAGCTCGGGTGCGGGCGCCTGGGGTGGGGCCGAGGTGGTCGTGCAGCTCAGTGCTGCAAGTGCGGCGAGAGCAGCCGTCGCCGGCAGGAGTGCTGCTCCGGTCCCGACAACAGGTTGCACAGGGCCATGCCCTCCTCTCGGCGCAGGTCGCCGGCATGGGCTCGGATCCAGGAGTCCACCGCGGAGCCGAGCACCATCGCATCCTGGATGCCCTTCGCCTTGTCCAGGACCAACGCGGACTGATCGGAGGGCAGCTCGGAGATCTCTTGCCACAGGCACTGGTCCCGTTCCTGGATGGAGGTCAACGACGCGCAGTCCACGGGTTCCGGGACGGGCGCTTCGGGCGGGTCGCCGCTGCAGGCCAGCAACCCAGCGAGGAGGGTCGAAGTCACGGGTCCAGGGTGATCTCGATGCCCACCCGCGGCACCCTGCTGAAGAAGCCGATGATGGCGAACGGCCAGGTCTGCCAGCCGTACTTCGCGCCGATCACGGCGTCGATCGGGGCCCGAGCGTCCTTGCCCTCGATGATGCGCGCCGTTCCGGCCACGTACTCGCCCACGTTGCCGCCCTTGACATCGCAGGGGGCCAGCCGGACCGCCGGATTGTTCCGCATGCGCTTGACCTTCCAGCTGTCGTCGTTGGTGACGAACACCAGCTTGCCGTCCAGATCTGCAATCCAGACCGGGGTCGCCTTTTTCTGGCCGTTCTTGCGGACCGTCTCGATCGAGACGTACTTCTCGGAGGCCAGGGCATGGGGCATGGCCGGATCCTGCCACAATGCCCCCGGATGCTTCGTCAGGTGATCTTCTTCGGGATGGTGCTCACCATCCTGTCGGTGCTCTACGGCTACCTCGGCAGGCGCCTGGGGCGGCTGGTGAGCCCGCGCTGGCGCAAGGCGCTGTGGGTCGGACTGGTGCTGCACGCGCTCTGCGTGCCCGCGAGCTTCATGGTCGGCGACCGCCTGGGCATGGGGCCTGTGGCCTTGGCTGTGGCCACGATCGGCTTCACCGGCTTGGGCCTGATCAGCGTCCTGGTGCTCGTGCTGCCGGCCTTCGACCTGGGCTCCCGTGTGGTGCGCATGGTGCGGGAGGGCGTCTCGGCGCCTCCGGATCCCGCGCGGCGGCGCTTCTTCGCGGAGCTGGGCGTGCTGGGGCTCGTTGGTGGATCCGCCGCCGTGGGGTACGCAGAAGCCACCCGGCTGGCCAGGGTCAAGCGCGTGGAGATTCCCATCGCTGACCTGCACCCGGATCTGGTGGGCCTCCGGATCGTCCAGATCACCGACATCCACGTGGGTGCCCTGATGCGGCGGCCGGCACTCCAGGCCATCGTGGACCGGGTCCAGGCGCTGGAACCGGATCTGATCGCCGTGACCGGGGACCTGGTGGACGGGTCCGTCGACGAGCTCCGGGAGCACACAGCACCCCTGAATGGCCTGGCCGCGCCCCTGGGCGCCTGGTTCGTGACTGGCAACCACGAGTACTACAGCGGGGCCCAGGCGTGGGTGGCCGAGGTCGCGCGCCTGGGGCTGCCCACCCTGTTGAACGAGCACCGGATGCTGTCCTGGAAGGGGGCGCGGATCTGCCTGGCCGGCGTCACGGACCGCAAGGCCGGGGACCTGCTGCCCGAGCACGAGAGCGACCTCGAAGGGGCGCTGCTGGACGCGCCCGACTCGGACCTGCGCCTGCTGCTCGCCCACCAGCCTCAGGCTGTCTTCCAGGCCGCCCGGCTGGGGGTCGATCTGCAGCTCTCCGGCCACACCCATGGGGGGCAGTACTTCCCCTTCAACCTGCTGGTTCATCTGGTGCAGCCCATCGTGGCTGGGCTGCACAGGATCGAGCAGACCTGGGTCTACGTGAGCCGAGGCACCGGGTTCTGGGGCCCGCCCAACCGAGCGGGCACCGAGAGCGAGATCACCGAGCTGGTGCTGCGCCGCGCGTGAGCGATGGGGTCAGTTGTTGCCCAATGGGCAGCGCTTGTCGCCGTTCTGCCACATCTCACACAGGTCCGTCGCCCCCAGCTTGCAGCCCTTGCGGCACAAGCGGCGCAGGTGGGGCCCGCTGTTCCCGCTCAGGCCGTCCCGGTGCAACTCGTACTGGCTGAAGAGGGCGGAGCACTTGTCCCCGTCGCCCTCGTCGCAGGCCTGGGCCATGGCGTGGACCCGGTCGCCTGCGGTGTCGGGCAGCACGCTCACCTCGCTGACCACCAGGGTGCCCTCCATCGAAGTCTCGGCGTCGGTGACGAAGCGGTAGCCCAGGGCGACGGTGAACGCGATGATCACCGCGATGACCAGGCTGCGGGCAGAACTCGCGGACATGGGCCTTCAGCTCTTGGCGGGGGGGTGCAGCTCGATGACCTCGCCCTCGATCGCGGGCAGCACCTCGAGCTCTCCGCCGGCCTGGGCGGCCAGGGCCTGACAGGCGGCGACCTTTTCGTCGAGCATGTCGTCGTCGTGCATCGGGTCGTGGCTGAACAGGGCGATGCGCTTGGCCTGGGCCTCCATCGCGACCTGGATGCAGTCGGTGTAGCAGGTGTGGCCCCAGCCGCGCTTCTTCTCGTACTCGGCGGGGGTGTACTGGCTGTCGGCGATGTACAGGTCGGCCTTGTGGGCGAAGGCCACGAGCTCCTCGTCGCGCTTGCCGCCGTAGGCGACCTTTTCGCCGTGGCGGGTCTGCTCGTCGTCCCAGCCCAGCAGGGTGCGGTAGGGCTCGGTGTCGGTGGCGTAGGTGATGACCAGACCGTCGATCTCGACCCGGTAGGCCATCGTGATGCCCGGGTGGTTCACGTACATGGCCTTGACCTTGAACGCGCCCACCTGGAATTCGGGCTCGCGGATCTCGGTGATGGTCATCTCGGCCGCCATCGAGCCCAGCCCGACGGGGAAGTAGGCCGGGTCCATCTGGCCGCGCAGGACCTTGCCCAGGGGCTTCTCCATGCTGGGTGGGCCCCACACGTTCACCTTGTTGCCGGGCACGTACGCCGGCACGAAGAACGGGAAGCCCTGGATGTGATCCCAGTGGGTGTGGGTGATGAGCATGTTGACGTCGAGGGGGTTCGGCCCGGCCTCGGCCTGGAGGGACAGGCCGAGCTTCCGGAGCCCGGTCCCGGCGTCCAGGATGAGCAGGTCCTTGCCCCGCTCCAGGGTCACGCAGGGGGTGTTGCCGCCATAGCGGATGGTCTCGGGACCCGGGGCGGCGATGGAGCCGCGCACCCCCCAGAACCGGACCCGCAGGGCCCGCCAGACCTGGTCCAGGGCATCGAGCAGCACCTGGGGGCGGAAGGGCTTGACCAGGAACAGCTGGGCACCCAGGTCCAGCGCTTTTTGCTGGTCTGTGGGGTAGGCCTGGCCGGACACGACGATGATCGGGGTGCGCTTGGTCTGAGGGTTGCCCCGCAGACGGCGGATGACCTCGTAGCCGTGCATCCGAGGCGTGAGGAGATCGGTGATGACCAGATCGGGGGTCAGCCGCTCGGCGGCCTCGACGCCGGCCTGGCCGTCCTCGGCCGTCTCGACCACGAAACCTTCGTCTTCCAGGATGTCCTGGAGCAGGCTGCGCAGGTTCTCCTCGTCTTCGATGACCAGCACTCGGCGGGAATTGGACACGTGGGTTGCCTCTGGCCCCGAAGCCTACCGCGCGCGGGCGGACCGGGGGGGCTTGTGAAGCAACGGGCGAGGGAGTATCAACCCCTCCATGTCGGGCTGGGCCATCGACCTGGGAACCACCAACACGGGCGTCGCCCGGTGGGACGAGGTGACGGGCAGTCCTCAGCTGCTGGAGCTGCCGGACATCTGCCGCAAGCCGGGTGCCGGGGATCCGCTGGAAGCGCCCAAGCTCGTGCCGTCGGCGACCCACCTGATCGCGGAGCCCGATCTCGCCACCCGGATCGGCACCTGGCCGGTGTTCAACACCCGTGCCTTCTGGGGCAAGCGAGCGTTCATCGGCCGCCAGGCCCTGGAGCGCAACGTGGTTCGGCCACTGCCCTGCTACGCGTCCAGCTTCAAGCCCTACCTGTCCAGCGGAGCCCTCAAGACCATCGCCCGCACCGGCAAGCGAACCTGGTCGGCCCGCGACGTGGCCGGGGTCTTCGTGCGAGAGCTCTTCGCCGAGGTCAAGCGCACCACCGGAGAGCGGCCGCGAGAGGTGGTCGTCACCACCCCGGTCGACAGCTACGAGGCCTACCGGGCCGAGGTGGTCCGGCTGTTCAAGCGCGTCGGTGTGCGCGACGTGCACTTCCTGGACGAGCCCGTCGCCGCGGCCATCGGCTATGGCCTGGGGCTGAAGCGCCAGCGCCACGTGCTGGTCGTGGACATGGGTGGCGGGACCCTGGACCTGGCGCTGGTGTCGCTGAGCGCCCGGGAGATGGAGACCGGCGCCTGCGAGGTCATCGCCAAGGAAGGACGCGCCGTCGGCGGGGACCTGGTCGATCGCTGGCTGCTCGCTGAGATCTGCGATCGGCTGGAGATGCCGCGCTCGATGGTCGACGAGCACGGCGCCAACCGCTTCTGGGCCCGGCTGATGATCGAGGAGGCCCGCCGGGTCAAGGAGGCCGTCTACTTTCGCGATCGAGAGGCCTTTGGCTTCGTGAACCCCGACGGCTCCGGGCACCGGGACCCCCAGGATCTGCTGGAGATCAGCCAACAGGACGTGCGGGACGTGCTCCAGCGCCATGACCTGGTCGGCACCCTGACGGCCTGTATCCAGGGCATCCGCGCCCAGGCTGCGCGCCGGGGCATCACCTTCGACGACATCGACCAGGTCTTGATGGTCGGGGGTTCCACGCTGCTCCCCTTTGTCTACCCGACCTTCCAGGACGCCTTCGGCCGGGAGAAGGTACGGGCCTGGCAGCCCTTTGAGGCCGTGGTCTACGGGGCGGCCGCCTTTGCAGCGGGCGAGGTCACCCAGTCCGACTTCATCGTGCACGACTACGCCTTCGTGACCTACGACCCCAAGACCCACGAGCCGGTCCACACGGTGATCGTGCCCAAGGGCCAGCGCTTCCCGACCCGGGAGCCCACGTGGAAGAAGAAGCTGGTCCCGACGTGCTCCCTGGGCGAGCCGGAGAAGGTCTTCAAGATGGTCATCTGCGAGGTCGGCAGCGACGAGGGCGGCGACCGACGCTTCACCTGGGACGCCGAGGGCAAGCTGCACAAGCTGGGCGGCGCAGGCGGCGGCGGCGGCCAGCAGATCGTGGTGCCGTTGAACGAGTCCGACCCGGTGCTCGGGCGTCTGGTCCCTCCCCACAAGCCCAGCGACCGCAACCCCCGGCTGGAGATCGCGTTCGGGGTGAACGCGGACCGCTGGCTCATCGCCACCGTCAAGGACCTGCAGACGGACAAGGTCCTGATGAAGGACGAGGCGGTGGTGCGGCTGCTCTGAGATGGAGGTCCTCGTTGTCCTGGGCCTGGTGGTGGGCGGGGTGGTGTTGTTGGGAAATCTGGCGCGGTGGTCCACCGGCCGCTCGCCCCAGTGGCGGGACGACGCCCGGAACCACCTGGAGCGGCTGCTCGACGACGTCCGAAGTGTCAGCACCACCCGCTTCCAGGGCCGGGCCAAGGGACGCACGGTCCTGGTCGACACCGCTGCGCAGCCCGGGGCCTTCACGATCTGGATGCCCCTGCGCAAGGGCCTGCTGCGGGGCCTCTCGTCCGAGGGCCAGGGGGACCCTGTGGTCACCGGCGATCCGGTGCTGGATCGTCAGCCCGGCTTGTGGGGGGACCCGCTCACGGCGCTCTCGCTGTGCTCCGACGCCGGCCGTGCGGCCCTGCGCGAGCTCGGACCTTCCGGGGTGACCGTGCGCGAAGCCGGCCTGTGGACCACGGTGCCGATCATCGACGTGGGGGGGTCGGCCGGTCCCCGGATCGGGCGCATGCTCCAGGCCGCCCAGGTCTTGGAGGCCGAGCCCGCCGATCGGGACGAGCGGTTGGCTCGGGTGGCGCTGGAGAGCTCGGGGCGCGACGTGCGCCTGGCCGCGGTGCGGGCTCTGGTGGCACGCCGCGGGGACGCACCCGTCACCGCCAGGGTCCTCGACGCTCTGGCCACCGAGGTCGACGGCGAGCTGCGGTTGCTGGCTCTGCGGGCCCGCGGGGGGGTGGACGGCGTGGCCGAGATGGTGCGCTCCCCGGCGCTGGCGCCGCACTGGCGGGTCGAGGCGCTTCGACTGCTGGACGAGCGAGGTGGTCGCGCGGCCGCGGCCCCGCTGGTGCGGCTGGCCCTCAACAGTCGGCAGACGGCGCTGGTCGAGGCCGCCACCGAGCTCATCCGCCAGGACGGCCCAGCCGTGGATCCCGCCGTGCGGGAGGCCCTGCGCAAGAGCCTGGATGACGCCGGTGGCCTGGCGCTCCTCTGGAAGCTCCAGGCCCTGGGTGCTTGCGGCACGGCCGACGACTTCGCGGTGCTCGCACCTTGGCTGGAGCACTCGGAGGCTGGCGTCCGCGACGTGGCATCGTCAGCCCGGAAGCGGCTGCTGGAGCGCCTGGGACCGCGGGACCAGGGCGCCCTGAGCGTGGTCGAGCCCGGCGAGGAGGGTGGGCTGTCCCTGGCGGATGGCGCCGGGGAACCAGGCCGCCTGGAGGTGGTGGAGGATCGGGAGTGACTTGGTGTTTTTCGACCTGTAATTATCGATAAACGATATTTTTTTGTTGACGAAAGGAATCGATGATCCTACTTGATTGGGGCGAGACGGGAGACGTCCTCCCGCCGCCGGAGTCAGTCATGGACCTCAGCGAGAAGATGGAAGGCAACCTGGACAACATCCGCGCCGGAGCCGTGGGCTTCCGGGTCGTCGGCATCTTGTCGGCCGTGTTGGGGGCGATCCTCATCGGGGTCGCGGTGCTCAAGACGGTCGGCGCCGCCGAGCCCGGCCTCGGCGTGCTGCTGGGCAACCTGGGCGGGGTGGTGAACTACTTCCTCGTGGCCTGGCTGGCCCACCGGGCGTCGGACGCCTTCGATGCGGTGGCGGCGCTGATCCTCGAGCTGCGCGAGATCGTCTGACCATGCCGATCGTCGTGCGCCTCGACGTGGTCATGGCCCTGCGCAAGGTCCGAGGACAGGACCTGTCCGAGCGCATCGGCCTGACCCCCGCCAACCTCTCCAAGCTCAAGACCGGCAAGGTCAAGGCCGTGCGCTTCTCGACCCTGGAGAAGCTCTGTCGGGAGCTGGACTGTCAGCCCGGGGAGCTGCTGGAGTACGTGCCGTGAGGCCGGCTGAACGCCCCTACTCCCCTTCCCGGGTGCCCAGATACGCCGAGCCGGTGTAGCGGGCGACGCTGGCGCCGGTCGGGTCCACTCGGGCCAGGTACACCCCCTGCTCGGTCCAGAAGGCAAAGGGCGCCCCGTTGGCCGTCGCCGGCCAGTCGAAGCCCATCACCGGGAACCACGCGGGGCCGCCGTCCCGCCAGTCGGCCACAAAGCAGCGGTCTCCATCGCCAGGGGCCAGGCACACGAAGCCCTCGAGCTGATCGTCCAGGTCCAGGTCGACCATCGCAGACCAGCGGATCGCAGCGGGCTCGCCGGTCCAGGCCTGGAGCTGCTCGCTCCAGGTCGTGCGGATCTCCGGAGTCGGGAAGCGCAGCTCCAGGAGCGTGGCGCCCTGGGGGGGCAGCGGCTGCCAGGCGCCGGTGTCCTCGGCCACGATCCAGCCGGTGTCGGCGGCCAGGGCTGCCGATCCACGCCCCTGCCCGGGGGGCTTGGTCGCCGCCAGCCAGACCTGGTGCTGCAGGACCAGGCCTTCCGCGACGTTGACCTTGTCCCCCCCGGGCTGGCTGAGCACGTTGTCGTTGCCGATGGGGATGAGTGAGAAGCCCGGCGCCGGGAAGGACGGCAGGACCAGCAGATCTTCGAGGTTGCGACCGGTCAGCCCGGGGCTCCCGGGCCGCCAGTACCGGGTGCCGTCGGGCCAGGTCACCACGGTTCCGGACCCACTGGCCGGGGTGTGTTCGAAGCGAGCCCCGGTCCACCAGACGTCCTTGTGGGGGAGTGGCGGCAGCTCGCCAGCGGTGCGCGACCACGCGCCCTGGGACCGGGAGCCGCCGCGGCGGGCGGCGCCGTTCCAGACCGCCATCGGGACCCACCAGTCCGCGCAGGGCGTGTCCGACCGGAACGGGTAGCGCAAGGTCTCGCCCATCAGCTTCACCTCGACGATGAAGCGGGTTCCCCGGGGCTGGCAGAGCCCCAAGGGCAGCCGGGCCTCCCACAGGCCCTCCTCGGGCGAGCGCCACTTGAGCGCCAGTGCCCCCGCCTCGGTCTGGGTCAGGCGGAAGGTCGCCTGGAGGTGACCCTGCAGGCTGCGGATGTCGGCGCCCTTTTCGGCCAGGACCCGGATCTCGGGGGCGTGGTTGGACACGTAGGGGAATCGGACCTGGACCGACTTGCTGAGCTGGGAGACCCGGGGGACCTCGGCCTCGCCCTCGCGGTTGAGGGTCCACCCGGGGTTGTCCGGGTGTCCGGCCACCATGGCCACGGCCACCGTGCGGATCACCGCGGACTCCAGCGCGTCCCGGGCGGTCGCGTCCGAAGGGTGGATGGCGGTGTACATCAACAGGGGGCCGACCCCGCGGGTGTCGACCTCTGTGACCGCGGCCGCGTACCAGCGGGCCTGGATCTCGTGCCGCCGGGGGTGGGCCACGAACTTCTTGTAGAGCGCGTGCCAGGCCTCGCTCGTGCCGGTCTTGCCCGCCTCGTGAAAGGCGTAGTCCATCTCCAGCTTCTTGGCCCGAGGCACCTCTGGGGACTCGGGGTAGGCCGCCACGAACAGCTGCATGGCCTCTGCGGTGCCTTCGGAGAAGGCGCGGTCGAAGGCCGCCTCCTGCTCCAGGGCCCAGGCCTCGTCCCGGAAGGGGCTGTCCGGGTAGGTCTGCCGGTAGTCGGCGTAGGCCTCGGGGCTGGCCAGGAGCTTGGCGCGGTCAAAGGCGATCTGGAAGATGCGGGTCTTGGCCTCGGCCGCGGCCTCGGTGCGCTGGTAGGTCCACGTGACCTGGTTGAGCTTCTCGATGGTCTGGCCCGCCTGGCCCAGCAGGATGCGCGCGGCCTGTTCCAGGGACCGGGTGCCCGCAGCGGTGCCTGGCCAGCGCTGGGCGTGTTCGTCCAGCTGCGCTCGCGAGAGCCCGCCAGGGTGGGCCAGATCCAGCCGGTCCCGGTGGACCTGGGCGCAGGGCTCCTTGGCATAGACGAACTCCGAGCCGCCGCTGGCCTCGAGCTGGGCGCACAGGTCCCACGCCTTGTCCAGCTTGCCCCGGCTGTGGAGCTTCTTGATCTTGTCGGTCTCGGCCCCAGCCCAGGCCGCGCTCGCGAGCAACAGGCTGCCCAGGACCACGCCGAGGGGCCCTGTGGCGCGTGTCAGGTGCTTGGCGAGCGACGCAGGCGTCATCGGCGGGAGTCTACCCCCCGGGGGCCTCGGGCCTTCCGGGGGCCAGGTCTTGAAAGGTCGGGCTGTCCCCGGGAGATGGCTCGATCGAGGCACAACCCATGCAACACGACGCGACCGCTGCGAGTCCCTTCGACTTCCGGACCCCCTGGACCCAGGACCACGCGGTCTCGGAGCTGGAGGGGAGCTGGGAACAACCGCCCCCAGCGGACGACGAGCCGTCCCAGGAGACCGACGAGCTGAGCGTGGCCGAGCTGTTCGGGGTCCCGCCCGAGCTCGCAGAGCCCCAGCCTTCGTGGCTCTTCGAGCCGACCTTTCCAATCCCCACCCGCCCGACCGGGCCGACCGGCTGGTTGGAGCACCCCTGGGGCGAGCGGGTCGAGGGCTCTTCCTTTGGCCGGGCACGTCTCACTCTGGGGCGGAGTCCCCGGTGCCACGTGGTGCTGACCGATCCGTCGTGCTCCCGGCAGCACGCCGAGCTCCGGCTCCAGGAGGGCCGGGTCTGGCTGATCGACGGCGGCTCGAAGAACGGGGTCGCCGTCAATGGCCAGCGGGTCTGGCGCGTGCAGCTGGCCGACGGAGACGAGATCAGCCTGGGTGGCCTGCGCTACCGCTGGTGCCAAGGCCGTGCGCGCAGGCGGGACTAGCCCTCCGGATGCGCCGCCCGGCCCACCAGGCCGTCCCGTCCCGGCTGGAAGGCCTGCTCGTTCAAGAAGCCGCGCAGGTCCTGGAGGGCGCCTTCGTGATCGGCCGCCCACGCGGCGAAGGCCTCTGGATCCCCAGCCCGCAAGAGCCACCAGGAGTACGCGGCCAGGTGGCCAGCGTCCTGGAGGTCGCGGTGCCAGTCGACCAGTGGATCCGGCTCGGCCAGCGCCGCCGGAAGCGCAGCGCGCCAGGCCACGATGCCCGCAAGGTCCGCCCGGCCGCCGCTGTCGTTCAGGGCCTGGGTGAGGGCCTGGGTGAGGGCGGACTCGAAGGGTCCCTGGCCCCCTCGGGGGGCCTGGCGGGCCAGCCGTCCGTGCACACCGACGAGCAAGGCGCTCACCTCGGCCGACCTGGGGCTGTAGGGCTCCAGCAGCAGGAAGACCTCGCCATAGAGCAGGGCCCAGACGGGCTGGGTGCTGCCCGCGTAGAGGCGGGTGAGCTGCAGGTAGAGCTCGGCGTTCAGCGGATCCACGGCGATACCGTGCTCCAGGCCGAGCCGTGCGGTCGCGAAGTCGCCGCGCTCCAAGGCCGCAAAGGTCTCGGCCGGGGTCGGAGGCGCGACCGGGGCAGCGGCGGACGCAGGCGTGGTCTTTGGACCACAGGCGAGCAGGGCCAGCAGCATCCACCCCATGCCGTAGCTTAGCGCGGGACTACCACCGCCCGGTGAGGGCGAGCCCCCCCGCCCTGCCCTCGGCTCGGCCTTCGAGCCAGGGGGTGACCCGGACCCGGGGCAAGACCGCCCGATGCCCGGTGCCGTACCAGCCCATGGTGTTCCACAGCGCCTGGGTCGCGAAGCCGGTGACGGCCACGGACGCGCCAGCCGCGGCCGTCAGCGTCCACGGGCGCCTGTCCTCTGCCCGCGACGTCGCGCGCATCCACCAGCCCACCGTCATCGCCGCCACCCCGGTCCAGCCCACCCAGTACGCGATCGGTGGCCCGGTGAGGCCCTGTTCGCGCAGGAGTCGGGTCGGCGTGCCCAGGGCCGCCGCGAGCTTGAAGCCGCCCCAGACGGCCATCGGCACGGTGAGCAGGTAGATCGAACCGTGGCAGGACCCCTTGCAGTCCAGGGTCTCGGTGGCGGTGAGGGTCATGGCCAACGCCAAGGCCGCGCCGCCCCATGCCATGCGCTGTCGCTTGCGCAGCACGGTGTCTTCCCACGTGCGCTGGGGCTTCTCGGGCGGGTCGTCCGGGTCGTCCAGGGTGACCCAGTCGTCCTCGGACAGCTCGGGCTCTGCTGCGAGCGCAGCCGGGGCGGCCAGCAGCCACCCCAGCAGCCAGAGCAAGCGGATCACGCCCGCCGCCGTCCGACGGCCAGCAGGCCCAGGAGCGCCAGCAGGGGCGCGCCCACGGCACCGGCCGCCGAGCAGCCCAGGTTCTCTCGGGCCTCGCGCGCCTTGCGGGCCGGGAGCCAGCAGGTGCCCGGGTCCTCACGCCAGCCTTCGCCGCACACGGGGAACGCGCTCTCCAGCTCCCACAGGTGCTGGATGTACCGGGCCTGGAAGTTGTCGGAGATGTTCGTGGGGTAGAGCTGCAGGTCCCCCACCACGTCGTCTGCCCGGTACTGGAATTGGATGCGGGTCAGGTAGGAGCTCCACCACTGGGCCCACGAGGGATCGCTCTCGGCGATGTCCGGGTGCCAGGCGAGCATGTCCAGGGCCGCGGGATCGAGGGCGGCCGCCATGCCACTCTGGTGAGCGGTCGGGCACGGGTCACAGGAGCTGATGGGCGCCATCCACCCGTACTCGGCGATCCATGCGGTCCCGCCAGCGTCAGCGATCGCCGTGTCGACCCTGTCCTCGTAGAACGCGGCAAAGGAGTCGCCCGTGTCCTCCCACAGGCACTCCTCGTCTAGGGTGGCCTGGGGGTAGTTGGCGATGCTCCAGGCGCCCTCGGTGCTGTCGCCGATCACGTAGAGGGTCAAGTCCTGCACACCGGCGCTGTTCAGCGTGCCGAGGCGGACCGGGATGGTCAAGGCGTCGACCGAGTCATAGGCGATCTGGATCGGCGCCAGCGTGTTGTCGCCGCCGTCGATCAGAGCCTCCAGGCCGACCCGGGCCGTCAGGAAGCGCGAGCCGGCGTCGATGTACTCCTGGAGCAGGCTCTCGGCGCTCGCGTCGACGCCGAAGCCGTTCAGGTCCAGCCAGTCCATCAGGCCGGTCGACTCCTCGGCGGTCAGGATGGCCAGCTCGTAGTCGCCCAGCGCGAATTCCGTGTCCACGGCGACCGAGTCCTCGGCCGTGCCCCCCAGCGCCAGGCCGGACATGTCGTAGCTCGCGGTACAGGCCGCCAGGGTGAGGGCGACGGGACCGGGGGTCAGCGCCGCCGACCGGTCCAGGTCCTCGCAGGTGTAGGACACCAGGCGAGCCCCCGAGTACCGATCGACCTCGCTCACGGCGCTGCCTTCGGCCAGCCGCACGTCGGTGGCCTCGAGCGTCGCGGGCACGGGGATCACCACCGCGAAGTCCGCCAGGTCGCCCTGGTAGTTGTTCGTCATGGTCAGGGTGGTCCGCCCCTCGGGCGACTTCACGACCACCAGCTGACTGCTCGTGTTGGTGAGCTGCTCGCCGGGCGTGCCGACGTAGGTGCCGCAAAAGGCGTGCACTTGGGGGAGAAGGAAGGACAGCACCAAGCTCGTGGTGCCCATGGGCGTCTCCTCGCCCTGCCGCCCATCACTATGCCCGGGCTTCGGGGGTGTGGCCAGGGGAAGTACGATGGCGCCGTGCTGTCCCTGTTGACGATGCTGGCGTGTCCAGCCCCGAGTCCTCCGCCGCTGGACTCGGCGCCGGCCAGTGGCTGGCAGCCTCCGGCGGACTGCGGCGAGCGCATGGACCCGACCGACACCCTGGTCCGTTGGCCCTATGTGCAGCGGGTCACCCAGACCGAGGCCGTGATCGCCTTTGGCACCACGACGGAAGCTGGCGCCGCCCGGGTGGTCTGGGGCCGCGAGGACTACTGGGACAACCAGATCCAGGCGACCCTGAGAGACCTGCCCGACGTGCTGGAGACCGAGAGCTCCTCCCGGGACGAGCTGCGTCTGTTCCACGCGACTCTGACCGACCTGCCCCCGGGCAGCCAGGTCTGCTACCGGGTCGACGTGGACGGGGAGACCGTGGCCAGGGGCCAGAGCTTCTGGACGGCGCCCGCGACCTCGGACGCCACCGTCGGCGTGCTGGTGCTGGGGGACTACGGCTCGGGCACCGACGACCAGCTGGCGGTTCGCGACGCCATGCTGCCCTACGTGGCAGACGCCCAGCTCCTGCTCACCCTGGGGGACAACGCCTACAGCTCTGGGCGCCCCTACGAGTGGCAGGCCAACGTGTTCGAGGTCTACGAGGGCATGCTCACGGACCTGCTGTTCCTGCCCACGTGGGGCAACCACGACTACAGCACCGCCAACGCGGCGCCGGCCCTGGACAGCGTCTTCCTCTACGAGAACGCCTGGAGGACCCAGGACCGGGAGCGGTACTGGTCCACGGACTACGGCCCCTTCCACCTGATCGGCCTGGACACCGAAGGGCCGGCCACCGAGATCCGAGAGTCCGAGACCGACGACCAGCTGGACTGGCTCGAGGCGGATCTGGCGGCGGCGGATCGACCCTGGACCGTCGCCGCGTGGCACAAGCCGGCGTGGTCTGGGATGCCTGGGCGGGCGCCCGATCCCACGGCGCTGCTGCTGTTCGCACCGGTGCTCGAGGACGCCGGCGTGCCGCTGGTGCTCCAGGGCCACAACCACATGTACGAGCGCTTCGCCCCCATGCGCGGCAGCCAGTCCGCTGCAGAGGGCGATGACGGCACGGTCTACGTGGTCTCCGGGGGTGGAGGTCGGTCCCTCTACGGCATCGGCGAGGTGCCCTACCAGCTGGTGGTCGCCGAGCGGCATCACTTCCTGTTCATGGAGGCCGACGCGTGCACGCTGACCCTGGTCGCCATCGACCTGGAGGGCGTGGAGCTGGACCGCACGGTCATGGAGCGGTGCAGCTGATCACCGGGGTGTGGGGCGGCGGAGCCCGATGAAGACCGTCGGGTCCAGCCAGCCGGCGCGGCGGCTGCTGTAGCCGCCCCCCAGAGGCATGCCGGGCCGGCCCCGCAGCTCCAGGTGCAGGTGGGCCAGGTACTGACCGTGGGCGTCCCCGATGGTGCCGATGGCCTGGCCTCGCGTGACGGCCTGACCGTCCCGCACCGCCATGGTGTCCAGGTGGGCGTAGAGGGACTCGACCACCCGCTCTCGCCCGTCCGACTCTCGGAACCGGTGGGCGATGCGCACGACCTGGCCCCAGCCGGCCCAGTGGTCCCAGGCTTCGGTCACCACGCCGGCTGCGATGGCGTGCACCGGGTCACCCAGGTCGGTGTCTCCGCCGCCCAGGCCGTTCCAGTCCTCGCCCAGGTGGTTGTTGACGCCGAAGCCCTGGGCGTCGCGGTAGCCGGTGCCGTCCGGCGGCCCGACGGCGAAGTCGAAGCCGTCGGCCAGGGGGAGGTGGGCCCAGGGGTCGGGCGCAGGCGCGGTCTGGGTCGGCGGCGGCTCCTGGGCAGGGGCGGGGGTGCAGGCGGTCAGTGTGAACAAGAGGAGGTGCAGGTCCATTCAGGCATGGACCGGCTGGGCTCCAGCGGGTTCGTCAGCGCTGTGTCAGCGGCGTCGGTGCCACCAAGGCACGACGAGCCAGAGCCAGACCAGGGGGACCGGGGCGCTGGTGCACTGGCAGCCCTCGTTGCCGATCGGAGGGTCTGGGCTGCCGGTGTCCGCCTCGATCCCGGTGTCGGAGGGCACCAGGACCAGCTGCTCGCCGCGGCCGCCGGTGCGCTCCTCGAGGGTCCAGCCCGGAGCGGACCAGACGGTCAGGCCTTCGGCGGCGATGTGGGCGGCATCGACCACGATGACTTCGTCCGAGGAGCCCCATGAGCCCGCCTCCACGTTGAATTCCCCCTCCAGCCGAGCGGTGCCTTCGACGGCCACCCAGCCAGCGGGTCCTTCTTGGTAGAAGCCCCCGTCCGGATTCAGGGTCCAGTCGCCTGTGATCGTCATCGCCTGGCCGGTCAGCAGCTCGCCGCCCAGCTGGTCCAGGTCTCCGTCGATCGTCGTGGCGATGAGCTGGCCTCCGGTCATCGACAGGGTCTCGGTGTTGGCGCCCGCGATCAGGGTCCCGCCCAGGGTTCCCCCCCGGAGCTCCAGCACTGCGCCCTCGCCCAGGGTCAACGTGTCGACGATCAGGCTGCCGCCATCGATCCAGACCTCGGCGTCGGCCACCTCCAGCGAACCAAGAGCGCCGAGCCCAGACCCCTCCACCAGCTGAAGGCGGGCGTCGGTGAGCCGGGCATCGCTGACCGTGGCCCCGAAGACCTCGACCCGGAGCCAGGGGCGCAAGGCCCCCTGGCTGATCGCCGCTGGATCAGCCGCCGCGGCCTCCCACTCGGCCCACGTCCAGGCCCAGGGGTAGTCGATGACGCCGTGGGGGTCGTCGAAGACGGTGCTTGCCGCGGCGTCCTGGAGCAGGGCCAGGGCGTCGGTGTCGACGCCGTCGGGCCCGGCCAGCCCGACGGGGCTGCGACCGGTCAGGGCCGCCAGGGCCGTGGCCGCGACCAGGGTGGAGCCCTGGAGGGACGGGTGGCTGCCGTCGGGTTCGTAGAGCTGGGTGAACGCGGTCTCGCCATCGACGGGGTCCAGACCCTGGGCCACCAGGTCGTCGTGCACCGTCTGCCACGCCAGACCCGCCGGGATGACCCAGACCGGCCGCTCCGGGGTCGAGAGCTGGTCCACATAGGTCAGGTAGCCGGCGGCGAGCCGGTCCTGCATGGTCGTGAAGTCCGGGTAGATGTGGTCGTTCAGCGCGTCGCCGTCCCGCCGTCCCCAGGTCATCAGGAACACGGTCTCGGCACCGTGGGCGGCGATCAAGGCGTCGAGATCCGCGGCGGCGGCCCAGCTGGCCTGGAGGTCGGCCGACGTGGCGTCGAAGCCGGGGATCTGGCTTTGCTCCTGGAGCACCACGTGCTGCCAGGTGTCAGAGCCGGTCACCAAGGCGTCCCGCCAGGCCGTGTCCCCGGACGAGCCATCGGCCCGTGCCAGGTGGTCGACCAGGAGCAGGCCGCCCTGCATCAGCCCCTCGGTGTGCACGTCGTCCCAGGCCGCTACCCCGGGCTCCAGGGTGCTCTCGACCAGGCCCGGCAGGTCGTTGTACGCCGTGTAGCTATTCCCCAGCATCAGCACGGCCTGGTCCTGGGCCTGGACGACGGGGACGAGCAACAAGAGCAAGGGCACGGCGACTCCGGCCCCGAGGGTGGACCATCGGCTGTCGGGGTGTCGACCCCGGACGGGCACGGTGTCCGGGAACGGACCGCCGGCCGGGGCCAAGTGCCTGGAATCGCGTCTGGCACGGACCGTGCCGAGGGGGCGCGCCAGGAGGTGTCCCATGGACCCGATGATTCGAGACGAGTGCCCCCTCTGCCGCTCCCTGTTCGAGGAGCCCACCGGAGACCCCTGGCGAGACCTGCTCCAGCCCGCGCTCATGCGGATCCCCAGCCTGGTCGACGAGCGCCTGGCCAGGATCGGACTGGAGAGCGACCCCGTGCAACGCGCCCGCTGCCAGGCCATCGGGGCCCGGGCGCTCCATGCGCTGGATCGCCCCTCTGGGGCCCGGGTCCTGCTGGATCAGGCTCTGGAGGTAGGGGTGCGCGAGGCCCTGGCTCTCGAAGCCGTGGTCGGTCCCGAGCCGGGCCCTCTGCTGGAGCAGCTGGTGGCGACGGGCGGGCCGGGCGAGCGGGCCGACGCCGCCTGCGATGGCGCGCTGGCCGCCCTGCGGACCGGAGACACCGACGGCGCTCGGGGCTGGGTGGCGCGGGCCCTGGCCCTGTGCCCCGACCACGCCGAGGCCGAGCGCTGGCGGGCCTATCTCCTGGGCGCGGGGGACCGGGCGGCACCGCTGCTGTGGTCGTTCGACCGGCCCCAGGAAGACCTGCTCGAAGTGCTGCGCAGGGGGCGAGTCGACGACCCGCTATTCGGTCACCTGGCCGATCTCTTGCCGAGGGCGTGGGAGGGCATGTTCTCCAGAGACCGCCAGCTCCGCCGGCACCGGCGCTTCGCCCGGGCCCGCCCGGCGCCGCCGGACAGCGGGCTGGCCCTGCTGCGCGAGACGGGCCGGATCGGACGCTGGCTGGCGTCCGACGGCGACCACGCCCTGGTCGGCGCGGACCACCCCCAGGTCCAGGTCGAGCTGTGCCTGGATCGCGCACGGGCCTGCCAGGCATACGCCCGCAGCGCCTGGGCCGCGGTCGACGCCTGCTGGCGCTTGGCGCCGGCCCTGTCCCCGAAGCTCCGGGTGCGGCTGACCCTGTTCCTGGTGCTGCTCGCCCTCCGCGAGCCCGGTCTGGCTGGCCTGGCCGACCACGCCACCGCCGTCCTGTTGGACGAGCTGCCCCACGACCCGGACCTCCTCGCCGCGCGGGCTGCGGCGCTCGGACTCGACGGTCGCACCGACCAGGCCGTCGCGCTGGCCCGGCAGGGGCTCCGGTCCCATCGGGGCTCCGGGCTGGGCCTGGTGCTGGCGCTGGAGACCCTGCGGAGGGCCGGTGCCGTGCGCCAGGTGCGCCGGGCCCTGCGCCAGGGCATCACCCACCCGGACCACGGCTGGATCGCCGACGCGTGGCTCCTCGAGCTGGACAATCCCCCCCTCGATGGCGACATCTGGGACCTGGTGGACCCCTGGGAAGGAGCCCCGTGTCCAGGGGAGTCCTGACGGGGATGTCGCGATAGGTGGCGGCACCCTTGGAGGTCCCCGTGAGTGGCGCCGAGCAGAGCTCCAACTTCCTCAAGCAGATCATCGAGCGGGACCTGGCCGACGGCACCCACGGGGGCCGGGTCGTGACCCGGTTCCCGCCCGAGCCCAACGGCTACCTGCACATCGGCCACGCCAAGGCCATCTGCATCGACTTCGGCCTGGCCCAGGAGTACGGGGGCGTCTGCCACCTGCGCTTCGACGACACCAACCCGGCCAAGGAAGAGACCGAGTATGTCCGCGCCATCCAGCGCGACATCCGCTGGTTGGGCTTCGACTGGGGCGACAAGCTCTTCTTCGCGTCGGACTTCTTCGGCCGCATGTACCAGCTCGCCGAAGGCCTGGTCCGAGACGGCAAGGCCTACGTGGACCACCTGACCGAGGCCCAGATCCGCGAGTACCGCGGCACGGTCACCGAGCCGGCCACGCCGTCGCCGCATCGAGACCGCACGGTCGCCGAGAACCTGGACCTGTTCAACCGCATGCGGGCCGGGGAGTTCCCGGACGGCCACTGTGTGCTGCGGGCCAAGGGCGACCTGGCCCACCCGAACATGAAGCTGCGCGACCCCCTGCTCTACCGGATCCGCCACCAGACCCACCACCGCACGGGCGACGACTGGTGCATCTACCCGATGTACGACTACGCCCACCCCCTCGAGGACGCTCTCGAGCACGTGACCCACAGCCTGTGCAGCCTGGAGTTCCAGGACAACCGCGCCATCTACGACTGGGTCGTGGACAACACGGCTGTGGAGAGCAAGCCCCGTCAGTACGAGTTCGCCCGGCTGGCCATCACCTACACCATGATGAGCAAGCGCCGCCTGCTCAAGCTGGTCGAGGAGGGCGTGGTCAGCGGCTGGGACGATCCGCGCATGCCGACCCTGTCGGGGCTTCGGCGGCGGGGGGTTCCGCCCCAGGCCATTCGCGCCTTCGTGGAGCGGGTCGGGGTCGCCAAGACCAACTCGGTGGTCGAGGTGGCGCTCTTCGACCACGTGGTGCGCGACGTGCTGAACGACCAGGCCCCGCGCCTGATGGGCGTGCTGGACCCACTGCCCGTGACCGTCACGAACTGGGAGGACGGCCGGGTCGACTGGATCGACGCGGATCTGTGGCCCAAGGACGTGCCCCAGTCGGGCGTGCGCCGGGTGCCGTTCACCCGGGAGTTGGTGATCGAGCGCAGCGACTTTGCCCAGGTGCCGCCCAAGGGCTGGCGCCGTCTGGTGCCGGGCGGCGAGGTGCGGCTGCGCCACGGGTACCTGTTCACCTGCACAGACGTGGTGTCCGACGGCGACCAGGTGATCGGGCTCCAGGGCACCGTCGACCTCGACAGCCGGGGTGGCAACGCGCCGGACGGCCGCAAGGTCAAGGGCGCGATCCACTGGGTGAGCGCCAGCGAAGGAGTGGCTGCCCAGGTGCGACTGATCGACCGGCTCTTCACGGTCGAGGACCCGGGGGCGCGGGCCGACTGGCAGGAGCACGTGAACCCCGAGGGCTTGGTCGTGCGCGGCTCGGCGCTGCTCGAGCCGGCGGTCCGCCAGCACGGGGGTCGCGTCCAGCTCGAGCGGCTCGGCTACTTCTGGCCCGACCCGGTGGACTCGGCCGACGGCGCCCTGGTCTACAACCGCATCGTGCCACTCAGGTCCTCCTGGAAGGCCCCGGCAAAGGACGCGCCCGCTGTCGAGGACAAGCCCGTCGTGAAGCGCGAGGGGGCCACCGAGGGCCGCCGCAAGCGGGTCCGCAAGGGCAAGGCCGACGTGGTCCTGACGCCGGAGCAGCAGGCCGCGCTGGCGGGCTTTGCGGCGGCCGGCGCGTCGGACAAGGCCGCACGGATGCTGGTGGACAACCCGGCAGCGGGGGAGCTCTTCGCTGCGGCCGTGGGCGCTGGTGCTGCCGGTGCTGCGACCGCCAAGCTCATCGCCAACGACCTGGCAGGTGCGGCCGACGACCTTGGGGGCCTGCCCTTCGGCGGGGCCGAGCTGGCCGAGCTGGTCGGTCTGCTGAGCAGCGGGGAGATCTCGAACCGCATCGCCAAGCAGGTGCTGCAGATCCTGGTCGCCAACGGCGGTTCCCCGGCGGACATCATCGAGAGCCGCGGGCTCAAGGCCGTGGTCGACGCGGGCACCCTGGGCCCCCTGATCGACGGCATCATCGCGGCGAATCCCGGCCAGACCGCGGCCTACCGGGGGGGCAACCAGCGGATGCTGGGCTTCTTCGTGGGCCAGGTCATGCGCCAGACCCAAGGCAAGGCCGATCCGGGGGTGGTGAACGGGCTGCTGCGCGAGAAGCTCGGGGGCTGAACGAGTGATCGGCGCGGTATTCGCTCTCCGGGCGGCTGTTCACAGCGTGCCTTCGGTGCAGCCGCTGGTCGTGTCGCAGCGCACGTCGGTGGTGCCGCTGAAGCTGTAGCCCTGGAAGAGGTCCGGCCCGACGTAGATGTCGTCGGAGGTGACGCCGGAGAACTCGCAGTCGTCGCACGTCAGCTCGCCGCGGAGCAGCACGTGGTCGCCGAAGCCCGGGCCACTGGCCTCGTTGCTCGAGAAGTGCACGTCGGTCGCTGCCAGCGACGCGTCGTCGAAGGCAAAGATTCCCCCACCCCCTTCGCCGGCCGCGTTGCCACTCAGCGTGCAGTCCGAGAGTGCCAGGGTCGACGTGCCTTCGAGGGTCACGGCCCCGCCAGAGTCCTGGCTGGTGTTGTCTTCGAAGCTGCAGTCCGAGAGCTCGGCGTCGACGCCCTCGAAGTGCAGGCCGCCGCCGCCGAAGCCCGCGACGCTGTCGGTCACCGTGACGTCCGCCAGCACCACGGAACCGCCGTCGAAGAAGGCCGCCCCCCCATTCTGACCGGCTTCGCTGTGCTCGATCAGCACGCCCTCGCCAGACACGGCGGTGTCCTTGGTGTAGATCGAGCCGCCGAAGGCCCCGGCCTCGCCGGCGTCGAACGCCACGTCGTAGAGAAAGAGCTTGCCCCCTTCGAGGGACAAGTTGCCGCCGCTGCCAGAGGCGATGCCGGTCGCGACCCGGATGCCGTCCAGCGTCAGCAGGCCGTCGTCGGCCAGGGTCCCGGAGATCACGGTGTCGTGCCAGCCGGTCATGACCGAGGGACTGTACGTGCCCCCCATGCCCTCGTACTCGTAGCCTCGGATGGCCAGGCTGCGGATGCTCTCGTCCACCGTGATCGTCAGGTACCAGGGGTAGTTCTCCCGCTCGCACAGGTAGAGCGTCGTGTTCTCGGCGGTGGGCGACCACTCGGCGGGCCCGGTGGAGTAGTAGTCGTCCCAGTCGTCTGTCACCTCGACGGGACCGTCGCCCTCGTGCTCGTCCATCCAGGCGCCGTGGTCGTTCACCCACCTCCGGTCGTTGCAGTTGTTGCGCTGACCGTCGCAGATCTCCTCGGCACCGGGGTAGACGCTGCTGTCGAAGTCGTTGCAGTCGTCTGCCGCCTCCACGCCGTCTCCGTCCTGGTCGTCGGGGTCGATGTCGAAGCAGGCGATCAACAGGACGGCGGACAGGATCGGAACGAGACGCATCGGGGACCTCCGGTGGGCATCGTGCCCACCCCCAGGGTCGCACCCCAGGCGGGTCCGGAACAGGTCTGGGGCCTCTGAAAGCGTACGTTTCTCGCGTACAGCAGAGGCCTTGAGTCCACGATTTCCCAGGTCGCGAGGTCTCCTACTGCCAGCGGAAGCGGCGCAGCGCGATCGCGAAGCTGATCCCACCCCACAAGCCCATCACCGCCAGCTCAGGCCCCAGCTCGAACACGCCTGCGCCCTGGTTCATGATCGCCCGCAGCGCGTCGTTCACAGCCGTGAGCGGTAGGGACTGGATCGGCCAGTGGAGCCACTCCGGAAAGCGCTCATAGCTGAAGAAGCAGCCGGAGAGGATCCACATCGGCAGCTGCACGAAGTTCATCCAGCCGTTGGCGATCTCGGTGTTGTCGAGCCTGGCCGCGATCAGCAAGGCCAGGCCGGAGAAGCAGGCCCCACCCAGGGTGGCGACGAGGGCCAGCGCCAGCAGGCTGCCGTGCACGGCCACGTCGAAGAGCCACCAGCCGACCCCCACCAGCGCCGCGACCTCCAGGACCAGCAGGCCGGTGCGGGAGATCAGGTAGCTGAGCAGGTAGTGGCTGCGCCGCATGGGTGTGGCCGCCAGGCGCTTGAGCAGGCGGCGCTTCCGGCTCAGCACCACCGAGTAGCCGATGCCCCACATGCTCGAGCCCATCAGGTTCAGCCCGATGAGCCCGGGCAGCAGGAAGTCCACGTAGCGACTGCCCCGCTCCGTCAGGGCCTCGTCGGTCGCGATGAGCGCGTCTTCGCGGCCGTTGGCGTCCTGGATCGACGCGTCGACGACCGCCCGAGCCAGCTGGCTCTCCGGGCGACTGGGGTCGTAGCGATAGGTCACGGTCCAGGGGCGTCCGCCCTCCTCGACCACCAGGTCTACCTGGCCGCGGGCCAGGGCTTCGGCCGCCGCGTCGGCCGCCAGCACCCGGGCGTCGACCGTCTCCGGGTCCAGGCTCTGGACCAGCCAGTCGGCCCCAGCCACCACCGCGACGCGCTGGGGCTCGGGCGGCCCTTCCTGGAACGCGATGCCCAGCCCGACGGCCAGCAGGACCGGGAAGCCGAAGACCCAGAACAGGATGCCCGGCTCCCGGTAGAGCTCCTTCCACCGCGCCACGGTGAGCTGCCAGAGGGGGTGTGCCCGCATCAGTCCCCCCGGAGCCCGCGGCCTGTGTGGTGGATGAAGATGCGCCGTTCGGGCCCAGCAGGCCGAAGCACTCTCCGCGGTGTACTTCCAGGTCCAGGCCATCCACGGCGGTGACGTCTGGGTAGCGCTTCACCAGGCCGCTGCATCGCAGGGCTGGAGTGGTCATTTTCTAAGCTCCATATCCAATGAGATAGAAATGGCGCCGACCCGGACCTGAACATGCGGATCCGCGGGCTGGCACGCCTCTTGTATTGCCTTCCTGGCGTACGGACTTCAGCAGCCGCCAGCCCTCGCAGCCCCCCTCCCCGTCCCGGCCCCTGGCCGGTCCCGGTCGGAGGAAGCGGTCGGGCGACCCGGTCCTGCACGTCGGGACGTACAAGTCGCGGGTTCGAGTCCCGCACTCGTTTCAGCACGAGTTCCCCTGGTAAGGAACGCCCGAGAGGGCACCCTCGCGGCTTCGGCCGCACCCCCGTCCGGTGTCGCAGGTGATCACGCGCCTGCGGATCGCGGCTGCCGCCCGGCCCAGGCCGGCACGGCCCGGTCTCTCCCCCTCGCCGCTCGCGGCCGGTGGCGGGATCCGCCTGGCACCTGCCTTCGTCGTCGCCTGCCACCCCCGGCATCGGACACCTCTGCCCACAGGAGCACACCATGTACGCGTCCTACACCCTCGAGAACCCCCACCGCCTCCTGGTCTCCCGTCACGGGGAGCCCCGCCGCTGGCTGGGCCCTGGTCGTCACCGGCTGTGGGGCACCGGCTGGACCGTGGCGCCTGTCGACCTGACCGCGCTGCGTCAGACCCTGTCTCCGACCTGGGCTGAGCTGGCGCCGCCCGGCGAGGTTCGCGAGGTCGTCGTGACCCCGTTCCAGCGGTCCCTGGTCTACGTGGACGGTGAGCTCCAGCACGTGCTGGAGGCCGGTCGCTACGTCTTGAGCTGCCTCGACCGCCAGGTCGGGGTCGTGACGATCGACACCCGGGAGCAGGAGCTCAAGGTGAGCGGCCAGGAGGTCATGTCCGCGGACATGGTCACCCTGCGCCTGAACCTGGTGGTTCGCTACCGGGTGGTCGATCCCGTGGTCCTGGTCCACGCGGCCAACGACGCCTCGGCATTGCTGTACACGCAGGCCCAGGTCTCGGCCCGGCGCGTCGTGGCCGGGTCCCGGCTCGAGCGCCTGTTGAGTGAGCGGAACGCGGCCAGTGCCGAGATGCTTGCAGCCATGGTCGAGGTCGCCCCCGCGTGGGGCGTCGAGGTCCTGGCTCTGGAGCTCAAGGACCTGGTCCTGCCCGGTGAGCTGAAGAGCATCCTGAACCAGGTGCTCGAGGCCGAGAAGCGGGCCGAGGCCAACAAGGTCGCCCGGCGTGAGGAGACGGCCGCCATGCGGTCCGCCGCCAACACCGCCCGGCTGCTCGAGGCCAACCCCACGCTCATGCGGCTGCGGGAGCTCGAGGCTCTGAAGGAGCTGGCCGGTGAGGTCGGTTCGGTCACCCTGGTGGCCGGGTCCGAGCTGGGCGGCAAGCTCGGGCTCTTCACCTGAGCCGTCGTCGTCGAGAGGCGGCGGGGTGTCCCACCATCACGGGGTGGGGCGCTCCGCCGCCGTGTGTGCTTCGGGGGCTGGGGAGGGGACGAACGTCCGAAGTACGGACGTTCGTCGCTGTCAACTCGAGCGGGAGGGGACGAACGTCCGAAGTACGGACGTTCGTCGCCGTCAACTCGAGCGGGAGGGGACGAACGTCCGTACTTCGGACCTTTGTCGCTCCCAACTCAGTTGGAGGGCCTCATCGTCCGAAGTACGGACGTTCGTCGCCGTGGAGCCCGGTGGCGGGCCGGCCGGGGATGTAAAGCCGCCCTCCAACTTCCGCGGGCGATGTAAAGCCGCCCTCCAACTTCCGCTGAGAGGGGCCTGAGGGCCGCAGAGGCCCCAGATCGACCCCCTGGAGGGCCCGCCAGGCCCCCAGATCGCCCTTCCGCGGAAGTTGGAGGGCGGCTCTACACGCCGAGCGGAAGTTGGGCCGCGGCTCTACAGCGCCCTCACGCCCCCACGAAGCACACCGCCTCGACGTTGTGCCCTTCGGGATCCAGCACGAACGCGGCGTAGTACGCCGGGTGGTAGTGCTCCCGCAGCCCCGGCTCGCCGTTGTCCAGCCCGCCCGCAGCGAGTCCGGCCGCGTGGAAGTCGCGCACCTCCTGCCGCGAGCGGGCCCGGAAGCACACGTGGGTCGCCGGCGTCTGGCGGCCGCTGTCCGACACCCACAGGGCCCCCTTGCCGCCGCGACCGAAGCCCAGGAAGGCCACCGAGCCGGTCTGCTCGGCGGTGTACTCGCCCACCACCGCCATGCCCAGCGTGGCCATCAGCGGTGTGTAGAAGGCCTTGGCCGCGCCGTAGTCCCCGACGCTCAGGGACACGTGGTCGATCATGGTGGACAGCGGGTCGTCAGACATCGGGGCCTCTCAGGTCCTTGAAGGTCAGGCCGTGCTTGGCCAGGTACTTGCGCAGGCGGTCCGCGTCGTTGGTCGAGGACCGACGCAGGCGCGACTGGGCGAAGAGCGAGCGGCCAGCCGCAGACAGCGACGCCGACCTGCGGCAGGTGCGAATGACCAGCGCGAGCTGGACCGCGTCGAAGGGGTCCAGTGCGGCAGCCCGCTCTCCACCCAGCACCTGGGCACACACGTCGGTGTCGTTGCCGTCCGAGCCCGGGACCGCCCAGCTGTGGCGCAGCCGATCGATCTCCTGGTCCACGTCGGCGACCGTGATGCGCCCCCCCGGTGCCAGAGTGGCCATGCGGGCCACGGCGCTGCCCAGGTCGCGGAAATTCCGGGACCACCGCGCCCCCGGACCGGTCGCAAAGCCCAGGAAGCGCTCCCGGGCCTCCTTGTTGAAGGTCACCCGCCGTCGCTCGTCCCGGGCGAAGCGGTCCAGCTCGAACTCCACGTTGGGGGGGATGTCCTCGGGCCGCTCCCGCAGCGCCGGCAGCGAGAAGGTCCAGGTGTCGATCCTGGCCAGCAGGTCCTCGCGAAAGCGCCCGGCCGCGACCTCAACCCGCAGGTCCCGGTTGGTGCCGGCGACCAGCTGGAAGTCGCTGCCGACCTCGCGATCCGCCCCTAGGGGCAGGAAGCGCTTCTCCTCCAGAGCCCGCAGCAGCATCGCCTGCTCGTCGAGCCCAAGCTCGCCGATCTCGTCCAGGAAGAGGGTGCCGCCGTCGGCCTCGCGCAGCACTCCGGCCCGCTCCCGCTGGGCACCGGTGTAGGCACCGCGCACGTGGCCGAAGAGGGTGGACATGGCGCCGTCGCCGCGAATCGTGGCGCAGTTCACCTCGACATAGCGCCCGCCCACCAGCCGGCGGGCCGCCCGGAGCTCGTGCACCTTGCGGGCCAGGAGCGACTTGCCGGCGCCGGTGGGCCCCTGGAACAACACCGGCCGACTGGACCGCAACGCCACCTGCTCCAGCCGCGCGATGAGCTGGTTGTAGTGGGGGTTCCGGGTCTGGATGCCGTGCTTGAGCAGGCTCGCACCCTGGCGCTGCTCCTCCTCGAAGCGCCGGGCGATGGCGTCGTAGCGGGACAGGTCCAGGTCGATGATCGCGATCCGCCCGTGGGTCGGCGCGTCCCGGCCCTTCTCCGGCGACGTCTGGAGCAACCGGCCCGGCAGGTGCCGGGACTCGGTCATCAGGAAGAGACAGATCTGCACCACGTGGGAGCCGGTGGTGATGTGGACCAGCAGGTCCTGGGTCTCCGGGTCGAAGGTCACCTCTTGGGTGAAGTCCAGCAGGCGGGCATAGACCTGCTCGAAGTCCCAGGGATCGTGCTCCGGCAGCACGTGCACCACCACGTCGGTGGTGGGCGCCACGTCGGCCAGGTCCTTCTGGACCCCCTCGGCCATGCGGGTCCAGGGCTCCTGGACCAGCAGGTGAAGGCGGGCCACCGCCAGATCCGGCTGGGTGCATGCGGCCACGGTCGGCCGCCAACGGCCCCAGCGCTTCACCCCGCGGCCCCGGTCCAGGGTGGTGCCCAGGAACCCGACGACCACGGTCTCCTTGCGAGTCTGATTCATTTGTATCAATGACGATATCAAGGGCGCGAGGCTCTGTCCGTGTGCCCACCGGATTCCAGGGACTTGCGCGGTAGAGTGCCGTGGCACGCCCCTTGCTCCACTGCCAGCCATCCCCCACGGAGCACCGAGCCCATGACGACCACGCCCTACGAGATCCTGAAGTCTCCGAGCGGTGGCCTGGTGAAGACCTGGACCCACGGCGTGCCCGTCGAAGACAAGGCCAAGGCCCAGCTCCAGCAGGTCGCCGAGCTGCCGTTCATCCACAAGTGGGTTGCGGCGATGCCCGATGTGCACCTGGGCCGGGGGGCCACCATTGGCTCGGTCATTCCCAGCGACAAGGCCATCGTGCCGGCCGCGGTCGGCGTGGACCTGGGCTGCGGGATGATGGCGGTGCAGACGTCGCTGAGCGCCAGCGATCTGCCCGAAAGCCTCAAGGACACCCGCAGCCTGATCGAAGCCGCCGTGCCCCACGGTCGCACCGTGAGCCGCAAGACCAAGCGGGACCGCGGCTCCTGGGGAGAGCCGCCTGCCTCTGTGGACGCCGCGTGGTCCGAGCTCGTGGGCCGCTTCGACGCCATCTGCGCCAAGCATCCCAAGATCGCCAAGAGCAACCACCGCGTGCACCTGGGCACCCTGGGCTCGGGGAACCACTTCATCGAGGTCTGCCTGGACGAGGCCGACCAGGTCTGGGTCATGCTGCACTCCGGATCCCGCGGCGTCGGAAACCGCATCGGCAGCTACTTCATCGAGCGTGCCAAGGAAGAGATGGCGCGGTGGTTCGTCCACCTGCCCCACCGGGACCTGGCCTATCTGCCCGAAGGCTCGCGGTATTTCGACGACTACGTCCAGGCCGTGGGCTGGGCCCAGGACTTCGCCCGGCGCAACCGGGAGCTGATGATGGCCGCGACCCTGGGCGCCCTGGCCCAGGTCCGCTCGCTGCCGGCGTTCCACGCCGTCGCTGAGGCGGTGAATTGCCACCACAACTACGTGGCCCGTGAGCACCACTACGGCAAGGACGTGTGGGTGACCCGCAAGGGGGCCGTCCGGGCCGGTGTGGGCGAGCTGGGCATCATCCCGGGCTCGATGGGCACCCGGTCCTACATCGTGCGCGGCAAGGGCAACCCCGAGTCGTTCTGTTCCTGCTCCCACGGCGCCGGCCGTGCGATGTCCCGGACCGAGGCCCGGAAGCGCTTCACCGCCGCCGACCACGCCCGCGCGACCGCCGGCGTCGAGTGCCGCAAGGACGCCGCCGTCGTCGACGAGACGCCCATGGCCTACAAGGACATCGACGCGGTGATGGCGGCCCAGGCCGACCTGGTCGACGTGGTCCACACCCTGCGCCAGGTGGTGTGCGTGAAGGGGTAGCCACTGCGAGAACCGTGGGTCGATTGACCCGTGGCAGGCCGGGTTGCTACCGTCCGCACCATGTCGGAAGAGCTCAGCAAGCTACAGGAGGATCGCGACCAGAAGGCCCAGGAGCTCGAGGCTGCCGAAGCCGCCCTGAAGGAGGCCGAAGCCGCCTCCGAGGCCGCAGACAAGGCACTCGAGGAGGCCGAAGGCGCCCGGGACGCCGCCACCGAAGAGCTGGAGAAGCTCAAGGCCCAGGAGCCCGAGCTCGAGACCGCCGTGACCGACGCCGAGGCAGCCGTCGAGGCAGCCACCGCCGAGCGCGACAAGCTCGCTGCCGAACTGGAAGCCCTGCGCACCGAAGAAGAAGGCCGCCAAGGCCAGGCGGCTGAGCTCCAGGAAAAGGTCGCCGCACTGCGCGAGGAGCTCAAGGGGCTCGAGGACGAGGCCGCGGGCCTCCAAGAAGAGCACGAGGCCCGCCAGGCGGAGCTCGCCGAAGCCGAGCAGGGCCTGGAAGAAGCCCAGACCGCCAAGGACGCCGCTGCCGCCGAGGTCGCCAAGCTCGAGCAGGAGCTGGCCGAGCTCGCCGGCTGACCTTGGAGGGGGCCCTCTACGACTTCCTGGGCACCTGGGGCGACGGCGCTCCGGCCCAGACCATCCTCCAGGCACTCCTGGCCCTGGAGCCCGGGGGCGAGCTCCTGGGCGAGGTCGCGGACCTGGCAGGGGGCGGCGACGCCCCCAGCGCCCGCCCCGAAGGAGACGAAGTCCGACGCGCCGCCGAGGTCGCCCGGACCTTGGATGCCGGGGACCAATTCGCGTCGATCGCCTTGGGTCCGCGCAACGCCCTGTCCCTGTTCGATGCCCACGCCGAGTGGGCCACGGGGCTCGCCGACCTGGAGGACGACCAAGGACGGGACGCCGCCTACCGGGCCTTGGGCATCGCGCTGGTCGCCTGGCACCTGTTCGACGGCGACGCCGAGGACCGTGCCAATGCATTGCTCGACCACCAGGCCGGTCGGGGGCTCGTGCTCTGGTTCGCCGCGGTCGACGTGGCGGTCGCGTTCTCGTCGGACATGGAGCCGCTGGAGGGCGACCACGTCAGCCAGCTGTTCGACCTCCACGGGGACTCGGCCATCGAAGCCTTCGAGGAGTGGGCAGATCCGGACGACGTGGCCGGGGCCAGACAGGTACTCGAAGCCCTGTTTCCCCAGCTGGACGGGATCGCAGAGCACAGCGGCGCCGAAGTCGAGGGCCTGGCCGAAGGCCTGCGCGAGGCGCTGCCAGCGCTCGAGGACAACTCGCGGGACGGGCTGACCGGGGAAGCCAAGAGCATCCCGCTCTACCGCTTGCTCGCGGGCTGGCTGCTCGCCGAGGCCTACGGCGAGGGCGCCACCCCGGGCGCCGGGCGCAAGGCCGCCGCCGAACCCGACCCCAACGCCGAGCGCCGAGCCGAGCTCCAAGCGGCGCTCGAGGCCGCTGGCCAGGCCCTCGCCAACGCCGAGACCGCAGCTGCGGACCAGGACGAAGCCCACAGCGAGCTCCTGACCACCGCCCGAGAGGCCCAGGGCTTCGCCGCCGAAGGGGCCGAGCGGGTCACCGCCGCTGCCGAGGAGCTGGCCCAGGCCGAGGAAGCGGCGGCCGAGGCGGGGGGTGACGCGGACCTGGATGCGGCGGAGCAGGCGGTCGAGGCGGCGGCCTCTGCCCTGGCCAAGGCCGAAGGGGCCGTCCCCAAGGCGCGGAAGGCCATCGAGGCGCTGCGGGCTACGATCGAGGGCGCCGAAGCCCAGCTGGACGACGCCCAGGCCCAGCAGGCCCAGGCGGCCCAGGCCCAGGCCACGGCTGGCACCCACCAGGAGGCCGCGGCCCAGGCCGCCCAGGCTGCGGCCACCGCACTCGATCAGGCCCAGGCCGCCCTCGACCAGGCCCAGGCCGCCCAGGGCGAGGCCCGAGAGGCCGCCCAGGCCCGGCTCGACGAGGCACGAAGCGCAGCGGCCCAGGCTGTGGCCGGTGTCGAGACAGCAGAAGAGGCCGTGGCCGGGGCCCAGGCTGCGGTGGCCCAGGCGGCCTCGGGTGCCAAGACGGCGGCGGAAGCGGTCAGCGCAGGCACCCAGGCGCTCGCCCAGGCCCAGGCCGCGGTGGTCTCCGACGACGGCGAGGACAGCGGTCTGGACGCGGCCCAGGCTTCGCTCGCGACCGCCCAGGACGCCTGGGAGCAGGCCGAGGCCAGCCACACCGCGGCCCAGCAGGCCCGGGAGGCCCACACCGGTTCCGTACAGGCGGCCCAGACCCAGGCCGAGGCACTGGAGACCGCACTGGGCGGCGCGACCCAGGCCCGGGACCAGGCCCATGCGGCCCGCGATGACGCTGCAACGGCGGTCGAGACAGCCTCCGCAGCCGTCGAGACCGCCCAGGCCGCGCTGTCTGCCGCCCAGGACCAGGCCCAGGCCCAGGAGGCCCAGCGGGCCCAGATAAGCGCAGCTCTGGAGGCGGCCCAGCAAGCGCTGGCTGGCCATGACGAGACCGTGGCCAGCGCCACCCAGGCCATCGGTGCCGCCCAGACCGCTCTCGAGGACGCAGGCACCGCCCAGGACGCCCAGGCCGAGCGGCTGGAGGCGCTGGCCGAAGAGCTCACCCAGGCCGAGTCGGGGCTGGAGGACCTGGGGCTCGAGCCGGGCGGTGCACTGGCCGACGCCGCTTCGGCCCTGGCCCAGGCCGAAGGCGCGCTGTCTGCCGCCCAGTCCGCCCACCAGGCGGCCGACC
>Ga0114932_10001043_pt1 | contig 32627 bp, 28 predicted proteins | sample 2SBtaG_2_FD_87286 | JGI IMG/M metagenome (GOLD analysis project Ga0114932, IMG submission 87286) | Deep subsurface microbial communities from Kolumbo volcano to uncover new lineages of life (NeLLi) - 2SBTROV12_ACTIVE470 metaG | ecosystem: Environmental > Aquatic > Marine > Volcanic ...
CCCGTGGCCGCCCCGGGGCTGGCACCGATCCCGCGGGCCAGCGCAACCGTTTCACCGCCCGGATCGATCTGCGGGTGCAAAAGCTGCACCAGATTTTGCGGGCTGACGCGCAGCAGTGCCGATTTACGGCTGATCGCCCCGTCGCGCGCCAGATCGACGGCAATACGCACCGCAGCCCGCGACGAACGCTGTGCCGGTGCCGCGTCAAGCAGCCACGTTTTGCCGTCTTCGACGGTAAACTCCAACTTCACGGCGTCGTAGCAGCCACGGCGGGTGATCTCAGCGTAACTGCCCAAGTCGTGAACAGCACCGGGGCAGATGTCTTCCAACGACTCTCCGCGTTCGTCGAATGAGATGAAATTGGCGGGCCGCGCACCGCTTGCAGCATCGCGCCCCTGACTTTGCGACAGGTAGCGTCCGGTGATCTGTGATTCTCCGCTTGCGGGGCTGACGAACTGTACGTGTCCCGCTCCGCTTTCACCCTGACCAAGGCCCAAAGCCATGCGTTGCACGATCAACCCCAGCCCCGCGTCATCGGGCGCGCCACGCGCCGTGCGCAATATCCGCGCCGACGTGCCTTGCCATGCCCGTGCCATCGAGCGCAGGACCTGTGTCAGCTGCGCCACCGGGTCTTGGGGAAAAACCGTGTCGGTCTGCGATTCAAAAATGGCCTTGGACGCAGCCAGTACCTTGGCTTCACCCGGTTCACCGGCCAAATTTTCAAATGCTTCGGCGTCAATGCGCGCCACGTTCACCGCATAGTCTTGTACAAACCGACAATAAAGCGCGGTGGCCGCCGTATCGCCCAGCCGTTGGCACAACCGCCGGTGCAACGCATCGTTCAGTCCCACGTTCAGCAGCGTCGGCGGTCCGCCCCAGTCGCGGTTCTGCGGGCTTGACCGAACCGACACGATTCCGCGCGCGCCAAACCACCCCAGAAGCGTGGCAATATCGGGGTCTTGACCCGCAGCGATGGCGTGCACACACCCCACGGACAACCCATAGGCCAGCGGCACGGGCAGGCCCAGCGCGCGCAGCTTGGACAGACGTCGCGCGCGGGCACCAAATTCGGTCTGCAGGACCTTTGCCTTGCTCCCAAGCCGTTGTATTTGCGTATTTTCCGACATGGCGTTCCTAATTCACGCGCCAGAATAGAGCGATTTGCCCGCAGGGCAAGAGCGTCTGAAGCCGCGTCTTTGTTATCTTGATCAACGGCACGACACGCGGGTAGATTTTACGCGCAATTTTAACCGAAAACCGGTGCCCGGTTTTCGGAATTCGCGCTACGCGCCCGTAATCTTTTCAAATGCGGCGACCTTGCCCATGGTCTCGCGAATGCGGTTGAGCAGACACAGACGGTTGCGGCGCACGATCTGGCTGTCGGCGTTCACCTGCACGGCCTCAAAGAAAGCGTCGATCGGGGCGCGCAATGCCGCCAGCGCGGTCATGGCGGCGGCAAATTCTTCGGCCTTAAGCGCCGCAGAGATCGCCCCCCCCGCCACATCAAGCGCGGCAAACAGGGTTTTCTCGCTGTCGTCGCGGGCGAACTTCACGTCCGGCTCGCCCTCGTAAGACACGCCGTCTCTGGCTTCCTCGGCGCGCAGAATATTATTGGCGCGCTTGAACCCCTGCAAAAGGTTCTCGCCGTCGTCGGTTTGCAGGAAATTGCTGAGGGCAGAGGCTTTTTGCGCGACCAAATAAAAATCGTATTCACCGAATGACTGATCCAGCAAGTCGGGAGCGTTCGACTCCTCCGACACTTGAAAGGCGTTGCCGGGCGCTCCGCCAGCAAAACATGCATCAATTAAGTCGTTGCGAACGCCCTGATCTTTCAGCGCCTGTGTTAACCTCTTAACGACAAAGTGGCATAGATCGTGCCTGATCCGTGGTGCAGCAATGCGTCCTAACAATAGTTGTTCAAAATCGAGTCTAATTTTATTTTTCAATATCAACCGAATAACCCCCAGCGCCGCCCGCCTTAACGCAAACGGGTCTTTGGAACCGGTGGGTTTCTCGTCAATCGCCCAGAACCCCGTAAGCGTGTCGATTTTATCCGCCAGCGCCACAGCCACCGAAACCGGCGCGGTTGGTACGGCATCAGACGGCCCAAGCGGCGCGTAATGCTCAGCACAGGCCGCCGCCACATCTTCGGGCAGACCGGCGGCGCGGGCATAATACCCACCCATGATCCCCTGCAATTCGGGAAACTCGCCAACCATTTCGGACGCCAGATCGGCCTTGGCGATCCTGGCCGCCTGCACTGCCATATCCTTATCCGCCGCCACCAGCGGCGCGATTTCACCGGCCAGCGCGGCGACGCGTTCAATCCGCGCGGCCTGTGTGCCCAACTTGTTGTGAAACGTCACGTTCTCCAGTTTCGCCGCCATATCCGCAAGCGGCACCCGCAGATCGTTGTCCCAGAAAAACCGCGCGTCCGACAGGCGTGCAAACAGCACCTTTTGGTTGCCCGCCAGAATGGTCGCGCCACTGTCCGCTGTTTCGCGGTTGGCCACGGTGATGAATTTCTTAATCCTGCCCGACTTCGGATTGCGCAGGCTGAAAAATTTCTGGTGGGTGCGCATTGATGTCTGCAACACCTCGGCGGGCAGGTCGGTGAAATCGGGCGCGATGTCTCCCATCAGCACCACCGGCCATTCGACCAGCCCGGCGACCTCGGCCAACAGAGCGGCATCTTCTACCACCTCCAGCCCTTGCGCAAAAGCCAGACTGTCGGCATCCGCCTTGATGATATCACGCCGCGCCACGCTATCCAGAATGACGTGGCGGGCCTTCAAACCGTCAGCATAGCCGTCAAACGACGCCACGCTGAACGCGTCGTCAGCCATAAAACGGTGGCCGCGCGTGGTGTCCCCGCACGGCACGCCCTCGACGTCCACGGGGACTATAGCCGCGCCGTTGTCGTCGTACAAAATGCACAGGATGTGGTGCAAAGGCCGCACCCAGCGCAGGTTGCCGCTACCCCAGCGCATGGATTTGGGCCACGGGAAGGTACGAATTGTTTCGGCCACTACTGCCGCGACCACGTCGGCGGCGTCGCGCGCCGGTTGGGTGATCGCGGCGTAATAGATCTGCCCCTTTTTGTCGTCGCGCACCTGCAACTGATCTGTGGTCAGGCCGGTGGCGCGTAAAAATCCGTCCAGTGCTTTTTGGGGTGCGTCCACGCGCGGGCCTTTGCGTTCCTCAACCAAAGCTTGGGTCTGCGCGGGCAGATCGCCAAGGTTCAGGCACAGGCGGCGCGGCGTGACGAACGCGGCGGCGGTGCTGTAGGTGATCCCCGCGTCGACCAGCCCGTCGCACACCAGCCGCTGCAAATCGCTGACGGCGCGCACCTGCATCCCCGCAGGGATTTCTTCGCTGAACAGTTCTAAAAGTAGATCGGGCATACCGGTTTATTCCGCGTATTTTTCATTAAGTTGATGCCACGCAAAAGCGCGCCCGTCGCCGTAAACCGCGATCACGCGGTCAACGCCGTCAACGATGTTGTGCTGCGACAGAAACGCCAAAGCCTCGCCGCTTTCCAGATCTTCGGTCAGGCGCTGATAGTCGAAACACCCAAACCACGCGGGCGGTCGCAGCGGCGTCGGCGTGTCGTAAATCACGTAGGTTTCGGTCAGCATGGGGATCGAGTTTTCAACCGTGAAACACGCCCGAAATTTCAGCGGGCTGGTATCGGCGTCCAGAATGGTAAAATCATTGGCCAGAATATCCAGCGTCTCCAGACTGCCTACATGGGTCATGGTCATGGTAAAATCAGCGGGTTCACTGACGTCGTAATACGCGTAATTCTGGCTGTACCACAGCCCCCCGCCCATGAGCGCGGCAACAAGCAGCAGTAAGCCCATCAGTAATTTCCCACTCATGCCGCCTGCCCTGCTGGCACCGCTGTCTGCGCATACGCTTTTGCACAGGCGCGGGCCAGCGACCGGACGCGGCCGATATAGGCCTGTCTTTCGGTCACCGAAATCACGCCGCGCGCATCCAGCAGGTTGAACAGGTGGCTGGCTTTGATGCATTGATCGTACGCCGGATGCGCCATGATGATATCGCGCCCACTGCGCGGGTCGGCTTTTGGCGCGGCCAGAATGCGGGCGCACTCGGCCTCGGCATCCTTGAAATGCTGCAGCAACATGTCGGTATCGGCCACATCGAAATTCCAGCGCGAATATTCCTGCTCGGTCTGACGGAAAATATCGCCGTAACTTAGCGCGGTATCGCTGTCAGGATCGTTGAACGGCATGTCCATCACGTGATCGACGCCCAGAACATACATCGCCAGACGTTCAAGTCCGTAGGTCAGCTCGCCCGAAACCGGCGTGCAGTCAAAGCCGCCGACCTGCTGAAAATAGGTGAACTGGCTGACTTCCATGCCGTCGCACCAGACCTCCCAGCCCAGCCCCCACGCCCCCAATGTGGGGCTTTCCCAGTCGTCCTCGACAAAGCGGATGTCGTGCAAATCCATGTCGACGCCGATGGCTTTGAGCGACCCCAGATACAGGTTTTGCAACTCGGGCGGGCTGGGTTTGATCAGTACCTGAAACTGGTAATAATGCTGCAGACGGTTGGGATTTTCGCCGTAGCGCCCGTCGGTGGGTCGTCGGCACGGTTGCACATAAGCCGCGGCCCACGGACGCGGACCAAGCGCGCGCAACGTGGTCGCCGGGTGGAATGTTCCGGCACCAACTTCGATGTCATAGGGCTGCAGGATCGCGCAACCGCGTCCCGCCCAATAGGCCTGAAGGCGCAGAATAATATCCTGAAAACAACGGGGAGGCTCGTGCGTCGCCATATGACTTTCCAATGCGGGCGCCAACTTAAAAAGCGCTCAGGGTAATACGCGTTCTCAATAGGCAACACTGTGGAATGCGTCAATCACGGAAGCCCCGAATGGGGGGTGCAATCCGATTGGAATTTGTTAATGTCCGGCAACATTGAGTCCAGAGCATATTGAAAGGTTCACAAAGTGCGGTTCAGAGTAGATTTGCCCAAAATTTTCAGGGCGGTTTTGATTTCAGTAAGTTTGATTTTCAGCGGGTTATCGGCCGCGGCAGCGCAGTCCTTCATTCAGGTGCAAAGCCACGCCACCATTCGCGACACCAAACAATCGGCGCAGGCTTTTGCGCGCGATTTTGCCCAGACCAAGGCCTTTCTGACCAAAAGCGGCTGGTACGCCATCGTCATCGGCCCCATGCCACCCGACGCGGCGCTGAGCGCTTTGCGTGACCTGACCGCCAGCGGGCAGATCCCCGGCGACAGTTTTATCTCCAGCGGCGACTCCCATCTTAGCCAGCTTTGGCCGATAAACGTGGCCACCACCGGATCGGCAGGCGATACCGTCGCGGCCGAAGAAACGCCGGTCATTATCCGCGATTCCGATCTCAAAGCCAGCAAACGCGTCGAAAAGGGCTGGAGCCGCGCCTACAAGATGCGCCTGCAGCGCTATATGACGTGGACCGGCGATTACGACAAGGCCATCGACGGCGACTACGGGCGTGGCACGCGCGCAGCGATCAAGTCGTTTCAGGCGCGCAATAAATTCGAAACCACCGGCTATCTGACCGGCGATCAGATTGCGCTGATGATCGGGCAGTACGATGCATTTTTCGCCCGCCTCGGTGTCAAGAAGGTGCGCGATCTGGACGCTGGAATAGAGATCGACATGCCGCTTGCGCTGGTGGCGTTCGAACGGTTTTCGCCGCCTTTCGTGCGGTACGGTGCCCGTGGTGACGGTAGCCTCAGCGTCCGGCTGATTTCCGCGACCGGCGGGCGCGACGCTCTGCGCGACCTGATCGAACCACTCGCCGTCGATCACGCACTCCCCAACGATTTTTTACGCCAGATCAAACGCGACTGGTTCGTAATCAGCTACGCTGACGACCGGCGCGCAACCTATATTTATGTCCAGCACGACAACGGGTTGATCAAAGGCTTTTCGATGGTCTGGTCACCCGAAAAAGACGGCGATCTGTTGTCTTTCGCCCAATCCATGCGCCACAGTTTTGTGCCCATTGCCGATTATTATCTCGACCCGACGCTTAGCAACAGCCAACCCGATATCGATCGCTCCGCGTTGACGTCAGGGTTGGATATCGACAGCCCCAAACACCAGGGCACCGGTTTTCTTATCAGCGCGGCGGGTGTTGTGCTGACCCATGTCGCTAATGTGCGGGACTGCAGGCGGATCACCACGGACGCCGGTGTCAACATGGCGGTTCTGGCCCGCGATCCCGCATTAAAACTGGCGGTGCTGAGACCCAAGCGGGCCTATACTCCGCGCTCGTTCGCGTTGTTTGCCGACGATACGCCCTTTACCGGCGCTGAAATCGCGGTGTCCGGTTTTTCGTACCCTGCGGAAATGGAAGTGTCTTCGCTGAATTTCGGCACGGTGACGGGATCGGCGACCACGCCAAAACGCGCCGGGCAGGTCCGGCTTGACGTCAGAGTATCGCCGGGCGACGCGGGCGGACCGGTTCTGGACAACCGCGGCGCGGTCATTGGCATGCAACTGATGACGCAAAGCGGATCAACGCGCCCGGGCTACGTGAATTTTGCTGCACAGGCGGATGGTATTACCAAGCTTCTGGACACGCGCGGGATCACCTACGGACGTATCGCGGCCTATGATCCGGTGGACCCGGAAGACATCGCCGCCATGGCGCGCGATTTTACCGTAAAACTGTCGTGCTGGTCGCCGTGAGACCCATCCAATAACAACGCCGCAACCCGTGAACCTCACACACAAGACCGGATCAACGTTCCAGTCCCTGATCTCCCCGAACGGGCGGTAGACTGAGGCTTTGCCCAAAGTTTCGGTGCCATCAGTGACAGTGCGCACAGAATTCAGCTGATCGGCGTGCACGTAGGCTTTTGTGGTGCCGTTCCGCAATCGCACTGAGGGGTGCGGGTTTTCCAATAGTCTTTGCTGCTCTAGCGTTCGCTTGGACTATTTCCAATGAGATTATTTGTTGCGCCTCGGACATCGTATAACCCTGGGCCATCAATGACTGCGCACGATGAGCCGAAATCATCATATTTGAAAAACCTTGATTCCCCCCGGGATCCATCAAATTCACCGGATCGTTACCCGCATACGCATACCGGTTCGTCCCAACCCCGGCCTGCGTCACCTCAAACCAGTCCGGCTGCAGGAACAGGCCGGGTTCGGGGTCAACGTGGCGGGCGTTGAGGTTGAGGCGGGATCAGGCAAAGGTCCGGGGGACTTTTACCCCTGCCGCACGACGGTCGGGTCTTGATATCTTCGGTCCACGGCTGGTCGTTGGCGGTTCAAAATCAGGCGTAATGGGGCAGACCGTCGGGGCTGTGATTGATTGTCATTGCCGGACCGGCAGCGTAGTGGTGGGCGACCCTGGAATCGAACCAGGCATGGGTCACCCCGGCGGAGTTACAGTCCGCTGCCGCACCTTGCAGCCCGTCGCCCTGTGCGCAATCGCGGCAAATGACCGAGACTGAGAACAGACGCGTGGATACTGTCGCGTCCCCAATGCGTCAACCATAAAATCCGCGCGGGTCTTGCGCCGATCTGTGCAGGCGTGCCAAGGGTCTTTAACATATCGAAAGGTGGTTGAACATGGCGTCGCGCGCATCAAAAAAGCCGGTTTGGGTGGTGGATAAGGAACGCCAAAAGCGCGGGGTCGACGCCCGCAGTCTGTGGCTGTTCGGCATTCACGCGGTGCGTGATGCGCTGAAAAATCCGGCGCGGCGCAAAGAGCGCCTGATCGTCACCAAAAATGCGCTTGACCGTCTGCGCGACGACATCGACGCCGCCGGGTTGACCCCGGAAATCTGTGACGCGCGGAAGTTTTCGGCGCCGCTGGAGCCGCAGGCCGTGCATCAGGGCGCGGCGCTTGAGGTCAGGCCGCTGGACTGGGGTTCGGTGTCCGAAATCTGCGCCCCCAGGGGCGACACACCGCTGGTCATTCTGTTGGACCGGGTCAGCGACCCGCACAACGTTGGCGCTGTCCTGCGCAGCGCCGAAGTGTTTGGCGCGCGGGCCGTAATCGCCACCACGCGCCACGCGGCACCTGAAACCGGTGCGCTGGCCAAAACAGCGTCGGGCGCGCTGGAACGACAACCGTATTTGCGGGTGCAAAACCTTGCCGGCGCCATGCGCGCATTACAGCAAATGGGCTATTACCTGATCGGGCTGGATGGCGAGGCTGACCACACATTTGACGATGCACTGGCCAAACGCCCCGACCTGCCGCTGGCCGTTGTTTTGGGCGCAGAAGGCCCCGGACTGCGGGCGTTGAGCAAAACCAACTGCGATGCGCTGGCGCGAATTGAATACGCCGGTGATTTTGGCTCGCTCAACGTATCCAACGCCGCCGCAGTGGCGCTTTATGCCGCGTCCAAACATCTGCGCGGCTGATCGCCACGCATCACAATTTTTTGAGTGTCCCTTTTATTGGCCGGGTGTGACATTATTTGTTTAAGCGAGGCGCAGCTTGGAACTCTGTGCCTCTCATCACTGTCCCTCGTTCCGAACTGGCGCCCGCCGCACCCCCCGCTGCGGGCGCTTTTTTATGGCGTTCCACCGGTGACGTGGTCTAAGTCAGGGCTATGAGCACTGAAATAACCGATGAATTGCTGCGCGACATTCTGAAGCCACCCAAGGTGCTGGCCTGCGTGGGGGTGTCGGTAAACCCGTTGCGACCTTCTTATTTCGTGGCGCGATATCTGTCGTTGCGGGGTTTTCGGGTGATTCCGGTCAATCCGGGTCAGGCCGGCAAAGAACTGTTCGGCGAGGTTATTCATGCGTCGCTCAAAGATATTCCCGCTGATATTGACGTGGATATTGTCGATATCTTCCGCCGCTCTGAACACGTCGTGCCGATCGTCAAAGAGGCACTGGCGCGGTTTGAACATCTATCGACGATCTGGATGCAAATCGGGGTAATGAATGACGAGGCCGCTGCATTGGCGCGTGCGCGCGGTCTTACCGTTATTCAGAACCGCTGTCCGAAAATCGAATATCAACGCCTGAACGGCGAGCTGCGCATGGGCGGGTTCAATACCGGAATTATTTCGTCAAAAATCTGACTTGGACAGTTGAAGACCGCCCCGCTTCGCCATAACCTTTTCGTGATAATTGAAAAGGAATCCCCATGTCCGATACACCAACCTACGGTTTTGACACGCTGCAAATTCACGCCGGTGCACGGCCCGATCCGGCCACCGGTGCGCGGCAAACGCCGATTTACCAAACCACGGCTTACGTGTTTCGTGACGCCGAACACGCGGCGGCTTTGTTTAACCTGCAGGAAGTCGGTTATATTTACTCGCGCCTGACCAACCCCACTGTCGCGGTTTTGCAAGAGCGTGTCGCCGCTTTGGAAGGCGGCGTCGGCGCAGTGGCCTGCTCATCAGGGCACGCAGCACAAATCATGGCACTGTTTCCGCTGATGGCACCGGGCCGGAACGTGGTGGTGTCGACGCGGCTGTACGGTGGTTCGGTGACGCAGTTTTCCCAAACCATCAAACGCTTTGGCTGGTCTGCGACGTTCGTTGATATCGACGACATGGCGGCCATCAAAGCCGCCTGTAACACCGACACGCGCGCGATTTTCTGTGAAAGTATCGCCAACCCGGGCGGCCACATTGCCGATCTGGATGCCATTGCTGCTGTCGCTGACGAGGTTGGGATACCCCTGATCGTCGACAACACATCAGCCACGCCGTACCTGTGCCGCCCGATAGAACACGGGGCCACGCTGGTAGTGCATTCGGCGACGAAGTACCTGACCGGCAACGGCACGGTGACCGGCGGCGTTGTTGTGGATTCGGGGCAGTTCGACTGGTCGGCAAGCGATAAATTCCCGTCGCTGTCCGCGCCCGAACCGGCGTACCACGGGCTGAAGTTTCACGAAACATTCGGCAATCTGGCCTTTACGTTTCACGGTATCGCCATCGGGCTGCGTGATCTGGGTATGACGCTGAACCCGCAGGCGGCGCATTATACGCTCATGGGGATCGAAACGCTAAGCCTGCGCATGGAACGCCACGTTGAAAACGCCGAAATTTTGGCGGCGTGGCTGGAAAAAGACCCACGCGTCGATTTTGTCACCTACGCGGGCCTGCCCTCGTCGCCTTATCACGCGCGCATCAAAGACATCTGCCCCAAAGGCGCAGGCGCTTTGTTTACGTTCGCCATCAAGGGCGGCTACGACGCCTGTGTCAAACTGGTGAACAATCTGGAAATTTTCAGCCATGTGGCCAATTTGGGCGACGCGCGTTCGCTTGTCATCCACTCGGCGTCGACCACGCACCGGCAATTGACCACTGCTCAGCAAGAAGCCGCCGGAGCGGCCCCAAACGTCGTACGGCTATCCATTGGAATCGAAGACGTGGACGATCTGAAAGCGGATCTGGATCGGGCGCTGACCATGGCCACCGCTTAGGCTTGCGGCCCTTTGGTCCTAATTTAACAACTCAAAAACGATCGTCACTTTGGCGCTGACGGTCAGGTCGCCCTCTGCAATGGGCAGCTGGTCAAGCGCCAAAGCCTGAACACGGTAATTTGGGTTGGGTACTGATCCGGTTTCTTCGATTGAAAGTATATCGCCAACAGCGATGTTAGCCGCGCGTGCGTGGACGGCGGCTTTGCGGATTGCTTCCTTGACGGCCAGCACCCGCGCACGGTCCAGCAATGGCTTTGGGTCGGCGATGGCGAATCGAATTCCGTCGATCCGGTTGACGCCGGCATTGGTCATCGCGTCCACAATCTGTCCCAATTCGTTCAGATCACGTACGGTCACGTCCAACAGATTACCGGCAAGGTATCCGGTAATTTTCAAAGGCGCGTCGGCAGTGCTGTTTTGGGACTGCCACCTCGGTTGCAACGACAACTGGCTGGTGCGCATGTCGCCCTGCGCCACACCGGCAGTTGCCAACGCGGCAAAAATCGCCTGCAGCCGTACAATACTTTGGTCAAGCGCCTGCGCCGCCGTTGGCCCCGTTTCATCGACCCCAAGTACAATTGTTGCCATATTCGGCGGAATGCCGACCTGACCGACACCGGTCATCGTAATGGTGCCTGACTGCGCGGCAAAACCTTGCGCGGTCAATGACATAACCACCAGCAAGCAGGATATTATGTGTCGCATGGGGCGCTCCCTTGGTTCAAGACAAAAACCATTGCCGCGTCGGCCGTGAAATTTCAAGTCCCCGATCTTTGAATGCTGGCGCATTGGGCAAATTCTTGCTAAACTGTGGGCGGTGGATTAATCTTGGACTCCATTTGGGTGTCTGCAGCGCGTATACTGATCGTTATGAAACCAAATTTTGCCCTGAACCTATCACACGAAGGCATCGTGCTTTTGCACCGGTCGCCGCATGGTGCCTGGACAGAAGTTGGCGATGTGTCGCTCAACGACGCCAATTTTGCCGAAAGCCTGTCGTTTTTACGCAGCACTGCTGTCGGGCTGGAGGGCAAAGGATTCGGCACCAAGCTGATCATCCCTGCGTCGCAGGTTCTGTATACGATCGTTGACGCACCCGGTCCAAGCGATGCGGCGCGAAAGTCACAGATCACTGCGGCGCTGGAAGATCAGACACCCTACCCGGTCGCCGACCTGGTGTTCGACTGGCGAAACGTGGACGGACGGGTTGAAGTTGCGGTCATTGCCACAGAAACGCTGGACGAGGCCGAGGAATTCGCCGTAGATCACCGGTTCAATCCGCTGTGCTTTACATCCCACTCCCAGGAAGACGGCGACGCCTGGGAGCCATTTTTCGGACCGACCGATTACGCGATCGCAGTTCTTGGTCCTGACGTCGTCGTGCGCGACGCGCCCGACGCTGCACCCGCAGAGGCTGAGACCCACAGCGACGCACGGTTGACAGACGTTGAACCCGAACCGGATATCGGCGCGCCTTTTGTGTCGCGCCGTCCCGTACCTGCGACCGACAAAATTACGTCGCCAGATCCGACGCCAAAGCTGCGTGCCAGCCCGCGTTTCAATCTTGGAGACGGTGTTGACGGTACATCTGAAGCACCTCAGACTGCGGACGCCGCACAGGATAAACCCCAAAGTCCGGTCGTTAATCCGCCTGAAGAGACGCACGCCACACCCCCAAATACGCGTTCGCAAAAGCAGGCGGTCGCTGACAGGCTGCGCCTGACGGGTGCCGCGCTCAAAACTACGGCTGCCAGGCTGCGCGCGGCCCTGACGCGACGCAAAACGGCCAAACCGGTCAAATCACTGGAAGAGGCGATTACAACGCCGTCCGAGATCGCGACACCACCGAAAGCATTTGCCGCTTTTCTGGGCCTGAGTAGAACGGCGCGTCTGGTGATTGGCACCGGCGTCGCCGTGCTGCTGGTGGGTGCAGTTCTGGCGGCGCTATTGTGGACGGGCGTGCCGCTGCCGCTGACCCGGCAAGAACCGGCAACGACCGACGCGGCGTTTCCTGTGACGCAGGGACCGCCAACCATTGACCAGCACGCCCGACCACGCCCTGACAACCTTGACATTACCCACGCACCGACGCCGCCCTCACCAGAGACGCTGGCGCGCACCCGCCCCGAACCACGAAACGCAAACGAAGGCGGGTTTGACCCCGATCTGGGCCGACCGGACACCGTCGATCCGGTCACCGAACTCACGCAGCAAGAGCTGGACGACATTCGCTCGGCTGGTCTGGCGCCGCCCAGTCTTGAGGAATCTTCGGAAGGTCAAGAGGCCGACAGCACCACCACCGAATTGACACCGGCGCAAATTTCGCAACTTTACGCCGATAGCGGGATACTGCAGGCCCTGACCGGCCTGCGCCCCACCGACGCCAAGCCAGAACGCGACGACATATTCGTGTCACAGGTCGATCTGGCACTTGAATCTGACGATGCCAACGCGTTACCGGATTTCAGTACCGGCCCGCAGGACGACCGACCGGCGGCGCGTCTTTCGCCGGTGCCGCCGGACACGACATTCGATTTCGATCCACGCGGGCTGGTCATTGCCACCGCCGACGGCGCGCTTAACCCCGACGGGCTGTTGATTTTCAAAGGCCGCCCCGCTGTCGCGCCGCCCGACAAACCGGCGCGCGAAGCACTGGTACCGCCCGATCCGCTGGCCGACGCGAAACCACGTGCGCGTCCTGAAGACTTGAAAACCGGCGAGGACGCCATCTTTGTTCAGGGACGTCTGACCCTGTCACAGCTGCGCGCCAAACGGCCCAAACAGCGCCCGAAATCTGAACAAACCCTGCAGGACACCTCGGGCGGCGCCGCTACCGAACTGGCGGTAAACGCGTCGATCCAACCCGGCCAACGCCCCGGTGATTTTGCCGAAAAAGTCGAAAAGATAAAAACGCAGCTCGCCGCGCTGACACCTTCGGACACGCCTGACACGAATGCCGGACCAATCATTCCGACGCGTGCGTCGGTGGCCAAACTGGCGACAGACAAGAACGTGCTTAACCGAAGCAAGCTGAACCTCATCGGCGTTTACGGCACCACCAGCAAACGCCGCGCGCTGCTACGCCTGCCATCGGGGCGTTTCGTCAAAGTCGAAATCGGCGACCGTATCGACGGTGGCCGTGTCGCAGCGATCGACGAAAACTCGTTGCGCTATGTCAAAAGCGGGCGCAACCGGCTTTTGAAAATACCCCAGTAAAACCGTTTTCCTGTTGGCGCCAATATCCCCGCCGGTGCCATAGCAGCCCTACAACAGCAGCATTGCCGCGAGGCCCAGAAACGCCAGAAATCCGACGATATCGGTCACAGTCGTCACGAACGCGCCCGAAGCCAGAGCCGGATCGATGTTCAACCGATCCAGCCCAATGGGTATCAGCACCCCGGCCAGCCCGGCCACCAGCATATTGGCCACCATCGCCAGTGCCAGCACGACGCCCAGCATGGGTGAACCAAACCATAAAACACCGACGCCGCCGATCAACAGCGCAAACATCAGCCCGTTCAGCATACCCACAAACGACTCGCGGCGGATCACGCGCCACATGTTGGCCCCGGTCAGGTCTTTGGTGGCAATCGCGCGCACAGCCACGGTCAGCGACTGTGTGCCGGCGTTGCCGCCCATGGAGGCCACAATCGGCAACAGTACCGCCAGCGCCACAATTGCCTCGATGGTTTGGGTAAACTGCGCGATCACAACCGACGCCAGTATCGAGGTAACAAGATTGACCGCCAGCCACGGGAAACGTCGTCTCGTGGTTTGAAAAACCCTTTGTGTCAATCGTTCCTCGCCCAGCCCTGCAAGGCGCATCAGGTCTTCTTCGGCCTCCTCGTCGAGAACCTCCATCGCGTCGTCGATCAGAATAACGCCGACCAAACGGTCGTCGCTGTCGACAACGGGCGCCGACACCATGTGGTACTGGTTGAACGCATAGGCGACGTCCTCGCGGTTCTGCAAAACCGGTATCGTGCGAAAATCGTCTTCCATGATGTCCACGAGTTCCACATCGCGTTTGGAGGCCATCAGCGCGCTCAGCGGCACCATGCCCACCGGTCGCATGCGCGGATCGACAATCACAACGTTATAAAAATTTTCCGGCAAATCGACTTCTTCGCGCAAATAGTCGATCGCCTGCCCGACTTGCCAGTGCGTCGGTGCCTTGACCAGCCTGCGCTGCATCAGACGCCCGGCGGACTCTTCGGGAAAAGACAGTGACTGCTCAACCGCGACGCGGTCGGTGTCTTCCAGCGCATCCAGAACCGCAGCGGTTTGCGGGTCGTTCAGATCTTCGACGATCTCGACCAGTTCGTCGGTTTCAAGGTCTCGCACCGCCTCGCGCAGCACCGTGGTGGGCAGGTATTCAAGAATTTCCTCACGCGCGCCTTCGTCGAGTTCTGACAACACATCGCCGTCAAGCCCGGCATCCCAAAGCGTCAGCAGGTCACGCCGTTCGGTCGCGCTTATCTGCTCGAGCAGATCGGCAATGTCAGCGGCGTGGTAAGGCTGCAATAAACGCGCAAGCGCGGCGCGATCTCCGCTTTCAACCGTATCAAGAACGGCATCAATGGCGTCGCTGGCCAGCGCATAAGCGTCTTCGGATTCGGGCTGAACCGTCTCAACGGGTGTGGTCATGGTGCTGCCCTCATATTGCGGCCCGAATATCCAAGACGCGTAACATTCCGACGCGCGTGGGGCAACCAACAGGATTGCCGGTTTACGCCGCGCCGTCGGCCTTTTAGGCTTGGCCCATGGACACGCCCGACAAACTGCTCTTAGGCCAGACGCTCAGCTTCATTGCGGACCCGTTTTCGGTGGGGCCCGAACAGGCCGCCATACATGAACCACACGGTGCAGTTCTGGTGCGCGCCGGAAAAATCGCTGAACTGGGGGTCGGCGAAGACCTGCGCCGTGCCCATCCGCGTGCGACGGTTTTTGATTATGGTGACAAATTGATCACCGCCGGATTTATTGACGCGCACGTTCATTACCCGCAAACCGGCATCATCGCCAGTTGGGGCAAGCAGCTGATTGATTGGCTGAACACCTATACTTTCCCCGAAGAAGCGCGCTTTGGCGATCCCGGGGTCGCCGCGCAGGTCGCTGAGACCTACTTTGACCTGGCCCTGGCGAACGGCACTACCAGCATGTGCAGTTTTTGCACCATCCACCCGGCAAGCGTGAACGCCTATTTTGCTGCCGCGCGGGCCCGTGGTCTGCGTGTCGCCGGAGGCAAGACCTGCATGGACCGCAACGCGCCGGACAATTTACGCGATACGGCGCAATCGGCTTACGACGATAGCAAAAAACTGGCAGACAAATGGCACGGTATCGACCGCCTGACTTATGCAATCACACCGCGGTTTTCGCCAACCTCAACCGAAGAACAGCTCGCCGCTATGGGCGCGCTTTGGGTTGAACGCCCCGATTGTCTGATGCAAACCCACCTTAGCGAACAGCATTCCGAAATCGCGTGGGTGCGCGACCTGTTTCCGGACGCGCGCGACTATCTTGAAACATATGAAAAACACGGGCTGATCGGGCAAGGCGCAATTTTTGGGCACGCGATCCATTTAGAGCCGCGCGAAAAATCCCGTCTGCTTGAAAGCGGATCGGCGCTGGTGCATTGCCCGACGTCCAACACGTTCATCGGCTCGGGGCTGTTTGACATGGACGGGCTTAAAGCGGCCGGTCACACCATCGGGCTGGCCACAGACACCGGTGGCGGTTCGTCATTTTCGATGCTGCGCACCATGGCGGCGGCTTACGAAATCGGTCAGCTCAACGGTACCGCGCTGCATCCGGCGCAGCTTTATTGGCTGGCTACCGTCGGGTCGGCGACGGCGCTGGGCATGGCGCGAAACGTCGGCAATCTGGCCAGTGGAATGGAGGCCGATCTGCATGTCATCGATCTGGCTTCTACACCGGTTATTGCGCAGCGCGCAGGACGCGCCAGCAATTTCTGGGAGGCTCTGTTCCCGACAATCATGATGGGCGACGACCGCGCAACGCACGCGGTCTGGGTCAACGGGGCGCCCGTCTGACCGCTGCATTTCGACAAAACTTATTTACGCCTACACGATCTCGTGATAAAATTCGCATTAAGCCGCAAAATGTTTTGCGGCTTTTTTTCGACTCTGCCCGCCAAAGAGGCAGCGCACCAACGACAGGGGGGACACATGTCAACTTTAGATTCAGGGGTCTATTCGGACCCGAACGCCACACCACCATTGGCGCAAGCAGTACCGCTGGGATTGCAACATTTGCTGGCCATGTTTGCATCCAACGTGACCCCGGCCATCATTATCGCAGGCGCCGCGGGTTTTGCTTTTACCAGCCCTGAAAAAATCTATCTTGTGCAAATGGCGATGCTGTTCGCCGGAGTAGCAACGTTGTTTCAAACCGTCGGCCTGGGTCCGGTCGGTGCCAAACTGCCAATCATGCAGGGCACCAGTTTTGCTTTTGTTTCAGTCATGTTCGGGATTGCGGCTGCCAGCGGTATGGCAACGCTCATGGGGGCTATCATTATCGGTGGTGCCGTGCATTTCGTCCTTGGCGGAGTTATTTCACGAATTCGGTTCCTGTTCCCGCCGCTCGTCACAGGGTTGGTGATATTATCAATCGGCCTGTTCCTTATCCCCGTCGGCGTAAAATACGCCGCAGGAGGTGCCGCTCCGTTTCAGATGGAGGCCGAAAGTTTCGGTTCATGGGCGCATTGGTTTCCCGCGTTGACAGTTATTTTTGTGGCACTGGGTTTCAAGTTTTTTACCAAAGGCACCTTGTCGGCGGCCGCAATCCTGATCGGGCTGGTAGCCGGTTACATCGTAGCCTGGGCGACAGGGTTGGTGAATTTTTCCGCCGTTGGATCGGCCGCCGTCGTCGCTTTGCCAAAATTCATGCCTTTTGGATTTGAAGTGAACGCTGGCGCGATTGTCGCCGTGGTATTGGTCGTCGTTGTCTCGGCCATCGAAACCGTCGGCGATACCAATGCCACCACCAAAGGCGGCGCGGGACGCGAGGCTACTGACCGCGAAATATCTGGCGCGACCTATGCTGATGGTCTGGGCTCACTGGTTGCCGGTCTGTTCGGCGGGCTACCCAACACGTCGTTCTCTCAAAACGCCGGGATTGTGGCCATGACCGGCGTCATGAGCCGCCATGTGGTGACCATTGCAGGACTGCTTTTGATTGTCTGCGGGCTGATCCCCAAAATTGGTGCGGTCATCGCGTCAATGCCATTTCCGGTTTTGGGTGGCGGTGTAATCGTGATGTTCGGCATGGTAGCCGCCGCCGGTCTGAATATGCTGAGCGAGGTCAACATGACACGGCGCAATATGGTCATTATTGCTGTGTCACTGTCGGTTGGACTTGGCCTCAATCTGGTACCTACCGCCGTGCAGTATGTACCCGGCGTTTGGAAAACGTTGTTGGTGTCGGGCCTGTTGCCCACAGCCATCATCGCGATCGTTTTGAACCAGATGCTGCCGCAAGAAGATTAATACGGTTGCTTTTGGCCTGAACGGGCAAGGCATAGATCCAAAAAGGGGGGCCGTCAGCAAAGTGGCCCCTTTCCTATTCTGAAATCTCCAGGCGATTCAATTGCACCGGGCGGGCGTCATAAAAAATCAACGGGCGCAAGGTTGAACAGTTCATGCGGTGTCAAAACCAGACCGAGCGCCAGCTTGAAACACATTGACAGCACCAGAATAGACAACAGAACGCGCAAATATTCCGCTTTTAGTTTCAGTCCAAGGCGGGTGCCGATCTGCGCGCCGAAAACGCCGCTGATCATCAGGCATAACACCAGGACCACGTCGACAGAGGCGCTTTCGACCGCGTGCATGACCGCCGAAAACGCCGCGACAAAAATAATCTGAAACAGCGATGTACCGACCACGACTTTGGTCGGCATACCCAAAATATAGATCATCGCGGGCACCATGACAAACCCGCCGCCCACACCCATCACGGCTGAAAGAAATCCGACCAGCAGGCCGACAACGACCGGAGGTATCGCGCTAATATAAAGCTTCGACGTCCGAAACCGGGTTTTGAAGGGCAGTTCCTGAATCCATGTATGATGTTTGGCGCGGCGCACCGTGTTTGGGCTTTTGGCGCGGCGGATGGCCAGCAGGCTTTCCAACAGCATCAACCCACCAATCAGCCCCAGAAAAACCACGTAAAACAGATTGACCATCAGGTCGACCTGGCCAATTTCCGCCAATAGCGTGAATACCCTTACACCGGCAAACGCGCCGGTCAGACCGCCTGCCAAAAGGATCACTCCCATTTTCAGATCCACGGTTCTGCGTTTGAAATGCGCCAGTACACCGGAAAATGAAGAAGCGACGATCTGATTGGCACCCGAGGCAACCGCAACTGCCGGGGGAATGCCGACAAAAAACAAAAGCGGCGTCAGGATAAAGCCACCACCGACACCAAACATGCCAGACAGCACACCCACCAACCCGCCAAGGCCGACCAAAACGAAAATATTCACCGAAACTTCGGCAATAGGCAGATAAATTTGCATGAGTCCAACCTCAATAGGTCTGTGGCCGTGCCTTACGCCCGGTGCGCCTTGATTGCCAGACCTGTTCTTGCGCAAAAACAGCGCAGGCAGGTGCGGTCGCCGTGCGCGTTACCGGCGGTTGAAAGGCACAGGCTTATTATTCCGCCAGTTTTGCCGCCAACCGGTTTTGCTGCGCAATCACCTGACCAAGCTCGACCGTCACCATCCGTCCGCCGCGCACCACGTCGCGCCCTTCGACCAGCAGATCGCGCACCCTCTGCGGGCCGCACAGAACCAGCGCCGCCACCGCATCCCACGCACCCGCATTTTCGATACCCGCCATGTCCCATATCGCTATATCGGCGCGCTTTCCCACCGCAAGCGACCCCAGATCGGGCCGCCCCAGAACCTGCGCGCCGCCCCGCGTTGCTACGCGCAGGGCTTCGCGCGCGCTCATGGCAGTGGCACCGTTTTGTACGCGTTGAAGCAGCATCGCCTGACGTGCTTCACCAATCAGATGACCGCCGTCATTGGACGCCGAACCATCGACGCCCAGTCCCACGTTCACGCCGGCATCAAGCATGGCGCGCAGCGGCGCTATCCCCGAACCAAGGCGGCAATTCGAACAGGGGCAATGGGCAACTCCGGTGCCGCTGCGTGCAAACAGATCGATTTCCCGCGCATCGAGTTTCACGCAGTGGGCGTGCCACACGTCGTCCCCCGTCCAGCCCAGATCCTCGGCGTATTGGCCGGGGCGGCATCCGAATTTTTCCAGACTATAAGCAACGTCCTCGTCGTTTTCAGCCAGATGCGTGTGCAGCATAACGCCTTTGTCGCGCGCCAAAATCGCGCTGTCGCGCATCAATTCACGGCTGACGGAAAACGGCGAACAGGGCGCCACACCAATGCGAATCATGGCGCCGTCGCGGGTGTTGTGGAACGCATCGATTACACGAATGGTGTCGTTCAGGATATCAGCCTCGGGTTCGACCAGCGCGTCGGGCGGCAGACCGCCATCGCTTTGCCCGATACTCATCGCGCCGCGAGTCGCGTGCAGGCGCACGCCCAGCGAATTTGCCGCTTCGATCGTGTCTTCCAGACGCACGCCGTTGGGATACAGATACAGGTGATCGCTTGACAGCGTGCATCCCGACAGCGCCAGTTCGGCCAAACCCGCCTGCGCCGACACAAACATTTCCTGCGGTCCCATGCGCGACCAGATCGGATAAAGCGTCTGCAACCAACCAAACAAAAGCGCGTCCTGCCCACCCGGCACCGCGCGTGTCAAAGATTGGTACAAATGGTGGTGGGTATTGACCAAACCCGGCGTCACGACGCACCCCTGTGCGTTGATCACCCTATCCGCAGTACCCAGATCAGCCCCGACACCGGCGATCACACCGTTGGCGAACTTAATATCGCCCCCGACGATTTCGCGCCGGTCGTCGTCCATTGTCACCAGTACGGCGGCATTTTTAATGATTGTTGTCGCCACGAAATCCCCGCCAGACGCTTTGCCACAAAGCTAACATCCAGCGTCGGCACATCCAACTTCACTTTTGCAAAAAATACTCAATTTCCGGAGAAATGCCCAAAACGGGCGCGTTGGCGATTTCACGCCTCACGGCCAAACGACACCAGTTTGGCCTTAAAGTGCGCGGCGTTTTTGTCACCGGCGTCCAGCGCAAAAACATAGGCATGCGTGTAATAAAAACACGCCGCGCCGATCTGACCGTCTTGCAGGAGCAATTCAGCCGCCTGCCCGTACAGCGCGGCCAAAGCTGTTAAATCGTCACGCGCGTGCGCGGCCAGTATCCGGCCGTCCAGCGCCGCCAAAGCGTTTTTACTGGACTGTTTCGCCACCGTCCCGCGCTAATTTTTCGCCGACCCACTGATGAAAATCATAAGTCGGCGTGTCCATCACCGGCGAGAATTTCCCACCATCGAAATAGATACCGTGCCGGCCCTTCTGCATACCCTCAACGACGCAAAGATCTTCCTCCAAAACTGATTTCCATTGGGATTTGTTCTTTTCCATCAAAGGTTTGAGGTCCGCCCGCGCCTGAGGTTCAAACGGATAAAACAGCTCGACCCGTTCAATCGACCGGTCGGTCGCGCAGGGCTGCACAATCAGCACGTAATTGTGGTCGCGCTGAAACGCCAGCAGCGTATTTGGGAACAGAACCGGGTATTCGGCGCCCTCGTTCCAAAAATCACCTAGTCCGGCAAAATCGGGGAAGGTTTCGCCTTTGTCACCCTGAATCTGGCGATAAACCGTGGTGCCCTGCCCCGCACAGGGCCCGCCCGCGTCGATGTGATAGTGATCTTCAAGGCGCGAATAACTGTTCAACCCCGGGTGAATCCAAGGCAGGTGATAGCTTTCGCAGTAGTTTTCCACCGCTAATTTCCAGTTGCACGCCACGTCAAACCGGAACCCGCCCCCGCCCGGATAATGCGGCGCGGTGAAATCCTTCATGCGGGCGATCAACGGTGCGGCGTAGTCCTCAAATGCCGGCGCCTGTTCGTCGATATTGACAAAAATGATATCGCGCCAGACGTGCGAACGGATGCGTTTCAGACCCAATGTCGTGCGATCGATGCTGTCGTGCAGATTCTGCCCCGGCCCGCCCACGTGAGGTGTTGAACGCAGTTCGCCTTTCAGCCCGTAGCACCACGAATGATATTTGCAGCGAATGGTGCCGCGCAGGTTGCCTTTTTCCGCGACCAGGATCATGCCCCGGTGGCGGCAGGTGTTTTGAAAAACGCCGATGTCGCCGTCATCGTCGCGCACAATCAAAAGCGGCATACCCATGAATTCGATCGGCATGACGTCGCCTGCGTTCGGACAATCAAAGGCGAACCCTATGCTGGGCCAGCTGGCAAACATCACAGCGCGGGCCTCTTTGGCATAAACCTGTGGGTCGATATAATGGGCGTTCGGCAAGCCGCGCGCGGTTTCAATTGGTTGCAAAACCGTGCTTACATCGAAATTTGCGGGACGCGTCATTGTGTTGCCTCTGATCAGGTTGGACAACAGGTTCATACAGAAATCGTTTAGCTGCACGGATTATTTCGACGCAAATATTCTGTTTGCGACCCGCTTTGGTGTTTTCACCTTTGTGTGACAAATTTCGCGATGCGGTTCCAACCATGACAAAAAGCGCGCATAATGGGTGCATAAATTTATTAGGTACGGGAGTTCACCATGAATAGACGCTTTGCATTGAAATCATTGCTGGCCACAGGATCGGCGCTGGCGCTGCCCATGTGGACCACGACGGCAGCTTTGGCTGCCTCGACCCACAAAGTCGAAATCAGAGGATTCAAATTCAAGCCCAAAACGCTGAACGTCAAAGTCGGCGATACGGTGGTGTTTACCAACACCGACGGTGCCCAGCATACCGTGACCGCAGTTGACCGCAGTTGGGATTCCAAGAATCTGGGGCGCGGCGATACCTTTGAACTTAAGATTTCCGCCGACATGGACACGAATTATTTTTGCCGTATCCACCCGAATATGAAGGGTTTTCTTAAGATAGACGGGTAGGCCCAGTTATACTTCGAAGCGCTCGTCAATAAGGTCGGGGCCTTGCGCGCGGTTGGAGTTCACAGTGGCGGCTACGCGGTGGTAGGCAAATCTTTCCTCTGGCGCGCTGATCATTAACCGCGCCGCACCCTGCCCCGCCTCGCCCAGCCAAAGACCATAGTCGACCGGTGCCAGCGTGACCGGCATCCGGTGGTGGATGTGCGCCAGATGATCGTTGGCCGCAGTGGTCACGATGGCGCATGTAGTAATATTTTGGCCGTCTCCGCCCTGCCAGTCCTGCCAGATTCCAGCCAGTGCGATAACCGGCGCGTCCGCGGGATAAATGTACCACGGCAGTCGGGCACCGTCTTTGTCTTTGGTCCATTCGTAAAATCCCGTGGCCGGTATGATGCAGCGTCGCGTCCGACACGCAGACCTGAACGCCGGCTTATCGGCAATCGATTCCGCCCGTGCGTTGATCAACAATGGTCCGTCGGCGGGCATTTTGTACCACGACGGCAAAAATCCCCAGCGCATAGACATCAGACGACGACCATTTTCGCCCGCGCGCACGACGGGGATCTGTTGCGTCGGACAAATATTGTAGCGCGGCGTCGGCATCAGCGCCTGACCCGGCGTCGCATCGAACAAATCGGCCATCGCCTCGTGTGGCAGGGTCAGCGCGAAACGTCCGCACATAGTTGGCGCATCCTTTCAATGGCGCGCGACGGCATTGACGCGGCTTGCGAACTGTGGCCCCAATTGGCCGGGGCTGTAAAGCTTTGAACTTTTGAAACCGAAACGCCGAATGACGTCAAACCTGCCTGTCGAACCCGCCATCAAACCGCTGCTCAGGGCCTTGGCGCAGGGTGGGCAAGCGGTTCTGCAAGCACCGCCGGGTGCGGGGAAAACCACCCGCGTCCCTCTGGCGTTGCTGGAGCACCAGCCAACGGGCGGCAAGATCATCATGCTGGAGCCGCGTCGTCTGGCGGCGCGCGCCGCCGCACAGCGCATGGCTGATACTTTGGGCGAAAGCGTCGGGCAGACCGTGGGCTACCGTGTGCGCGGCGACAGCAAAACATCGAAAGCCACCCAAATCGAAGTGGTCACCGAGGGAATCCTGACCCGCATGATTCAATCAGACCCCGGCCTGAGCGGTATCGGCACCGTCATTTTTGACGAATTCCACGAACGATCACTGCACGCCGATCTGGGGTTGGCATTGGTTCTGGAAGCACGCGCCGCGTTGCGCGATGACCTGCGCCTGTTGGTGATGTCTGCAACTCTGGACGCGGCGCCCGTGGCCGCATTGATGGGCGACGCGCCGGTGATCACAGCCAAGGGCCACGCCTTTGACGTGACGACGCACTGGCTTGACCGTCCCTGGGCCAAATCGGGCGACAGACGTGTACGTTTTGACGCGGCGCTGGCTGATCTGGTTTTGCGCGCGCTTCGCGAAACCAACGGAGGCCTGCTGGTTTTTGCGCCGGGCGCGGGCGAAGTGCACCGCGTCAAGGCACGCCTGCTTGGGCAAGTTCCCGCAGGCGTGATCATTCACCCACTTTACGGTGCCATGGATTTCAAATCGCAACGCGCCGCACTGGCCCCCGTAACGTCGGGGCGCAAAATCGTGATCGCCACTTCAATCGCCGAAACCTCGCTGACAATCGACGGGATCACCTGCGTAGTTGACGGCGGGCTGGCGCGTCGCGCCCGGTTTGATCCGGCGTCGGGCATGTCGCGTCTGGTCACCGAAAAGGTCACCAAATCCGAAGCCACCCAGCGCCGGGGGCGCGCCGGGCGGGTGGCACCGGGTCACTGTTACCGGCTCTGGACCAAAGGCGAGGACTCGGCGTTATCATCCTTCCCGCCGCCGGAAATCCAATCCACCGACCTTGCGCCGCTTGTGCTGGAACTGGCGCTGTGGGGCGCGCGCGACGCGGACCAAATGGCGTTTCTGGACCCGCCCAACGCCGGTGCGTTTTCAGAGGCTCAGGCGCTGTTGCGGACCTTAAACGCGCTTGATCGGCAAAACCGTATCACCGATCACGGGGGCAGGATGGCGCGCATTCCCTTACACCCGCGACTGGCGCATATGATGCTGGCGGGTGGGGACGATGCGGCGATACTGGCGGCTTTGCTTGCGGATCGCGACCCTTTGCGTACAAGGGACGCGGGGGCGGTTCCCGCAGACTTGGGGTTGCGTATCAAACTGCTTGGGCGCGCGGACAAAGACCTCGATCCGATCCACCGTCTTGAAACTTCAATGGCGCAACGCATTCGCGCCGAAGCAAAACGGTTGAAATCAGTAGGTGACAGCGGCTATAGCGTCGCCGAGCTGGCGGCGCTGGCGTATCCGGACCGTATCGGTTTGCGCCGCGAAGGCAGCACCACCCAATTCGTTTTGTCCAACGGCAAAGGCGCTTTTTGCACCGACGGCGACGCGTTGGGACATCACCGGCTTATTGTGGCGACCGATCTGGACGGCGATAAAACCAACGCAAAAATTCGTCTTGGCATCGGGTTGCCGATGGACGCGATGCGCACACTTTTTGCCGATCAGATCACGACGCAGAATGTTTGCCTCTGGTCCAGACGCCACAAAAAAGTCGAAACAGGCCAACAGGAGCGGTTTGCAAATCTGGTACTACGTGAGCGCCCGTGGCCGTCGTGCCCGCCACAGGAAATTGCCAACGCCATGATCGCCGGGATCAAAGACATGGGCATCAGATCGCTGCGCTTTGGCAAACCTGCGCAACTGCTGCGCGCGCGCGTCGATTGGCTGTCGCCGCGTGTGCCCGGGTTGCCGGATTTCAGCGATGCGGGACTTACCGCCTCGTTGGAGATGTGGCTCGGCCCGTTCCTGGGCAATATCCGCGGTGTCGGAGACTTGCAAAACCTTGACTTATACCATCCGCTTTTGGCAGTGCTTGGCGGCGCGCAGGGCCGCACGTTGGACCGTCTGGCCCCGGCGAAACTGACCGCACCGACCGGCACAGGACTGACCATAGATTACAGCGCGGGTACGCCTCGTATTTCGGTGCGTATTCAGGAAATGTTCGGGCTAAACCGTCACCCGACAGTTGGTCCCGATCAAACGCCGGTATTGATCGACCTGTTGTCACCGGCACGGCGCCTTTTGCAGACCACCAGTGATCTGCCCGGATTTTGGATGTCATCCTACAGCGATGTACGCAAAGACATGCGCGGGCGCTATCCCAAACATCCGTGGCCCGAAAACCCGATGGGGGCAAAGCCCACGCGGCGCGTCAAACCGCACAAAAAAAACGCGCCTTGAACAGCGCGTTTCGTTTGTTCCAAGATGCGTGGATCAGGCGGCTTTGGCCTGATTTTGACGTTCGCTTTCCTCGCGCGACAGGGCGACCGAGGTGCGGACACCACGACCGACAAACTCCATCATGCCTTTGACGCAGCGCTCGTTGGGGTCAATCCCCGCGCACATCAGTACCTCGCGGCCGTCGCGCGACCGCGCCCAGCGCGCAATCACTTCGGGGCCGTTACGATATTTCTTATCGTCGGCTATGGCATCGTCGAGTGCCGCAAGTACCACGGCGGCAAATAATTTTCTCGACCTCGAACCCTGGTCATTGGAAAATGCCGCCGCATCAACGTAATCAAGCATACGCTGTCCTTTTCTTTTTGCTCTTGTGTTTTTGGCTTGAAGGCCAATATGACCATTTTGTGGCGATTCGGGGGTGTAATTATTGCATACGACCTATGCAAATATTGCATAGGTCGTGGTTGCGCCAGCGCGGGAAACTTCGCTTGTAACGCAAACGATATCGAGATATATCTGGCCTTCGACTTCATCCAACACATTGAAAAGGTTACTGTTAATGCCAAAAATCAACGGCAACGAAATTCGCCCCGGCAATGTGCTCGAACACAATAATGGGCTGTGGGTCGCGGTCAAAGTCAGCCATGTAAAACCCGGCAAAGGTGGCGCATTTGCGCAGGTCGAGATGAAAAACCTGCGAAATGGTTCAAAATTGAACGAAAGATTTCGCGCCAACGACAAAGTCGAAAAAGTGCGCCTTGAGCAAAAAGATCAGCAATTTCTCTACGAAAGCAACGGCATGCTGGTGTTCATGGATATGGAGACTTATGAGCAGATCGAGCTGCCCGCCGATATTTTGGGCGAGCGGCGACCGTTTCTACAAGACGGCATGACGATCACCATCGAATACCACGAAAGCGAAGCGCTTAGCGCCGCCCTGCCCCAGAAAGTCACCTGCAAGGTCGTCGAAACAGAGCCGGCCGTCAAAGGCCAGACCGCCGCCAACAGTTTCAAACCCGCCATTCTGGACAATGGTGTGCGCGTGATGATTCCGCCGTTCGTGGGACAGGATGAAGACGTCGTCATTCACACCGAAACCATGGAATACTCCGAGCGGGCATAGGTCGGGCTGCGTTTGGGTGAATGGCGGCCTTTCGTCGGGCTGGCGATCAGCGTGGTCTGAAAAATTTGGGCGCGCCGCCGCTGCGGCACGTGTCTTCACCATTGATGCTGCAAAATTAGTCGCCACTTTCAAAACCGTCTTTGGGGGCTGGGCCGGTGCGGGTTGGCGTGACTTTTATTGATTTACCACGCACACCCGGGTTCAGGCGACGGCCGGAAGTCGCGGTCGCGGATTTTTCGTCGGCGCAATTTGCTTGTGCAATCGCAAAAGATCGTGGCGCGGCGTGCTGCCAGAAAGGCAGGCCGCGACGCCGTGACAGTCATAACGCAGGCCCTGAAAACCCCGCGTGCAAGATTAAGGAGCGGGTTCGTAAAGCCCGATCGAATTACCATCCAGATCAAGCGCATAGACGAACCGCCCGGACGGCGACGAAATGACCGGACTTAACACAGTGCCCCCCGCCTGTTCGCAGCGGGCTATGGCCTGTTCAACCGTGTCCGGGATCGCCAGATGCAGCGTCGTACCGCGCCCGTCGCCCGCGCCTTTGCCGGGGTAGAGATGGCCAAATTTGCGTGGAAACAACCGCCCGAAGCCGCCCTCAGCAGCGCCCTTGCTGGGAATAAGGGCCATAGGGTTCGGACCCTGTGTCAGCAGTTTCAGATCATAGCCAAATACCGCCTCGTAGAAAGCCGTGGCCTTGTCCATGTCGCTGACCGGGATTTCTGTCCAGACGACAGAGTTCTGCGGGTTAAAAGTCATTTGAATGTCCGTTTGTTGTGTGTTCGCGCGCCTGCTATTTCACAGACCTCCTGACAGCATTGTGTCAGCAGCAAACATTTTGTGACGCATATTTTTGGCCACAAACAATACTCAATCTGTCTTTCACAACCACAGCGCGCCTCAAACTGTCAAAGCCGTGCGGCCACTCCAACATAGGTGACGCAAATTCACAATTGCGCCAGCTTGATTGGATTGCTCGACTTTTTAGACGGCAATCGCGTAGGATATTTCAGGCAGAAACATGAATTGGGCCGCGCAGGATCGTCCAAGCCACCGCTTTACAGATCAAGAGTATATTATTGCCCATAGCAAAGGAACGTCAGCCATGCCCGGGGATACAACAACGCGCGAAAGCCTGCCTAAGGCCGACGATCTGGTCGCCCGCCACCGGCTGTCAACGCGCCTTTGGCACTGGGTCAATGCAGGCACGGTGCTTATTCTGCTGATGAGCGGATTGATGATTTTCAATGCGCACCCACGGCTGTACTGGGGACAGTTTGGTGCCAACAGAGATCACGCTTGGCTGCAAATCGGCGTAAACGATGACAAGGGATATCTGCGGATTGGCAGCAAGCAAATCAGCACTGACGGTGTGCTTGGCCGCTGGGAGGACGCCGACGGGCGTAGCCGTAACCGCGCGTTTCCGTCATGGTCGACAATCCCAAGCAATTACGACCTTGCGCTGGCGCGGCGCTGGCACTTAAGCTTTGCCTGGCTTTTTGCCATTGGAATCACAGGCTATAGCCTGTGGAGTCTGCTTAACGGCCATATCTGGCGCGACCTGCGGCCAAGACGAAGCGAACTGTCGCCACGTCATATCTGGACGGAAATCAGACACCACGCGCGACTTAATTTCCCCAAAGGTGCAGCAGCGCTGCGTTACAATATACTGCAAAAAGCCAGCTATATCGTCGTAATTTTTGGGTTGATCCCATTGATGATCCTGAGCGGGCTGACCATGTCGCCATCGATGGACGCGACGTGGCCGTGGCTTTTGGATGTGTTCGGCGGGCGGCAATCGGCGCGTTCCGTCCACTTCATCGTTGCGGCGCTGTTGGTCGGCTTTTTCGTCGTACATATCGTCATGGTCGTTCTGACCAACCCCTTCAACCAGATACGCGCCATGATCACCGGCGCTTTTCGCGTGCCAAAGGAGAAACGCTGATGTCGCGATTGATCACCCGCCGCCGGATGCTGACCGGCATTGGTCTGGCCGCACCAGCTGTGGTCATCGGCTGTGACCGTCTGGGTTCAAGCCCAAGCTTTCGCGACATAGTTCTGTCGTCCGGCGAATGGCTGTCAAGCCGCGTTCACCGTCTCATCGGTTCAAACGCACTGGCGCGCGAATTTGACCCCGACCAGATGTCGCCGGTATTTCGCACCAACGGCAACACGCAACCGCGCTCGCCTGTCTACCGACAGCATCAGGTCACGCGCTTTGTTGACTGGCGGCTGGACGTTGGTGGCTTGGTGAATACGCCGCGCAGTTATTCACTGGCGGACCTGCGCGGCAAAGCATCGCGCACCCAAATCACCCGCCACGATTGCGTCGAGGGCTGGAGCGCCATTGGGAAATGGACGGGTGTGCCACTGCGAACTCTGCTTCACGAGGTGCAGCTAAAACCTGCGGCGCGTTTCATCGTCTTTCATTGCGCCGACGATTTCAGGGGAACCGCCTATTACGAAAGCATCGATCTGATCGATGCTTTCCACCCACAAACCATCCTTGCTTACGGTATGAACGACGGCGTTTTGTCGGTGGACCACGGCGCGCCCGTCCGCCTGCGTGTCGAACGCCAGTTGGGCTACAAACAGGCCAAATTCATCATGGGAATAGAGGCTGTCGCGTCGATCGCCGATATCGGGCGCGGCCGTGGCGGCTATTGGGAGGACGTCGGATTTTATGACTGGTACGCCGGCATTTGAAGCGACACCGACCGGTGCAGCCCGCGAGCCTGTCGCGCAGCAAACACACCCGGTCAATTGAAAATGATACAGGTGGTTGATCCGGTGGCGTAGGTTTTGCCGTCTTCGACGCCGATCATCCGCGCATCGGCCACGCCAGTTGAGCGCCCGACGTGCGATGTTTGTGCCGTGGCGCGCACCAATGTTCCGACAGGAATAGCGCGGGTGATATTTACCTTGTATTCCAGCGTCGTATAGCCGGTCCCCGCGGGAAGTTTTGTCAGAATCGCACAACCCAGCGCACTGTCGAGTATCGCGCCGTACCAGCCGCCATGGACGCTACCCATTGGGTTGCAGGCCCCGGCGGCGGGCCTGCCTTCGAACACCACGACACCCGGTGTAGCCTTGACCGGTGCGAAGCCCAGTAAATCCGCAATCGGCGGTGGTTTAATTTTACCGGCGATCATCGCATTCATCAGATCAAGACCGTTCATGCGGGACAGGTCGACCGAAGATTTCTGATTTGGTGGGGCCATATCCATCGCTCCAGTAAATTGGCTGGGTCGATGTTGCGCAGGTTTGGCACCAGGGTGAAAGCCTTGACGTTACGCCACTTGTTGCAGCGCAGATTTCGCATCGATCCCCAGCGCCTTGCATATCTGGCGGGTCAGATGCGGGCGGTTGAGCGTGTAAAAATGCAAATCTTCAACGCCTTCTTCCATTAGATCGGCGCAAATTTCGCTGCAGATCGAAATCGCCAGCAGATCCTCGACATTGTCGCGTTTGGCCTTGGCAAAGGCCGGATCCATCCAGTCCGGCAAATGTGCCTGACAGCGCGCGGAAAACTTTTTGGTCTTTTCCCAGTCCTCGATCGGTAAAATACCGGGAATGATTGGCGCGGTGATGCCGCGCGCGGCGCATTTATCGCGAAACCGCAAAAAGCTGTCGATATCAAAGAAATACTGGGTAATCGCGCTATGGGCACCGGCGTCGATCTTGCGCCACAGGTGGTCGACGTCTGCATTTTCATCCTGCGCTTCGGGGTGTTGATCCGGGTATGCACCAACGCGAATGTGGAATGCATTCAAATCGGCCAGTGCCGCCACCAGGTCAACAGAGCTTTTGAAGCCATCTTTGTGCGCCGTGAATTTCGCAACCCCTTTTGGCGGATCACCACGTAGCGCCACGATTTCCTTGACGCCTGCATCTGCATAGCGTTGGGCAATCTCCAGCGTTTCATCGCGGCTGGCGTTCACGCAGGTCAGATGTCCGGCCACCGGCACGCCGTAATGATTGATAATAGTCTTGAGCGCCTCGTGGGTGAGTTGCCGCGTCGCGCCCCCTGCCCCGTAAGTCACCGACACGAACGACGGATCAAGCGGCGTCAGCGTGCTGACCGATTCCCAAAGGCGGAAACTGGCATCCAGCGTTTGCGGCGGGAAAAATTCGAATGAAACGCGCGGGGTCTTTAATGTCATGATGGCCTCTGGAATAATGTCTGCCCCCTTGTGTCATTTTCCTAATTGTGAAACAAATTCATATTAATCATCATCATTATGAAATCGACTCATCATGCACCTTGAACTTCGTCACCTGCGCAGCATACAGGCCATCCACGCGGCCGGGGGGCTGGCGCGCGCTGCCGACGTGCTGAACATCACCCAATCGGCGCTGTCGCATCAGATCAAGGGTCTGGAGGAACAGGCGGGGCTGCCGTTGTTTGTGCGCCGCTCCAAACCCATGACGCTGTCGTCTGCGGGGTTTCGGATGCTGAAACTGGCGGAACGGGTGTTGCCCGAGATTGCCCAGCTCAAGGACGATTTTGACGCGCTTAAATCCGGGCGCTCGGGTCGGCTGCACATTGCGATTGAATGCCACGCCTGTTTTGAATGGCTGTTTCCTGTGCTCGAACTGTTTCGCCGTGCGTGGCCCGATGTGGATGTGGACATCCGCCCTGGGCTGGCGTTTGACGCCCTGCCCGCGCTGATGCGCGAAGACGTCGATCTGGTGATTTCGTCCGATCCCACGACAGCCGAGCGTGTCGATTTTACGCCGCTGTTTGACTATGAGCCGGTGTTTGTGGCGGCGTCGTCGCATCCGCTGGCGAAAAAAAAATTCATTACCGCCGAAGATTTCCGCGACCAGACGCTGATTTCGTATCCGGTGGACAAGACCCAGCTGGATGTTTTTACCACGCTTCTGACTCCGGCAAAGGTTGAACCGGCAACCATTCGGCAGGTCGAGCTGACCGCTGTCATTCTGCTTCTGGTGGCGTCAAAACGCGGGGTCACAGTGCTGCCCGACTGGGTATTGCGCGAAATCCGCACCAGCCACGACTATGTCACGCGGCCATTGACCAAAGGCGGGATCACCAAGCGGCTTTACGCCGCCACGCGCGCCGAATCCACGCAGCAACCGTTTGTTTCAAATTTTATCCGTCTCGCGCGCACCGAGCCGCCGAAACTGCAACGAAAGTCCCCTGATCAAAGTTGAATTGCCACTTGGCCTTGGTCAGCGCGCGGCCTATAGAGCGGGCCAGCTGACGGGAAACGGACACGCCATGGCGCAGGCATCTGCCAATATTAACATCATGATCAAAGCCGCCCGCCAGGCGGCCCGCGGTCTGCTGCGCGATTTTGGCGAGGTGGAAAAGCTGCAAGTGTCCAGTAAGGGACCCGGCGATTTCGTGTCACACGCAGATTTCAAGGCCGAATCGATCATCCGTGAAACCCTGACCGAGGCGCGACCGAATTACGGGTGGCTGGGCGAAGAATCCGAAGAAGTAAAAGGCGCCGACCCGACGCGCCGCTGGATCGTTGATCCGCTTGACGGCACCACGAATTTTCTGCACGGGCTGCCGCATTGGGCGATTTCGATTGCGCTTGAGCATAAAAAGGAAATCGTCGCCGCCGTGGTGCTTGATCCGGTCAAGGATGAAATTTTCGTCGCCGAGAAAGGCGCGGGCTGTTGGATGAACGACAGCCGCATGCGGGTGTCAGCGCGGCGCGATCTGATCGAAATGATTTTCGCCACCG
>Ga0114932_10001047_pt1 | contig 32553 bp, 24 predicted proteins | sample 2SBtaG_2_FD_87286 | JGI IMG/M metagenome (GOLD analysis project Ga0114932, IMG submission 87286) | Deep subsurface microbial communities from Kolumbo volcano to uncover new lineages of life (NeLLi) - 2SBTROV12_ACTIVE470 metaG | ecosystem: Environmental > Aquatic > Marine > Volcanic ...
GCTGCTGCATCCGCGGCTGCTCGCTTCTTGCGTGCCTTGGACTTGAATCCCATGATTTGCCCCGCCTGCATACCGATTAGAAGGTTGCCTCGCCCCATGCGATGTCGAACGGCCCATCCTTACGTGCTATCGAAGCCCTGCGGTCTGGTCCAACTCCGACGCAAACAACTGAAATTCCGCTCAATTGCTCGATGCGATCGACAATGTTTCTGACCGCATCGGGCATCGCTGCGAAGCCGCTACCTTCAGTGCGGCTACGCTCAGCCATGTCGATCCAATCCTCGTCAGACATGGCTGGAAATCCTGAATGAGTCTCGTAGACAGCGACGCAGCGATCGAGATCTTCGGCAAGTGTTGGGACGTAAGAAATGGGCTTGCCGTCGAGTTCGTAACCGACGCATATCTTGATTTCATCAAGTCCGCCGAGCACGTCGAGTTTGGTTACGACGAGTCCTGAGTAGCCGCTAGTGCGGTCGGCGTCCTTGAGAGCAACAATGTCGAGCCAGCCAGTGCGTCGAGGTCTTCCTGTTGTCGTACCAAACTCGTGTCCTATCTGCGCCATGTGGTGACCCGGACCCTCTTCGAGAGAGAGTTCAGTAGGGAATGGACCGTTGCCTACTCGAGTGCAGTATGCCTTGGTGATACCGAAGCACTCGATGACGTGTCCGGGATGAATGCCTGCCCCGTGGCTGGCATTCGCCCGACCGACCACGCTTGAGGTCACGAAAGGATAGGTCCCCTGGTCGATATCCAGCATAGCACCCTGTGCGCCTTCGAGAAGTACATTCTCACCGTTGCGTAGAGCCAGGTCGACCATCAGACCAGTCGGCCTAATCGCTTGACCAAACCTATCGAGAATCCATTGTAGGTCTGCGGTCAGTTCATCAGCACTAACTTCAGTCTCAACCTTGACAGTCTTGAGTTGCGAATTCATCCTTGAAATCGTCTGCTTAATTCGCTTCGAATCGGCAAGTACACCTGGGATGTCAGCAAATCGAATGCCGACCCGCTCAATCCGGTCACGATAAGCTGGACCTATTCCACGACCAGTGGTCCCAACAACCTTGTCAGCACCATCGTACAATCGATGGAAAGGAAGGATTACACTGGCTCTCTCACTGATGAATAGTCGCTCGCCATCGGGCTTCTCACCCGTGAGATCCTCCCACCGACCGAGCTCTTCATCCAGTACCCACGGATCGATAACCATACCATCGCCAAGAACCAGATTGCAGTGTTTCGCAGTCACTCCCGAAGGAATCTGGTGAAGCTTGAGAGTGGTGTCTCCGACGACGATTGTATGGCCTGCATTATTGCCTCCTTGGAAGCGAACAGCCCACGTCGATTGAGGGGCTAGTTGGTCTATGGCCTTGCCTTTCCCTTCATCGCCCCACTGGGCTCCGAGTATAACGGTCGCAGGCACCGTAGTCAATGGCTCTGTGGAGGGTGTATGAACCCATTGGTCAGACTACGCCTGACGTTCAGCGGCCGGTTTGTGTTGGGAATGGATTATGAAGGGGAGTCAGGTCGGCGCGCCTGTATGGCTCAGCGCTTTCCCGAGGCCGAGGCTCGCCTCCTGAAGAAGTGGATCTGCATGAAGTGCAGCGCCACCCACCGCGGCACCAAGGTCCGCGTATGCCGTAAGTGCGGTTACACAGGTCTTCGCTTGAAGGCTGCCGAGCGTCGTAAGGTTTGATTGAAACAGAATCGAATCGGCAAGTCCCGATTCGGTTGCTTGATTCTTCGTATTCATCCGTTTGTCTAATTACGTAACGCCTCAACGATTTTCAACATAGCCCGTGAGGAGTTTTCATGTTAGACTCGGCTTTGGAGGGCTTCGCTCTGAGCATTGGGCTAATATTGGCTCTAGGACCGCAAAATGTCTTCGTAATGAGACAGGGTCTAATGCGATCTCATGTATTTGCTGTATGCTTGGCATGTTCAGTATTCGATGCCCTACTAATTACAGCAGGAGTCCTCGGTGTGGGGAGTATACTAGCAGGAATTGAGGGAGCGGAATTTATGATAGCAATCGGAGCATCGATATTCTTGATTAGTTATGGATTATTGAGAATAAAATCCGCAATTAGCCCCGTCGGGATGTCTACAGAGGGGGAGGGAGAAAGTGATCTTGCTCCAACGATAGCCGCAGCCGCAGCTTTCACATTCCTCAATCCGCATGTGTATGTAGACACCTTACTGTTGATTGGAGGCACCTCAAGCAGGTATCTCGGGGATGATAGGCTTGCCTTCGGAATCGGTGCTGCCACCGCCTCATTCGTGTTCTTCTTCTCGCTCGGTTACGGAGCTAGGAGTCTCTCAGAGGTTCTGAACAAGCCCAAGGCCTGGAGATATATCGACCTCTCAATAGCCAGTATTATGTTCATAATCGCTGCAGCAATCATGCAGCCCCATCTATGGTAGTAATATCTCTAGGGCATCGAACAGCATCTCGACTTCCTCCTCAGAGTTGTCGATGTGAGGAGACACGCGTAATAGCCCGGCTCTGCTGGTGACTAGAATCGAGTGCTCGTCCTGGAGTCTACGAGCGATGTTCTCACTGCTTACTCCCTCGGGCATTCTCAAACTAACTATGGCACTTCTCTCGTCTTCCGACATCGGGGAGACGATGCTGAGTCCAAGCCTATTTGCTCCCTCGATAACCTTGTCCGCTAGGCCGATATCATGAGCCCATACCTTCTCCGGGCCAATTTCGTAGATCTCATCCACCGCTGCGGCCAGCCCCAATACGGCTCCAAAGTGTATGGTAGTATACTCGAAGCGGCTGGCATCATCAGGTAGAGTCAATCTATCGGCTTGCAGGTCCCAGATATCGTCATGGCTCCTGAAACCCAAGAGACCAGGATAGAGATGCGGCCGTACAGAGGGAGAGATGTAACCAACGGCTGCCCCATAGGTTCCACGCAGCCACTTGTAGCCAGATGAGACAATCGCATCAGCCCCAGTTTTGGCCGCTTCTATTGGCACCATTCCCAACGACTGCGTGGCGTCGACCACTAGTAACGCACCTACCGAGTGTGCGGCTTTGGCAAATCGGCTCAGGTCATACCTCTGACCGCTAGAATACTCTACATGAGAGAGAGTGACTACTGAGGTTCTCTCATCGATTAGGGAGATGATGTCTTCTGGGTCGGTGTAGAGATCGGAGTTGTGATCTGCCAGCCTCACCTCAGCCCCGTTAGCATCTGCAACCCTTGACCAAGGATAGACCGTCGAAGGGAATGAAGCCCTCGTGGATACGATATTACTACCCCTCTCTGGAGAGACCGCCCAAGCAATCGAGCAGAGTAACTCGGTCGCGCTGGAGCCTACACAGATATCCTCAAGGTCACAAGAAAGTAGTCTGGCTGCAGCCCTCCTCAGAGGCATCATGCCATTCTTCTCGGCCTCGCCATCGAATTCCGCTGCTCCCCCTCTAGCCAGAGCATTTGACCACTCCATCGAGACCTTGTGTGCCACCGGAGAGGTGGTCGCAACATTGGCAAATGACAGATTAATCCAATCAGGCAAGTAATCCCCAGTATGTGCTAGAGACTAATGCACTTGAAGGCTCAGGAGCCTCTGACTTCGTTGAGAAGCGCTTCAAGCGCGGTTTGAATCTGCAAGCACAACGGGCCGTAATGAGTCGGTAGATTTGCGTCGTTGAATATATCATCCAAAATGCTTGCAGTCATTCCGAGACGGACATCCATTTCCTTGTCCTTGTTGAGAAGCCACTTTTGCACGGCGTCACGAGAAGAGTTGCGGATGTTGCGAGGGACTTGAGTATCCTCAAGCTGGCCGAGAACCTGTGCGATCTGCTGGATGCGGCTCTCTATGTTCGACATACGATACCTCCAACGGCCGCCCCACCTGCGGTCCCTGTTTAAGCGCATCCCCAGACTACTGGTATTGAGTGCTCATGATTCCTCGCACCAGGTTGCCCAAGGCATGTCTGTATTGGCTTCTCCTGCGCCTTCACCCTCTGGCCCTAATGCGATGATTCCGACTTGTTTGTCTGGCGCGACGAGAGTGTTGATGCCCCATTTCATCGTGGCAGCGAGCGCATCGGGTGAGAGATTATTTCCAGCTCGGATGCGCTCGTGAACTCGGTAGGAAAGTAATGCTTGAGTAATCGCTTCGCCGATGCCGGTGGAGGCAACAGCAAGATTACCCTCAGCCCAAAATCCACAACCAGGAAGTGGGACATCGCCAACACGACCAGGAGGTCGGTAACTGCATCCTCCGGTGCTTGTTGCAGCGGCGATAAGACCGGTTGAATCTCGAACGATTACACCTACTGTATCGCCGATCTGCCCCTTGGGAGAACGCCCGACGACCGGCGCATTGGTGTGACCTCGTTCATCTGCCCACAAACGTGCGCCGACTCCAGATAACCCGTTGATTTCCTCGTCGAGTAAATCCGCACATATGCGAATTGGATTAGGTGTATTCTTCATTGCGACGACAAAACCGAGGCGGCCATCGCTAACATGCAATGAGGCATCGGTTAGAACCGAGCCATCTGTTCGCATGACACCCCCTGTTCCAGCATTGAAAACCGGGTCATCCTCAAGGATCACGCAGCCTTCAACTGCGGCTGAAATCGCATCACCGCCAGCCGCGAGAACTTCTCTCACTCTCGCGATACTTGGTTCGAGATTAGCACGGCGGTCTGGACCAGGGCCAGCGCCGCCGTGTACAACTGCTGCACACCGTATTGACTCTCTTGAACTCGCTTCGACCTCATCCAGCATACGACCACTCGGGTCGGTCACGCAGCAGACGGATTATCTCGATTTTGATTCAAGATTGCTTCCTCAGACTTCCATCCAGAACTGAATCTGAAGATAATCGCACTGATCAAAGCTAGAATACCACAGATTCGGAAGGCTGTGTGATAGTCGAAAAAATCGGTGCGCGAACTAGTCAAATCCCACATTATACCGCCACTGCTGACCCCAACCAGAGCTGATAACGAGCGAAGGCTCTCTGAAACTCCCATTACAGCACCGCGCTCGTCACTACCCGAGAGGTGTGATAGCATTGCCATGTTGCTAGGAGTAACCAAGCCATTGCCGAATGATACCAAGAAGACGGCTGGTAGAAGGGTCAGGAATGGATAAGCCGCAGAAGAGTATGGAATCGCGGCTAGACCAGTTCCCGCGATGACGAAGCCTGTGGCCAACAATTTCGAAGATCCGAAACGGTCAGTGAGTGGTCCAATCAGTTTTCCTTGAGTGATGATTCCAATGACTCCAATTGTTGAGAAAATCAGACCGTTGTCGGATTCGCTGAATCCAAGGCCACCTTCTGAAGGATCCATCATGGTGAAGAGAATGAATGTGACATGCATGATGGTGAAAGCCATCCAGAAGAAAGTCAGTGACCAAAGAACTGGAGAAATCACTGGTCGAGACAGCATTGATGGAATCTTTCTCATCTTCTGAAGCGCAGAGAGCCGTGGCTTTCCTTCATTGTCAGTATCGATTTGCTCCGGAGTACGGCTCTCTGGGAGGAATTTGATCGCCATAATAAATCCGCTGAATGATAGTAGAGAGGAGAGCAGACAGGGCAGAAGATACGGCTGCGTCTCAAAAATTGTCGATTGGAATGCGGTGGTCCAAGTCCATTCTGCTGGTGATGATAGGAAACCTCCGATGACCGGACCCAGCGAAAAACCAACTCCGAAAGCAACGCCAAGCAAACCTTGGTTTTTTGCGACATCCTTTGGTTCGGTGATATCGGCGATATATGCGCGTGTCACCGAGACATTTGCATTGAACAAACCGCCGATTAATCTCGCGAATAAGGCCATCATCAGAGTATTTGAGAGTCCGAAAATAATCATCGCGATGGTGTTGCCCATCAATCCAATCATCAGGACCGGTCGTCGACCGATTCTGTCAGATAACGAACCCCAGAATGGAGAGAAGATGAATTGAGCGAGGGCATATGCTGCCATCAGAGCAGCCACCCACATTCCGATCTTCTCGCCAGGATCAGAGAGGTCATCAACCATGTAAGTGATGAATGGAATAATGATGCCGATTCCAATCATATCGACGAGAATAACCAGCATCAGAATCCAAATCTGATATCGATTCGATTTCTTCTCAATCATGTCTTGAACTCCTGGATAATGCTAGAAAATTATCGGGGCCTGAAAACCCGCGTTCCAACAGAGGAAAGTCAGGCCGAAGGTTGGGAGTCGGGACCACTAGAGATAGTGTCGACAACATTTGCTAGGCGCTCGACGAGACTGACCTTTTCCTCGGCTCCAACGAGTGCGTGTTGGAGAACTTCATCGAGTGAATCGACTGGGATAATCTCCACCTGAGACTCATACTTCTCATCGATGAGTACGTCTTGCTGGTTGCTTCGCGGGATAATGACGCGCTCGATTCCTGACTTGACAGCGGCTTCTATCTTCGCTGAGACACCGCCGATTGGCAGAACTTCGCCACGGACCGAAAGCGAACCTGTCATTGCGAGGTTCTGATCGATTGGAACTCCTTCAAAGGCGCTGATGATTGCTGTGGCCATGGTAATCGAGGCACTGTCTCCGTCGACATTGTGGGTTCCAGGGAATTGTACGTGGAGGTCGTAATCTTGGATGTCCTTACCGGTCAGTTTCTTCACTACTGCGCTGATGTTAGTAACCGATTCCTGAGCAAGGTCTGACAAGCCTCCGGTTGCGATAACTTTGCCCGACCTGCCCTGTGTTGGCGTAACCATGGCTTCGACTGGTAGGACGACTCCTGAGTAGTCAGAGAGTCCTGTGTCGGCGCCTAGGACTGCGAGTCCATTGACACGTCCGATGCGCTCTCCACGATTGACCAGCATCGCGTATTCCGATTGACGCTCGAGGTAGCGATCTGCTACTTGTTGCTCGAGAGGCTTTGCAATCATGCGCGCGCGAGTGACGTGAACAGGCTCTACGAGTGAGGCGTTCTCCTCCGCTGCAAGATCTCCTGCGATTCTAACTAGGCCGCCGAGTTCACGAAGTCTCAGTGAGAGCTTGCCTCTGCGGCCGCTACGGCGCTGGGCTTCCTTGAGGATCAGTCCCACCGCCTTTGGTGAGAAGTGGGGAATCGCCTTGCCCGAATCCTTGGATTGTTCATTGCGAACTTCTTGTGCGACGAATCTTACGAGACGGCGGCGATTAAGCTCTGTATCTCTCATGTCTGTGTTGACATAAACCTCGTATCCATATCCGCGGATACGGCTGCGAAGAGCGGGATGCATATTTTGGATACTGTCGAGATTACCGGCAGCGACGAGAATGAAATCGGTAGGCACAGGCTCTGACTTAGTCAGCGCACCGCTACTACGCTCGGAGCGACCTGAGATAGAGAGTGCTTTCTCCTGCATGGCGACGAGTAGTGCCTGCTGCTCTTCCATTCGCAGCATGCGAATCTCATCGATGTAAAGGACGCCTTTGTTGGCACGGTGAACCGCTCCCGGTTCGACACGCTCGTGAGCAGGAGTTGCAAGGTCTGCACCGGATTGGAAGGGGTCGTGGCGGACGTCTCCTAGAAGAGCTCCAGCGAGAGTTCCGGTGGCGTCAATGAATGGAACCTCTTCGTTTCTATCGTGTTTGACGAGAAGTTTCGGAATATTTCCTTCATCGCCTGATGTCATACGAGTTCTGAGGAAGAAGTAGCCGAAAACCAGCAAGAATGAACCAAAGATGAAGGTAAGAATTTCGCCAGAGGAAATCGTTGCAAGCAGGAGAGCAGCTCCTACGACGAGAGCGATGAATAGTAGTGTGCGATTAGTGCGCTCTCGTTGCTGCTTGATGTGGGCACGGCGCTCAGAGATAATGCTCGAGCCTCGGCCAGCAGGAACCGTCCTGATTCTTGGCTCGTTCTCATCCTCATGATTGCGATAGACGAGGATATCTTCGAGTTGCTCCTTTGGGAGGAACTCGGTCATCGAGCGAGACAACATCGACTTGCCAGTTCCTGGCTCGCCAACCATGATGATGTGTCGGCGCTGCTCGGCAGCCTTTCGGACAATGATAGAGGCTGCCTCTTGTCCGATTACCTGATCGACCAATTTATCGGGGATAGGAACCTCCTCGGTCGAGACGATATCGAGGGCATCCGACCATTCCTCGACAGGAGTTTTGCAGATAGGATCCTTGCTGCTAGCGACACCGAAAGCAGCACCATCCTCCCACGACTCAAGTGGGTCATCCAGCTTTTGCTCGTCGCTCATCGCACATCCCCTCGGGATTTGTCCTGCTCATCGCACCTTCTTGAAGGTGCCCAGCCGCGAACTCAGTCCAATCAGGACTGTTCGCGGCGTCGAAGGTACTCCTCACCGTAGTGATTCCACTGTTGCATTGTCCAACCCGCGGGCAGTCCCTCAGGTGGTAGAGGAGGAGCCATTCCAGGTGGTACTGGAGGAGCCACAAGCGGGCTCACTTGGGGTTCATCAGAATAGTCGTATTCCTCATGGTAATCGTAGACCTCTGCACCGACACCGTCACGGCGCTGGCGCTGTAGAACAATCGCTAGACCGAGAACCAAAGATACGGCAAGCAGTAGCCCGATTGCCATGACCCCTACAGTCATGACTGAGAGTGTTCCCTTGTCCACATTTTCAGGCTCATCCTCAGGCTCCTCGGGAATCTCTTCGACTGCCTCTGTTGCGTATGCCTTGAACGAGTCAGGGGTCGACCTGTCAAAGCCAGTTGAGTCAACTGCGTCAACGGTGAGAGTTACGTAATCGCCGACCTTCAACCCCTCGCCGCTATTGGCAAGGACGATGAACGGTCCTAAATTATGCGAGACACCAAAGTCGTTGCAAATTCCTGTGATGCTGTTACAAACGCTCCAAAGGACCTTGATATCAGAGAGTTCAAGAGTTCCTACGTTGGCAATTGAGACGCTTGGATTGGAGCTGTAATCGGTATTGTCCATCGACACTGCTAGGTCCCCGTAGCCACTGGAATCGACCCACAGTAGAGGAAGATCATTGACAACTTCGATAGTCATTATTGCAGCACTTGAGGCTCCGTGGCGGTCCTCTGCAGTGATGGTAACCATCTCTTGACCAGACTCGCTCCAACTCATTGTGGCGATTCCTGAAATCGGGTTGTACTGGACTGCCCCCGGCACGAAAGTCGTGACCGTGACCCAGATTTCTTCTGATGGATCATCGACGTCGGAGACCATTGCTAGGATATCGATATTCAGCCGCTCACCAGTCTGTACAATCAGAGATACATGCTCACCGAGTTCGATGGCTGGAGCATCGTTGATATTGTTGATGTGGAAGGTTATCACGGTGTCTGATTCCTTAACTCCATCAGAGGCGCGGACGACGATTTCAGCCATTCCGAAGCTATCGTCGTCAACTGATTCAACGTTGAGTGTTTGACCATTTATCGAAGCAGTCATCAGTGATTCGTCACTGACACTCACAACGCTGAGAGTTAGTAGGCCAGTAGAAGTCGGGTTGCCATTATCGTCAGTATCCGTGAGGAACTCAGTCAGTGAAAGACTGGCTGAACTGCCTTCATCAAAGGATTGTGTAGGCACCCCACTCCATCGTGGTTGGCCGTTCTCGATGACGTTGAACATGAGAGTTCCAGAACTGAAGTCCTCGCCGTCACCTAGTGTGATGAAGATACCTTGTGAGATTGGAGTGCCGCGACTGTCGTAGACTATCTCATCGAAGCTCACGGTGATTTCGAGATTGAGTGGATCAAACGAGATGAATTCGTGAGCATCAGAATCGATAGTGAGATCAGAGAGGGAAGTTTCAGCATCACTGACCATTCCAACGATTGAGACTGTCTCAACAGTCTCGACCTTAACTGTTGGAATGCCAGCGTAACCGTCATCTCCGGCACCGAGAATCTTCGGCATTGCATTGCGCAATTCGAAGGCGTCAGTTGTTACTTCCCAATCAGATGACTGGCCGCCTGCATCTGTCCACTGCATGCGAATATCGTAAGTTCCTGACTGGGCATTCATTGGAGCAGAGATAGTGTGTATGTAGCGTGCATTTCCGCCGCTACCGATTAGATCTATTGCTGAAATCCAGGAAGTATCCCATGTCTCCGAACCGCTTGTTGAGTATTCCATCACAGCGGTCATTGTCGACATCTCGTCGACTAGATCGTTAGGAAGAGCGGTCGATTCAAACTGAATCGGCGTGCCGCGCTCAACACTAGCAGCACCAACCGCAGCAGGCCGGTTAGGAACTGGAGGCATATCGTGCAACGCGAGGTCGTCTTCGTAATCATTGGTAACGACCCTGTCCCCAGTCAGGCCTGAGAGGCGGGCACGGAAGGAGGAAGTGCCAGACGGAAGCAGAGTCAAATCGCTAGTATCGAATGTAGCCGAGTAGGACTGAGTTCCGCCTACTCCAAGTTGATTGATCGAAATTCCACCGAGGTGTATCTCCTCTCCACCAGTTAGGTGGTAAATGTCGATGCTACCACCATCATTGTACGCTTCGGCACCGTTGTTGGCGATATTTACATCCAATTCGAGAATGTCTCCTGCAACGAAGCCAGTGTTGTCGTTTGAATTGCGAGCATCGAAGTCGGTGATTCCAACATCGATTAATGGACCCATGTCAAAATCGATTGCAGCGTAGACCTCGTTGTATGTCGAGTAATCTCCATCCATTAGGGCAAATACTGGCCAGAAGTTCTCCCATTGTGTATATCCACCACCTGGGCGAACAGTGCTGAGTGGATTATCCCAAGTCAAGGTCTCAGCCTGATTTGCAGTCAGAGTGATCTCGGTGAAATCGTTGGTATCTGAAAGTAACCACTCTCGCCATACATGGTGAGGGCTGCTTCCATCGTCATAGGGTTCTGCACCCACCTTCTCAGTAATCGCTCCGTAAACGAATACCGTAATATCGCCTGCACCGAGATATGTCATCTCCAAAGAGGTAGTTACGGTATCTCCAGCGGAGTCAAGAGCAATACCCATTTCAAGACTGAAATCGCTGGAATCAGCGTGCATACATCCACCTGTAGTGAAGTCCGCATCGTAGTAATTCGATCCTGAGGAACCAACCTTGTAGCATGAACCGGAGGTCTCGTCAGCGAAAGCGAAAGTCGGATATCCGCCTGAATTAGCCATTACGTGGTTCTGCCTGTTGACCGGGCCATCGGATGGCCAGCCAGTCGAAGCTCCTTCGAAGAAAGACACGTAGGTGAAATCCTCTGAATTACTATTCTTCAGGTTGACCAATGATGGAGAAGCACTTCCCATACAAGGTCCACACCAATGGGCTCCGACATATTCACCAAAGACCGAATGTCCAGGGCTCGTTGCAAATCGAGGCATGTCCTCAGCGACTAATTCTTCCTTCTCTGCACTCTGCTCTTCGATGGCAAAATATCCAACAGCTGACATGGTCAGCATCAGGAAGGCCATCATGAGAGATGGTAGTTTGTTCAATTGCTGCGCTGCGGTCATCGATTTCGCGAGTTTTTGGCGAGGTATAATGCTACCCCGCTTCGGATTCTTGCAAAAAACGACCCTTTAGGGTCGGAATATGTTGTTTTTTAAAATTGAAATTTTCAATCGAAGGTATTGAATCGAGGACGCTCCCGCATTCACTCAGATGACTACCGACCAGACCCCAAATTGGGTGGCTCTCCGTGAAGACGACGGGCGGGCATACTTGCTCAACCGAGTGCCTGGAGAATTGAAGGTGAAGGGGCTCGGTCGCTTCGATGCTGCGCAGCTTTTGGAAGGGTATTCAATCGGCGACCGGATCACTGTCGGTCAGAAGTCTCTGACCATCGTCGACGCGGCGCTGCCGGAGGCGCGCCGCAATATGCAACGAAGGGCACAGACAATCGGAATCAAAGATTCTGGATTTCTAATTTCTTGGATGGGAATTGGTGTTGGAAGCCGCGTACTGGAAGGCGGCCACGGTTCTGCCGGACTGGCGATGCACCTTGCCAATGTGATGGGTTCTAAGGGCTGCTTGATTTCTGTCGAGGTGCGTCCTGAACATGCGGCTGTTGGGCGAAATAACATGGAACGAATGGCCGAATTCGCACCCGAATTTCCAGACTGGCATCTGCTTGAAATGGGGTTGTCTGAGGCGGCCGGTGAAGTCGCAGGAATCTGTGAACAACTCGACGCCGCAATCATCGATATGGCAGAGCCGTGGACAGTGGTTCCAGAGATTGCGTCCACGGTCAAAACGGGTGGTCGCCTAGCCTGTTATTGTCCAACGACCGCGCAACTCGAAAAGTCGTGGAACGCGGTCGAAGAAGAGGGCCTCGTAGTCGAATTTGCTGGAGAAATGATCGAACGCCGCTGGTCGAAAGCCGCGAAGGGCGGAGTTCGCCCCGGCAACCAGCCGATGGGACACACAGCATTCCTCCTAATTGCAGGAAAGATTGCTTCCTCGGAAGAAGAATGAAACCACTACTGCTGCAAGACAGCGGGCATGTGACCTCGCGTCAGAGAGTTTTGATTTGGCGGCTTCCTGCCCCGCCCGGACCTATCCATCCAGCTGGTTTGTTACCGAGAATCTGCTCAAGAATCTCCATCTCCTCATCAGTCAGCTCCTTCGCCACATCGATGCAGGCCAGATTCTCGCGCAATTGATCTGCAGTCGTTGCTCCAACCAAAATCGTCGAGACATTCTGATTCTTCAAGCACCACGCCAGCGCCAACTGCGCAGGCGTGCAACCCTTCTTCTTAGCGAAAGTCATCAAGCCACGGACAACCTCGAATTCTCCCCGTTCTCGACGTTCCTCAATATCCTCAAGCAACCAATCATAGCCATCCTGTGTCGGCCGTGAGTCCTCTGGGATTCCATCCAGATATTTTCCCGTCAAGAAGCCAGAGCGTAGAGGACTCCAGATCGTTGTCCCAAGGGAATAAGGCGGCCGATAGAGAGGGAAATACTCCTCCTCGAAGCGCTGACGATGAAGCATATTGTATTGCGCCTGTTCGAACTGTGGTGGCTCGAGGCCCTCCATTCTCGCAATCCAGAAGGCCTCGGTAATTTGCTGAGCAGACCATTCGCTTGTTCCCCAAGACGTGGCACTCCCGTTACGGATTAGGTCGGTCATTGCACGAACCACAGTAGCAGTTGGAGTCAATGGGTCAGGGCGGTGAGCGAAGACCATGTCGACATAATCGAGTTGCAATCGCTGCAAGCACTTATCCATCCCTTCACGGCAATGCTTCACCGAAAGTCCGGACTCATTAACACCCAGTCCACCCCAGTAGATTTTCGTGGTGATGACCAATTCTGAGCGGCGCCAGAGATCTGGGTTTTCATGTTGCAATTGTTTGAGAGCAGCACCGAAGATTCGTTCTGCCTCACCATTGGGATTACCGTATGCTTCGGCGTGATCGAAGCAGTTTACTCCAGCTTCGCGCGCGATACTCATCAATTCCTTAGCAGTCTCGACTCCAGCATCACCTGATAGTCGATCCTTGACGCCGTAAGTCGCCCAGAATCCATACGAAAGAACCGATACCTGAATACCGGTATTTCCCATCATCCGGTAATACATGTTCTCGTGAGTCATGACTTCGCCGAGCCGTTCGACTACTCAAGCATTGGCCTGACGTCAAGCTAGTCTTAGATTCGATTCATAAATCGAAGTCCGAACGCCGTGGTCATGAGGGACAGCGCCGACTGGCACCCCACCGCATTCCGCACGCACACAATCGGCCAAGTTGTGAACGGTGGCGCTGATCTAATCGGCGCTGAAGTCTCCATTGCTGGTTACGCGGAAACAGTCCGCGGCCGTGGTGCAATCGCTTTCGTCATGCTACGCGATGGAACCGGACACATCCAGGCATTCCTCAAGAAGGACAACATGGATGAGGATACATTCGCAGCAGTACAATCAGCCTCTCGTGAATCGACCATTCAAGTTACAGGAGTGGTCGCCCAAAAGCGCCCGCCCAAGACCAAGGAAGGCGAGCCAACCCCACCTCCAGAGTACGAAATTACAGTCTCTGAGGCAAACATTCTCTCAGCAGCAGCAACTCCACTACCAGTAGGAATCACCGACGATGTCAACGTAGGCCTCGACATCCGCCTAGACAACCGTCACCTCGACCTGCGCAGAGCCCATGTCAATGCGATGTTCCAACTCCGTAGTAAGGTCCTACAATACGGCCGCGACCACCTCATCGGCGAAGGATTCAACGAAATGAATTCGCCGAAAATCATCGCCAGTGCGAGTGAGGGAGGAACCAATCTCTTCCCGATGATGTACTTCGACACACCAGCTTTCCTCAGCCAGTCACCCCAACTCTACAAGCAACTCGCAGTTCTAGGAGGACTCGAGCGCGTCTTCGAAATCGGCCCCGCATTCCGCGCCGAGAAGCATGACACTTACCGTCACTTGAACGAATTCATCTCCTTCGATATCGAGGGAGCATGGATGAACGACGAAGACGTCATGGGAGTACAGGAGCGCATGATCCACCACATCTGGAGCCAGGTTGCAGCCAATGACCTACACCTCTTCGAAGCCATCAACACCTACCGCGCAAGCCAAGACCAAGACCCGGTTACCGTCGAAATCCCTAGCCTCCCCTTCCCTCGCATCCCTTATTGTGAAGCGATTGAAATTGTGCAGAATGGTGGTGGCGAGATTGAGTGGGGAGAAGATATCGAGAGCCATCACTGCGATATCATCGCAGCCAAGTACCCCGGATTCCACTTTTTGCCGCGCTGGCCGATGTCAATGAAACCGTTCTACATCTATCATGATGAATCTGAGAAGGGCTCGACGGGAGGCCAGCTGTCGCGCGGATTCGATTTGAATTACGGGCGCGACGAGATGACTTCTGGTGGACAGCGAGAACATCGTGTGGATGTTCTCGAGCAAAATCTACGAAACATGGATTTGAATCCTGCTGACTTCACTTTCTACACAGACGGATTCCGCTACGGCGCGCCACCGCACGCCGGCTGGGGACTGGGTGTTGCCCGCTTGTTGATGATTCTCACAGGCGCGGGCAATGTCCGAGAAGTCGTCCTCTTCCCCAGAGATCGATCAAGAGTCACTCCCTGACCGAAAAGAACGGGTATCTAAGGCCCCTCCGCAAAGCGGGGACCATGGTGAAGCCAAAGTTTGCGTATCTGCTGCTGAAAGAGCACCCATACGGTCGCGAGATGCTTCGACAAATCCTCTCAGAAGGCTTCGTTCCAACCATCGTCATCACCGAGGATTCTGCAATCGGTGATGAGGAGCGCGAGAAGTTCCTCAAGCGTATCGAAGGAAACGATATCGCTCCAACAATCGAGGCTCAATTGGCCGATTTGGCAGAACAAGGGATCGACGTCCCACATATCGAAGTCCCCATCCATAACTCCGAACAAGTGATGCCTCATATCCGAGAAATCGACCTTGACCTGATCGTCTTTGGTGGCACAAGAATCATCCGCGGCGAAATCCTCGACCATCCCGCGGATGGAGTCATCAATTCACACCCTGGATTGCTTCCAGATTGCCGTGGCAGCGCGAGTCCCGCGTGGTCGGTTTACCACGATATCCCAATCGGTTCATCCACCCATTTCTGCGACAATGGCATCGACACTGGCGAACTGCTTCTACGTCGCGAGGTAGCAGTGACACGAGGAATGACCTACGAAGACCTCTGTTACGAAACACTGGTTCTAGCAGGTGCCCTAATGAAAGAGGCACTGGTGGCTTATTCAACAGGGCGCTGGGACGAGATGAGACATCCTCAGGGAGAGAGCGAACATCCCACTTTCCGCAATGCTGGGCCTGATATTCTCGAAGTAGTCAATCATAAACTCGCTGAACAGACTTATGCGCACTACATCGACTGAAAGATTGAGGAGGAAGATGGATGACTGGACTTACTGGAGATGATTTCCCCTTTGCTGAGAATGTACTTGCTGGCCGGACTGCACTTGTTTGTGGGGCCAGCAAGGGGATTGGAAGGGCGAGTGCTCTGATGCTTGCTCGCGCGGGAGCGCGGGTAATCGCTTGTGCGCGCTCGGCTGAAGACCTCGAAACCTTACTTGACGAAATGCATGGTTCCGGTCATTCGATGCTGGTTCTTGATTTGGAAGATGTCGAGGCCGTTCGAGAGGCTGTACTTGGCCTCGGTATGGTTGAGATTGTCATCAATAATGCAGGAGGGCCCCCCGGCGGACCTTTGCTCGGAAACAAACTCGACGAATTCGACGGGCCGTTCGCACGTCACCTGCATGCAGCTCACACAATCGCTCAGATTCTTGCGCCCAGAATGGAAGAGATTGGTTATGGGCGCTTTGTGAATATCATTTCGACCTCGGTTCGTGAACCGATTGACAATATCGGATTGTCCAACACTTTGAGGGGAGCAATGGCTTCGTGGTCCAAGTCCCTCTCTCGTGAATTCGCTCCATGTATCACCATCAACAACATTCTACCGGGTTTCACCGATACCGACCGACTCGGTTCTCTGGCCGGTTCGATTTCGGACAAGACTGGAAAGTCAGTCGAAGAAGTTCGCACCGCTTGGATGGATTCGGTTCCTATTCAGCGGCTAATCGACCCACTGGAAACAGCAGCAGCCGTCACCTATCTCTGTCTCCCATCGTCTAGTGCCATCCGTGGGGTATCACTCGCAGTCGATGGCGGTAGAATGCGGTCGATCTGAGGATTGATTTCGATGAAATTCGACATCTTCTTCTCCATCTCGCAAACGCCGGACACATCCGGTTATATTCCAAGTGAGAGCGAGATGTTCGCAAATTTCCTCGACCAAGCCGAGAAGGCAGACGAACTTGGATTCGGCATTGGCTGGGTCGCCCAAGCTCATCTTTCAACCGAAGTGCAAAAGGGCAACTCAAAGCCTGTCGTCCCACATTACCCCGGCGAAGTTGGTCTTTGCACAGACTTCTTTCAAGTAGCAACAGCAATGTTAGCGCGCACGAAGAGGATAGAGGTTGGAAGTGCAGTCATGTCAATTCTGGCCAGCGGTGGCCCAATCCCTCAAGCCGAGCGCGTTGGCTCTTTCCTTGCTCTCCACGGCATGAATCCCGAAGAGCAGCGAAAATTGCACATCGGTTTCTCGGCTGGCCGCTTCGAATTCATGGCTCGCCCCTACGGCATCGTCCCACGCGACATGGTCGAAGAAGCAGCATGGCCAGCACTACGCGGTCAAATCTTCGCAGAGGCATCAGAGATTTTTCTGCGGCTGCTAAATGGCGAAGTCATCTCCACCGAGATGATTCGCAAAACCATTCTCGCCCGAGCAAACTTCCGCTCCGACGAAGATTGGGAACGAGTTCAGCAAGCAGCGCAACAATTGCATGGGCTTGATTCGGCGCCTGAATCAATCGAAATCGCGCCGAGATACAACTTCGAAGAGATCAAAACAATCCCTCAGAAATGGCGCCGAGACCTGTTGAACCTAGTACTCGGAAGCCACGATGCAAGTTTGCAAGAGGAGGTCAATCAGTGGGCCCCTGTGCAGGTTTTCAACCTCTCAATTACCCCTCCACATATCATCGAATCAACGCATCAACGGATGTCTGAGCATTACCACCCCAATGGAGGCTCATGGACGCGCGACATGATGCCACGGACAATCATGGTCTTCGTCAACGATGAGAATGGTCTGACTGCGGAAGAGCGCAGCGCGGCGGCTCGCGAAGAGGCGAGGGCCGCGCTGACAACCTACTGGAGTGCATTGGAAGGGACAATCGATCCGGCCAAGGTCGAGCGAGCGACTGACAATGCGGTGATTGGTAATGTCGAGGAAGTCGCCGCTCAGATTCGTGAGCGATTCGACCCCGAAGATCGGCTGATGTGCTGGTTCGATTTCTTCAATCATGATTCAGAGAGAGTCCAACGCAACATGGAGGCATTCATGACGAAGGTCGCTCCGGCAGTGAACGGAGGGGTCGAATGAGCGCGCGCAAGAATGAGCAACCGTCCAGCGTCGCTCCCGGTCGACCGGGGTCGGCCGTATTTCCAACGAATCCACTCGGTGAGAAGCATGAGGGGATCGCCACTGGTCGCGATGTCGAATGGGAGCCTCTCGTTGATTTCCGTCGTATGGATGTCTCAGAGAACACTATCCATGGCGCCATCGCTTGGGCCCATGGAGACGAAATCATCCATTCTTTCGGCGGTAATGTCCTCGTCTATGGACGCTCGATGATGAAACCACTGATGATGAAACCATTCACCGGCGCCCTCGATGAACTCGATTGGAAGCAGAAAGCAATCGCCTGCTCCTCTCACAATGGTGACACAGAACACGTCGCAGCCGCACAATCACTACTCTCAGAATCCGAGTGGGGGCTCATGCAGTGCCCCCTCGACGTCCCCCTCATCCAATTTGGACGCCAAGTACGTCGACCTCGCCGCTGGTTCCACACCTGTTCAGGAGAACACGCAGCCATCCTGAAGGCAATGCGAAAGATGGGCATGAACCGCGCCGGCTACACACTCCCAAGCTCACCCTGGTTCCCGAAGTATCTCGAGACCCTGCGCACCTACATGGGTAAGCCCGATTGGGAGCCGATGCGCGTAGCCAAGGACGGCTGCGGATTTCCAACCGTCTCAAACACCGTCGACGAACTGGCAGTGATGTTCGCAGGACTCGCAACCAACCGTGATAAGGACTGGATCTGGGAAGCGATGAACCGTCACCCAGACCTCATCGGTGGCTTCAATCGACTCGATTCTACTTGCCTCAAAGCAGGTGAAGGCAAATTGATTGCAAAAGAAGGTGCAGATGGTCTCTTGGGATTAGCAATTGACCATCCGGACTGGCCCAAGGGCCTTGGAATCGTAATCAAGATCGCACACGGATGGAACTCTCAAGCAACTTGGTATGTGGCACGAGCAGTATTGGGTGTCTTGGGTATCCAATTGCGCAACCCGTATCCACTGCACCGGCAGAAGGCGTTTATCGTCCCAGGAATTGTTCCAGACAGCTACCGCTCAGCCCTCGAGGAAGTCGTCACCTGGGACGAATGGGACCCCGATCGAGACCGCTTCTCCATGGACTGGAAAGAGTATACTGAAGCTATGACTCGCTCCGACCCTTTCTCCAATGAGGGTAATCAGGAGGGTTGAATTTGGAGCCTGAGAAGTGCTGTGAATCCGGGTGCGTTCCCTGCGAGCGGGACCGAGACGGGGCAGCACCGCTCGATTTGTTGAATTACATAGGTGGAGAGTTTGTTGGACACTCTGGGAACGAGGCCGACGAGAACAACTGGTTGAACGTCCTCGAACCTGCAACCGGTTACCGGTTTGCACGCGTGCCGTTGTCTGGTCCGGATGATGTCGATGCAGCTGTTATTGCAGCGCGCGCGGCTGCTCCGGATTGGGGTGCTCTGGACTTTGCTGAGCGTGCTGACTGGTTAGATCGAATCGCCGATGCTCTAGAGACAAAATACGAGGATATCGCAGCCCTTGAGAGCCGCGATACAGGTAAGCCGATCGCACTGGCACGCGCTGTCGATGCCTACCGATCAGTCGCCAACTTCCGCTTCTTTGCTGGGCTTATCCGCGAGAAGGCGGATTCACCCGATGAGATATTCGAAATGGATAACGCGACCAATGTAGTCGTGTCAAAACCGGTCGGCGTTGCTGCATTGATCACACCGTGGAATCTTCCCCTCTATCTCCTGTCATGGAAGGTTGCACCGGCCATAGGCATGGGCAATACAGTAGTCTGCAAACCCTCCGAACTGACTCCGATGACAGCGAATCTACTGATGGAAACCATCGACGAGGTTGGACTACCTGCAGGAGTCGTCAACCTCGTGCACGGGAACGGAGCCGGAGCCGGAGGGCCACTTACTACTCACTCCGATGTCGACCTTGTCTCCTTCACCGGCGGCACGGACACCGGAGCCAAGGTCGCAGCCGCCGCCGCTCCACAATTCAAGAAACTCAGCCTCGAGCTCGGCGGTAAAAACGCCAGTATAATCTTCGATGATTGTGACCTCGAAAAAACCGTCCCGGGTGTTACCCGAGCTGCCTTCCTCAACCAAGGTCAGGTCTGCCTATGTGGCAGTCGTATTCTAGTGCAATCAGGGATTTACGACGAATTCGTCAAACGATTCGTCGAATCGGTCGAATCGATGCGCATCGGCGACCCAAGTAACGATGAGACCGAACTCGGTGCACTCATCTCTCCCGACCACCTCGCCAAAGTGGAGGGCTACGTAGCCCTCGCACAGGAAGAGGGAGGAGAGGTTCTGACTGGAGGTCACCCCTGCCTTCCCAAAGAGTTCGAGCACGGAAACTGGCTGGCACCGACGGTGATTGCAGGACTTTCGCCCGACGCCCGCTGCTCTACCGAGGAGATCTTCGGACCGGTCGTAACGATTCACCGATTCGAGGCCGAGGAAGAAGCCGTAGCTATTGCCAACAATACCCGCTACGGCTTGGCTGGAAGCGTTTGGACCGGCGACCTCGACAAAGGACGTCGGGTCGCCGAATCGATTGACACCGGAATGGTCTGGGTCAATACATGGTTACACCGTGACTTGCGCGTGCCCTTCGGCGGAGTCAAGGACAGCGGCGTTGGCAGAGAGGGCGGCCGCTGGAGTCTCGGATTCTTCTCAGAGCCAATGAACATCTGTCTCAAGCACGATTGAAGTCGGAATGACTGAAAGATAGCCGCACTCGCGCAGCGGGTGATAGCATGACATCTGTGGGCATCATCGGGCTCGGAGCGTATGTTCCACCTCATGAGATGAGCAATGAGGATTGGGCGGAGATTGTCGAGACCAGCGACGAGTGGATCACCACTAAGACGGGGATGAAGAAGAGGCGAATCGCTGACGCAGACACGCACACCTCCGATCTCGCCGTTGAAGCCTGCAAACTGGCTTTGGACGACGCCGGACTCACCCCAGCTGACATCGACCTCGTCATCCTCGCCACCTCCTCACCAGACGTGCCACTCTCCTCGACTGCAGGCATCGTTCAGCACAAATTAGGCTGCGTTGATTGCGGCGCATTCGACATCAATGCCGTCTGCGCCGGCTGGGTCCATGCATTGGATATCGGTGCCCGATTCGTCGGGACACCGGGTTACGACCACGTGCTTGTGGTCGGCTCTGAAATCTATTCTCGAATCCTCAATTGGCAGGACCGAGCAACGTGCGTGCTATTTGGAGACGGAGCAGGTGCGGCAGTGCTCGGCAAGGTTGCGGATGGAAAGGGCGTCCTAGGCTCGTGGCTGATGAGTGATGGTAGCGGCGCGGAAGTCATAGAGATCCCCGCCGGAGGGGTCCGAGTACCGATCCCCAGCGCCAACTTCGAAGAGGGTATGCAATACTTCCACATGGACGGTCGAGCAGTCTGGAACTTTGCTATTGAGGCATTTCCGCAAGCGGTCCATGCGGCGCTTGAGAGAGTCGGTAAGACGCTTGATGAGGTCGATTTTGTGATACCCCATCAGGCAAATATCAACATCATCAAGACAGGTATGGAGAATCTTGGATTACCGATGTCTAAGACTTTCACAAATCTCCACAAATACGGCAATACCGCCGGTGCGAGTGTGCCTATTGCAATGCGTGAGGCGATGGATGAAGGGCTCATCAAAGAGGGTGATTTGGTTGTAACCGCTGCCTTCGGCGGCGGTTTAGCCTGGGGTGCTAATGTCATCCAATTCTAATTTCATTTCTTGGATGGATATTTAGCATATATATGGGAATCAATTTCATTGTGATTGAATCCATATTCACAAGAGTGACGGACAGACCAATGGAAACTGTACACTACCTTGCAATAGCGATAAATTTAGCTTCAATAATTTGGTTAATTTGGGTGCTTAGACCACCAAAAGGACTGGTTATCCCTTTGCAATAAATTCCATCATTCTTGAGAAAGAACTGCGATGACTAACGCAATATCTACCATGCCAAAGTTGTGGCTATCCTCACTGGCGGTTGGGTCTGGATTATCCCCCACCAGGAATAATTGTCTATCCTCTATAGATTGTATTCTCTTGATTATCCTTAGATTTGGCATGAATGGATGATCTAACAATACTACTTGCCCTACAGATACTGAGTTTGGGTCAATTCTCTCAAACTTAGCAGTGCTACCCTGCTTGAGCGTAGGCCACATTGAGTCGCCTTTCACGACGACATTCAGGAAGCGCGTATCCATGGGACGTCACGGCCCTTGGCAGCCCAGAACATGTGATGAATCGCTTCTACCGCATCCATTAGTTCCTGAGCATGTTGTTCTGAGACTTCGACCTTGCAGGCGGAGCAGAGCTTTGCGGCCTGCCAGAATGTGTCGTGCAGGTCTGGAATTGTCTCTAGGTGTTGAGGCTTGAAGAAGTCGGTCCAGAGAATCAACAATTCGTCCTTACACTTCTGTGATTCTTCTTCCTTGATTACTGCGTATCGGCTCATGGTGTTGATGTATGATGCAGAACTGCAATCTGCGCTACTTTCACTGAGTGCAACCATTTTCTTAGTCATTGATTGAACCGCCTCCGCGGCTACTCGAGCGCTCGCTGGGTCGTAGACTCCACAGGGTCCATCGCAGTGGGCGCTTGCCTCGATTGTTGGGATATGTTCGTTATCGATGTCTATCATTTCTCTCACCGGTGACTCTCGCATCAGGTGTCGGATTATCAATGCGACGCGCGCGATTGGTCAGTTCGGTTGTGGAAAACACAACGAAACGGGGTCTCCTCTACTGCGTGTATGGCTCCCAGGCTCCAGTCAATACGTTGTGTTTCAGTAGACTGCCGTCGGGGTTCTGCACCCAAATATCGTCGTTTGCATCTTGCCAAACCTTCTGTCCATGCTCGTTGATTTGAGCATCCTCAGGAGCTTCGACGCGTGGCTTTGGTGGCGGAGCCGTATCGAGTAATGACCCTAGGTCAAGCTCGCCTACCTCTGATACTTCATCGGCTGACTCGTCGTAGTCTTCTTCGAGAGATTCTTCCTCCGACTCGGCCTCATGAGTTAGATCCCAAGCCATCGGCTCAGTCGTTGGTTCGTCTTCCTCGACTTCTGCCACCGAAGGCTGAGCCGAGTCCAAATCGAACATCGCTACAGGTGGCGTGAATTCAGGCTCAGGCTCTGGTTCTGGGACCGGCTCGTCATCATACAGCATATCCTCGGCCGAAATTCTTACTTCGACACCTCCAATCTCACGTAATTCGTGCGTGCTATCATCGGCCTCAGGTTTCTCACTTCGACCCATTCCCATGCGCACACTGAAGCCGATGACACCGAGGATGATCAGGCCAATCACAAGATGAATCGAGGCCTGAACGTAATTCTGGTAGAATTTGATCGTCGGGAACCTGTCAGAATTATCTCCGACCCCGTCGCCGTCGGTGTCAATCCATTCATCAGCATCCTTGGGGAAAGCGTCGATGCTGTCGTTATATCCATCGCCATCGTAATCTGCAACGAGCGGATCCAAACCGAGACTCTGCTCTTCAAGGTCAGGAATACCATCGCCGTCGTCGTCGGTATCCGCGTTATTGCCGATTCCGTCGCCGTCAGTGTCGAGCCATTCTTCGGGGTCGAGCGGGAGGACATCATTGTCATCGAGGTATCCGTCATTATCGTCGTCATTGTCCTCGATGGTATCCTCGCAGCCATCTTGATCCCAGTCGTTTAATTTGGTACTGGTCCAGTTCATCAAGCCGTAATCACATAGATCCCAACCGTCGTCGATACCGTCGCCGTCATCGTCTCTGTCGAGGAAGTCGGGAATTCGGTCGCCGTCGGTATCGATGTGACAATCGCTGACATCCTTGGCTGCTTCCACCATTGTCATCTGCCCATTAGGGCAAGGCAGTGCTTCAGTCGCCCCTTCGGTGTCTATGTAGTAGTCAATAGGGGCTGGATTTTGTGAGATTGCTGACGGGGAATCGACGTAATAACCGAGGCCCGCGGATTTGCACTCGGTCTGTCCGCGGAGGTTCTGATAATTTCCCTCCTCACATGGAATCTGGGCAGAGGAGGCGGGGTCAGGGACGTAGTTTCCTGGGTCTGCATCGGAACAGGCTGAGGCCGTGACCGACCCCGAGTTCGGGTTGTAGTCACCTGCCTCACAAGCGATTTGGGCTGTTGCAGCCATCGTATCAACATAGAAACCAGGGTCGGCTACGAGGCAGTTTGACCATCCTGCGCTCGGCTGATAGGTTCCTAATTCGCATGCCTCTTGAGCGGATGATCCTGTATGAGCGACGAAGTATCCTGAGTTCGCCTCGATGCAATCGTTAGCCGAGGTTGATCCACTGTTGGGATTGTATGTGCCCGCGAGGCAGGCTTGCTGAGCGGATGCAAAGTGAGAATCGACGTAATGGCCGGGCTCAGCTGTCAGACACTCTGTGCCGGCTCGTTCTCCTTGGTAGGATCCCATACTGCAACCAATCTGTCCCGTCGAACCATCTGTCGGCACATGGTAACCGAAGTCAGCATCGATACAACTTGACTGACCCGGTGCTGGCTGATAGGTCCCTGCTGGACAGAGTAATTGCTCGGCTGAGCCTTCATTGCCTACGTAACTTCCAGCATCGGCTGCCATGCAGTCATCTGAGTCGATCGAACCACTGCTTGGATTGTATGAGCCCGCTGCGCAAGCTGTCTGCATTGTGGAGGCCTCCTGATCGACATAATGCCCAGGGTCGGCGGTTGCGCACTCGGTCGCTCCCTGAGAGGCTTGCCAAGATCCGAGTGCACAAGGAATCTGAGCGTCAGCGGCGACAGCGGGTACGTAATACCCTGGAGCTGCTGCATCACAGGCGATTTGTCCCATATTAGCCGCGAAGGTCCCCGCAGAGCAGGAATACTGTGCAACCGAGCCATCGAGAGCTACGTAGTGCCCTGTATCTGCCAGCATACAATCGCTGGCTTCATCGGCTCCGGTATTGGGATTGTAAGAACCCGCTGAACAAGCAATCTGAGCCGTCGCCGCTTGCGTATCGACATAATGTCCAGCATCGGCGACTAGGCATTCAGTCTGCCCGATACTCGGTTGGTAAGTTCCGGGCAAACATGGATCTTGACTGACTGCTGCAGTGCTATTGACGTAATAGCCGGCAGAGGCGGAATCACATTTGTCCTGACCACTCGCCGGCTGATAGGTACCAGTAACGCAGGCAATCTGTGAGGTGGACGCCACCGTAGGAACATAGTGCCCAGGCTCGGCATTGAGACAGGCCCACTGGCCTGAGTACGGTTGGTAAGTACCGACCAAGCATTGGGACTGTGCCGTTGCCCCTTGATTTGGAACATAATTACCTGGGTCCGCGTCGATGCAGGAGGTCTGTCCTGAATTCGGTTGGTATGTACCGACATCACAGATTGTCATGTTGGCTTGTCCAGCTGTCGGTACGTAATATCCAGGATTAGCTGCGAAGCAAGTGGTCTGCGCCGCTGATGTCTGGTAAGTTCCTGCAGCGCAGGCCTGCTGGAAAGAAGATCCTGTGACATTGACGTAGTAACCGGGCGAGGCCGCGGTCTGCGAGGCTGCGCCAGAAGTTGGGACGTAATATCCAGTTGAGGCAATTATGCAAGTCGTCTGGCCAGTGGTCGGCTGGTAATATCCTGGAGAGCACGCGGTTTGTGTGGTCGCTCCTGTTCCGTAGACATAGTGTCCGGCGGAGGCTGCATTACAGGAAGTCGAGCCGACTTGATTCTGCCAAGTTCCGACGCCACACAGAGTCGTCGAGATTCCATGTTCGGCATCGACTAAGGTCGCCGTCGAGCCAATCTGTGACATCGAGCCAGAGGTCGAACGTAGGTCGATGACCAGTGAGTAATTGCCAGGTCCGGTCGAACCCGAGGAATACATGATGCGGATGTAATAGAATCCGCTTGCATTGCCGGCAGCCGATGTTGAGACCTCTTCTTGGGTCGCATTGGTCGCTGAGAACGATACCATATCGAAAGTCTCGTTCAGTAGATCGATGTTGAAGTCCTGTCCCATCGGCGAGGTGAGATTGGCAGAGAACCAAGCATTTCGTGGCAAATCGAGAGAGAATACGTCACTGGTGTCGCTGCCGCCATTTACCGTCGCAGAATAATTCGCACTCATCACTGAGAGCGGTAGAGCCGTCGTATTGGTTGCTCCAGCGTCGCCACCAGTAGTTGATGCGAAGGAACCGGCAGGCGCGGCGGTGCAGGATGATTGTCCTACCATGGCGTTGTAATATCCGCTCGCGCATGCACTCTGAGATGTGGCTCCGTCCGAATCTGAGTAATGACCGGCGGAGGCATCGAGGCAGGTCGATTGACCAGTGTAAGGCTGGAAGGTTCCCGTCTCACATTGAGTCTGGACCAGAGTATTACCTGGCGCAGAGTGACCTGCGTCGGCATCGGTACAGATTAGACGACCATACTTTCCGTCATCGCAATCAGTCCAACGCGCAGGATTGTTTGGATAATCGTCGGCGGTATCGATGACGCCATCACCATCATCGTCGCCGGTCTGATGGGTATCGAAGATATTGCGAGTTCCGTCGCCATCCATGTCCTGATCGGTAAAGGCGACGTGTGCGCCATCGGTGAAGCTCAACTCGTATGGGTTGAGCATTGAATCGCTGGTATTGTCAAATTCTCCCGACTGCGCTCCCCAGCAGCGCAGCGAATCATCCGAGAGAAGTGCGCACGTTGAATCCGTGCTGGTCGCCGCTGCAAGCACCGAAAGACCGGCGCTCAAATTTACTTGTACAGTTGAATCTCCCTCGCCGGGGAAAATATTCTCTGCCGAGCAGGCCGAGTTAATTGTCGAGGAACAGGTGCCATCGCCGAGTTGTCCATGAGTATTCACTCCCCAGCACTGCATCGAACCATCGTCGATGACAGCGCAGGTGTGGGAACCGACGCCATCCAGCATCGTTGCTGTGGCGCCGGCGCCCAAATCGACTAGATGGACATTAGCGGTTGCCGCACCATTGTCAGAGAATACAGTGTATTTGTTACCCCAGCAACCGACCGAGCCATTGTCGAAGATGGCGCAGGTCGAACGACCCGCGGTCACCAAAGAAACCGCTCGCAATCCAGTTGAGTGGTTAGCCTCGATTGGAACATATGAATCGTTGGTGGTGCCATCGCCCAATTGCCCACGGATATTGTATCCCCAGCACTTGACATCCCCTGTGTCAGTGATGGCACAGGTGTGATCCTCGCCTGCAGACACGGCAACAACATCGACGTTGGTGCCCAAATCGATTTGTACCGGCGAGACACGATTAGTCGTCGAGTCATCTCCGATCTGACCGTGATGATTGCGACCCCAGCACCACAAACTCGCATCGACGAGGATAGCACAAGAGTGATCCTTACCCTCGTCGACAACCACTGGCTCAGGGCTCAAACTGACATATCCAGCGCTAAATGCTGTGTTCCCAAGTCCCAATTGACCGTAATTATTCGAACCAGTGCAGTACATCGAATAATTACTCAGAATCGAACATTGTCCTGCTCCTGAGCTTGAAATCACAGAATCCTCAGAATATACTGCAGACCCAGCAGACCACTCAATTGTAGTTCCATTTGCTAGCACTACGATTGGTCCGTCATCAGCGACGTTGAGGACAGAATGAGAGAAGACCGAGCCGGCCTCGCTGCCACGCACATTCAGCGTCGGACCGCTGCCGTGCGTGAAATCCGCTTCCTCCTCAACACCGAGTACGAGCGTTGCACCTTGGCTGCCTATCAGGAAGCCGAGCATGGTCACCCCGAAGAAGAGTGTGCAGATTCCGAGCGCGATTGTCCTCTTGGTTTCCTCGTTCAGCATGAAGATTGGCGCACTTGCTGAGATTATCACTATTCCCTATGCCTGAACTGTTTGCATCACGCGTTGAGCACCTCAAGAGACAGTCCGTAGGACTGGAGTCCCGCTGCTTCTAGTGCCTCTTCGACGCTATCAAATGGCCTTTCGGGGGCTTTACGGGACAATTTCGCTCTTTCAGAGATGATTCGCCATGCCGCTTTGCTGCCTATGCCAGGGATGGCTTCGAGTTGAGCCTGAGTTGCAGTATTGATCGATAGGTTCGACTCCACTCCACTGATGCTGCGCATTCCATGACCTGTGACGATGATATCTGATTCTGTTTCGAGCGGAATTTGGTAAGGAATTCCGACAAGGATTGGGTATGCTCCGATTTGACGGCCAAAGGTGATTCCTGAGCGGCCATGAATCGCCGAGTCTCTATGCTCTGGATTGAGCACTTGTTCGGGTCTGCGAATGCGGTCTTCGTGGGCTTCCCACCAGACATTCGTTAGGCGAGTACCTGCCGGAAACATTTCTTCGAGGAGAGGCTTGTCGATTTCTTCTCTGACGCTTTTTTTGAATGCGCGGAAGGTGGCTTCGGGAATTGGTTGGAAGCCTTGACCTTCGACTTGGCGGATGTTGATTCTGCGCAGCCAGAGCCCTTCCGCGCGCAGGCTGTTGAGGAGTTGGCGATTGAGGTCGTAGGATTGTTCTGTTTCACCGTTTAGGCCAGCGATGAAATTGAGACCTGGGAGAAGTTTTGGTAGACCTCTTTCACCTCGTTCACGACCGTGTTCATTGATGTGGCGAATAGCTGTTTTGAGTTGGTCTGAATCACAATTGAGCCAATTTTCTTCGTGCACTCGTGGGTCGGCTGATTCTAGTCCAAAAGAGAGCACTGCGCCATCGGAGAGAGTTTCTACAAGGGTGCGAGTGATCTCTGTTGCAGGTTCGAGATTCTCTGCGACTATGGATGGATTTCCGTTGTCCACGTGAAGGATATCGAGGCGTTCGTCCTCTCTCAAACCATGCAGGACTCTAGCTATTGGCTCAGGGTTAGGAACTGGATATTCGAGTTCGACAACTCCTTCGGCTTTGTAGGTGTAAATGTCTGTAGCGCCGCCTATTCTTACGTGGCGTACTCCATTGTCAAGAGCAGTGGTTATCTCAGCGATAACATCCTCTTCTTCTCGCCAAATTGGAACTCCCTTCTTCGGCTCGATACAGAATTTGCATCCTCGCTTGAATCGGACACAGCCCTGGTAGAGTTCGACCTCGTAAGTCAATGGGCCGGCTCGGCCATCTTCTGTAACGAGGTCGGGGTGAGTGGTGACACACTGGCCCTTCGCTCCCGCCTTCGCCCACTCATTCCATTGCTCGGGGCTACGTCGCTTGTGTTTCCACTGACCAGAAGTGAGGAAATTGTCGAGAGTTGCGTCGGTGTCTTGCACTGCACAGAATAGGTTGGCGCGGAGCGGAATCCAGCCGTCATAGCGCCAATGTCTGATGGCCCAGCCTCCCGCGAGAACTGGGTGTTCGTGCGGGAGGATGGCGAGAAACTCATCGAGTTCGCGACGGGAAATCGGAGTTCCTCGAACATATTTGCCTGGAACTACGGAACCAGCGAGAACTACCGCACCGTCAAGATCAGCAAGTTCTCGCTGCAGGGCGGCTCTTTCATCTGGTTCTGATAGGCGGTTTTTGTGCTTGAGCCGCCACTGATCAACTGTCATGTACGTGTATGGAATACCTCGAGCTTCCAGCACTCCGCAGATGTAGCGGATATGGAATCCAAGGTAATTCGGCACGCCGAAGGCAGCCGGTTCATCCTCGTAACCATCGAGGACAAGCCAGCCTTCCATCGAATTCCTCAGCCTCTCGGCTGAACACTGAGCCTTCACGACTTCGATTGAACGAGTCCTCGCACGCGAAAAGAATCGACGTGAATAATCCCTCGAGCAGTGGCTCAGTTGCGGCGTCCGCCACCACGACCACGATTACCACCGCGGTCGCCGCGGTTTCCTCCGCGTCCACCTCGGCGGCCCCCGCCGTCATTGGATTCTTGAACCGAAATCTTGCGGCCGTGAATCTCAGTTCCATCGAGTTCCTTGATTGCCTTCTCACCGGCTTTGCGGCTGGCGAACTTGACGAAAGCAAAGCCGCGAGATTGACCGGTCTCACGGTCGGTGGCGATGCTGCACTCGCTAACCTCGCCATGGTCGGCGAACAAAGCGCGTAGTTCATCTTCAGTTGCTTTGTAGGCTAGACGTGCCACGAAAAGTTTGATTCCTGAAGTCTCTGAAGACTCGGCTCGAGCCTTTGTCAGAACCTCTCTCTCAGCCGCTAATTGCTCCTTGGTTGCTTTGCCATCCTTGACTTTGCCCATGCAGTCGCGACAGCGAATTGGCTTGCCGGGTGTCGGCTTGAATGGAACTGTTGTGTCGACTCCGCAGAGGGTGCACTTGCATTTGTGCTGGACGCGATCCTTGCCTCCACCGCCTCTTCCACGGCCTCCTTTTCCAGTGATTGCTGCGCGCATGCGCATGGCCGCCGCTGGGGCATCATGAGTGAGCCCGCGGCGATGATCGGCCATTGGGGATAGGTAGGGTCGAGCGCCCTCGTGACCGAGATTCTTCTCAGCGTCTGCAGACCAACGCTCGCCGCCACGATTCAGGCTCTGAACGTCGTCTCCGAGGATGTGGCCGTGGCCGAAGCCGTTGGAAAGAGCGCGGTAACCAATGTAGTCGCAGCGTGGGCAATCGACGTTGAAATCGTCCTTAGCTGCAGAGGTAACTAGGTCGACGCCGCAAGCGGGGCAGATTGCCGAAAGGACTCCGAGTTCGGGCGAGCCACGAGTGCTTGCCTTGACGTTCGGTTCAATTTGGGTGATGCGAGCTCGGATCAAATCTCGAGTTCGCATTGCATCGCCAGGGGATGGAAGGAATCGGTCTACAATCTCAGTGACGAAAATGTCTGCGAAGAGATTCAGAGCGGCAAGGTCGCGGTGACCTGCGTCCTTCTCGATGTGGAGTAAGCGTACCATCGCGACCTTGGGCATTAGCTTGGTGACCTCGGCGATAACATCGTCACCAATCTGAGGTGAGTTCGTCTCGGGTCTGTTGGCCTCGATGGAAATGGTTCCATCGTTGCTGACAACGGTGCCGCTGACGAGCGCGATTGCACCGGAGTCGGTCTCGGAGAGGCCCGAGCCGAGGTTAGCATCGGCCGGGATCTCAACCGTGTTACCGGGTGTGACGAAGTCTCCGTCAGCAGCGCTCATCGAGGCCGGCGACCGGACCACTCCCTATGAACGGTCCGGCCGTGCGTAGCACGGCGTTGGAAGGTCCCTTCAGTGCTCTCGGAGCGAAGGGGGTTTCACTCGGGCGGAATCAGCCGCCAAAATGCGACTCGTGTCTTACCTTGACGGCTGGAGTGATGGGCGTAGGCAGCTGGGAGGGCAAAGTCCGCTTCCCAATATCGCTCAACAGTCCAACCAGCCGCCTCAAATAACGGTTCAATATGAGTCGCTTGAGCGCTGTGCATCAAATGAGAATTCGCGCCACTGCGAAGCATCGCTTCGAGGAATGGGCGATCGCTTTTCGGTGTTTGAGAACCCCAGGGAGGGTTCGAAATTACAAGATCGACTCCAGCGATATCCAGATTCTCATTGACCACCTTGCACATCACCTCAGCAATATCTCCAACTCCGGTCTGTTCGACTGCCTCGAATGCTACAGCACAGGCAGCCTCATCGCATTCGACAAGAATCACCTGACCAGCACCCATCAGCGCGGCCCCGATTCCAAGAATTCCATTACCCGCGCCCAAGTCGGCGACCACTGAATCAGCATCAAGGTCGCCGAAAGCGGCGATTTGAGCCAACCACGCTGCTGTCAAATCGCCACTAGTCGAATACTGCTCCAACCCGACATCCGAGCAAGGATGCCCTGGAAGCGAGGAGAGTAACATAGCGAGGCGACGCTGACGCACGCCCTGCGTAGGATGTCGCTCTATTGGCGTGTGCGGTTGGCTCGAAGTCAAGACTCCAAGAAGAGATTCACAACTCGCGCGCGAGTGTTGTATTATTATCGTGCATCAATCCGTCTGCGAGAAGCTGCTCGGCCAACAGAACTGAGTAGCCCGCAGCACCCCGAATCGTATTGTCAGCCATAGTCGAGTATCGTAGGCTCGTACCCTCGACCGATACCTCTCCGACCGCCACTGACATCCCTGCCTTGAGATCGTGTCCGGGATGATTTACACCGTCTCCACCGACCCAACGGTGCTCCTCAGAAAGTTTGTCATCGACGAATATAATCGCTCGCGACGGAGCCGATGGAAGGTCGAGTTGCTGGCTCCGTGATGTCCATTCACGCCATTCTCGGATGACCTGATGAGCGCTTACAGGCTCAGTGAATTCGACGTGCAGGCGCGCATAATGACCATGGTCTCGCATCACTCTAATGCACTCCGCTTCAATGCTCACATCCGTTTCGAGGATTTTGGCCAATTCGGCTCGAACGGATTCTGACTCTCCTGGAATCTCACGAGATATTTGCTCGCCCGCTCGACCAGCAGCTAACATTTTGCGGCCACCACCGGACAAGGCTTGTTCGGTGGCGATTCGGATTGATGCCAGCGGAGCCATCTGCATTAGCGGAGCGAGGGTGATGGCGAGAGGAGAGACTGCGCAATTTGAGCAGGAAACTAGCCGGCCACCGCCCGAATTTGCTTGATTGTCGAGCACTGCTAAGTGCTCGATATTCACTTCTGGCACGACTAGAGGCACATCGTCGTCGAGCCTGTGTATTTGTGCGTGCGAGACGACGATGAAGCCGGCC
>Ga0114932_10001049_pt1 | contig 32535 bp, 31 predicted proteins | sample 2SBtaG_2_FD_87286 | JGI IMG/M metagenome (GOLD analysis project Ga0114932, IMG submission 87286) | Deep subsurface microbial communities from Kolumbo volcano to uncover new lineages of life (NeLLi) - 2SBTROV12_ACTIVE470 metaG | ecosystem: Environmental > Aquatic > Marine > Volcanic ...
CGTTGTCCTGGTGGGCGATCGTCGATGCGTTGGGGGAGCAGTCGATGGACCTGCTCCTCCTGCCCGTCCTCGTGCTCGCCGCCCGGGCCGCAGTGTCGCTCGGGGTGGCTCCCGCCCTCGCCTCCGGTTCGCTGCTCGTCGGAGCCGGTGCCCTCGCCGTCGCCTCACGGGCAGACGACGGGAGACCCGTTCACCTGTTGGTGTTCGTCGGGTTGGCGACCGTGTTGGCTCTGGCAGCGGCGCTCTCCAGCGAGGGCTCCTCGGTCACCATCGCCGGATCGTGCGCCGTCGGAGGAGCGGTGTACGAGGCGCTCGCTGTGACGGTTGGGCTGGGTGCATGGGCCTGGTTCGCAGTACTCGGGTGCTCGGCCCTCGCGGCCGCGGCGATGATGGAAGCGACCTCGACCACCGGGGACCGGACCGTATCCTCGGCTGCGTGACGGGACCGATCGATGCCCTCGACGGCGCGATGCGCCGCGGCCTCGTCGCCTTCAGATGGCTGGCGCTCGGGTGGGCGTGCGCCGGAGTGGCCCTCGAGCGAGACCATCTCGATCGGCTCTGGCTCGCAATCTTGCTGCTGGCCGCCGCGGCGGTCGTCACCACGCTGGCCTCGCGCAGGGTCGGCGACCCCACGTGGGCCCGCTCGATCCTCGTCGTCGAACTCGCCGTCGGCTGTGCGCTTCTCGTTGCCGATGCCGCGGTCTACGACGCGGCTCGGGCCCAGTCCCTCGCCTGGGCGTGGCCGGCGGCAGGCATCATGGCGGTCGCCTTGTCGTTGGGAGTGGCGGCTGCCCTCGCGGCGGCTGGGCTCATCGGAACGGCGTCTCTGATCGGCGAGTCGCTGCTGCGCGACGAACTGCAGTGGACCTCGTCGACCGCGAGCAAGACAGCGCTGCTCGTGCTCGCAGCTGTTGCGGCAGCGCGCATCGCCGCGATCCTCCGGTTGGCCGAGCGGGAGATTTCGGCGGTGCGTGCTCGTGAGGATGTGGCGCGGGTGCTGCACGACGGTGTGCTGCAGACACTCGCCGTGGTGCAGCGCCGCTCCGGAGACGCCGACCTCCGGGCGCTCGCGAGCGAGCAGGAGCGGGACCTGCGGAGCTTCTTGTTCGAAGGCGAGCGGCCGCCGGAGAGCCTCCGGCGCGCGTTGCGGCTGGCGTCCGACGAAGTCGCCCGTCGCCACGGTGTGTCGATCGACGCCGTCATCGCCGACGATCTCCCCGAGCTCTCGCCAGACAAGGCCGGCGCGCTGGCAGGAGCAGTGCGTGAGGCGCTCACCAACTCGGCCAAACACAGCGGCGCAACGTCGGTCTCGCTGTACGCCGAACCGGCAGACTCCGGGGGTGTGTACTGCTCGGTTCGAGACGACGGGCGAGGATTCGATCCCGAGGAGGCAACGGCGGGCCGGGGACTCAGCGACTCGGTCCGCGCCAGGGTGAACGGTCTCGGTGGCCGCGTCGAGATCACGTCGGCTCCGTCACGAGGAACAGAGGTGGAGATGTGGCTGAGCTGATTCGAATCGTCATCGCCGACGACCACCCGATCTGGGTTGCCGGGGTCCGCGCCGACCTCGGTGATCGCTTCGAGGTCGTGGGTGAGGCTGCCGACGCTGTCGAAGCGATCGAGGTGATCGAGCGCACATCGCCCGACCTCGCCCTGTGCGATCTCAACATGCCGAACGGCGGCGGTCGACGCGTCGCTGCCGCCTGCAGCTCCACGACGCGGGTGGTGATCCTGACGGTCAGCGAGGCGGAGAAGGACGTTCTCGACGCAGTCGCGGCCGGCGCACTCGGCTACCTCACCAAGTCGACGAGCCCCGGCGAGCTCCGGTCCGCGCTCGAACGGGCGGCTGCGGGAGAGCCCGTGTTTTCGCCGTCGCTGGCCGCCCTCGTGCTCAGTGAGTTCCGTCGTCTTCACGGCACCGGTCGAAGCGAGGCAGACGCGCTCACCGACCGCGAGCGCGAGGTGCTGCAGCATGTCGCCAAGGGGCGCACGTACCGCGAGATCGGCGAGGCGCTGTTCATCTCACCCAAGACGGTCGAGAACCACACCCGCAACATCCTGGACAAGCTCCGCCTGAGCAAGAAGCAGGAGCTGATGCGCTACGCCATCGAGCACGGCATCGAGTGACCTGGGCTGGGAGCTGGCCCGACCGTCAGCCCTCTCTCACGACGATCGTCCCGAAGCACATCTCGTCGTCGGTCCCGTCGGCCCACAGCACGTAGGCGGGTTCGAGGTCGGCGTCGCGCTTGGATCGATCCCAGCTGCATTCGAGACGAATGGTGTCGCTGCCCGAGATCTGGATCTCGTCGACCGGGTAGTAGTTGAGCTGCCAGTCGAAGGACCAACGTGGGATGTCGAGGAGAACCAGCTCCTCGTCGGTGCCGGGGTTGAGGGTCATGCGAAAGCTCGCCCCGATCTCGTGCTCGTGACCGAGGACCGAGACCACCGTTCCGCTGGCCCGGGCCGGCAGCTCGCACGATGAGCTGGCCACGCCGTCGGTCATGTGGGCGAAGTCAGTGGGCCGCTGGCGGCAAAAGAGCAGAATGTCGTCGGCCAGCACCCCGTCGCGGCCGTACTTGTCGATCGCGGCGGCCATTGCTGCATCTCGATCGCAGAGGGGTCCGACCTCGTCGTCGGAGCACGGGATCTCCGCTGGCGCCAGAAACGAGATGACCCGCACTTCGTCGGTGACCTCGCCCGGCTCCGCGAGGTCGAGCTCGATGGCGCTGCGGTCGAGCGGTGCGTCCACCTCGAAGTGGTAGTGGACCTGAACGATGATGAAGTCGCCTGCCTCCATCTTCATGCCGCTGCCGTCGGGAAGCTCCGTGGGCCCCTGGCCAGGTGCCCAGCCCAGGAAGATCTCGTCGTCGCCGACGCCCGACGCGCCGAAGCACGGCCACCCGCCCTGCCCGGGGTGCTGTCGATCGAGGGTGTCGGCGGTTCCCCGTGCACTTGCCGGCGCCAGATAGCCGATTGCGTGGTGAACCACCTCGGTCTGGTCGGGAACGAACTCGTACCCGCGAATCCAGGTCGTCTCGGTCAGCCCGAGGTCGTAGATCATGCAGCGGTACTCGTCCGGCTGGCCCGCTTCGCCGTCGTAGCCGCCGAGGGGTTCGATCGCGAGGTCGACGTCGCTCAGCCGACGTACGCCTGCCGTGGCGACCACCGGCGTTTCGAGCGGGACGTCGGCGGACGGGTCGAACGACGCCCAGCTCACGATCGCCGCTCGTTGGCTGTCACTGAGGTCGTAGTTGTTGGCGAACTCGACGCTTTCGGAGGACGCGGGCCACGGGGGCATGTAACCGGTGCTCACGGCGAGGTGGATCGCATCGGCGTTCTCGACGATGTCGCCCACCGTGTCGAGTCGCAGGTGGGGTGTGCCAGGCCCGTCGCCGGTGTGACAGCGCGCACAGGTCTGCTCGATCGGGGCCAGGATCTCGCCGGCGAAGCCTTCGACCGGCTCGGTGGTGGTCGATTGCGTCCCAGGTCCGCCAGCGGTCGTCGGCTGGCCGTCGCTGTCGGAGCAGGCTGCGATCACAACAGCTGCTGCAAGCGCGAACGAGAGCGGGATGAGGGTCTTCGGGTTGATCCGCACACGACCCAGGGTAAGGACTCCTAGCGGAGCCCGTCATCGGCCGAACGGTTGATCTCCAACTCGTTCGGGCGGCTCAGGCCAGCCGGCGACCGAACAGCTCAGCGAGCCGTTCGTAGTGGCGGGCCGCCCCGGCGGGGGAGAAGCAGTACCTCTCCGGAAAGACGAAGCCGTGCTCGGTGTCGGGGTAGAGCTCGATCGTGTGCTCGACGTCGACGGTGGTCATGTGCGCTCGAAGGGCGTCCATCTCCTCGTCGCTCACGTAGATGTCGTTGTCGGCGAGACCGAAGTAGAGCTCGCCGGGAATCTCAGCGAACCGCAGATGCGGCGAGTCGGACTGGTCGGTGACGATGCCGGAGCCGTAGAGGCTCGCCGCGGCTGCCATCCGTTGGGGAAATGCGCCGGCCGCTGCCATCACGAGCCGCCCACCCATGCAGTATCCGACCCCGCCAACGCTGGACGCGTCGATGTCGTCCTGTTGGTCGAGCCACTCGAGGATCTTGCCGGTGTCGTGGATGACGCGAGCGTTGGTGATGTTGCCCGCCAGCTCCATCATGAAGTTGCGGACCGCGACGTAGTCGCCGTCGCCCAGTCGGTTGGCGTCGATGTCGACGTGGCGAGCCAACCGGTAGAACGAGTTGGGCAACACGGCGACATAGCCGGCGGCAGCGATGCGCGCGGCGATTTCGACGAGCTCGGGTCGGATCCCCGACGCCGGCATGTAGACGATCACGGCTCTGTGCGGTCCGGTTCGACCGGGTATCTCCGGGGTGACGACGTGACAGTTCATGGTGCCGTCGTCCGTAGCGATGTCGATCTCCGCGACGTGGGTGTCGTAGAGGACCATCGATCAGCGACCCGTCCACACCGGGCTGCGCTTCTCCATGAAAGCGAGCGGCCCCTCCCGCGCGTCGGCGGTCTTTGCCAGGTCAGCCGAACGCCGGCTCTCGAGAGCGAGCGCCTCCTGCTCGGACATCTCAGCCGATGCCCTGATCACCTCGCGGGCAGCCCGAAGAGCCAGAGGAGCGTTGCCGGCCAGAGTCGCGGCCAGTTCGAGGGCCGTCGGGAGCACGTCCTCGACCGGAACCAGCCGGTTGATGAGCCCGGAGTCTGCGAGATCGTCGGATGGAACCGGCTTCGCGGTCAGCAACAGCTCCATCGCCACGGCCTGCGGGAGGTGCCGAGCCAGCCGTGCCGTGCCGCCCATCGCAGGGATCAGACCGAGCGCGACTTCGGAGAGTCCGAGGCGGACTCCACTGGCGACGACCCGCAGGTCGCTCGCCAACATGAGCTCCATCCCCCCTGCGATCGCGTGGCCGTTGACCGCGGCGATCACCGGTTTGCCTGGATCGAAGTCGCGCATCGTGGCGACCCCGAGGAGGCCGAGATCGCCGGCGACCGTCCGCTCGTGGTCGTTCTCGGGCTCGCGGCTCCCCGACATGAGCGGGATCGTCGTACCGAGGTCGAACCCCGAGCAGAACGTGGTGCCTTCGGCGCCGGTGACGACGATGACCCGTACCTCGTCGTCCTCCGAGACCGAACGCCAGGTCTCGGCGAGTGCGACGATCAACTCGGGATCGAGGGCGTTGCGCGCTTCGGGGCGGTTGAGCGTGACCACAGCGACGTGGTCGGCGACGGAGGTTTCGACGACTGCCATCGGCGCAGCGTATTGAACCGCCGGTGCCGGCGCTGGTCCGGCGGCTGCGTTACTGCCCGGAGCCGGCGAGGTGGGTGGCGAGCCCGTCCAACCCGTGGCGCCACGTCGTGGCGACGCTGCGCTTGGTGAGTCGAAAGAGGGGGCGCGTGAACCATGTCGGGGCGAAGGCGCCGGTGTAGATCACGCGTGTACGCGGCCGCTCCGGGCTCCCCACGTCTTCGAGGTCGAGCAACTCGAGCATCTGGGTCGCGATTGGCAGGTTGGTGCGGACGACGGTGAAGCCCCATCGCGCAGGCTCGTCAGCCACGACGATCTGCTCCTCGGCCACCAGGAGCCCGACTTTGACGGTGCGGGTCGACCCGAGGGTGGCCCGCTGGTTCACCGACTCCGCTCGCGACATGGTGGGAAACCAGGCGGTCCAGGTTGCGGTCTCGGTGATCACGTCCCAGATGTCGTGTCGGGTCGCGTCGATGATGCGCTCGACCTTCACGATGTGTGCGGCGCTGCTCGCGAACTCAGCGCCGACTGCTTCCAACTCAGGCAAAGTGACCTCCGGCTCCTCACTTCCTAGTCGTCCGTGGCGCCGAGGAGGTCGCGGCAGGGTCAGGAAGTGGGGCGAGGCTGGGTGTGGGTGCCTCGCCCCACGCCTGACGCTCCTTTGGGGGGAGCGGATCCGGGAGGGGCCCGGGCTCGTGATCAGTCTGGCGGGCGTGCGTAGAGCATCGGTGGCGACACGGTGCGCACGGTCTCGATGGACAGGCTGACGATCTGTTCGGTGTCCTCGCGATGGCGCTGGTCCATCCGACGAAGGCGGGCGGCCAGCTCCGTCGCCATGTTTCGCAGCATCTCGGGACTGGCGTGCACCACGGCGTCGAGCCGATTGTGAGGGATCACGAGAACGTCGAGCTCGGTAGCGGCTCGGACCGTTGCGGTCGAGGGGCCCGGATCGAGGAACGCCAGTTCCCCGATCAGTTCTCCGGCGGGGATCTCCGCCACGACGGTGTCGTCGACGAGTACCTCCGCAGTGCCCGACTCGATCACGTAGGCGTCGTGGCTCAGGTGACCCTCGGTGACGAGGTGCGTTCCTGGCTGCACCTTCACCTCGTCCGTCGACTGCGCGAGGAGTTCGAGCGTGGCGTCGCTGGCGTCCGCGAACATGGGAATCGCTCGGATGCGCTGGACCTTCGGATCGGCGTGGGTGACGCTCATGGGGGTGGTTCCTCCAACTCGGTGGAGTCCACGATGGCCGCCCGGCCGACGATCCGGCAGGGCCGAAGGTCCCGAACCGGGACGTCAGACCCAGTCGGGGGTCGTTGCCTGTGCTCCGACGGCTTCGAGCAGCGAAGACAGACGCTGTGTGGCCGTCTCGTCGCCCGACACGTGGTGGATCAGTCCACCGTCGAAGCGACCTGCGAGAAGAAATCCGGACAGCCCATCGGTGCTGGCGCGAGCGACCGCCGTGGCATCGGTCGCCTGCCGCGGTGTTGGGACGGTGGTCGAAATCGCCGTGCCGACCGACCAGGCGCTCCCAAGACCGTCGCGGAGCCGGCGGCCCTCTCGATCGAGGGTGCCGCTGTCTGATCGGGATGAGGCGTACTCGACGATCTGCACGTAGTTGCCGTCGGGATCTTCGAGGGTCGCGAGATGGCCGAACGGCTCGCGCTCGAACCGTCGGATCCACGTCGCCCCGTGCCGGTGTTCGAAGATCGCTTGCGGTGGGCGTGGTGGGCGTGGTGGGCGTGGTGCTCCACGACCCGACGATCACGCCGCGGCCGCGCACAGCCGGCGAAGGAGGTCTCCCCACCCGAGTTCGTGGCCGTCGGCCGCGCCCGGCTCGATCGCTCCGAGCACCGTGTGCTCGAACCGGATGGTCGTCGACGTGGGGCCGGTCTCGGTGAGGGTGACCACCAGTCGACCATGGAGGGCGCCCGGGATTCCGAAGTCGCCGTCGAGGATCAGCTCTTTGTCGGTGGTGTACCCGCGCACGACGCCGACTGCGTATCCGCCGTCTTCGCGGGCGTCCCACAGCGTGCCGCCCGGCTCGAGGGTGAGCGTGACGCCCAGCGACTCCGGAGCCAGGTAGGGCTGGGTCCACCAGGTGCCGGTGCGATTGACGAGTGTGTCCCACACCCGGGCGGCGGGCGCGCTGCTCGACTGTTCCTGGACGATGTCGATCACTCGCACGGCTGGGTTCGGTGGGGTCGGGGCCATGTCGGGCTCTCTTTCGTGGTCGGATTCGGCCGCGTGGGCGAGGCCGAAGAGGCGGCCCGCCCAGAGCCGCTCGAAGGGGTGGAGCCACCGTTCGTAGATCTGTTGCAGCGGGGTGGCGTTGAGATGGTTGATGCGCTCACGGCCGGATGCTTCGACCCGGATCAGCCCCGCACCCTCCAGCACCTTGAGGTGGTTGAGCACGCCGTGGCGGGTCATGCCGTCGACCTCGTCACACAGGGCCGTGGTGTTGTGGGGGCCGATGCGCAGCACGTCCAGCAGCCGGCGGCGGGTCGGGTCGCCGAGCGCGCGCCACACGAGAGAGAGCTCGCTCGACTCGGGTGGGGTGTCGGTGGTGTTCACGTTTTCTTCGGACGCCCCTTGACGGGAGATCCCTGATAGGTGCGGATGAGCTCGATGTACTTCTGCGGTTCGGTTGCGAGCCAGGTGAGCCCGAACACGACCGCCCCGGGGGTGCTCGAGACCACGATCGAGACCCCTGCGGGAACGATCGAACATCTGGCCGGGTATTTCGGTCGCCGCCCCTGACGCCGGAGGTCAGATAGCGTCGGCCGCCATGACCACGATGTTGACGCCCGCCGAAACCGCCGAGGCCGTTGCTCGTCCCATCCTCGAGATCGGCCGAACCTGGATGCAGGATCCCTCGGTGGCTCCCGTGGCGGAGAGCTTCGGGCTGGCGCCGCCGTTCGGGCTCTGGACGGTGGGCCGCGCCGGGGTGATGGGCGACGCCGAATCGGCCGCGGTCGCGGCAGCGATCGGGTTCATGGGCCCGGAGCAGGTGATGGGTCTCTGGGAGGGTCGCGACCGCAGTGTGCCCGCATGGGAGGTGTCGCTCGGTTACGCCGAGCATGCAGCGAGGTGGGGACGCGCGACCTTCGGTTCGCTCGACCCGGCTGCCGTCGCGCGCTGCGCGGAGCTCGGTGCCAAGGTGTCAGACGCCACGCTTCCCTCGATCGGAGCGCTCTTTGCAGGCTGGCGAACCGTGCCCCTGCCCGGCGATCCCTGCGGCGATGCGACGATCGTTCTCCAGGTTCTGCGGGAGATGCGCGGCGCCGCGCACTTGGCGGCGGTGCACGCCGTCGGACTCGGGCCCCACGCAGCGATCATGTCGACGGACGATCCCATCCGCGGCGGTTCGTCGTGGGCGGAGACTTTCGGGTGGCAGGCGCCTCACCCAGCCGGCGACGGTGACGCCCGGCGCGAAGCCGAGCGGCTGACCACCATCGCGTGTGCCCCCGGCTTCGAGGCGCTCAGCGCAGACGAACGGCAGGAGTTCGTCGACGTGGTGTCGCTGATGCGCGCCGCCCTCGACGGCTGAACCACCCTGCTCGTACCCTCGGCCGACATGGTGATCTCGAGGTGGGCGTCGGTGGCAGCGGTCGCGTGGCTGGCGGTGGGTTGCGGCGGTTCCGCGGAACCGCCGACCGGCGCCGAGGGCCCGACAACCGACGTCGAGGCGACCGAAATGGGCGGCGGGAGCCTCGATCATCGAAGGGGTCGTACCACCCGGGGCGCTCCCAGAGGGCTGGTTGCAGAGACTTCCCAAGCAACACGTTCGCTATCGGGTTGATCACACGGGCGCCTTCGTCGGCGTCGACAACATCGACGAACTGCGCGCCGCCGGGCTACAGGCGGCTGATCTTCTCGCAGAGCTGGACCCTGACGATCCGACCATCGATTCGGTACGGGAGCTCTTCGCCGAGCTGCCCGACGAGTCGATCGTCGCGATCTTCGCCGAGGAGCCCCAGGTCTTCCACTACTTCGACGGGCTGTTCATCGACGTCGACGATCCGCTCGAGGGTCCCGATGTGCTTCCCAACGCGTTCGGGGGCGAGCCGTTTCCGGCGACGACGAGGACGACGGAGATTTTGACGAGCTCCACCGATCGGTGAGCTCCTCGGGTTCGCGCTGACCGCGGAATCGCATCTGATGCCACTGCTCCAGGAGTGCTGCGGTCCCGATCTCCCGCACCCGGGACCGCAGCCTCTCCTCCGTCGCTGAAGACAGGAGGAGTGGCGGCCGACGACGTGGGTCGTGTGCCGTGTCGCACCGTGTCGCTGTGTACGCCCCCTGGGACTCGAACCCAGAACCTGCGGATTAAGAGTCCGATGCTCTAACCAGTTGAGCTAGAGGCGCATGGAGCGACCGATGATAGCGGTCGCTCTCGAATGCGACACAACTCGATTCGGGGAAGCCGGCACAGCCCCGGCGCCGGCGCGGCAGGCAAAAATGCCGGCGGCGGCGGGCCTTCCCCTGCCGGGGACTCACCGCCGCCGCCCATTCCCACCGGTCAGACCGGCTCGACCGAGGCCGTAACCTCGAATGGAAATTTGAGATTACCAGTTCCGCCCGGCATGGCAACTAGGTTGGCGGGCGGCATGAAGGAGTCGGGCACGGCGGTGGCGATGCGCTCGGAGTCGACAAACGCGCGCGAACGCCTGATCGCAGCGGGCACCGCGGCGATGCGCGAGCGGGGCGGTCGGCCGCTTCCGGACCTCAACGCAGACGACGTGATCGAACGGGCGCAGGTCCCCAAGAGCACGCTGTATCAGCTGTGGGGCAATTTCGACGAGTACCGCAGAGACGTGCTGGTCGAGCTCATCAGAACCGCCGATCGGCAGGATTCGGGCGCCATCGTGGACGCAGTGGTGCCGATCCTCGAGCGCGGCGGCAATCCCGCGGAGCTCCTGGTGACCGGATCGGTGGCGTACTTCGAGGTCTTCAGCGCCTCGGACTTCTGCACATGGGTCCTCGCTGCGTATCCGCACCGCGACGAGGTGGGCGTGGGTCCCGAAATCGCAGCCGCGTTGAACGACGCCCGCGACCGGTTCGCCCGACCGATCGCGATGCTTGTCGCTGCCTCCCGGCGCAGGCCCCGGCCGGGGGTCGATGCCGCCACGATGTCCCAGCTGCTCGTCGCCACGTACCTCGGCATGGCCATGCGGGAACGGCTGGACCCGGGGTGCGCCACGAAGGAGCTCGATTGGGTCGGGCCCGACGGCAGCCCGGAGCGGTGGCCGCGCATCGCGATCGCGACACAGGCGATCATCGCCCGCTGCACCGAACTGGTGCCACAGTGAGCACCCGCGGGAAGTACCTATCGGCGACGGACGCCCGACGTCGCATGCTCGAGGCCGGAGCAGAGATGGCCCGCGACCTGCCACCTTGCGACGCATTCGTCCACCTGCGGTCCGCCGACCTCGCGCAGGACGCCGGGATGTCCAAGTCGGGCGTCTACCGCCAGTTTTCGAGTCTCGAAGAACTCCACACCGCCGCCATCCTCGAGATCGCCAGGCAAGAGTCCGAAGCGCACAACGAGACACTCGCCGAGGACATCGTCGAGCTCGCCACCGAAGGCTTCGGTCTCGAGCAGCTGGTCCACGATCTCGGACGGGTGTCGTTCGCCACCAGCCTCGAGGACGACGCCGTCGACATGACTGTCCTGCTCGCCGCGTTGTCGCACAACGAGGAGATCGCAGCGGCCGGCCGTTCAGCAGACACAGCTGCTCGCAGCACGATGGAGGACGTCTACCGCCTCGCCGACCAGCGGCTCGAGTACCAGCTCCGAGACGGCGTGTCGTACGAGGATCTCGTCGCGATGGTGTTCAGCCTCAACGACGGGCTCGTCATCTGGCACAACGCTGATCCCGACGCGGTTCCCCTCGACATGGAGGGACCAGAGGGAACAGGGATCGAGGGCGACTGGGACCCCTTCGTCCTCGGACTGTGGGCCTTCGTCGAGCACCTGCGCGAGCCGGCGACCGGCGGCGAGACCGGCACAGACCAGGAATGAGAGAGGGCCCCGGCTGCGCCAGGGCCCTCATTCCCGATGGGGTGACCGAGGGGAATTGAACCCCCGACCTCCAGTGCCACAAACTGGCGCTCTAACCGACTGAGCTACGATCACCAGGAGCTGTCCAGGATAGGAGAGCGCGGCAGCAGTCGCGCAAGTGGACGCGACTGGATCAGCGCAATTGCGCCAGGGGGTAACACGATGACCGGGGCCGACGCTTCGCTGCAACAACGTCAGCGACCCATCGACTACATCCCGCGCATCACCGCGCAGTACTCGGGCCTGGGATACGGCGAGTACCAGTGGCTGCACAGCGACGAGCCGTCGGAGTGGACCCCCGTGCAGCGGCCGCTGCGCGAGAGCCGACTCGGGCTCATCGCAACCGGCGGGATCTATGCGTCTGGGCAGACCGCGTTTCACTACAAGGACGACACGACCTATCGGGCGATCCCGACCGACGTCGGCACCCCCGATCTGCGCGCCACGCATTTCGCGTACGACCTCACTGACGCCCGCGACGACATCAATGTCGTGTTCCCCATCGATGCCCTCCGAACTCTTGTGGCACAGGGCGAGATCGGTGAGCTCGGTCCGTCGGCATACACCTTGATGGGTGGGATCTACAGCATGCGTCGGGTTCGGGAGGAGCTGATCCCCCAGCTCGTGCAACGCTGCCTCGAAGACGAGCTCGACGTCGTTCTGCTCGTGCCCGTCTGACCTGTCTGCCATCAGACCGTGGGTCTGATCGCACGAGCTCTCGAAGCCGCCGGTATCTCGACGCTGTCGATGTCGAGCGCCAGGGACATCACCCGCGCGGCCGGCCCGGCCCGGTCGGTCTACCTCGATTTCCCCTTGGGCCACACCTCGGGTCGCCCACACGATCCCGAGCTCAACCTCACCATCATGCGCGAGACGCTGGCAGCGTTCGAAACGCTCACCGAGCCCGGATCGATGCTGCATCTGAACCATCGCTGGTCGTCCACCGACAACTGGAAAGACAAGGTGTTCGCGCCTGTCGAACGTGGCGAGGTGGCCGGGGACTCCTCACCGTCATCTGGATACGACGACGATCGAGTTCTCCGCCACGAAACCCCCCAGTACCAGACAGAGGAGGACGCCGCGGCGGCCCATGCCGAGCACGAGGGCGAGGACTGCCTCGTCTGTGCCGGCATCGACTACTGATGGCCGACGCCAATCGTCCCCCGGCCTCTGGGGGTTCGAAGTCCCCGGGCTCGGGTGGCGACTACGTGCCCGAAGACGTGCGGATCCGGCCGGCTGCGACTGTGCTGATCCTCGACGAACGGCCCGACCTGCAGGTGCTCATGCTCAAACGCAACGCCCGCTCGGTGTTCGTGGGCGACATGTGGGTCTTCCCCGGCGGTGCCGTGGACCCCGAGGACGCCTCCCCCGAGGCGGATGCGCTCGTCGACGGGCTGACCGATGGCGAGGCCTCCGCAATTCTCGGACTCGAATCGGGTGGGATCGCATTCTGGGTCGCGGCGCTCCGCGAAACGTTCGAAGAGGCGGGCATTCTGCTGGCCCGCACCTCCGGCTCGACAACGCTGGTCGATCTGTCGGCACCGGATGTCGAACGTCGGTTCTCACAGCACCGTGACGGGGTGAACGCCGGCTCGCTCGACTTCGTCGACACCGTGGCGGCAGAGGGACTGCATCTCGATGGCCGCGATGTGCACTATGTGTCCCAGTGGGTCACGCCGCTCGGCCCACCGCGACGCTACGACGCCCGATTCTTCGTCACCGCAATGCCGTCTGGGCAGATCCCCCTCCACGACAACGACGAGGCCGTCCAGCATGAGTGGATACGCCCCGCCGAGGCCATCGCCGCCAACGAGACCGACGAGATGGTGATGATGACGCCGACGATCTCGATGCTGCACCGCCTGACGCGCTTCGAGTCGGTCGCTGAGGCCATGGCCAGTGCGGCGCAAGCAACGGCCACCGACGACGAGTGGATCCGGGTCCGCTACGGGGTCGAGGGTCCACATCGGATCGCGTGGCCTGACGACCACGACTACGACGCCGCCGACCCGCGCGTCGAGAACGGCGTGGTGCGCTGGCCCGTGGGCTGACCACGGCGGAAAAGTCTTCGGGGGCCTCATCGCGGCGCGGTGTTCTGCCGATGGACACCCATGGGAACCGTCGCCGGTCCCACACAGACCGGGTTGGAGAGGGACGGCCAGAGCGAGAGCTGGATCGGGCGTCCAGGTCTTGCGCTGCTCGTGCGCGGGGCCATCCTCGGCGCGCCCCTGTGCGCGGCGTTCGCGACCACTCTGGCCCTCGCTTCGCTGGCGCCCGCCGATCGGATCGGGGTGAATCGGTGGGTGTGGTTGGCCGGCGCGATCACCGTTTCGACGTTGGTCCTGCGAGGCGTGGATCGCATCGTGAGTCGTTTCGCTCCGTTGGCCACACTTCTCAAGCTGTCGCTCGCCTTTCCCGCCGAAGCCCCCCGGCGATACCGCATCGCTCTGCGATCGTTCAGTACGCGATCGGTGCAGCGGCGCCTCGACGACATCCGGCGAACCGGGCGAGCGATCGACGAGCGCGATTTCCGCAGCGCGCAGATGCTCGAGCTGATCACGCTGCTGGGCGAGCACGATCGGATGACACGGGGGCACTCTGAGCGTGTCCGGGCCTATGCCGCCCTCATCGGGGAGGAGCTCGAGCTCTCCGCTGAACAGATGGAGAAGCTCAACTGGGCGGCGCTGCTCCACGACCTCGGCAAACTCCGCGTGCCTCCCGAGATCCTCAACAAGGACGGGCGTCCGAGCGAGGAGGAGTGGCGCATCCTGCAGGGACATCCGATGGCCGGCCTGCCGTTGAGTGAGCCGCTTGCGGGGTGGCTGGGGGAGTGGCGGGGCGCGATGAGTGCTCACCACGAGCGTTGGGACGGGGGCGGCTACCCAAAGGGGTTGGCCGGCGATGCGATTCCGTTCGCAGGACGCATCGTCGCGATTGCGGACGCGTACGACGTGATGACGTCGACGCGTTCGTACAAGGCTCCGTACCCCGCGGCCGTCGCCCGGGCGGAGATCGCGGATCACGCAGCGCGCCAGTTCGACCCCCACATCGCCCGCGCGTTTCTCGCCGTGCCGGTCGGAAAGCTCCGCCGTATCGCCGGTCCACTGTCATGGCTTGGATCGCTGCCGGGCCTGCGCGCGGTGTCGGCAGCCGATGCGACGAGCCATGCGGTCATGTCTGTCGCCGGCTCCGCGGTCGCTGCTCTCACCGCGGTGGTCGCCGCCGTCGCCATCGACTCGCCGCCCACCTCGGCTGCGACCGACACCGATCCCCGCATCGAGCTGGCCATCGACGTCGCTCCGACCGCTCCGGGGGTGAGCGACGACCTGGACGGTGGCCCCCTCGAGGGGTCCACTGACGCGGATGTTCCCGCCGGCTTGCCCGCTGCGATCGGCGAGGAGAGCAACGCCGAACGAGTGGTTGCGATCGATGACCTGATCGCTGTCACCGAAGGAGGGACCGCGCGCTTCGACGTGCTGGCGAACGATCTCAACGCCGCCGGCGCCACGGGCCTGTCCGTGCGCATTGCCGAGCCGCCGACGGAAGGGGTCGCCGAGGTCGAATCCGATGGTGTGATCTCCTACGCCCACGACGGTGGGGACGCGCCGTACGACTCGTTCACCTATGTCGTCATCGACGCCGAGGGTCGCGAGACGATCGGCGGTGTCCGCCTCTCCATCGAAGGAGTCAACGATCCGCCCGTCGCAGCGGCGGACGTGGGCTCGGTTGCCCGCGGCTCGATCGTCACCTTGGACGTCGTGGCCAACGATGTCGACCCCGACGCGACGTCCCTCCACATCGTCGCCGTCAGCGGCGCCGCACACGGCGAGGCCTTCGCCAACGAAGACGGCACGGTCAGCTATCTCCACGGAGGGGACGAGGCGACGACCGACACCTTCTCCTACACGGTGGCCGATCCCGAGGGCGCAACCTCGGACGCGCTGGTGACCATCAGCATCTTCGTTCCCAACGATCCTCCGGTTGCCGTGGACGACGTCGCGCTGGTGACCGAGGGCGGCGATTCGTTCGTCGAGGTACTCGACAACGACAGCGATCCCGATCCCGGCGACGTGCTCGCCCTGGTGAGTGCCTCCGGCGCCACGAACGGTTCGGTGTCGGTCAACGAGGACGGCCAGGTCGTCTACGAACACGACGGCAGCGAGACCACGTCGGATGAGGTCACGTACGTGATCGAGGACGAACAGGGCGAGCGGGCTTCGGCTGTCGTCCGATACACCGTTCAACCGCAGAACGACCCGCCGGTCGCCGCTGCCGATGCTCTGGCGGTCGGAGAGGGCAGCGCGGGGGTTGTCGCTGTGCTCGCCAACGACGTCGATCCCGATGCCGGGGCGTCGCTCACCGTTCTGAGCGTGAGCTCGCCGACCAACGGTTCGGTGTCCCTGGCCGCCGACTTCTCGGTGACCTACACGCACGACGGCTCCGAAACGACGAGCGACAGCTTCACCTACGTGGTGGTCGACGAGGTGGGCGCCACGTCGATCGGCACGGTCGGGGTCACGGTGACGTCGGTGAACGACCTACCCGTCGCAGTCGCGGACGCGAGCACGGTGGCGGCCGGAAACGTCGCGTGGATCGATCCTGTCGACCTCGTCTCCAACGATTTCGACGCGGAGGACGGTGTCGGCTTCGGCGCGGTGACCGTGACGCTCGACCCGACGCCGCCAGTACGGGGGACGGCGACGCAGGTCGGCGGCGCGGGAGGGCTGATTCAGTACACGCCAGGAGCCGGGACCGCAGCGACGGAGACCCTCGGCTACTCCGTGTGCGATTCCGGCGGAGCGTGCGTCGCCGGCTCGATCGTTGTGACGATCACGGGCGCGTCGACCGTGCTGATCTCGGAGTACTCAGGTGGCTCCTCGTACAGCGGGGGAGACTTCGTCGAGCTCTACAACGCGGGCACGGGGCCGGTCGATGTCAGCGGGTGGGAGCTCCACCTGACCGACGAGGCCAGCGCGTCGATTCTCACGATCCCGGCAGCGACCGTCCTGCCTGCCGGCGGGTTCTACCTCTTCGCCACCGACGGCCCGTTGACCGCCACTCGCGATCAGGCGATCGGCTTTCCGCTCGGCGAGTCGCTCGGCGTCGGGCTGGCGCAACTCGGTACCTACATCGACGTGGTGGGCAACCGCGCCCGGCTCGCCGGGACACCGGTGCCCGCGGCGCTGATCCAGGAAGGCGTGGGGGTCGCGCCACTGTCGCCGATTGGCGGTTTCGACCTGTCGTATACCCGTGCTCTCCCGGATTCGATCGGAGCCTGCAGCGACACCGACGACAACGCCGCGGACTTCATTCGAACGTGGGGAACCGACGTCACGCCGACGGGATCGGCGGGCGCGCCGGTCACCTGCGGCCCGCAGACCTCATCCACGTTCGTCTCCGGGGTCGTGATCAAAGAGCTGCGGACCGACGGCGAGGCGGGGGACTCCGACGAGTACGTGGTTCTGTTCAACCCCACGATCGGCACGCAGGACCTGACCGGAATGACCCTGCGCCGTGATGGCGCTGTGATCACAACACTCCCCGCGGTGACCCTGGCGCCTGGCCAGCACTTCCTCGTCGCGGGTGCTCAATATGGAGGCGCGTCCGACGCGCTGTACGACCCGGGGGAGCACCTCTTCATCACCAACGTTGTGCAGCTGCGTGATGCTTCCGGGTTCGTCGTCGTCGATGAGGTCATCCTCGATCTCAACCCGCCGGGACTCCCACATCTGGGCCAGGGGCTGCCCGACGTCTACGCCCGTCGTGCGTCGGGATGTCAGGACAACGACGCCAGCTCGGACTTCTCCTTCAGCGGTGTCCCAGCGCCGCGCACGTTCGGTGATCCGCTGAGGCCCTGCCCCTGACGCGCTCAAGTTGCGGCGGGCCATTCTGCTGGTGTCGGCGAGCCAACGGGGTGGCATTATTCGGGCGACGGCCCCCGTGGCGCAACTGGATAGCGCAGCGGGCTTCTATCCCGACGGCTGCAGGTTCGAGTCCTGCCGGGGGCGCGTGCGAAAACGAGCGACGGGCAAGCCGTCTCAGCGGCGACTCGGGTTCAAGCTCGGCGACGCCTCGGTTGGTTCGCCACACGACTACGGAGAGGGCCTCCGGCGGATCAACCTCGACACCCCGCTGACGGCACATCTCGCAGGCGAGGCGCTCGACGCGGACGGGATCGACGTGCGGATCAACCTCGGCGGTGGCGGCATGCTCGGCCAGTTGGGTGCGCCCGCCCACATCGTCTACGCCGCCGAGGACGAACACGCGGTGCTCGAGGTCGTCGCGGATCTGCTCTCCTGACCCGCGGATACATCTGATCGGGGCTGCGCGACTCTCGTTGGGTGCCGCTGACCGTGCCCGCTCACCAGCTTCCCGTCCTCGCTCTCAAACTCCATCGGCCGCAGTGGTGGGACGGCACAGCGCTGTTCATCGGTGCTGCGGCCCCCGACCTCGCATACCCGCTGCACAGGTGGATCGGCTCACAGAGTCACACGGCCCTGGGTGTGGTGGCCCTTGCGGTCCCACTGACGCTGGCGCTCACCGTTGCCCTCCGCTGGCGCATCGCTGGGTCGGTTGCCTGCCAGCTTCCAGATCTCGGCGTCTTGCGACTGAGGTCCTACGGAGCATTGACCCACACCGCATCGTGGCCCCGCTTTCGGATCACGCTGATGTCGGCGGTCGTCGGGGCCACGTCACACGTGCTGATCGACGGCTTCACCCACCGGGGTCGATTCGGCGCCGCGTGGCTCGACCTCGACTCGGTCTCGTTCGATCTCGGTCCGGCCGGCGTCCGGTCCCTACCGGGCCTACTCCAGTACGCAGGGCACAGCGCGGGGAGCTTGCTCTCGCTCGCGCTCCTCGCCGTGGTCGGTCGCCGAGGGTTGCTCGAGCAGTGGTGCGGGTCCGAGGCGGTGGCGTTGGCCAGATCGCAGCGGCCTACACGGACCCAACGGCTGGGTTTCTGGGCCATCGTGGCGATCCCGGTGCTGGCCGTCAGCGCGTGGTCCGCCGCCGCTGGAGCCGTGATGATCTTCGAGCTCATCGACGCGTTGCTCGTTGGTCTGGTCGTCGCCGGATCGATCGTGGTCGCTCGACCGCACGCGAGCGACGGAATGGAACCCGACCGGAGTAGGTTTCAGGGCTCGTGACCGACAGCAACGTCCAGAACGGCGTCAAGGGCGCCAACGGAGCGATCACCGACTCCGAGGTCGATCTCGCCCGCATCGAAGCCGCTGTGCGGGAGATCCTCGCGGCGATCGGGGAGGACCCCGGTCGTGACGGGCTTCTCAAGACGCCCAGCCGCGTCGCCAAGATGTACGCAGAGGTCTTCTCCGGCTTGCGCGAGGACCCGGTTCATCATCTCGAGGTGCAGTTCGAGGCCGACCACGACGAGATGGTCATGGTGCGCGACATTCCGTTCTATTCGATGTGCGAGCACCACCTGCTGCCCTTCGTCGGCAAGGCGCACGTGGCCTACGTGCCTGGCGAGTCCGGAAAGATCACGGGCCTGTCGAAGTTGGCTCGTCTGGTGGAGGCCTACGCCCGCCGACCCCAGGTCCAGGAGCGGTTGACGAGCCAGGTCGCCGACAAGCTCGTGGATGTTCTCGAACCGCGAGGCGCCCTGGTCGTCATCGAAGCCGAGCACCAGTGCATGTCGATGCGAGGCGTGCAGAAGCCCGGCACGCTCACCATCACCTCGGCTGTTCGAGGTCTGTTCCTCTCCGAAGCCACCCGGTCCGAGGCCATGCAGCTCATCGCCATCGGCCGCTAACCGCCGAGTGGCAGCGCGCCAGAAGTGGCGCGCTGGGACTCCGCGAGACGCCCGACACGAGTGCGCCGGGCTCAGATGGCGAGGGGCGACTCGCCGCGCAGGAACCGTTCGGCCATCACCATGAGGGTGATCCAGTAGTCCCGGCCAGGCACCAGGTCCGCCACCGTCACCGTTGCACTGAACGCGCTCTGGTGAGGGTGGCCGGCCGAGGAGACCCCTGCGATGTCGAGTTCGCCGATCCGCCCAGCGAGGAATTCGAGAAGTGCGGCGATCGGAACATCGATGAGCGACGCGACCTCGTCCTCGGCGATGACGTAGCCGCTCAGGGGTCGATCGTCGCGGAGCAGATACACCGAGGTCAGCTCGCGATTGAGCCGACCCTCGCCGCTGTCGTCGACCAACCTGCGTTCGCCGAGGAACGTGAGGTGGGCGGGATCGATGTCGACGCCCAGCTCCTCCTCCAACTCGCGCACGCCATCGGGTGGTGACTCGCCTGCGGCCAGGTGACCAGCGGCCGAGATGTCGAGGAGCCCAGGGAATGCGGCCTTTTGGAGGGAGCGGCGTTGCAGCACCGCCACGGGAACGCCGTCACGCTCGGCGACGATCTGGCAGTGGAAGACCCTGTGCCAGTCGCCGTCGAGGTGAACCGCGTCGCGCGGCTTGGTGCCGATGTGGCGACCGAGGTCGTCGACGATGTCGAGGACCTCCACGCCCGCTGCGCTGTCGGTGGCCATTCAGCCCCCGTCTCCGAGACCTCGAGGGGTCAGAGGAGCTCGGCGTATCCGTCGAGAATCGGAAGAACCGTGTCGGCGTCGGCCGGTGGGAGGCTCAGCACGACTCGGCTGACACCCGCTTCGGCCAGCGGCTCGAGGATCTCGGGCTTCGGGGGTGTGCCGAACTGGCCGTACTCGATCTTTTTGGGATCGCGGCCGATCTCGGCGCACGCCTTCTCGATCTCCTCGATCTTGTTGAGCATGTCGTAGCGGCCGGCGATCGGCATCCAGCCGTCACAGAACTCGACGATGTCGGCGATGGTCTTGGGGCCGGCTGCGCCGCCGAGGATGACGGGAGGCCCGCCGTCCTGGGCCGGCTTGGGCCACGACCAGCTGGAGGAGAAGTCGACGTGGTTGCCGTGGTACTCGGCCTCGTCGTTGTTCCAGATCTCCTTCATGGCGAGGATCCGCTCACGGAGAACAGCGCGACGCTCGGTGTACTTGACGCCGTGGTGGGCCAGCTCTTCTTTGTTCCAGCCGTAGCCGATGCCGAAGAGGAAGCGGCCATTGGAGATGGTGTCGAGGGACGCGATCTCCTTCGCGAGCCACAACGGGTCCCGCTGGGCGACGAGGGTGATGCCGGTGCCGACCAGGATGTTCTCGGTCACAGCGGCGGCTGCGGCGAGCCCCACGAACTGGTCATGGCTGCGCCAGTACTCCTCGGGAAGCGGCGGTGCCCCCTCGCGGCCACCCCACGGGGTCACCCGGCTGGTGGGGATGTGGCTGTGCTCGGGAAACCACAGGGACTCGAAGCCCCGCTCTTCGGTGGCGCGCGCCAGCTCGATCGGCTGGATGGCCTTGTCGGTCGGGAACATCATCACGCCGAACTTCATGTCTCCCCCAAAGGATCTGGTGGCGGTGGTCGTCGCCGAGGCTACCGCCTGGGGCGGTGTTGCTGTCCGGCCCGCGCTGGATGGAACAATGGGGCCGAATCGAGTCCACGGGAGTCAGCAGTGCAGATCAGCCTCGAAGTCGACAAGTGCATCGGCAGCGGTTCGTGCGAGATGTTGGCCCCCGAGGTCTTCGAGGTCGGCGACGATGGGCTGGCGAAGCTGCTCGACGCTTCGCCCGGCTCCGACATGGAGTCCAAGGTCCGTGCTGCGGAGGAGAGCTGCCCCACCCAGGCGATCTCGGTCGAGTACTGAGCGCAGGTTGACAGAGAGCTGCCCCACCCAGGCGATCCCGCGGGTCGGCGCAGTCGAGTACTAGCAATTCTTCTCGGTACGCTGCTCTGCGATCCGGGAAGTGGCGCAGCTTGGTAGCGCACCTGCTTTGGGAGCAGGGGGTCGCAGGTTCAAATCCTGTCTTCCCGACAACGTCATGGCGCTTTTGGGTCCGTGGGGGACGCGCTGGCACGGGTGTGGGCGCCCCAAAACGGAGAGGGCGCGCTGCCGATGACCCGGAAGGGGAGATGAGGGGTGATGGGTCGCACTCGCCGCATTCCCTATCGCGCGGTCGGTGCAGCGCGCGCCCTGCAGGCTCGCACGCGCGGGATCCGCACGCTGCGCACCCTCGAAGATGTCGACGCGGTTCTCGACGAGGCGGCCGTTGCCTTCCTGCGCTCGAATGCCGAGGCGCTCGCCCTTCTGTCCACCGTTCGCTACGCGGGTCCGACGATCGGCCATCGCGACCCGCATTCGGCCGGGTACCGCGAGGCGCAGATGGAGCTGTACCGCAGTCTCAGCGGCCGCGACGGCTACGACGCTGCCAGCGCTGAGGTCAGCGAGCTGGAGTCGAGCGCGTCGCCGCGGAACCTCTACCCCTACTCGACCGGTCAGCCCCAGACGGTCGGCGAGCAGCTCGAGGCAGCCGGCGCGGTGCTGCAGGCGCTCGGAGATCTACAGGGTCGACGGATCGTCGAGTACGGGCCGGGTTGGGGCCTGCTGACGATTCAGCTGGCGCTGTCGGGCTTCGACGTCAGCGCCGTCGATCTCAACCCGGCGATGCTCGATGTCATCGACAGACAGGCCGGTCGAGTGGAGGTCGAGGTGTCGACCGTCGCTGCCGACATGTTGACCTTCGCTCCCGATCGTCCTGTTGACGCAGCGGTCTTCTTCGAGTCCTTCCACCACTGCTTCGAGTTTCCGACTCTGCTCGATCGACTGCGGAGTGACGTCGTTGCTCCTCATGGGCGAGTACTTCTGGTCGGAGAACCGATCTCGCACCAGGCTCTTCCATGGGGCCTGCGGCTGGATGGCCTGTCGCTGTGGTCCGTGCGGCGTGAGGGCTGGATGGAGCTCGGCTTTGCCGTGCCGTTCTTCTTCGAGCTCGCAGCCCGGCATGGCTGGCGCGCCGAACGTCGGCGGGGTCGCGGTCGCCTGACGGACATGTGGGTGCTCACCCGCGTTTGAGGCGTCCCAGCGCATCTCTTCCGAGCTGAGCCACGGTGCGGGCCGCCGTCCCGGCGCGGGACAGCAGGTCTGGAGCCGCGTTTGTGGCCTCGGCCGGCGCAGGCTCCGCGGCGGGGAGGGGGTTGCCGCGGCCTTCCTGCACGTGCGCATGTACCGTGTATCGCCCCGACTCGGCCAGCGGCGGGTGATGAAGGCTGCCGAACCCGACCTCGTGGAGCATCGCATCAACGGCTTGTCTGTTGGGCCCCCAGAAGTTGGTGGGGTCGTCGTTGAGGCTGGTGCCCGGGTAGAAGATCACCGCGGGGAGGGGGTAGTCGTTGGCGTCGGTGTGCGTCTCGACGATGGCCATGCCGTCGTCCGAGCAGAGCGACCGGCAGATCTCGAGGTACCCGAGCGGATCGGGAGCGTGGTACAGGATGCCCATGAAGAGCACCAGGTCGAAGGTGCCGACCGTCTCGGGCGACATCTCCTCCACCGACATCGTCAGGGGCTCCACGCTCGAACCGAGCGCCGAGTGAGCGAAGTCGAAGGCTGCCTTCGACCACGGCCCGCGCTCCCAGATGAAGCGATCGGCCGCCACCACGCGCGCCGCGCCCCGCCGTTCGGCCTCGAAGGCGTAGAAGCCGTTGAAGGTGCCGACATCGAGAACCGACATCCCGGTGAGGTCCTGGGGCAACGCGACGTCGATCAGCTTGGCGGCGGACTCATCGGGCCCGGGCGTCACGATCCCGTGGCCGAGGTCGATCTGGTGGAACCACTGATACTGGTCGACGGCGGCCTGGAGCTCCTCTGGGTTCATTCCGCTATTCCTAGGCGGCAGCCTCGTCGTCGGCGTGGATGCCATTCGGACGGTGCGCGGCAGGGGCGACCGGACATCGCAGACGGAATGTGAGAATGTCAGGCGAGTCCGGTGGAGGTGGCGCAACATGCCAGGGCGGGGAGAGGGGCAGATGCGAGACGGGAGAATCTCCCGGCGTGCGGGAGCGTTGCGGATCCTGCTCTCCATCGCGGTCTGTCTGTCGGCGGTGATCGCACTGGGCACTGGCGCTGCGGCCGAAGAGGACCTGCGGGTCGAGCACGTGGTCGATGGGCACTTTCCTCCCGGCGCACCGGTCCCGGTCCTCGTCACGGTCGAGAGCGATGCTCTCTTCCAGGGCGAGATCGTCGTGATCTCGGGTGGCGCCGAGATCCGCGAACCGGTCGAGGTCGCCGCCGGGTCCGCGAAGCAATTGGTTCTGATCGCCCCAACCACGCCGTACGAGGGCCAGACCATCACTGTGCGCCTGGAGAAAGGCGAGGAGATCGTTGCCACGGGCTTGCTGAATTCCGGTCGGGGCTCGGCTCACACCATCGGCGTGCTCGGCAGCCTCGCGAGCTCAGAGCTCCCCACCCGGGCGTCGGTGGGGTTCGACCTTCCCGAGGCGGAGCTCGTCCCGATCGACGCCGATGTTCTCCCGAACGGGCCCGCCGTTCTCGGCCCTCTCGGCTCGCTCGTCATCGCGCCCCGCGACTTCGTCGATCTGTCCGCAGCAGAGCGAGATGTCGTCGTCGGATGGGTCACGTTCGGCGGGGAGCTGTACATCGACGGTTCGCCCGATGCAGCGCCGGCAACGCTTCCTCGCGAGTGGGTTCCGACCACGGGTGACCGGGTCGCTGCGGGGTGGGGAAGCGTCACCTTCACTCATGGGGCGGCCGCCGCTGGGCTGTGGGACGGTCTCGTCCTGCCTGCACCGGGCGGCTCCTTGGAGGAGTTCGGTTTCTTCGGTGGGTTCTTCCCGATGGAGTTCACGCTCGCCGAGGACGCGGGCCTCGACGTTCCGTCGCTCGGCGTTCTTCTGTGGATCCTGGTGTCGTACGTGGTGGTCGTCGGGCCGGTTCTGTTCTTCTTGCTCCGGGTCACCAATCGCAAGCCGCTGATGTGGGTCGCGGTCCCCGGGCTCGCGCTCGGTGTCACCTTCGCCCTCTGGTTGGTAGGTCGTGACGACCGCCAGTCGGTGACCGCAGCCCATGCGACGGTGTTGGAGAGCACCCCAGGTGGCACCTGGGCCACGTCGACGGTGATGGTGAGCTCCGCGTCGGGCGGTAGCGCCGGCGTTCGACTCCCAGACGGGTGGCACGTCGGCAGCCAAATGAACAGCTGGAACGGGCAGCGCGCCAACATCCAGGTCGCCGGCGGCCAGGCCCTGGTCGACCTGCCGCCAGGAGGAAACGGGACCCTCATTGCAACGGGGCCGACCGATGGCGAAGCGGCGCTGGTCCTCACCGCCGAGGCCGACGGCAGCGGAGGCGCCACGGGAACGATCACCAACACGTCCGACCGACACCTGTCCGACATCGTGGTTCTGTCGCACACCGAAGTGGAAGACATCGGGGATCTCGCGCCAGGGGAGTCCGAGAGCTGGAAGATCACCAACGTCGTCGGCACGAGCGGCGTCAGCGAAGCGATCTTCCGGGTGTGGGGTGACGCGATTCCGGCCGGCTTCAACCCGTTCGGGCCGGGAAACCGATCCCAGACCGACGAGCTGAGCGCGGTGAATCCGGGAGCGTTCCTCGCCGTCCACCAGGCTCGGACCAGCTGGGGGTCGACGTCGGGTGCGGTCACGGCCGTGGGCTGGACCCGCGACGGATCTGCTCCGGTGTCCACCAACGAAGGCACGCGCATCACTTCGGGGCGCACCGCATTTGTGACCCATGCCGCCGTCGTCCCAGGAAGCGGTGTCGAACCGACAGCGCGGGTGGCTGTCGTGTCGTCCGATCGCGCCGGCGGCGGGATCGGCTTCGGGCCGGGAGGCACACTTCGACTGGTCATGGACGGCGTGGACGACGACGATCCGCTCGCCCTCACGTTCCGGCGGGGGACTCTGGTCGAACTCGATCTCTGGACACCCGATGGGTGGAAGAGGGTGGCTGTCGATGATGCGCGCAGCCCCCTCCTGCTCCCGGCAGAGGCACGGGTTGGCGGTGTTGTGTTCGCCCGCGTCAGCTACGACGAGAACCGGTTCTGGAACGGCCCCGAGCCGTCTCTGCTGCACCTCGATCTCACCGCGCCGGACGACCCGCCCGAGTCGGTCGTCGTCTGGCAGGAGGACATCGACGCTGCCATCGAGGCGGCAGCCGCAGCGGCCGCAGCAGTGGGGGACCAAGCCGATGGCTGATGTCGCCGCCGACCCGGCCGTGAACGGCGAGCCGTCGGCCGAATCCGTTGTCGCGGTCTCGGGCCTGCGGAAGATGTACGGCAAGTTGGCTGCGGTCGACGGGCTCGACCTCGAGATTCCGCCAGGCAGCGTGTTCGGCCTGATCGGTCCCAACGGGGCAGGCAAGAGCACGACGCTGTCGATCCTCGCCGCGCTTCTTCGTCCGACCTCTGGCCGGGTGCGGGTCTGCGGGTTCGATCCGATGAAGAGTCCCAAGGAGGTGAGGAAGCGCATCGGCTACATGCCTGATGCGATGGGCACCTACGACGGGCTCCAGGTGGGTGAGTACCTGGAGTTCTTCGCGTCTGCGTATCGCGTTCCCCGCCGAGAGTGGGACGGTGTGGTCGATGGGCTGCTCGAGCTCGTGGACCTCGGCGTGAAGCGCGATGCGATGGTCAACTCATTGAGCAGGGGGATGAAGCAACGTCTGTCGCTCGCCAGGGCCCTCGTTCACGACCCGGAGATCCTGATCCTCGACGAGCCGGCGAGCGGTCTCGATCCGCGCGCCCGGATCGAACTGCGTGTGTTGATCGGCGAGCTGCGTGCCATGGGCAAGACCGTGCTGATCAGCAGCCACATCCTGGCCGAGCTGGAGGAGATGTGTACCGCCATCGCCGTTCTCGAAGCGGGCAAGCTGCTGGCATCCGGCACTCCTGCGGGCATTCAGGAACAACTCGGTCGAGGCAGGACGGTCACCGTCAGGTTCGCCGACGGTTCGAGTGAGGAGTTTCCCGTCGCCGGCGATGACGAGCAGGCCGAACTCCTTCATCGCCTGGTCGCGGTGGAGGGCCGGCGGGTGGTGGAGTTCCGTCAGGGCGGCTCCGGCCTCGAGGAGCTCTTCATGAGCATCACCGAAGGAACGGTGCAGTGACCGCCGAGGTCGAGGTCATCGAAGCCGCTGATCCGCCCGACCCGTCGCCGCGGCGCCGGTGGCGCCCGAGGGTGAATCCGGTGCTCGCCCGTGAGCTGCGCCAGCGGGCACGCGGTGGCCGCACGGCGATCATACTCAGCGTGTTCCTCGGCCTGCTGATCGTCACGTTGGCGCTGACCAACCGCGGCCTGAGCGGCGGAGGTGGTGGGAACGGCTTCAACGAGTTCGGCGGGTTCGACCCCTTCCAGCAGCTCAACTCGGCGTCCGTCGGACGCTCGATGTTCGAGTTCGTCCTCTTCTTCTTGCTGCTGCTGGTGATCTTCATCGTCCCGGGCATCGCCTCGGGCGCGATTGCCGGCGAGCGCGAACGACAGACCCTCATCCCGCTTCAGGCGACGCTGATGGGAACGGCGTCGATCATGTGGGGCAAGGTCATGGCCTCGGTGGTGTTCCTCTTCCTGCTCGTGATCGCCGCAGTTCCGATGCTTGCTGCGACCTACCTGCTCGGCGGCGTGAACCTCGACACCGTGTTCGCAGGCATCGCCAGCGTCCTGGCGGTGGGCATCGCGCTCGCGGTGATGACGGTTGGCTGGTCGGCTCTGCTGCGCCGTGTCCAGGTGGCAACGGTGGTCGCGTACGTATTCACCTTCCTGCTCGTCGGAGGAACGCTGATCCTGTTCGCGGCGGCTGCCGCGGTGGATGCGTCCCGTGGGACCGACCCGGCCGATCCGCCGCTCTCGATCCTGGCCCCCAATCCGGTCATGTTCGTCGCCGAGGCCGTGGGGGAGACCGGCACCGCCTTCGAGCGCCCCCTCAGCCCGTTCAACCCGTTGCGCGAGCTCAACGAGTACTTCGACGGCTTGGAGATTTTCCCGGGCGGGCCAGGTGGCCAGCTCGTAGCGTTCGACCCGCGGACAGGGCGTGAGGTATCCCTGGACGATCTCGATCGTGGCGACCCGCTCAACTGGAAGTGGTCCGTGACCTGGTACGCCGCAGCGTCGCTCCTCCTCTTCTGGCTGGGGTGGTGGCGGGCGCGGGTGCCCGCCAAAGTCGAGCGATGAGCTCTGCGGTTCCCACCACGGTGGTCGCGGTTGTCGACGCAGCTCGGCGCCGCCTGCGCGCTCGCTACGGCGCGGCTCTCGTGTCGTTCGGCGCCCCCTTGGTGGCGGGAATCTGCGTGGCTCTCGTGGCACTCACATGGGTCACTCCGTGGGTGTGGCCCCAGACGGCGGCTGCTGCTGTGGTCGTGATCTCGGTTGTGGGGTGGCTCTGGCGGACGCTTCGCCAGCCGATCTCCCGACTCGGCGCAGCCTCGGTGCTCGACCGCAGATGCCGCACCCACGACGCTCTCGGTGCGGGTCTGGTCGAGGTCGAGCGGGCCGACGCGTTCGGAGCCGCCATCCGCGACCGGGCGGTCGCGGCGGCCGAAGCGACATCCGTGCCGGCGATCCTCCCGGTGCGCCTCGACGTCCGTCGCCTGCTGGTGGCGCTCGCGCTCGCGTTGATCGCAGTCGCCGGCCTCGTCGTCCCCAACCGTCATGATGAGGCCCGGGCCGCCGCGGCCGCCGAGCAGCGAACGATCGCCGCGGCGACCGAGGAGCTCGAAGATCTCGTCGAGGAACTCGGCGACGAGCCGCTGGCCGAGGAGACAGCGGATCAGCTCGAGGCCCTTCTCGCAGAGCTCGACGGGCTCGACGACATCGACACCGCTCTCGAAGAGCTGCGGACGGCGCAGAGCCAGCTCGATCTGGCGACACCGCGCTCCCACCTCAGCCAACGCGCGGCCACCTCGGGACTGGAGCGAAGTCTCGATGCACAACCGCTCCCCGGGGCTGCGTCGGGAGCAGCTGCCGACCAGCTGGATCAGCTGTCCCGGTCGATGGAGGACCTCACCGCCGAGGAGACAGCAGCCCTCGCCGATCGCCTGGATGCGCTCGCGGCGACTCAGGCCGCCGGCTCACCCGCTGTCAGCGCAGCCATGGCCGCGGCGGCCGATGCCGTGCGAAGCGGGGATCTCGGCGCCGCCGCGTCGGCGCTGGCCGAGGCCTCGGCTGCTCATCGCAGTCAAAGCGACCAGGTCGAACGCGGCGACACGGCAGCGCGAGCCGCCGATGCGACTCGTCGCGCGGCCGAAGATCTGGCCGAGCATGGCGAGGGCGGACAGGGCCAGGGCCAGGGCCAAGGTGAGGGCCAAGGCCAAGGCCAAGGCGCGGGTCAGGGTCGGGGTGGCGGACAGCCGTCGGGTGAGGTCGCGGGTTCGACCGGCGGCACCGGCGCGGGCCAGGGTGGCCAGGGTCAGTCGGGTCAGACCGGTGACAACCCTGGAGCGCGGGGCGAAGAGCCGGAGGTCGCGCCGCCGCTGGAGGGCGAGGGATTCGGCGATCCGCTCGATCTCGCCGGGGCCGCGGGCGGCGAGCCCGGCGCTGTCGTCGGCGAGGGCGACACCCGGTCAGGTCCCGGTGTGATCACTCGGTCCCAGGCCGAGACGCTGGCCGAGTTCGCTGATCGCGCGGCAGAGGCACTGGACTCGCTCCAGCTCAGCCCCACTGACCAGCAGCTGGTGGCCCGCTACTTCGAACACCTCAACGAGGAGGCACAACGGTGAGCATCAGCATCGACGACTACGCAGATGCCGCGGACGCGATCATCGCCGAGATCGGGTCGGTGATCGTCGGCCAGGCGGACCTCGTCCGCGACGTCGCCACGTGTCTTCTCGCTGAGGGGCACCTGCTCCTCGAAGGGGTGCCGGGGCTCGGAAAGACCGAGCTGCTCAAGGTGCTCGGTCGGGTGACGGGCCTCGAGTTCTCGCGCATCCAGTTCACCCCCGACCTCATGCCTGCGGACATCGTCGGTACCGACGTGCTGTACCAGGACGACGCGGGCAACCGTTCGTTTCGGTACGAGGCCGGCCCGATCTTCGCTGGTCTGGTGCTCGCAGACGAGGTCAACCGAGCGTCCCCGAAGACGCAGGCAGCGATGCTCGAAGCCATGCAGGAGCGCTCGGTGACCGTCGGCGGTGTGACCCGGGACCTCCCCAGGCCGTTCCTCGTGATGGCCACGCAGAACCCCCTCGAGATGGAAGGCACATATCCGCTTCCGGAGGCTCAGCTCGACCGGTTCATGTTCAAGACGGTGGTGCCGTACCCCTCCGCCGATGAGCTCGAGGAGATCGTTCTGCGAACGACAGGCGTCGGCCGCGCGGATGTGTCCGAGGTGGTGGACACGGCGAGGCTGGCGGAGCTCGTGTCGTTCACGCGGTCGGTCCCGGTGCCTCTCCACGTCGGGCGATACGCGGTCGATCTCGTCCACCGATCCCAACCCGCGACGACCGCGGTCGACGCCGTGAAGGACTACGTGCGGTTCGGCGCTTCGCCGCGTGGTGCTCAGGCGCTGATCCTGGGTGCGAAGGCTGTCGCCCTGATGCAGAGGCGTCCGAGCGTGAGCGTGGAGGACATCCGCGCTGTCGCTCCCAGCGCGCTTCGCCATCGGCTGGTGCTGGGGTACGAGGCCGCGGCCGACGGTGTTGCCGCCGACGACATCGTCGACGCGCTGCTCGCCGCGACCGAGGCGCCGGGTGAGGGGGAGGCCGGCGCGTGACCGACGCCGGGCCGTTGCTCGAGCCCGACCTGTTGTCGGAGCTCGCACGGCTGCAGCTGCGGCTCGGGCGACCGTTGGTGGGCGCGATCACCGGCGACCATCGTTCGGTCCGGCGCGGCGCGTCCCTCGACTTTGCCGACTACCGCGAGTACCGGCCGGGCGACGACCTCCGCCGAGTGGATCAGCACCATCTCGCCCGCTCCGACGACGTCTTTCTGAAGCAGTTCGACGCCGAGGAGGACTTGACCCTCCGGTTGCTGCTCGACGCGTCTGCGTCGATGGCGTTCGGGGCCAAGCTCGACATGGGGTGTCGCTTGGCCGCGGCGCTCGGCTATCTCGCCCTGGCCCACCGAGACGCGGTGACGTTGTCCGTCTTTCCGTCCGATGATCGCCCGCGTCGATTCGTGGGGCGCGAGGCGGTGCCGCCGCTCTTCGACGCATTGCAGCGGGTGGAGGCATCGGGCGAGACCGGTTTCGCCCGGGCGGTCAACCGACGGTTGGCCGAGCGGGGTCCGCGCGGCGCGGTCGTCGTCATCTCTGACCTGCTGACCCCCGAATGGGAAGCGGCCCTGCCGCGGCTGCGTGGAGCGGGCACCGACGTGACGCTGGTGCACCTTCTCGCTCACGACGACCTGCACCCCCAGTCGGTCGGCGACCTCGAACTCGTCGATGCCGAGACTGGCGGCCATCTGCCGGTGAGCCTCGATCCGCGTCGGATCGAACGGTTCGAGCTGGCGGCCGCCGACTGGGTTCGCCGCGTCGAGGACCGGTGTGGCTGGGCGGACATCCGGTACCTGCGCGTCATGTCCGACGAGGAGCCCCGCCAAGTGCTGCTGCGTTCGTGGCGGCGGGCGGGCTGGCTGCTGTGAGCTTCGCCAATCCCGCGGCGTTGTGGCTGCTCGGCCTCCTCGTGCCGGTGGTGGCCGTGCATGTCCTTCGCCCCCGACGCCAGCGCGTGGAGGTCAGCTCGACCTTTCTGTGGGACCAGATCGCCGAGCCGGTCGCCGCGTCCTCGCCGTGGCAGCGTCTGCGGCCCAGTTGGCTGCTCCTGGCGCAGCTCCTCGCGGTGGCCCTTCTCGCGTTGATCCTGGCTCGACCCTCAACGTCGACCACCGAGCCGCTGGCTGATCACACCGTCTTCATCATCGATGCCAGCGGTTCGATGGAGGCACTCGAGGGGTCGGGTGATCGGCTCGATCTGGCCGTCGAACGCATCCTCGAGGTGCGGAGCGAACTCCCCGATGGCGGGCGGGCCAGTCTCGTCGTGGCAGGCCGACCGAGTCGGGTACTCCTGACGCGGAGCACTGACGTCGGCGAGTTGCGCAACGCCCTCGGCGCGGTCCGGGCCATGTCGGGGACGCCCGACTTCGGGGCCGCGTTCAGCCTCGCCGAGAGCCTCGAAGCGCCCGGCGAACCGATCGGCTTCGTCCTCGTGAGCGACGGCGGTGTCGCCGTTCAGGATCGTTCGGCGATCCCCGCGGGGACCCGCTACGAACGGATCGGAACCGACGTTCCGAATCGTGCGGTCACCCAGCTGTCCGTCGTCCCGGCCGAGCGCGGACTGTCGGTCACCGTGACCGCCCGCCATCTGGCTGGTCCCGCTGCGACGCAGACCCTTCGGATCGACGTCGACGGTCGCACCGTCGACGAGCTCGAGGTCTCGCTCGAACGCGGCCGATCGCAGACGTTCGAGATCCTGGCTCCGCCCGGTGACCTGGTCACGGCACGACTCGACGGTGGAGACGCCTTGATGTCGGACGATGTGCGCTCGAGCGCGGTGTCCCAGCGTCGCGACCTCGTCGTGTTCCACGGCGGCGCCCGTTCGACCTACGTGGGGGCGGCGCTTTTGGCCCTACCCGGGGTGCGGGTCGTGGACGACCCGTCGGATCCACTCATCGACGTTGCCGTGGTCGAGGGCGCTGGCGGTGCCGGACCCGAGGTTCCGACGCTCGCCTTCGGCCTGCCCGGCGGTCTCCACGACGTTGCGGTGCTGGGAAGTGTCGAGAACCCGGTCATCGCGCTCGTGCGGAACGACGATCCGCTGCTGGCCGGTCTCGACTTGAGTGAGGTCGTTGTCGGGAGAGCGCAGGTCCTCGACCCGGGTGTCGGTGAAGTGCTCGTTGCGGCGGAGGGGGCGCCGCTCCTGGTGCGAACCCGTTCGAGCGACGGCGCGGACGGGCTGTACTTCGCGCTGGCAGCGGGTGACAGCACGCTTCCCCTGTTTGCGCAGTTCCCCGTGCTGATCGACCGGGCTCTGACCGAGCTGGCGGGGGCCATCGTGCCGCCAGCCGAGCTCGAGAGCGGATCGACTGTGTCGTTCGACTCGGCCGTCGACGCGACGGTGACGACTCCCTCCGGGGCCTCGCTCGACGTCCCGGCGCGGACGCCGAGGCCGGTAGTGGATGAGCTCGGAATCTGGGAGATCCGGCAGGCGGGCCGACGTCCTCACCTCGTGTCCGTTGTGCAGCCTCTGGCGGAGTCGGCGACGACGCCTGAGCCCAGCTTGCCGATCGAGATCCTCGCCGCCACTGACGCCGAGGTGCGGGTGGGCGAGCGCGACCTGTGGCGCTGGTTCGGGCTCGCTCTCGGCGCGGTGCTCCTGCTCGAGTGGGCTCTCGCCCGCAGGCAGATCGGCGTTCCTCGTCGGCAGTGGCGAGTCGCGCAGCTC
>Ga0114932_10001051_pt1 | contig 32519 bp, 25 predicted proteins | sample 2SBtaG_2_FD_87286 | JGI IMG/M metagenome (GOLD analysis project Ga0114932, IMG submission 87286) | Deep subsurface microbial communities from Kolumbo volcano to uncover new lineages of life (NeLLi) - 2SBTROV12_ACTIVE470 metaG | ecosystem: Environmental > Aquatic > Marine > Volcanic ...
CCAACATTTTGCTAAAGCTGGTACACCAACCATGGGAGGGTTTTTAATTCTACTAGCTGTTACTGTGTCAACTTTACTATGGGCCGACCTTAAAAACGGATATGTTTGGGCCGTTTTATTAATCACTATAGGCTTTGGGACAATCGGCTTTATTGACGATTATCGTAAACTAAATAATGAGAGTTCAAGCGGCCTACCCGGAAAACTGCGTATTACATTAGAAATACTAGTTGCTGGAATTGCTACCATTTGGATTATGTCCATGATGGGGTCACCTTTATCAACAGGACTGGCCTTACCTTTTGCCAAAGATGTTCTAGTAAATCTAAGTTGGTTCTTTTTACCTTTTGCAATTTTTGTAATTGTAGGCTCATCAAATTCGGTGAATCTCACAGATGGATTAGATGGACTAGCAATTGTCCCTGTGATGATCGCTGCAGGCAGCCTTGGGCTAATATCCTATTTAGTAGGAAATGCTGTATTTGCAAACTATTTACTTATTTTTGCTGTTCCTGGCTCAGGAGAGTTATCAGTATTCTGTGGAGCCTTAGTTGGTGCGGGTCTAGGATTCTTATGGTTTAACGCTCCTCCAGCGATGGTGTTTATGGGTGACACTGGCTCTCTATCTATGGGAGGTGCTTTGGGTGGCGTAGCCGTAGTCACAAAACATGAATTAGTATTAGCAATTATAGGAGGCTTATTTGTCTTAGAAACAGTCTCAGTAATAGTTCAGGTTGGTTCATATAAGCTAACAGGACGTCGCGTATTTCGAATGGCCCCTTTGCACCACCATTTTGAACAAAAAGGTTGGGCAGAACCAACAATTGTTATCCGTTTCTGGATAATTGCTTCAGTCCTAGCTCTCGCCGGCCTTGCAACCCTTAAATTACGCTGATTTCAAAATGAAAACTGAGTTTCAACCCCATATTAACCTTTCTTCATACACAGGAAGACCTGTGGCTATTCTAGGACTGGGTAAATCAGGACTATCGGCTGCCCATGTATTAAAACATCATGGAGCAGATGTGCGTGCATGGGATGACGACCCAAAAAAGAGAACTACAGCCAAAAAAAATGGTATATCTCTTGTAAACCTAACTACTTCAGATATGACGGACATTCCGGAATTAGTACTTAGCCCAGGAATACCTCAAACATTTCCATCCCCTCACCCAATAGTGACAAAAGCAAGAAAAGCTGGATGCAAAATTATCTGTGATATTGAACTTTTAGCACGCGCGGAGACTAAAGCAGCTTATGTAGGCATTACCGGTACAAATGGAAAGTCTACAACCACAGCTCTTATTGGTCATATTTTAAAAAATATTGGTAAACGATCAGCAATTGGTGGCAATATTGGTGAACCAGCCCTTACACTAACCGCGATGGGCCCTAATGGTGTTTATGCACTTGAGCTATCATCTTACCAACTTGAACTCATTTCATCTAAAATTTTTAATGTCTCCATTTTACTAAACATTACCCCCGATCATCTTGACCGCCATGGAGATATGAATGGTTATATAGCAGCAAAGAAAAAAATTTTTGTTAAACAAAAACCCAAAGGACTAGCTATAGTTAGTATCGACGATGATGCTTGCCGAGAAATTTATAATAATTTATTGGAAACGACAAAAACAGTTGTCCCAATATCGGTAAAAGAACATGTTACAGGAGGAATATACGTTGAAAAAGGATGGCTAATAGACAACAGAAGCAGGACCAATAAACGTATATTAGACCTTCGAAAAGTGATAACCCTTCCCGGCTATCATAATGCGCAAAATGCTGCTGCTGCATACGCAGCTACTTCGATATTTGTGGATATTAAAAATCCAAATTCTCATAAATTAATAGCAGACGCAATATCAACATTCCCTGGTCTTGCTCATCGGCAAGAGTTAATTAGAACAGTTAGAAAGTGTAGATTCGTTAATGACTCAAAAGCTACAAATGCTGAAGCTACAGCTCAAGCCCTTGCTAGCAATAAAAATATTTTTTGGATAGCCGGCGGTAGAGAAAAAGCTGGAGGAATATCTTCGTTAGCATCTCTCTTTCCTCGTATAAAGCATGCCTTTTTAATTGGCGAAGCAGCCGAGAGTTTTTCTAAAACACTTGAAGGCAATATTCCTTACACCATTAGTTTTAACCTAGAAAATGCAGTTTCAGAGGCTGCAGAACTAAGTAAACTAGAAACAGAACCGTGTGTAGTTTTACTTTCACCAGCGTGCTCATCTTTTGATCAATTTTCTAGTTTTGAATCCCGTGGGGAAGCATTTCGTAAAGTTGTTTTAAATTTGGTGGAGACAAAATTATGACAACTTTCTCAAGGACGGATACTTCAATTGTAGGACGCTGGTGGTGGACAGTTGATCGGTGGACTCTTGCCGCTGTAGTCATGCTCATGGCTTTTGGAACAATGCTAACCCTAGCTTCGAGTCCTTCTATCGCCATCAGTTATAATTATGATAGCCTCCATTTTGTAAAAAGACATTTAGTCTACCTACCTTTATCAGCGACAGTCATCATTATAGTGTCAATGATGACCCCCTTACAGATAAGACGCTTGGCACTATTTGCCTTCGGGTTATGCGTAATCGGACTAGCCATTACTTTAGTTTTAGGCGTTGAGGTTAAAGGTTCTAGACGCTGGCTAAAATTTGCTGGGTTGTCATTGCAAGTGTCCGAATTTGCTAAACCAACTTTTGCTGTAGTCACGGCCTGGTTGTTTGCGCAAAGAATCCGGGGAACAAATTTTCCCGGATATACAATTTCATCCATCTCATTTTTGATTTTAATTGCCTTAGTATTGCCTCAACCAGACTTCGGTCAAACAGCAATAATAAGTTTAGTGTGGATGGCTCAGCTATTTCTAACTGGATTACCAATATGGATTGTAACTGTTTTATTAATACTAGCTGTTGCAGGATTATTTATAGCCTACAAAACAATACCCCACGTAAGTGACCGCATTAATAACTTTTTAAACCCAGAATCCGCAGATAGATACCAAATTGAAAAGAGTATTGATTCATTTAAAAACGGAGGTCTTTTTGGTCAAGGGCCAGGTGAGGGAGTAGTGAAAAACCATTTACCTGATGCACATTCTGATTTCGTTTTCGCAGTTGCAGGTGAAGAGTTAGGCCTACTTCTAACACTGGTCATAATAATATTATTTGCCTTTATAGTGATGCGGGGCATGGTCAAGGCAATGAGTGAAAATAATTTATTTATCCTACTCGCAGTTTCAGGATTACTAGTTCAGTTTGGCTTACAAGCTTTAATTAATATGGCATCAAACCTTGATTTAATACCAACAAAAGGAATGACACTTCCCTTCATAAGCTACGGCGGCTCATCGCTGCTCGCCATCGCCTTGGGAATCGGAATGCTATTGGCATTAACACGAAGACGTATAGGCAAGGTAGACGGTGCATGAGTGAACTAATTAAACAGCCTATAATGATTGTAGCAGGAGGAACTGGCGGACATATGTTCCCCGGGGTTGCTCTGGCACAGACACTTACAATGCGTGGGTATCGAGTCATTTTCGTTAGCGATAATCGTGGCGCTGATCTAAGCCGAGAAAGTTTAGGTTTACCCGAGGGCATTGATCGCTTTGTAATTTCTAGTGGGCGGTTTGGTGGAGGTATTTTATCTAGTATTAAAGGAATTTTTCAACTTATTAATGGGTTTTCTCAAGCATGGCGTTTGATTAGACGTATAAGGCCAGTAATTGCTGTTGGCTTCGGTGGTTACCCAACAATACCTCCTATACTTGCAGCTGGGCTGAAAGGAATCCCGACTGTTATTCATGAACAAAATGCTGTTCTAGGACGAGCGAATCGACGATTAGCGCGAGGCGCCCAAGCCTTTGCCTTATCTTTTAATGAAACCGCAAAACTAAGCGCCTCAGGTGCTTCCAGGGCAAGAGTTGTAGGGAATCCCATACGAAAAGAAATTGCTGACCTGGCACGCGAACCTTACCTCCCACCAAACAATATAATACAGGTTCTTATTCTGGGTGGCAGTCTAGGGGCTCAAGTTTTTTCTAAAATCGTGCCGGCAGCTTTTAATACTATTTCTCCTGGAACTAGATTAAAATTTAGAGTTAGCCAGCAGTGTCGCTCAGAAGATATTGTTGAAGTAAAGGAAATTTATAAAAAACTACAAATGAACGTAGAGCTGGCAACTTTTTTTGAAGATATTCCTAGTCGTATTGCTAACTCTCACATGGTTATTTGCCGTTCGGGGGCATCAACAGTAGCTGAATTAACAGCAGCCGGCAAACCGGCTTTATATGTTCCCTACCCAAGCGCTATTGACGACCATCAAACCAGTAACGCCCGGGCAGTTGAACACGGAGGTGGGGGTTGGGTCTTTCTACAATCAGAATTTACTCCTGGAGCTCTAGCTGGATGGTTAGAAGCTGCAATAGAAAACCCAAAAGGTCTTACCGGGGTTGCAGAAGCAGCAAAAAAACTTGGCAACCCAGCAGCTGCAGATTTACTTGCAGACTTAGTCTTAGATAATTTACCTACCAATAGTAATTTAGATAAAGATAAAAAAACACTAGGGGGAAGTGAGTTATGAAGGCTCTACCTCTTGATATTGGTGTTGTTCACTTTATTGGTATCGGCGGAATTGGAATGAGCGGAATTGCAGAGACATTTCATGCCCTAGGTTATTCCGTCCAAGGTAGCGACGTATCCGAAAGTAGTAATACGAAGAGACTACAAGAGTTGGGCATAAAGGTATTTATTGGCCATAATAGTGAAAATTTAAAAGGCGCCTCAGTCGCCGTGATATCTACGGCTATAAAACAAGATAATACAGAAGTTGTAAGTGCCCGTGCACAACTAATGCCCGTAGTTCGCCGCGCTGAAATGTTGGCAGAACTAATGCGATTAAAATGGTCAATTGCAATCGGAGGCACACACGGAAAAACAACTACAACATCTTTAGTTGCAGCTGTTTTAGATGCTGCAAAGTTTGATCCCACCGTAATAAACGGAGGAATCATAAATGCTTATGGAACAAATGCTCGTCTAGGTTCGGGAGACTGGATGGTAGTCGAGGCAGATGAATCTGACGGTACCTTCATTAAATTGCCAGCTACAATTGCGGTAGTTACCAATATCGATCCCGAACATCTTGATTTTTATGGTGATTTTGATTCCTTACGTGATGCTTTTACTGCTTTTGTTTCTAATATTCCTTTTTACGGATTTGCTACTCTTTGCATTGATGACCCCGAAGTGCAAGCCCTAGTATCTCTTCTATCAGACAGGCGTATAATTACCTATGGATTCTCACGACAATCAGATATTAGAGGTATTAATCTTAAACCGCTGCCAGATGGCATAAGTTTTGATGTTGAAATTGCTAACCGGGGAGAACGTACTGCAAGAATTATTAACAATCTAAATCTACCAATGTATGGTTCTCATAATGCTCAGAACGCCCTTGCGGCAATAGCCCTGGCTATAGAAATGGGTGTGGATGATGAATCCATACGTCAAGGTTTAGCTGGTTTTGCAGGTGTTAATAGAAGGTTCACAAAAGTAGGTGAGGTATCTGGAATAAAAATTATTGATGATTATGGTCATCATCCTGTAGAAATTTCCGCAGTTCTTGATGCTGCACGAAGCAGCTCATCTGGTAACGTAATAGCAGTATTCCAACCGCATCGTTTTTCAAGAGTATTAAGTCTTTTTGAAGATTTTTGTACTTGTTTCAATGATGCTGATACTGTTTTCATTAGCGACATTTATGCAGCAGGAGAAGAAGAGATAGAGGGCGTGAACCGTGAGGCTCTTGTTGTGGGACTAAGAGATCATGGCCACAGAGACGTTCGTTCTATTATTAATCCGGATAGCCTCGCTGAGTTAGTTGCTAATGTAGCTAAAACTAATGACATTGTAATTTGTCTGGGTGCTGGAAATATAACTAACTGGGCACAATCACTACCTGGAGAGTTAAACTCTATTATTAAGTCAGATAGCGGAAAACTGACATGATAATAAGTAAGCCTCAAAACTCAATAGATTTAATCGAAAAATTGCCTACCGTGCGTGGAAAATATGACCTAAATGCAAAAATTGCAAAATATACCTGGTTCAGAACAGGAGGACCTGCTGAAGTTTTATACAGGCCAGCTGATATAGAAGACTTAGCTAACTTTCTTTATGAAAAACCCAAGGATATTCCTATAACATTACTGGGTGTTGGCTCAAATGTACTTGTACGTGATGGAGGAATACCCGGAGTCGTAATCCGGCTTGGACGACCATTTTCAACTATTCGAACCGAAGGTAGTCAAATATATGCTGGCGCTATGGCTCTTGATTATAATGTAGCAAAAGTTGCTCGCGATGAAGCAATATCTGGATTTGAATTTCTTGCTGGCATTCCTGGCACCATAGGTGGTGGCCTCAGAATGAATGCTGGAGCCTATGGTCGTGAACTTAAAGACATTGTAACGCAAGTTATGGTTATCACTCAGCAAGGAAAAATTGAATCTTTATCTCCTGAGGACTGGGGACCGCGTTATCGCGGATGTAATATTTCGACAAACTGGGTTTTTACAGGCTGCTTAATGTCGGGTTCGTGGGGTAATAAAACTGATATCACGAGAGCGATGGAACTAGTTCAGGAGACACGAGAAATTGCCCAACCTATTAGAGAACGTACTGGTGGAAGTACATACAAAAACCCTAATGGTAATAAAGCCTGGGAACTGATTGATCGCTCAGGTTGTAGAGGTCTTAGACTTGGAAATGCTCAGGTATCCAAGAAACATTGTAATTTTCTGGTAAATTTAGGCGGAGCCACTGCAGCTGATATTGAAGGTTTAGGCGAAGAAGTACGAAGGCGAGTTCGTGAAGTTACAGGAGTTGAATTGGAATGGGAACTTGAGCGCATAGGAACCCCAGCAGAGGATATATCATGAGCACTAAAGTAGCTGTTCTAATGGGTGGCATATCCGCTGAAAGGGAAGTATCTCTTAACTCAGGGGAAAAATGTTCAAAAGCACTTGAAGAAGCGGGTTACGTTGTTAATAAAATAAATGTAACAGAGAATATAAATGCATTGTTAGATGCACTTAATCCACCCCCTGATGTTGTATTCAACGCACTGCATGGGCGATACGGTGAGGACGGCTGTATACAAGGTTTACTTAACTTACTTCGCATACCTTATACTCATTCTGGTGTTATGGCATCAGCACTAGCGATGAATAAATATGCCGCTCGCAAAATATTTGATTCTCAAAATATTGAAACAGCTGAAGCCATAATGGCTACTTCCAGTGATCTTAAGAATGGCGAGCCAATGAAACCCCCATATGTCGTCAAACCTATAAATGAAGGATCATCAGTTGGTGTTCATATTGTTCTAGAAAATACAACTCGTCCAACAAATTTTATTGATATGCCTGAGGTATTATTAGTTGAACGCTATATTCCAGGTCGAGAACTAACAGTGGCGGTTATGGGAGATAGTACAGAATCTCGTCCACTTGCGGTAACTGAATTAATACCCAGCACAGGTTTTTATAATTATGAAGCCAAATACACCGATGGGAAAACTAAACATATTTGCCCCGCATCTATTTCACCAGAAATATATAAATTAGCTATGGAATGGTCAGCAACTGCTCATCAAGCACTAGGATGTAGAGGAATCAGCCGATCAGACCTACGCTATGATGAGTCAAAAAATCAATTAATAATGCTCGAGGTTAATACGCAACCTGGTATGACTAGTCTTTCACTAGTCCCAGAACAAGCAAATCATGTAGGCATTTCATTTCCCGAATTAGTTAGCTGGCTAGTGGAGAATGCCCAATGCGATTGAATCCTAAAGCTACTAAAAATAAAAAAATAGCTAATCGCCCAACTATTTCCCAATTGAAACAGAGGCGAATCACTGTTCTTGCCGTAATCATAGTGTTTGTTGTTGGTGTCACAGGAATAATCTGGTCTGCAGTGAGCACGGGTTGGGTAGAAAATAAAATGGAATTAGCAAAAAATAATGTAATTGAAGTAACTGCATCTGCAGGCATGATAGTTGAATCAATTTATTTGAGGGGAAGCCAGGCCACCTCAAGATCAGATTTATTAGAAACATTAGATATTAAAAAAGGAACTCCAATATTAAAGGTTGATATTGAAGAAGCTAGACTGCGTGTAGAATCACTCGGGTGGGTAAAATCAGCAACCTTGGTGCGAATTTTACCAAACGTTATTTTCTTGGAAATAAAAGAGAGAAAGGCGCTAGCTCTTTGGCAACGAAGCCGCCGCCCTCCAGTCTTAATTGATAGAGAAGGAGATGTAATACAGAAAAGAAATTTAGCTAAATACTCTAACCTGCCACTAGTTGTTGGGCAAGATGCTGCAAAAAATGCCGCCATGCTCATTGAGCGCTTACATCAATACCCTTTGATATATAATGAAGTTAAAGTAGCGATTAGAGTCTCACAAAGGCGTTGGAATTTAAGACTAAAAAATAATATAGAGATTCGACTGCCAGCAGAAAATATTTCTACTGCTCTGAACCAACTATCCGAATATCAAAATAAACATTCGTTATTTGATCGCAACATCATTGCTGTAGATTTGCGTGTACCTGACCGGTTGATAGTCCGCGTTAATAATCAGGAAAAAAAGTTTAAGAAAGTTATCGGCGAAAACACTTAAGGTAATAAGGACTTAACATTGTGACAAAAAGTCAAAACCGCGCACGTACAGGTACAATTGTTGCCCTCGACATAGGTACGAGCAAGGTGTGTTGCCTAATAGCTAGAGTTGAACGACCACCGGTTGAAAATGGTACTAGAATAATAGTTCAACCAAGAATTATTGGTAGCGGCTTGCAGGTGAGTGCCGGATTAAAAAACGGAGTCATAATAGACGTAGAAGTAGCCGAAACTGCTATAAGGAAAGCAGTATCTGCCGCCGAACAGATGGCGGGCGACCATATAAGGTCGGTAACTGTCAATCTGAATGGCGGAAAACCCTTATCTAAAACCATAGGGGTTGACGTAGATATTGGTGGTCTGAAGATCGATGATTCTGATTTACAAAGAGTATTTCAAAGAACCGTATCATTAAATACTAATGGAAACGGTAATGGACAAACTCATTCTCATTCAAGTACCCAAGCAGTTAAGGGCCCTGGAAGAGAACTCATACATTCTATCCCTGTGGGATACGCAGTAGATGGAAATAATGGAATTCGTGACCCTAGAGGAATGTTTGGCGAACGGTTGTCAGTTAATATGCATATGATTACTGCCGCAAATGGAGTAATTAAAACTCTTCGCAGTGTAATAGAAGAAACCCATCTTGAGATTGATGACTTTGTTATTGCGCCTTATGCTTCAGGCCTTTCTACTCTTGTTGAGGATGAAACGGACCTTGGTGTTACTGTTATAGATATGGGAGCAGGTACTACCAGTATCGCCGTTTTCTCAGATGGTGATACCGTTTTCACTGATATTATTCCTGTTGGCGGTGCACATGTAACGAATGATATAGCCAGGGGTTTATCGACTCCGATTGCACATGCTGAGCGCTTAAAGACTTTGCATGGTGCTGCTATGGCTACAGCATCAGATGAACATGAATTAATAGACGTGTTGCATGTTGGAGAGGATGAACATAATAGTCCTAACCATATACCACGCTCTCTATTAAATGGCATCATACAACCACGCCTAGAAGAAACCTTCGAACTTGTCCGCGAACGACTTACGGATAGTGGTTTTGATGCTATAGCCGGACGTCGTGTTGTCCTGACTGGCGGTGCTAGCCAACTGCAGGGAACTCAGGAACTTGCTACAATCATTCTGGACAAACAAGTTCGCATGGGTAGACCGCTAAGGCTTCGAGGCTTACCTGATTCTATGTCGGGTCCAGCATTCGCAACTAGTGCAGGTTTAATTTCCTATGCAATAGAAAAACCCTCTGCTGTATCAATATCAACACCAAACATAAAAAAGGAGACGGGCGGTTTAGGAAACCGTCTCGGCAATTGGTTAAATGAACACTTCTAAACTTAATGAATACCATAAAGATTGTATCTATTTTCACCTGGAAAATCCTGGCTAATAAAATGTTGTTACTAAAATATATGAATTTTAACTTTAACTAACTTTTGCCCTCAGACGTCACAAATTGGAGGCTGACATGACACTAAATTTAAGCGCACCTGGAACCGAAAATCAACTCAAACCACGTATAGTAGTTATTGGTGTTGGAGGTGCCGGCTGCAATGCCGTTAACAATATGATATCTTCAAACCTTGAAGGAGTAGAGTTTGTTGTCGCTAATACGGACGCACAGTCTTTATCACTGAGCGCATCTGAAAGACGCATACAGTTAGGAATCAATATAACTAACGGTTTGGGTGCAGGCGCAAGACCTGACATAGGAAGAGCCTCTGCTGAGGAATCTATAGATGTAGTATTGGATCATTTACAAGGTAGCCACATGGCATTTATTGCTGCCGGAATGGGAGGTGGCACAGGAACTGGAGCCGCTCCAGTAATAGCTAGAGCAGCTAGAGAACAAGGTATTTTAACTGTCGGAGTAGTTACTAAACCGTTCCAATTTGAAGGTAACAATCGCATGAAATCTGCTGAAGAAGGTATTGAGGAACTACAGCACTTCGTTGATACTCTGATTGTTATTCCCAATCAAAATCTCTTTAGAGTTTGTAACGAACATACGACTTTTGCCGATGCCTTCTGCATGGCTGACAATGTATTACATTCTGGAGTCCGTGGCGTAACTGACTTAATGGTAATGCCAGGATTAATAAATCTAGATTTCGCAGACATCCGTACTGTTATGAGTGAAATGGGTAAAGCTATGATGGGTACTGGTGAATCAACTGGTGAAGGACGTTCAATAGCTGCAGCAGAGGCTGCAATTGCCAACCCACTTCTAGACGACGTTTCAATGCGTGGAGCGAGAGGTGTTCTAATAAACATAACTGGTGGTCTTGATATGACGCTCTTCGAAGTAGATGAAGCCGCTAACCGTATTAGAGAAGAAGTTGATTCTGAGGCCAATATTATATTTGGTTCAACATTTGATGAAAAAATGGAAGGAACTATGAGGGTTTCGATCGTTTCTACTGGTATTGATGCCGAGGCATCATCATCCCACTCACCAATGATATCCTTGGTACATGATTCTGATCGCACTAAAAGTATTAATTCTTCTGATAAGACCTCAGCAGCTCAATCAACAGCTGAACCTAATATAAATACGGAATTAATGGAATCGGAACCAAAATCAATCCTCGATTCTAACACAGATAATTTATCTACTAATTCTGAAATCGAAAGTTTAGTTAATACTGAGGTAGATGATTCAAAAAATGAAGTAAATCAGGCAGAAGAGGCATTATCAAATGAGCAACCGTTTATTCCGCCTCCAGCAATAAATCCTGAAGAAACCACCACTCAATCTAAAACATCACAGCCTTCACCTAATGCATTTGCAGAAGCTGCTATCCAGAACGGAGGAACACAAGTTGAAAAACGAAGGGGTCGAAGCCTTTTTCAAAAAGTTACTGGTGCAGTTAATCGAAAAATAGTGGATGAAGACCAGAATACTATTCAGCAGAAAACAAGTATTGACAAAGTCAAAACTAATAAAACTAGTGTTTTAGATAAAGAAATAACTATAAACGATACATATGTGTCTGATCTAGAAAGTTCAGAAATCACTAATGATCAACCCAAATTGAAACCCGAGTTCGAAGATGAAAATCATGTAAATAGTAAGCCATCACAGAAAGACAGTTCAGAAGAAATTAAAACTTCTAAGCCGGCTCAAACATCACTAAGCGACCTTGAACCTGCATCCCTATCAGAGGCTCATACCGCCGAAGATGACATGCTGGAAATACCTGCATTTCTTCGAAGACAAGCAAATTAATTTTTACGTATAGGTTTCGCAAATAATTAAAATTTGTGAAACCTATACGCAACAAACTGAAATAAAGATTGATTTGTATATGTCAAGTCCGATTGATACACAGACATCCATAAATCTATAAAAGAAGTTGTATATAATCAGCACCGGCACCGGTCTTTTAGACCCAGTAATTTATTTAGACCAAAAGGTATTTGAAATTGGATCATACAGTTACAGCATTGGTTGATAAATCTTATAAATTTGCAATGCAACATAGTTTAAAGAGTAAGATTAGCTGCTGTGGTATGGGTCTTCATTCAGGGACCAATGTTTCAATAACGCTGGTCCCTGCTCCAGAGAATACTGGAATCGTATTCCGGCAAATAAATAATGATAAAAAATCTTCAGATATAGTTGCTCACGTAGATAATGTGGTTGATGATCGCTTATGTACAACTCTAGGAAATAGTGCAGGGAATACTATAGCAACAGTTGAGCATCTTATGGCCGCGTTACGCGGTTGTGGAATAGATAATTTATATATTGAAGTTGAAGGAAGCGAGCTACCCATCATGGATGGTAGTTCAGCGCCTTTTGTCTTTTTGATAGAATGCGCCGGTATTGTGGAACAAAATGCACCGCGCAAAGCCATTCAAATTCTCAAACCTATCAGTGTTGAAAACGAGGGTCGACTGGTAGAACTTACGCCAGGACCAGGGTTTTCAGTTAATTTCGAGATAGAGTTTGGTTCTAGTGCTATAGGCCAACAATGTATGTATATAGATTTGGTTAACGGAACCTTTAAAGGAGAATTAAGCCGAGCTAGAACATTCGGGTTTATTGAAGAAGTGGATCAGCTTCGTTCAATGGGATTAGCATTAGGCGGAAGTCTGGATAATGCAGTGGTTGTCAATGGAGACGAAGTACTAAATGAAGGTGGTCTTCGTTATAAAGACGAGTTTGTAAGACATAAGATTCTTGATTGTATTGGAGATTTATATTTAGTTGGGGCGCCTATAATTGGACATTTTAAAGGTTACAGGTCTGGTCACGCACTAAATCATGCAATTCTTAGGGCATTATTATCTGACCAAGACTCGTGGCATTACACAACTACCATGCTTGAAGAAAATAATATGGATGAAGAGCATGAAGAACTGCCATCTCTCGCGATAGCGTAGCTCTTTTTATTCTGTATTTGAGGCATTGGATTATATGTATCTAATGGTATAATCTGTGCTTAAATAATAACTCTTTAAGTAAAGAATATAGATCCAAAAGTACGGAAGGCTAATTTGAACGACAGGCGGCCGCCGATCGTCCGGCATAAATCTAAAGAAAACGAGATTTTTAATTCTTGCAGAAGAACCTTTACTTCTAAAGCTTCTAGGTTAATAGCATTAGTGGTGGCTACCTCTTGTGTTTTTGGTTGTACTAAAACTCCTGAAGTAGAATATACAGAACGCCCTGTCCAAGAGCTATATAATCAAGCAATTGATCATGTAACAGAGAAGGACTATGAATCTGCAACTGACCTCTTTCTGGAGGTGGAACGACAACATCCATACTCAATATGGGCAATAAAGGCGCAACTAATGGGCTCTTATGCATATTATGTAAGAGGCCAGTATGACGACGCCATTTTAGGTTTAGAACGCTTTATACAACTCCACCCAGGCAACCGTGATATTGCTTATGCCTATTATTTGAAAGGACTAAGCTATTATGAGCAAATCACCGATGTTGGCCGAGACCAAAGAATAACAGAACTAGCTCTAATTTCTTTTAAGGATCTCATACAACGTTTTCCAAATAGTAAATATGCTCGAGATGCTGAATTAAAAATAGATCTCACGCAGGATCACCTAGCCGGAAAAGAAATGGAAGTAGGAAGGTTTTACCTTAATCGTGGTCAATATCTAGCCGCAATTAATCGCTTTCAAGAAGTCACAGATAAGTACCAGTATACAACCCATACGCCCGAAGCTTTACATAGAATAGCCGAAGCTTACACAGCTCTAGGCATAGATTCTGAAGCTAAAAAATATGCTGCGCTTCTGGGCCATAATTTTCCAGGCAGTCAGTGGTATACGGACAGTTATGGACTAATCAAGGGTATTGATACTAATAAAGACAGTGGTAATTACCTAACCAAAATATTGCCTAATAAAGGTAGTTTTTTTAATCGTTTCTGGCCGTTTACTCGTTAATGCTTCGCCATCTATCAATCCAGAACGTTGTACTAATAGATAAACTCGAATTAGAGTTCAATAAAGGACTTAGTGTCCTAACTGGAGAGACGGGAGCCGGTAAATCAATATTATTAGATTCACTTGGTCTCGCTTTAGGTAACAGGGCGGATTCTGATTTAGTTAGGCCTGGTGCTAAACAGGCAGCTGTAGCTGCTACTTTTGAAGTAGATAATAATCACTCTCTTAATAACTTACTGACTGAACATGGGTTAAGTGTAGAAGATAACCTTATCATTATGCGTCGGATCATAGGAAGTGATGGGCGAAGTAGAGCATTCATTAATGATCAAGCCACTACCGTCACACTACTTCGCAAGGTGAGTGACTATCTTATCGAAATACAGGGACAATTCGATAGATTCTCATTAGCCTCTTCATCAGTTCATTTAACAGCACTAGATTTATACGGCAATCTTACCGCTAGTACTGTTAAAGTTAGGGAGTTATATTATCACTGGTCAAAGAAAGTTACAGAATTAAATCAGGTAGAAGAAAAAATTAAATTGATAAGTACAGAAGAGGAGCAACTAAGGCATGATCTCTCTGAGTTAAATGACCTATCACCGTTCATAGGAGAAGAGGAAAACCTATCTAATGAACGTCAACTGCTTCAGAATAGCGAACGATTAATAGAGGCATTTAATCAGGTTATAGAGGATTTGGCTGGCGATATTGGAGCTGAACCTACACTTCAGAAGTCACTAAAATCATTAATAAGAATAGCAGAATTTAGCGGAGGTAGAGTTGATAATATCATATCAACTCTTGAAAGTAGTACAGCTGATATAAGTGATGCTATTCAGGAACTTCAATTACTTGCCCAAGTAATTGAAACTAATTCAACACAACTTGAAGCTATCGAAAATCGTTTATTTAAACTTCGTGCGGCTGCTCGAAAATATAATACTAAAATTGATGACCTAGATGAAGTTAGAGAAAGATTAGTAGAAAAATTAGATATATTAGATGATAATAGTCAGTTGCTTAAGTCACTTAAAAATGAGACTGATTCGGCCCGTCAGTCCTTTCTCAAACAAAGTAAAACCCTATCAAATAATCGGATAAAAATAGCGACTTCACTTGAAAAAGAAATTAGGCAAGAATTAGTTCCTCTTAAACTTAATAACATAATATTTAAAAGCCACATATCCATTTTAGATGAATCTACTTGGTCAGAAACAGGTATAAATAGTGTCGAGTTTTTGATTGCCACAAACCCTGGTAGCACCCCCGGAAAGATAGCTAAAATAGCTTCTGGAGGCGAACTTAGCCGGATTTTGTTAGCTCTAAAAGTAGTATTATCTGGTTCTAGTAATGTAAGTACATTAATTTTCGATGAGATTGACTCTGGCGTCGGCGGAGCAACAGCTTCAGCAGTTGGAGAGCGCCTTTCATTATTATCTAGCTCGAATGGACCACAAATATTAGTAGTTACTCATAGCCCCCAAGTTGCAGCTGTTGGCCACTGCCATTGGCGTGTAAGCAAAGAGAGTATAAATAATAAAGCAGTTACAAAAGTTATACTGCTAAATCAAAAATCTAGAAAAGAAGAAATAGCACGTATGCTAGCAGGCACAGAAATTTCTGAAGAAGCACGCGCTGCTGCTGAAAGATTATTACGTGATTCATCTAAACAAAAAATAAGTTCATCTTCTAATATCATAGCTGATTAACTGCTTTTGGCCTTAAATTTATGAGCAACAATACTCGTGAATATATCATTGGCATAATATGTGCGCTATTAGTTGTTCTGCTATGGTCTAGCTTTCATATAATCTCACGAACAGGTGTGCAAAATAGTTTAAGTCCTTATGACCTCGTAGCACTACGTCTTGGCGTTGGTGGAGTTATAATGATTCCTGTAGCGTTTCATTACGGATTAGGATCACTAAAACTTACTCAAGCCATAATTTTAGCAATGTTAGCTGGTCCAGGATTTTCAATATTTGCATTCACGGGCTATCAATTTGCACCCGCGGCGCACGGCGCTGCAATCTTAGCTGGCGCCATTCCTTTATTTACAGCACCTATTGCTTGGTTTTTTTTGGGTGAACGTCTTAGTTGGTTTCAGTTATGTGGATTATTCGTAATTCTGATGGGTATAGCGTTCTTAGCAGGATCAAGCTTTACCAGTTTCAATAATATGATTTGGCGTGGAGACCTGCTATTCATAATAGGCGTTGCAGACTGGGCCGTTTTTACTCTTTTAGCCCGAACTTGGAAAGTACAACCAATAAGGGGAACAGCTCTAGTAGCAGTTATATCTATGACTGCTTACCTACCCATATACTTTTTATTTCTTCCTTCCACCATTGATACAGCACCTGCCATAGAAATTTACGGACAAGCTATATATCAAGGGTTTTTTAGTATGATCATTACACTTCTATTATTTACCCGCGCAGTGGAATCTTTGGGAGCCACTTTAACCACTACAATTACAGCTGCGGTCCCAGCGACAGCAGCTTTAGCTGCATTGATTTTACTTGGCGAACAACTAACTAGACTATCAATCACTGGAGTTATTTTAGTATCTATCGGTATGATCGCAGCAGTTCTTGGTGCCCATCCAAAAAATAGTAATTCTTCTTCTAACTAAAAGACCATTACTAAACTTTAATAAGAAAACTGCTATTTATAGTTCGCAGTTTATATATTTATGTTAAAATAAAAAACAATTATTGATTTGGCACCTATGATAAATGATCTAACATTAAAGCAGGCAGAAAATGAGCATGCAGGTCTGGTTTACAATATAAACGAATATAATCGTTTATATTATCAGGAGGATATTTCCGGTATATCTGACGCAGAATATGATTTATTATTCCAACGTTTATTAGAACTTGAAGCAATATTTCCCGAACTATCTACTATTGATAGTCCAAGCCAAAGAGTTGGCTCACCTGTAACTTCAAGTTTTAAAAAAATTCTACATTCTGTACCCATGCTATCTTTAGCAAATGCATTTAACGAAAGCGAAATATATGGTTTTGTTAAAAGCATTATTCGCTTTCTAAATTTATCAGATAACCTAGCAGTAACTTTGGTTGCAGAACCTAAAATAGACGGAATATCTGTTTCTTTACGATATGAAAATCGAGTTTTTGTAAGTGGTACAACTCGCGGTGATGGCAGCGAAGGAGAAGATATAACAGCAAACCTCCTAACAATATCTGATATTCCTAAATCATTACCTGATGATGCTCCAGACGTTATAGAAGTTAGAGGTGAGGTTTATATGTCTAAAACAGTTTTTAATTCTCTAAATACTGAACAAGAATCTCAAAATAAAAAGATTTTCTCTAACCCAAGAAATGCGGCTGCTGGAAGTGTAAGGCAACTAGATCCAAGGATAACTGAATCACGGACTTTATGCCTATTTGCTTATTCTTGGGGAGATATAAGCACAGAGACATTTGAATGCCATTGGGACTTTCTTAAAAAATTAAAAAACTGGGGCTTTCCTGTAAACCCTCTAACACAAATATGTAAGGGAGCAGAAGAAGCAATAAAAGCCTATAAAATGATTGAAGGTCATAGATCTGAGCTCGACTACGATATTGATGGAGTAGTATATAAAATAGATAATGTTGATTGGCAAAAACGTCTTGGTGTTCGTACTAGGGCACCACGTTGGGCTATAGCCCACAAATTTCCTGCCGAGAAAGCGATAACAATAATACATGATATTGATATTCAGGTAGGTAGATCTGGAGCTCTTACGCCAGTTGCTAGACTAAAACCCATTAACGTTGGTGGGGTAATTGTCTCAAATGCAACATTACATAATGAAGATGAAATTCTAAGAAAAGACATCAGAATCGGTGATACGGTAATTATACAGAGGGCTGGCGATGTAATCCCTCAGCTAGTTGAAATAATACCGGAGAAAAGACCAATAGGTACAGAACCTTACGAATTTCCTACTTATTGTCCTGCATGTAACTCAAAGGCAATAAGGCTAGACGGTGAGGTGGTTCGCCGATGTACCGGTGGATTAATATGCCCTGCCCAAGCAGTTGAAAGATTAAAGCATTTTGTATCTCGCAATGGATTTGACATCGAAGGTCTTGGTACTAAACACATAGTAGATTTTTGGAATGATGGATTAATAAAGGAACCATCTGATATTTTTAAAATTGATGAGAATAAAATTTCAGGAAGAGACGGTTGGGGAATACAGTCAGCGAAAAACTTAGTTAATGCAATCTCAGAAAAGACCAATATATCTCTTGATCGTTTTATTTATTCCCTGGGCATTCGCCGAGTTGGACAATCGATTGCACGTCTATTAGCAACTAACTACGTAACACTCAATAATTGGCAAAAAGCAATGGCTGCCGCTCAAAACCCAGACAGCGAAGAATATTTAGAACTTTTAAATATAGACGGTATTGGCAGTTCCGTTACCGCCGACTTAATCTCATTTATGAATGAACAGCATAATATGCAAGTAATTTATGATTTAACGCAATTAATTAATGTAAGAGACTTTATTCAACCAATTAATGACTCACCATTTTACGGAAAAACTATAGTTTTTACTGGTAGCTTAAATCAAATGACACGACCGGAGGCGAAAGCCAGAGCCGAGTCTCTTGGTGCTAAGGTCGCGGGCTCGGTGTCATCAAACACCGACATACTTGTCGCAGGACCCGGAAGTGGTTCAAAAGCTAAAAGAGCAAAAGAACTCGGGATAAATATTATTGATGAAATTTCTTGGATGGAAATGCTGAAAAATTAGTAAATGTTATATTTATTAAAGAAATTTCAACTTTCTATTTCTCGAGTGGAGTAAGAAAGCCAATCACGCGCTTTATTATCAAGTAATGGGCCAATCTCAGACTTCACCTTAGCATGATAGTCATTAATCCAGTCACGTTCCTGCAAGGTTAAAAGTGGAAGTTCCAAACAAGACAAATCAATCGGCACAAGCGTTAAAGTTTCAAAACCATAGGTTTCTACTTTAGCCTCTTCAACGCCTTCATCCACAACTACTGCCAACAAATTCTCAATTCGAATACCATAACTTCCTTGTTTATAGTAACCTGGTTCATTTGAAATAATCATACCCGGTTCTAAAGCTTGTTTAGTCCCCGCCTTCGATATTCGTTGAGGACCTTCATGAACTCCTAAATAACTCCCAACCCCATGGCCTGTACCATGATCATAATCAAGTCCTAATTGCCACAAGAATTGTCTAGCTAAACTATCAATTTGTGCTCCGGTAGTTCCGGCCGGAAACCTAGCCTTAGCCAACGCTATATGGCCCTTAAGAACACGAGTATAACGATCACGCATCTCATGACTGGGGTTGCCTAAAGCAATAGTTCTAGTAACATCTGTTGTACCATCTAAGTATTGCCCTCCGGAATCAAATAAATAAAATTCTCCTGCACGTAAATGCCTTACGGTGTCCTGAGTAACGCGATAATGTACTATAGCCCCATTTGGACCTGAACCTGAAATTGTTTCGAAAGAGAGACCGCGAAATAAGTCACCCTTACTGCGAAATTCTGCCAGCTTCTGAGCAGCACTAATTTCAGTAATCTTTTGCTTAGGCATTATATCGGCTAACCAAGTCAGAAATTTTACTATAGCCACCCCATCTCGTACATGTGCTGCTCTTGATCCAGATAGTTCAGTTTGGTTTTTTATCGCTTTTGGTAAAACCACAGGATCTATGAATTCATATATATTAGCCCCTGACATAGACAAGCGCTGATATATCCATGATGATGTAGTATCAGCACAAACCTGAACATTAGCACCAGCTTTACCAAGTTTATCAAGAGCAGAACCTAATTCTTCAGGAGAATGTAATGAAACTTGTTTGCCTATATGAGATATTAATTCTTTTGAAATTTTTTCAGAATAAACAAACCAATCAACTTTTTCATCACTATGCAAAATAGCAAAACTCAATGGTAGAGGTGTGAAAGGTACATCATTGCCTCTTACATTAAGCAGCCAGGCTATTGATTCTGGTTTAGTTAGAACAACTGCATCATTATTGTTTCTTTTTATTTTTAGAGCAATTTCTTTGCACTTTAGTGAACTCTTAAGGCCGGTATAGCATAATTCATGAGGTATGATTGGCATTTTAGGTGGTAACGGCTGATCTTTCCATATTTCATCGATTGGGTTTATATTTAAAGACACTAATATAGTCCCAACTTTGCTACATGCGATCTCTAATAAATTGACCTCATTGGCACTGTGAAGCCATGAATCATAGGCTAATCGCATTCCATGACCTAGATTTATTTGTATCCATTCCGTTACAGATCGGTCCACTAGAGGTTCATAGCTATATAGAGATGCATCTACTTGTTCTTGAACCTGCAATGTGTAACGGCCGTCGACAAAAATAGCCGCTTTATCGGCTGTAATAACTGCGATACCAGCTGACCCATCAAATGATGTCAACCAGGCTAGACGTTCTGATCTAGAAGGCAAAAATTCATTCTGATATTCATCAGAATGAGGTACGATGAAACCATCAACATTTAAATCCTCTAGCCTACCCCTTAGCTCAAGCAATCGTTCTCTAGAAAATGTATTTATAATGTCCATAATTAGAAACTAATGGATGAAAGACTTTAAGACAATAAATGACGCGCACTTATATTAAATATGACGGCGCAATACTAATGTTGACCATCCATCTAGTTGATAACGTTTAAAAAGAATCAGACCCTGCTGTCTATGAGCGGCTATAACTTGTCGTTCCTGCTTTATTAGAAGTCCAGACAAAATCGCATATCCTCCAGGTAGCATATGAAGGGCACAATCCCGCGCCATATTTACTAATGGACGAGCTATTATATTAGCAAAAATTAGAGCATATGGACCAGCATTCTTGATTGCTCTTAAACTATACCCAGGTCCATTTATTAAATTTTTTGTGTGTAAATTATTTAAACGAAAATTATATCTAGACTTTGTTACTGCTTCAATATCAATATCAGACGCTATTACCTTCCTGCGTAAAGACTTTGCGGCCGCCATACCCAAAATTCCTGTACCACATCCCATATCTAGAATTGGCCCCGAAGGCAAAATATCCTTTCTTTTAAAAAAATAATTTAACGCAATTAAACAACCTTTAGTTGTTGGATGATGTCCAGTTCCAAAAGCAGTAGAGGCATCAACCACAATAGTTGTAGTTCCAAAAGGGGCTATATCATTATGGTAAGAATCACGAATCCAAATTACGCCCACTCTTATTGGAACAAAGCTTTCACGATTAACAGATATCCAGTCAATTTTAGGCAAAACCTTAATACTTATTTCTGGTAAATTGATACCAGCAGCAAGACATGAACTTCTCATATCATCCTTTAAAAGTTTTATGTCTTTTAAAGAAAGTGTATAGCCTCTAATTAAAACAAAATCGCCTTCAGGATTAGAAAAAATACTTATTGCACTAATATATTGCTCTAATACTTTTGTGATGACATCTTGTTGATTTATTGGAACCAAAACTTTTATAACCCAACTCAACGAGTCTGTAGACATAATTACACCTTATCGGCAGCAACAACAAAACTATCAATAACCTTTTTATTTCCGGCCTTTTCAAATTCAACATCTAGTTTATTACCGTTGATAAAACTTATCTTTCCGTAGCCAAATTTCTGATGAAACACCCTATCTCCAGCACTAAAACTTGACAAACTATCATTAGTTAATTCACCACCTTGGTCGAATAAACGGCTAGATTTTTTCTCATTCCAATTAGACTTAAATTTATTAGATATCCTTTCGTGGTTGACTGAAACACTGGCTGTCTCATACAGGCCTGTTTCACTCTCAACCAGAACATGTTCATTAGGCAACTCATCAACAAAGCGGGATGGCACAGCACTCTTCCATTGACCATGCATTTGACGGTTAGCAGCAAATGAAATTATTGCTGATTTTTTAGCACGAGTTATACCAACATAAGCAAGCCGCCGTTCTTCCTCAAGTCCAGCTGCTCCATTTTCATCCATATTACGCTGATGAGGAAATAAACCCTCCTCCCAACCGGGTAAAAATACGGTATCAAATTCTAACCCCTTAGCACCGTGCAGCGTCATAATATTAATCATGTCCGTACCGGCATTCTCATTATTATCCATAACTAAGGAAACGTGCTCTAAAAAGCCACCTAGATTTTCAAATTCTTCCATAGCTGATACTAGTTCTTTCAAATTTTCTAGACGACCAGGGGCTTCAGGAGATTTGTCATTCATGAGCATTTGTGTATATCCAGATTCATCGAGCAAGATCTCAGCTAATTCAACATGAGAAAGAGCATTAGATCCTTCTCCTGAAAGTGAACGCCACCTAGAAAAGTCTGTCATTAAGTTTGCCAATGCAGCTCGAGACCTTGGCTTTAATTCATCTGTTGTTACTATTTCGGCAGCCGCACGGTATAAGCTTACATCAGATGCGCGGGCTAAAACATTTATTTTCTGAATGGTTTTTTCACCTATATTTCTTTTAGGGCGGTTAATTATTCGCTCGAAAGCCAGGTCATCATCTGGTTGATTTATTACTCTTAGATAGGCCAACGCGTCACGTATTTCCATTCGTTCATAAAATCTCGCACCTCCAATTACTTGATAAGGAAGACCTAAAGTTAAAAACCTTTCTTCAAATGCTCGAGTTTGAAAACCGGCACGTACTAAAATGGCAATATCTCTTAAAAAAATAGGCTTATCTTTACCTATGCTAGATTGTAAGGATTCTATTTGGTCAGAAACAAACCTCGCTTCTTCGCCACCATCCCAAAGTCCCCTCACCAGTATTGGTTCACCTCCCTCACTTTCGGTCCACAAGGTTTTTCCAAGTCGCCCCTGATTGTGGGATATAAGCGCTGAAGCCGCTGCCAATATTGGGGCTGTTGATCTATAATTCTGTTCGAGACGGATAACCTGGGAGTCTTTAAAATCTCTTTCAAACCTAAGAATATTTCCCACTTCAGCACCACGCCATGCGTAAATAGACTGGTCATCATCGCCAACACAAGTAATGTTAGAATGGCCTTGTGCTAATAAACGCAGCCAAAGGTATTGGGCAATATTAGCATCTTGATACTCATCAACCAAAATATAACGGAAACGCCTTTGGTATTCATTCAGAACATCTTGTCTCTTCGAATCACTGAAAATTGTCAAGCAGTGTAATAAAAGATCACCAAAATCAGCTGCATTTAGTACCAGTAACCGTTCTTGATAAGCCTGATAAAGATCAACTAACTTTCCACCAGCTATATCGCTTACTTCCATAGGAGATACTTTATCCGGAGTAAGCCCTCGATCTTTCCACCGCTGAATTAATCCCATCATTACTCTTGCTGGCCAACGCTTACTATCAATATCAAAAACTTCAAGCAACTGTTTTAAAAGACGCACTTGGTCATCACTATCCAGAATAGTAAAATTTGACTGAAGACCAACTAACTCGCTGTTTTTACGTAATATTCGTACTCCTAGAGAGTGAAATGTACCTAACCAAACTGCTTCCGCTGGGCCACCAACCAATTCGGAAACTCTTTCTCGCATTTCACGGGCTGCCTTATTTGTAAATGTAACTGCTAAAATTTCATACGGCCTTACATCTCTTGTCCTTAGCAAATGAGCAAGACGAGCAGTAAGGACTCTGGTTTTACCAGTTCCAGCTCCAGCTAAAACCAAAGTGGGGCCATCTGTTGCCTCTACCGCCTCTCGCTGAACAGGGTTCAGTTTCTCAAGATAGACTGGCTCATTATTATTTATTTTTGATGAAGTGGGCTCAGTATCTTCATCTTCAATTTGAAATGGATCATTCATTATAATACCATATATACCATGAGATATTTATGAGTCGTAGACTTCAATAAGCTTATATTAATGTATGTAAATAAAAATATATTTCATACCTTATTAGTTAATTTCCTATCTGATAAACTAACATTTAAAACTAATTGGTCGTGCATTATTTAAATTTATCGAGTATGAAATAAGAAATTATTCATTATAAACAAAATTTGAATGGATTATAAAAAATGTCGGAATCTCTTACTTATGAGCCACCTATAGTCTGGAAATGGGATACTGAAAATGGAGGTGCATGGGCTAAAACTAATCGCCCAATTGCTGGTGCTACACACGAAAATAAATTACCCGTAGGAAAACATCCCCTCCAACTTTACTCACTAGCCACTCCTAATGGAGTAAAGGTAACAATAATGCTCGAAGAGCTTTTAGCTCTTGGAATAAATGAAGCAGAATATGATGCTTTTCTTATTAGAATAGGAAATGGTGATCAGTTTGGAAGTGGGTTTGTTGAAGTTAATCCTAACTCTAAAATCCCCGCCCTTATGGACTATAGTACTGAGAAACCAACACGTGTTTTTGAATCTGGGGCAATTCTACTTTATCTAGCAGAAAAATTTAATGCCTTAATACCAAAAGATACTATTATGCGTACTGAATGTTTGTCATGGCTCTTCTGGCAGATGGGAAGTGCTCCATACTTAGGGGGAGGTTTTGGACATTTCTATAATTATGCTACTGAAAAATATCAGTACCCAATTGATAGATTTACAATGGAAGTAAAGCGGCAGCTGGATGTACTTGATCAGCATTTAGCAAAAAATGAATATATGTGTAATGATGAGTATACCATTGCTGATATAGCAATTTGGCCTTGGTACGGTGGGCTTGTTTTAAATAGAGTCTATGAAGCGGCCGAGTTTTTAGATGCTAATTCTTATAAACATGTAATTAGATGGTCTGAAGAAATAGATTCTAGAGAAACTGTACAACGGGGACGTATGGTTAACCGTGTTCGGGGCGAATTGAATGAGCAACTTCGTGAACGTCACGACGCAACTGATTTTATACATAAAACTCAAGATAAAATTGAATTATCTAACAACTAGACAATATATTTACAAAAACTGTCTAGAGATAAATTAGTTAGTAAGGGAAAATAAAAATGCATATACACAACCTTTACGCCGATGATAATGGTGAGTCACATTTCAGGGATATTGAAATCGAATGGGCAGAGGATAGAGGTTATAGTCAACTATCAAAAAAAATGCCTGCCAATGGGATAATTTTTCGACGTACAATTGGTGAATATGACCTAGATTGGCACCCTGCCCCGAGACGTCAATATATAGTTAACCTCGACGCAGCAGTTAAAATAACAGCAAGTGACGGAGAAGAGCGTACAATAAAAGCAGGTGAAATTTTTCTTGTAGAAGATGTTCATGGTAAAGGACATCTATCAGCATCAGTAGATGGAAAAGAAAGACATTCTTTATTCATTCCAGTTGAATAATAATTACAAAAATTTATCTAGAATAATGAGCGCTGAATGATGAATGATAGTGCCAATTTCAGAGTTGAAGAAGCATCTATAGCTGAAATACATGCAGCCTTTAAATCAGGGATAACTAGTGCGCGCAAAATAACGCAAGCTTTTCTTGACCGAATTAATGCTTATGACAGGCAAGGTCCGGCTCTTTGGGCTATAATTACTATAAACCCTGAAGCTCTCTCTGATGCAGACATACTAGATCAATATATGGAAAAATCAGGCAAATTTATTGGGCCTTTGCATGGAATACCTATCTTAGTTAAAGATAATTATGATGTTGCAGGACTTCAAACTACAGGGGGATCATCATCCTTAAATGGATGGACGCCAAAAAATGACGCTACAGTTATTAGAAAGCTAAGAACTGCAGGAGCCATAATACTGGCTAAAACTACAATGTCTGAATGGGCCCGGGGTGGCTTTGACAATATTAACTCAGTACTGCCAACTTTTGCACGAAATCCCTATAACACTGCCCATGCTACTGGCGGCTCTTCAGGTGGTACTGCCGCTGGTTTAGCTGCAAATTTTGGTGTTGTTGGTCTTGGTTCAGATACGTTCGGTTCAATTCGTAACCCTGCAAATAATAATTCTCTAGTTGGCTTGCGGCCAAGTTGGGCATTAATATCACGAGCAGGTATGATAGGCCTATATGATTCCCGTGATACAGCTGGCCCCTTAGCTAGAACGGTTACCGACCTAGTAACTCTATTAGACGTTCTTGTAGGAGTCGATAAAGCTGACTCAGCGACTACCAATGCAGAAAGTCATATTGCATCAACATATACATCTGCTCTTAAAATAGATGGTGCCAGAGGAAAACGTTTAGGTGTGCTTAGACAAGCATTTCCAGAAAACTGTGCTGACCCCAATGTAACAGCACTAGTTAACAAAGCAGTGGAAAGCCTTAAAAAGTCCGGAGCAGAAATTATTGATCCCTTCATTATCCCTGAGTTCAATTACTTCAAGCCGCAACATCATCCTCTAAGTGAAGTAAGAGCAGCTATAGAGACTTATCTCGCTACAACAAGTGAACAGTTCCCGAAAACAATTAAGGAAATTGTTGAATCAGAAAAATATCATCCACTACATGAAGTTAGCCTGAGGGAAACAGCTATTGCTCCATCGCCCCAAAAAGATCCTATTGTACATAATCTAGAGGCAGAGGAAATAAGAATGCGAAAAGTCTATGAAGAAGCCATGCAAAGAGAACACCTTGATGCATTTATTCTTCCAGTCGCTAGTTTTCCTCCTAAACTAAATGGTGACCGCAATGTTTCTCCTCCTGGGGCAACAACCTGGATAGCCTCAGGACTTCATTGGCCAGCAGCAGTAGTTCCAATGGGCTATACTTATGAAGACCTACCTTCCGGCCTACAAATAGTTGGCAAACCATGGTCAGAAATAACTTTAATTGAAATTGCCTATGCATTTGAACAAATAACAAACCATAGGCATCCCCCATCCACTGTTCCGCCGCTTTGATTATTATTTTAGACCACAAATATAGCTTTAAAAAAAATTTATCGAAAGCATGAGACTTATATGAATCAAATTGACTTAGATGGTAAAATCGCTGTCATTACCGGAGGAGCGCAAGGTATAGGTAGCTCAATTGCTGAACGTTTTATTGAGTCTGGCGCTAAAGTAAGGATCTGGGATTTAAATCAAGATTTAGCGGATGAAACTTCTAAAAGACTAGGTGTAAACGCTGAAGCGATCAGGGTAGATATCACTTGTCCTAAACAAATAGCAGAAGCAGCAAGTAATTTAATAAAACATGATGGCAATATAGATATTTTAGTGAACAATGCAGGAATTTCTGGTCCCAATGCCCCGGTACATGAATATCCAGTGGATGATTGGCGTCACGTAATAGAAGTCGACTTGAATGGAACCTTTTTTTGTTGCAGAGCAGTGACACCTTACATGATTGCAGCTGGATATGGACGCATCGTGAATGTAGCATCTATTGCCGGTAAAGAAGGCAACCCAAATGCCTCAGCTTACAGTTCAGCTAAGGCTGGTATGATTGCTCTTACCAAATCACTTGGAAAAGAACTCTCAGACTTCAACATATCTGTCAACGCGATCACCCCTGCAGCTGCTCATACCGCTATTTTTGATCAAATGACAGAAGAACACATTAAATATATGCTTTCAAAAATTCCACGTGGGCGTTTTGTTAGTGTCCAGGAAATTGCCTCAATGGTTGTCTGGTTGGCATCAGAAGAAAATTCATTTTCTACTGGGGCTGTATTCGACTTATCTGGTGGTCGCGCCACATATTAAAAACAAAAAGCAAACATCACGATGACTATACAAATTACGCTACTAACCGCTCCAATTAGATATCTATTTTTAATAAATTTCTAATAGTTCAAGCCACGAATCTTAGTTTTCTTAGGGTAATGCGACACTTTCTTCAACAGCTTTTACAAATGCCTCGGTCCGCTCTCCTATTCCGCGACCTTCACTTTGATAGTTAGATACAAAACAACCAGATAATCTCTTTGAAGGAACAGCAAAAGCCCTTGCCCCGCCAGATCCCATATGACCAAATGAATCAGCAAAAGAAGTAAAAAGGGGTTTGCCATCCGGTGGGTTTTTCATAAACCCCATTGACATCGACAATGGTCGATCAAATAAACCTTCATGCATATCAGACCACTGAGTTTCAATAGCTCGTCTAATTCCGTTAGAGGATAATAAACGCACCCCGTCAAGTTCACCTCCTTCTGCTAACACAGCATAAATTTTTGCCATAGCCCGCGCTTCACCAAAACCACCAAAAGAAGGTACTCCGGCCGTTCTAAAACGGTATGAATTTTGTTCAGTTGGTCCAAAATTTTTGGGGAAGGCTTTCCATGCTGCTACAACTGGAGAGTCTGGATCACGACCAGCTGCACGAACTTGATCAGCAGGATTTGCTATAATTTCAGCACACCGGTCCAAAGCATTTTCGGGTACACCAAGGTAATAATCAACTCCAAGAGGTTTAGTTATTTCATCAGCTATAAAGTTTTGTATACTTTTATCAGTTACTCTCCTTACAATCTCGTTTGCAATAAAACCAATATTTACTGTATTGTAAGCTCCTTGCGTCTCAATTGGCCAAGCTGGCGATTGCATGGCAATAACTTTTTCCATTGCTTCCGGATCATAAATATCGCCTGCTATTGCCCTATCATTTGCCCATACTCCACACCAGTGAGATAAGAAATGTCTAACTTTAATCTCCTCTTTACCGGCTTGAGCAAATTCAGGCCAATACTCAGCTATCGGCGCCTCAAGATCAATCTGACCCCGGTCCGCAAGCATATGCACGGATAGCGAGCAAATAGACTTAGCAACAGAGTACATCAGGCAGAGAGTATTTGCCCTCCAAGGGTGGTTCTGAGCACCGTCAACGTATCCCCCCCACAAATCTACAACTTTTTTGCCCTCAAAATACACACATATAGCACTGCCAATTTCATCTCTTGAAACAAAACTCTCAGCCAGAGCATCACGAACAGATTCAAAGCCTAAAGCGCATTCGCCTTGAAGGTCTATTTCAGTATGTTTTTTCTCAGTCATAATTATTTCCATTGTCTAAAAGATAAGAGCCGTTAACCAATCTGCATTAGAATAAATCAGATGCTATCCAATAAAATAATATTAGTAAGCATAAATATGCGACTACTTAAAGCACTTGTAAATTACCCCAACGCAATTTATTTAAGATCTTAATATTTATTGTACTCTTTAAATCTTATAAATATTTATTATAAAGCTATAATATATCTTATTTACGATTTCTAGGTTACTAAATGAGCAGACACCGTGGTGTATATAAGCCAGAGATGAGTGAGCCATACGAGCTTAGCAGGTATAGAATTGAAAATTTTATACAATGTCCTGCTTGTTTTTACCTTATGCAAGTTCGAGGCATTAAGTTTCCTAGTATTCCCGGTTATAACATCAATGAAGCCACAGACGTCTTATTAAAAAAAGATTTTGATCTCCATAGGAGGTCTGGAACTTGTCACCCGTTTCTACGTAACCTTGAGATGGATTTTCTAGTTCCTTACCAACACAGTAATTTTGAATTATGGACCCAGAGTTTACATTTTGGAGCAGAAGGTCGGTTCCATACAGTTCACAGAGGTACAAACTTAAAGGTTGGTGGAGGATTGGATGATGTATGGTTTAACACTAAAACAGGCCAAGTGCACTTAGTAGATTATAAAAGCACTTCCCAAAAATCAGCTGGAAAAATAATAACGCTCGATGATTGGTGGAAAGCTTCCTATAAACGCCAAATGGATTTCTATATTTGGGTAATGAAACGCCAAGGAATAGAAACTTCTAACATTGGGTATTTTCTTTACTGTGATGGTGATAGATTTACAGATAAACCATTTCTAAATGATAAAAATGCTACTATGGAATTTAAAATTAGCTTAATCGCTTATGAGAGTAACTTATCATGGGTTGAACCCACCCTAAGAAAAATTAAAGCTCTTTTGGATGCACCCAATTGTCCTGGTCATACAAAACATTGCGATCATGGAGCGTTTTTAAATGCATGTTTGTATAGTTAAATTACTCGTAAATACTATTAATAGAACCATAAAACATTTATTTTGCTACATAAATGTTAGCTATTACAAATTATATGGCATTAAATTTTAATATATTGAGGCATAAGAATGAAATTAATGACATTCAGCTATGGTAATGAAGTCAAAATAGGTTTGGTGAGGGGTAAAGGCATAATTGATATTGCAAAACGATTGGAAGTCTCCTCACTAAAACAACTAATAGCAGACGATAATTTTACAGAAGTTTTGAAATACATTAATGAAAAACCCGACTACCAGCTAGATGAAATAGAGTTCTTACCTGTCATCCCTAATCCAACTCATATATTTTGTATTGGGACTAACTATGCAGATCACTTACAAGAAGCCATAGATGCAGGTCTACCAAGAAGCAAAACTGATCACCCTCCTCTTTTTCTGCGCTTTGCAGATACATTAGTAGGTCATGACCAACCACTATTGAAATCACCGCAAGTCAGTAAATTGGACTATGAGTGCGAACTCGCAGTCATAATTGGGAAACCAGGAAGATATATAGCCGAAGATAAAGCGCTCAACCATGTGGCTGGTTATTCATGTTTTAATGAAGCCAGTGCGAGAGATTGGCAATTTCATACTACTCAAATTACACCAGGTAAAAACTTTTTTGGCACAGGAGGGTTTGGTCCTTGGATGGTAACCGCTGACGAAATACCAGACCCCCAAAATTTACAAATTAAAACCCACTTAAATAATGTAACGATGCAAGATGCAAACACAAAAGATATGATCTTTAATGTAGCGGAAATAATATCATATGTTTCTAACCTAATAGAATTACAATCAGGAGACGTAATAGCTTCAGGAACCCCTTCTGGAGTCGGTTTTTCTCGAGATCCTCAGATATTTATGAATGCTGGCGATGTTTGTGAAATAGAAATTGAACAAATAGGAACTCTTAGAAATGTTATTAGTCAAGGATGATTAAATATTTTCTATGTGTTCTACTTTCTTACAAACATTCTACCATTTCGCTAGTCAATAAGTGTTAATGAATATGGGAGAATGCCATGTCTGATGCTGCATTCCGTAGCATGAATCTTTCGGTATTTCTTACTGCATGCGGCAATTATCATCACCTAGGGTGGCGCCATCCTAAAGCTTGGGTTGATGGCAGCACTAACATTAATAGATGGGTTGAAATGGCAAACATCGCGGAGAAGGCGAAGCTTGACATGCTTTTCATTGCCGATCAAATCGCCATTGTGGGGAGCGAGACGTTATCTACAACTGAGAACAGCTCTAAAGTAAATCGTTTCGAACCTCTGACATTGCTATCTGCTCTAAGTGCACATACTAAAAATATTGGTCTTGCCGGGACATGCGCCACCAGCTATTCCGAGCCATATAATGTTGCACGGATGTTCGCCTCACTTGATCACCTTTCAGGGGGTCGAGCTGGTTGGAACTGCGTTACTGGCGGTCAAAAGGAAGAGGCTCAGAATTTTAGTTTAGAGCGCCATGCAGCCCATGAGATTCGCTACGAACGAGCTAATGAGTTTGCAGATGTGGTAATTGGGCTTTGGAATAGTTTTGAAGAGGATGCGTTAGTCTATGACAAAGACAGTGGTCGATTTTTTGATTCTTCAAAAATTCATGCTCTAAATCATCGAGGTAAATACTTTTCTGTGCGTGGCCCTCTCAACGTTTCACGATCGCCCCAAAGCCGACCTATAGTAATTCAAGCTGGAGCTTCTGAAGCCACTATTGAGATGGCATCACGGATCGCGGATGTTGTATTTACAGCACAGGCAGATTTCGACTCTGCATGTGATTTTTATTCTCGGATAAAGTCTGCTACGATCACACGTGGGCGATGTGCAGATTCTATCCGCGTTATGCCCGGTCTCTCCGTATTTGTCGCGACCACTCGTGAGGAAGCACAAGCTAAGTTTGACGCACTTCATGATATGATTGACGTCAAGGATGCGATTGAAGGACTCGAACGACTACTTGGGGGAATTGATCTCTCGGGCTTTGATCAGAATGATCCAATGCCTGCGCTAGAAGGAAACGACCTACGTAAAAGTGGACCGGGGGCATTTGCGCAAATTGGACGCAAAAATGGCTATACCCTTGGGCAAGTGGCGGTACGTGCAAAAGCCGCTCGCCATCATTGTCTTGTCATAGGGACAGTCAATGAGATCGCTGATCATATGGAGCATTGGTTTTTAAATGGCGCTGCAGACGGGTTTAATTTGCTCCCAGCAATAGTTCCCGGAACTTTGACTGACTTCTGCGATCTAGTAGTACCTGAGCTTCAATCAAGAGGTCTTTTTCGTTCCGAATATGATGGTATCACGCTCAGGGAGAATATGCGACTTCAGTCTCCGTATGAATAATGA
>Ga0114932_10001052_pt1 | contig 32476 bp, 23 predicted proteins | sample 2SBtaG_2_FD_87286 | JGI IMG/M metagenome (GOLD analysis project Ga0114932, IMG submission 87286) | Deep subsurface microbial communities from Kolumbo volcano to uncover new lineages of life (NeLLi) - 2SBTROV12_ACTIVE470 metaG | ecosystem: Environmental > Aquatic > Marine > Volcanic ...
CGATGTCCCATCGACCACCGCTGCATGACCAGACTGAGCGTCGCGAGGGTGCTGGGGCAAAGCCTGAAACGGCTTTAGGTGGTTGTGCTCCGGGTCTGCAGCTTGGGGTGCGCCGGGTAGGCCTACCCTCATCAGTGGGAGATCTGGCAACCATGGCCTGACCGGGGGCGTCTCTGGCGTGCTGATTTCGTCGTGGTTCGCTGAGCTTCCTCGCTTGCCGGACAGCGTGTTCCTTCCGATGAGCCATCGCGCCGCACACATCAGGCCCCGTCAACACTGACCGCTCCGTGACCATGCTTCGACCGCCATCGCAAGGCACAACGCAGCGCGTTGGCCCGCAAGAAATGAACGTAAGGAAGGCCAGAGTCTCCTGCCCCTCCACCGGCGAGGGCGTCCCTGTTTCTTGCCAAGGGGGGTCTGGAGCGAGTTCACGAGCTGGAGGCGAGTTGTCTGAGCGCCACGGCCCCCCTTGGCAAGAAACAGGGACGCCCGGACCACCCCAGAGAAGGAGACCTATGGCGCAGACGCCACCCTCGTGGCAAGGTGTCGAGCCCATGCCAGATCCTGCCGAAGACGTCTTCCCTGCCCGGCCTCCCGTTGTCGGACTGACTACCTGGCCATCGCCCCATCCCTTTGTGCGCAAAGGGCTTGTGTCCCAGAAGCCAGACGGGCTGAGTGGTCCTGGCCTGGTGACCATGCACGCTCCCGATGGGGGTGTGGTGGGCGACGCCATCTGGAACCCCCGCTCCGACATCGCCCTGCGGCGGCTGACCAGCGGCGATGTGCGCTTCGATGAGCTGGCCCTGATCGACACCATCGACCGGGCGGTGGCCCTGCGCGAGTCGTGGCCGGGGATCGACCAGACGGACGCCTGGCGGGTGATCCACGCCGAGGCTGACGGGCTCTCTGGCCTGATCGTGGATCGCTACGGGGACGTGCTCTCGATCCAGCTGCACAGCGCGGGGTGGTTGGGCTTGATCGACCCGCTGCTCGAGGCCCTGCACGGGCGACTGGGCACGGCGTATCACACGGTCGAGATGCCCGAGCGCGTGGCCCGCCTCGAAGGCGTGCGCGCGACCTCGTGGCGCAGCGACGGTTGCCCCAAGAAGCTCAAGATCAACGAGTACAGCGTGCGCTTTCACGTCGACCTGGCCGCCGGTCACAAGACGGGCTTCTTCTGCGACCAACGGGACAACCGCCACGACTTCGCCAGCCTGGTGGGCGGAGCCGATGTCGCAGACGTGTGCTGCTACACCGGGGGCTTCTCTACCACGGCGTTGGTGCTGGGCGAACCCAAGTCTGTCACCGCAGTCGACATCGACGAGTCAGCCCTGGCCACCGCCAGAGCCAACGCGAACCTCAACCAGGTGCGCGTGTCCCTGGTGAAGTCTGACGCCTTTGATTGGCTGCGCCAACTGGGCGAGGGCGATCGGCGCTTCGACGCCATGGTGCTCGACCCGCCCAAGTTCATCGCCTCGCGTAGCGACGACCGACTGGGGCGGGGCAAGTACCACGACCTCAACCGTCTGGCCATCCAGCTCATGCGGCCCGGTGGTTTGTTGCTCAGCTGTTCGTGCTCTGGACTGCTGCCTCGGGATGACCTGCTGGAGCTGGTGCGAGTGGCCGCTCGCAAGGCGGGGCGCAACGTGCGCCTGTTGCGCAGCACCGGCGCGGCCATCTGCCACCCCGTGCATGTCGAGTGTCCTGAGTCTGAGTACCTCAAGGCGCTGTGGTTGCGAGTCGACTGATGACGGGGCACTCGACGCCTGTGTGGGTCGTGCACGGGGGCGCGGGTTCACTGGCCAGCGCAGACGATCGTGCCCAGTATCTGGAGGGTGTGGCTCAGGCCCTGAGAGCCGGGCAGCAGGCGCTACAAGCCGATGGGGCGGCGGGTTCCCGCCAGGCCGTGCTCGCGGCGATCATGCACATGGAAGCCCACACGATCATGAACGCGGGTCGTGGCTCGACCCTGGCAGCAGACGGTTCGGTGAGCATGGATGCGGGCATGATGGTGGGGGGCTCCAGGCGCTACGGCGCTGTCACCGGTGTGCGTCGCACCATGCATCCCGTGCTGTTGGCCGAGCACCTGCTCGACGACGGTGACTTCGGTCGCTTCGTGGCGCCCCCCGAGTCTGACCAGCTGATCGACGTGTCCGGCGCGCCGCGGTGTGATCCCGCAGACCTCGTCACCGAGCGGACGCTGCGCCTGCTCCACGAGCGCCAGGCCGGTGCGTCCGTGGCCAGCGACTCCGCGCCCGCCCTCGACACCGTAGGCGCCGTGTGTCTCGACGCCCAGGGCCACCTGACCGCGGGCGTGTCCACCGGCGGCATGAGCTGCAAGCGCACGGGGCGGGTGGGAGATTCGCCCGTGGTGGGCGCTGGCTTCTGGGCTGACGACCGCGTGGGCGCGGCGGTGACCACGGGCGTGGGCGAGGCCCTGATGCGTCAGGGGACCGCCCGGCGCTGCGTGCAGCTGGTGTCGGACGGCATGGCAGCCAAAGACGCCGTGGCTCAGGCCCTCGACGAACTGATCGACCACGACGGTGACCACCGGGGCCGCTCCGGGCTGATCCTGGTCACGGCGGCGGGCGAGGTGGTGATCGACCACAACACGCCAGAGATGTCCGCTGGTTGGGTCGCGGGGGATGGCCTCGGCGACGACGCAGGACGGGTCGCCCACCTGTGGCGCCCATGAACGGTCGCACGGCCACCCGCGCCGAGCTGCGCCAGCTGGCGGGCCTGGCCCGAGCACGGGAGCGTCGTCTCGCCGGGGAGTGTCTGGTCGAAGGGGCGACACTCCTGGGCGAGGCCCTGGCGGCTGCCCTGGCGCCGCGAGTCGTGGTCATCGCCGAGTCGTTGGCCGACCGTCATGGTGATCTGCTCGACAGGGCTCACGCCGCGGGAGCCACCGTGCTCTGGGCCCCGGCTGGCGACCTCTCGAAGGAAGCCGACCGTGACCACGGCCCGCCGCTGCTGGCCGCCCTGCCTCTGCCGCCTGCTGGCCTCTTGAGCGACCTGCCTGCCGCGGCGCCGGCGCTTGTGGCCGTGCTGTGCGGCCTGCAAGACCCGGGCAACGTGGGCACCTTGCTGCGCTCCGCCCGAGCGTTCGGTGCCTCGCTGTGTGTGACCCTGCCGGGCACCGCCGACGTCTGGGGGCCCAAGGTCATCCGCTCGTCGGCGGGCGCGGTGTTCGCCATGCCCTGCTTGGCAGTGGACGATCTGGAGAGCTTGCTGGGGGCCACCGATCTGCGGCCCGTCGCTGCGCTCCCGCCCGAGCCTGCGTCGCCAGTGGAAAGTGCTGGCCGCAGCCCCGACGCGCCCAGCCCCGAGGGCCAGTCGCCGGAGCGCCCGCTCCCCGAGCGCTGCCTGCTCCTGCTGGGCCATGAGACCCGGGGGCTGTCGTCGGTCAGCGGCGTGCCCGCTGTGACCGTCCCCCAGGTGCCAGGCGTCGACAGCCTGAACGTGGCCATGGCAGGGTCGATCCTGATGGCGGACTGGTACCGAGCCCTCTCGACGTGAGCGATCAGGAGCCGGTGACACGCCAGGTCGCGGTGGCGGTCATCTTGCGCGCGGGGCGCGTGCTGGTGCAGACCCGAGCGGGAGGCGGGCCGTGGAACGGTTACTGGGAGTTTCCCGGCGGTGGCGTGGAGGCGGGGGAGAGCGGCGCACAGGCGGCCCGGCGCGAATGCCTCGAAGAGGTGGGCCTGGCGGTCGAGGTCATCGAGTCCATCGAGTGCCAGTCGTGGCATGACAAGGAGCGCGCGGTGGCCGTCGAGTTCTTCCTCTGCTCTGCGGACGGCGACGACGAGGCGCGGCCGCTGTTGGGCCAACAACTGTCCTGGGTCGGAGCAGACGAGCTGAGCACCTGGACGTTCTTGCCTGCCAACGCCAGCGTGCTGGCCTGGTTGGTCGCCTTGCTCAACGACGGCTCGAGACAGCCCTGAGCGGCGGTCAGTTCTGTTGCTGCACGTACAGGTCGATGCCGCCCAGGGTCTGCCCTTCGCGGAGGGAAATCTCGCGCTTGGAGCGGGTGGCGTAGACCAGTCGCACCAGCGGGGCCACGGGCTTGTCGTCGAGGCGCTCGGGGTTCACCGAGAGGCTGTAGGTGCCCTCGCGCAGGTTGTCGAAGCCGAAGACGCCGTCCGCGTCAGTGGTGACCGAGTCGGCGAACCCTGTGCGCTGGTTGATCTGCACCTGGGTGAACGGCAGAGGTAGCCGATTCTCGTTGAGCGCCCGACCACTGACCGAAGCACCCACGGGCAGGCGCAGCTCGATGTCGAGAGTCTGCCCTTCTTCAAGGACCACGTCGTTCTGCAGCAGCTCGGCCGCCGAGGTATGCCTGACCGAGACCTGATAGGTACCCGGCATGATGTGCTTGAGCTGAAAGCGACCCTTGGCGTTGGTGCGCGCGCGCATCTTCACCTCGGCCGATGGGGCCAGGGCCGCAAAGATCTTCAGGATCGGGGTGTCGACGAAGTTGTTGGCGTTGACCGAGATCAGCGCCCTGTGGACGGGCTGGCCGTCCGTTCCCAACACGATGCCCTTGATCGTTCCGCCCTGCAGCATGGTGATGCGTACTTCTGCCGACCGGGCAGCGCCACCACGTTCTACGGTGACCGCCTCTGAGCGAGACGGGGCATAGTCGGAGCTGCGGGCCTCGAAGGCGTAGCTGCCCGGCTCGAGGTTGTCGAACACGAACTCGCCCGCAGAGTCTGTGAAGTGGCGTTGGTCCGCCATGAGCTGCGGGTCTGAACCTGGGCGGGCGCGCATGAGCGCCACGGCGAAGTCTGTCACAGGCGAGCCGTTCGAGGCGCTGACCCAGCCCTTGACCATGCCGCGGCTCTGCATCTCCACGAGCACGTTGGCATCGGCTACGCGGACCTGGGGCACGGTCTTGGTGGAGTAGCCGTCTTTCTCTGCCCGCAGCTGGTACGGGTACTCGCTGGACAGGCCCTCGAGCAAGAAATGACCATTCTCGTCAGAGAAGGCCACCGAGTTGCCCTGGTACTCGCGCTTGAGCGCGTTGGCTTCGAGGCGCACGGCGTGGATGCCCACGCCAAACTCGTCGACCACCCGACCGCCCAGGGGCAGCCCGTTGGCCAGACGGAAGCTCAGCTCCTGGTCGCTGGGCCCGGCCTGCAAAGCCGAGCTGAGCATGTGCGTCTGGGATTCGAATCCTGCCGCTTCGACCCGCACCTTGAGGCTGATGGTGGAGACGTGTTCGAAGGAGAACTTCCCGTAGGGATCGGTGAAGACGATCTTCCAGGGCCGGCGATCGGCGGGCTTGAGCCGGGCGTCAGAGACCGTGTCGTACAACTCGACCCGAGCCTCGGCGATGGGGTTCTCGGCCAGGGACATCACCGTGCCTTCGATGGTGGCCCCTGCTCCGAAGACGAGGCGCAAGCCAGCGGTGAGTTTGTCCTCACGGACGACGATGCCGGTGTGCTCGGCCAGGGCGAAGTCGACGTGGTCGCCGACCACGACGTAGTTGCGATCGACCGGGACCGCTTCAAGGGCGAACTTGCCCTGGCTGTCGGTCACGGCCGAGTGGGGCAGCTGAGTCCGGGCCAGGCTCACGTTGGTCAGGGCGCTACCCTTGTAGAGGCGGACCTCTGCACCGGCGACGGGGTTGCCCATCTCGTCGACTGCCATGCCAGCCAGTGTGCCCATGGGGCCGCTGGGGTCGACCACGGCCATGGTCTGCCCGGCGGCGTTGGAGAGCGTGATGTCCGGCACGCTGATCTTGGTGCGGTCAGCGCCTGAGGTCTCGATGGCAGCGACCACGGTGTCCGGGGCGTCCACTGGCTCGTCGGCCATGACCACGGCCCCGCCGCCCGTCTCGCCCTGGGGATCGTCCTCTTCGAGCAGGAACAACGCGCCGCCCGCCACGAGGACGACGACCGCGAAGAGGCCCAGCAAGACCGGAACTGGCGAAGACTTTGATGAGCGAGAGGATCTCATGATTGCTTGGACGCCATCGGCGCGTCGATCTTCCTGCCTTGAGGGCAGCCTGAAAACTGAGCCACGAAAGGCCCGGAAAAGGGCCGCATCCTAGCGAACCGAGGGCCTTGCGCGCGGCACTCTCCTCACAGCCCGCTGGAGTCAGAGTCAGGCCAGCTCGCGCCAGGCCTGCAGGCAATGCTCGAAGTCGCCGGGGGGATCACAGCGCACATCGAGGCGTTTGCGGCGAGCCGGGTGGGGCATGGAGAGTCGGGCCGCATGGAGCAGGGTTCGCCGCAAGTGGGGCCCATCCTGGGCCTCCTGGGCCGCTGAGCGCCGTCGGCCGAACTTGCGGTCACCCACCAGTGGGTACCCGATGTGGGCCAGATGGAGGCGAATCTGGTTGTGCCGGCCCGTCTCGGGAAAGACCCGCAGCAGGGCCCCACGGCGGCCGAACGACTCGACGATCTCGTAGCGAGTGAGGGCCGGGCGTCCTCGGCGATCGATGAGGGGCGTCGAGCCCCGCTCCAGGATGGGCAGGGCGATCGTCCCCTTGGCGGATGCGGGCCGCCCATGGACCAGGGCCAGGTACTCCTTGGTGACCTCGCGGTGTTTGAACAGGTCTTCCAGGTCCCTACGCCGCTCTTTGTCGAGACAGAGCAGCAGCACCCCGCTGGTCTCCTTGTCGAGGCGATGGACCGGGGCCACCTTGTGGCCGTCCCGCCGCAGATCGTCGAGCAGGCACCGGCCAGGGTGCTTGGGCGCCGAGACCGTGAGCACTCCCGGAGCCTTGTCGACCACCAGCACGGTCGGGTCTTCGTGGAGGACGCGGTAGCTGGGCCGGCTCATGGGGCGCACATGCTAACTCCAGCCCCGGCCGCAGCGCCAACAGCGGGGGGCGACGAGCGGGGGGCGACGAGCGGGGAGCGACGAGCGCTGACCCCGTGCCGCAGCGCCCTGCCTCAGGTGAGGGCCGGGGCGCCGCGGCGCAGGAAGTGATCAGCTGGCGTGGACCGCGGCAGGCTCGACCTCGGTGATGACCAGGTCACCGCCGGGTTCCCGACCGATGTGCACCGCGTCACCGGCGGCAAACCGTCCGGACAGAAGCTCCCGGGCCATGAGGTCGGCCACGTGCTTCTGGATCGCACGCTTGAGCGGCCTGGCACCGAAGACCCGGTCGTAGCCCACCTCGGCCAGGTAGCTCACGGCCTCGGGGGTCACTTGCAGATCGATGCCGTTGAGCGCCACCTGCCGGCGCAGTCCCTCGAGCTGGATGGCCACGATCTCGTCCATGGCCTCCCGCTCCAGAGGTGCGAAGGGCACCACGTCGTCGAGACGGTTGAGAAACTCGGGCCTGAAGAAGCGCGAGACCTCGTCCACGCTCTGCAGGTTGCTGGTCATCAAGATGAGCGCGTGGGTGAAGTCGACGGTGCGGCCCTTGCCGTCGGTGAGGCGCCCGTCGTCGAGGACCTGCAGCAGCGCGCCGAACACGTCGGGGTGGGCCTTCTCGACCTCGTCGAGCAGCAGCACGCAGTGGGGACGGCGACGCACCGCTTCGGTGAGCGCGCCCCCTTCGTCGTGACCGATGTACCCCGGGGGAGCACCGATGAGGCGAGAGACCGAGTGCTTCTCCATGTACTCGCTCATGTCGAGGCGCACCATGGCCCGTTCGTCGTCGAACAGGAACTCGGCCACGCTGCGGGCCAACTCGGTCTTGCCCACACCGGTGGGGCCGATGAACAAGAACGCGCCCACGGGCCGGGTGGCGGCGGTCAGGCCAGCGCGGCTGCGGCGCACCGCATCGCACACCGCGGTCACGGGTGCTTCCTGTCCCACGAGCCTGCGGTGGATCACGTCTTCCATGTGCAGCAGCCGTTCACGCTCTTCGCTGAGCAGTCGTGTGACCGGGATGCCGGTCCAGCGGGCGACCACTTCGGCGACCTGCTCGGCGTCCACGTTTCGGGGCAGCAGGGCGCCCTGTTCGTGGAGCCGCTCCAGGGCTTCGGCGGCTTCGCGCGCGGTCTCTTCCGCGCTGGGCAGCTCGCTGTAGCGGATCTCGGCGACCCGTTCGAGGCGACCCTCTCGTTCAGCGATCTCGGACTCGCTGTGCAGCTCCGTGATGCGCTCCTGGGTGTCTCGCAGGGCGGCGATGGTGGCCCGCTCGTTCTCCCAGCGCAGGCGCAGCGACTCGGCTTGCTCGTCGAGTTCTGCACGCTCTGCGGCGATCTCGTCCAGCCGCTGTCGGTCTGGAGTGTCCTCGCCGGACAGGGCGGTCTTCTCGATCTCCAGCTGACGCAGGCGTCGCTCCAGGTCATCGAGCTCGGCGGGCATGGTGTCGATGTTGATGCGCAATCCACTGGCCGCTTCGTCGAGCAGGTCGATGGCCTTGTCCGGCAAGAAGCGGTCATGAATGGTGCGATCAGAGAGCCGGGCTGCCGCCACCAGGGCTTCATCGAGAATGCGCACGCCGTGGTGAATCTCGTAGGTCTCTTTCAGACCGCGCAAGATGGCGATGGTGTCGTCGACTGTGGGTTCTTCGACCTTCACCGGCTGGAAGCGACGTTCGAGGGCCGCGTCCTTCTCGATGTACTTGCGGTACTCGGCGAGGGTGGTGGCGCCCACACAGCGCAGCTCGCCACGGGCCAGGGCGGGCTTGAGCATGTTGGCCGCGTCGACGGCGCCTTCTGCTCCGCCCGCACCGACCAGGGTGTGCAACTCGTCGATGAACAGCACCACCTGACCTTCGCTCTCCTCGACCTCGGTGAGCACGCCTTTGAGTCGCTCTTCGAAGTCGCCGCGATACTTGGCCCCGGCCAGCAGCGCCGCAAGATCCAGCGCCAGCAAGCGTGTGTTCAGCAAGGTCTCGGGGACGTCCCCATCGGCGATGCGTCGGGCCAGGCCTTCGACGATGGCGGTCTTGCCCACGCCGGGTTCGCCGATGAGCACCGGGTTGTTCTTGGTGCGACGGCAGAGCACTTGCACCACACGGCGCACCTCTTCGTTGCGGCCGATGACCACATCGAGCTTGCCCGCCCGAGCCAGCTGGGTCAGGTCCCGGGTGTACTTGTCGAGGGTCTCGTGGCTGGCCTCGGGTGACTCGCTCTCGACAGATCGTCCCGAGCGCACGCTCTCCAGGGCGCTGGCCAAGGCGTCGGGGGTGAGGCCTCGGTGGTCGAGGGCTGCGAGCAGGGGGCCGTCGGCGGCGGTGGCCAGGGCCTGCAGCAGGACGTCCACGGAGACGTGGCTGTCGCCCAGCGTCTTGGAGAGCCGGCTGGCCTCCTCGAGGACGGCTGACAGCTCGGCAGAGAGGCCCGGTTGGTTCTGGCCGGTGACCCGAGGGAGCGACTTCAGCAGCCCCTCGATGTCGGCTCGCATCTCGCCCCTGTCCGCCCCGAGCCGCTCAAGGATCGAGGTGACGAAGCCGTCGTCAGGGGCCAGCAGGGTGGCTGCCAGATGCACAGGGGTCACTTCTGGGTGGCCCTGGGAGGCGGCCAGGGCCACAGCGTCGGTGATGGCCTGGCGTGAACGGTCGGTAAACGTCTCTGGGGTCATGGTGGGGCTCCGGGCAAGAGGGTCGCCAGGATCAGAATGCAATGTCCGTGCCAATCTTTGGCATACGTTGAGGGGGGCAGAAGGGGGTAATAGGATGCGTATGATCACCACAGAGCACTTCATTCCCTTGAATGCTGCCAATATGGCTTGATACAGGCCGGAATGGCGCGGTCAAGGGGGCGCGGCTTCCCGGGGAGAGCGACGGGGGTCGCAGCGAGCGAAGTCAGCCCGCCCGCGTGGTCACCGAGAGGGGCGCAGAGCCCTCGCTGGGGAGGCCGGCTGAGGATTGCTAGGCTCTCGTCCCCGAACCCCCAGATGAGGACCTTGGCAGATGCTCACCGAGTCGACCCTGAACGAGTTTTGTGAGCAGGCCGCTGGCCGGACGCCCACCCCAGGCGGTGGCTCCATCGCCGCTTGCCTTGGAGCGCTCGGTGCGGCCATGGGCCAGATGGCCGCCAAGTTCACCACCGGCCGCAAGGGCTTTGAAGAGGTGCAGGATCGCCTGCGCTCCGAGATCATGGAACTCGAAGTGCTGCGCCGTCAGGGCCTGGAGCTGATCGACGCCGATGCGGCGGGTTTCGAGGCGGTGACGTCCGCCTACTCCATGCCCAAGGGCACGGACGACGAGAAGTCCCTGCGCAAGAAGGCCATCCAGAAGGCGTTGCAGGTGGCCATGGAGCCGCCCCTGGAGACCTGCCGTCTGGCAGTGGCCGGGCTTGAGATCCTGGAGAAACTGCGCCAGCACACCAACCCGAACCTGATCAGCGACGTGGCCGTTGGCGCCTACGCCATGGGCGCGGCGTTTCGCTCGGGCTGGATCAACGTGGCCATCAACCTGTCGTCGCTGAAGGACGCCGCCCTGGTGGAGCAGGTGCGCAGCGAGGGGGCCGACCTGGCCGCTCGTTGTGAGCGCCTGGAGACCAGCGTGGGCGACGCGGTCATGGAGGCCGTGGGCGGCTGACGTCTGGTCACGAGGTCACGAGGTCACGAGCGATCGCAACGGGCCGGCGGGAGTCTCCTCTCGCCGGCCCGTGTGCTGCTGTGGCAGTGCTTTCCCTGAGCTTGGGCCCTGGGTCAGGGAGTCTCGCCGCGCATGCCATTGGAGGCTGAGAAGCCCGCGGAGGCACCGGCGTCAGGCAGCCAGAACTGCAGGTAAATGCTGGCGCGGGACGGGACACCGGCGGGCCAGGTGTAGGGCAGAGCCAGGTCGCCCGCCGCGTCGAGGGGCAGACCCAGGATCAGCACGTCGGCGGAGGGCACCAGGGTGCCACCCTTGAAGGGCGCGTTGATCTGGCTGAGTCCGATCACGAGGTGGGCGGTGCCGCCCGCCAGGTCTGTGACCACGCCCGCAACACCCGGCGAGTTGGCTTCAAGGGTGCCCGCCACGACCATCTGCGGCGTGGCGCCAGTCCCGGCCAGGCTGTTGCCCAGATCGAACCAGGTGGGATGAATGGTCATGGTGCCGGCGATGCGCAGGCTGGTGATGTTGACGGTCTGCACACCGAGGGGGAAACCCAGGTCGACGTCGATGGTGCCCAGGATGACGTTGGTGGCGTCGAGGTGGCCGAAGCCAGCGGCGTCCATGCTCACGGCGATGTCAGCGCCCACGGCCACAGGCTGGGGCGGGGGAGGAAAGACCACCGACTGCTGCGAGAGGACCACGGGCGCCGGGCCAGGGATCGCGCCCACGATGGTCTGCTGCTCAGGCGGGATCTGGTCGAGCACGTCAACGGTCCCGAAGGGGATGCCAGACCAGGAGATGCCCACGTCCACGGCGGTCATGACCGTGGTGGTGTTGAACAGCGCAGCGGCCGGGTTCACCGAGGTCGGCGAGGTCCAGGCGATGTCCTGGCCGGTGGTCGTTTCATCGAAGGACCAGGTCTGCCCGGCTTGTGCCGCGACGGGGCTGGCAAAGGCGAGGCCAGCGAGCATCGTGCAGCAGAGCAGAGCGGCGGGGCAACGGGACGTCATCGGGGTTCTCCAGGGTGCGGGGGGCCGGGGTGGGCCGGGCGAGGCGAGAGCCTGGCCACGACGGCCCCACAGTCTACGTCAGATCTGCCCGATGGGGGTGACGGGAGCGTTGGGGCGCTGTTGCGTGCCCCGGCGCTGCGTCGGCCCCGGCCCTGTCCGTGCTCCGGCGGCGGTCAGTCGCAGTTGCAGCCCGTGGGGAGTGGGATGCCTTGCTCAACGCACGGCTTGCAGGGCCCGGCGCAGGTTGTCTTCTTGCAGCTTTTGGAGATCACTCCGATGGAACAGGCGTTGGTTGAGGTGCCCTTGCACTTGGGGTACTTGGTCCCGACGCCACGCAGAGCGATGCCGCTGAGGACGGCGGCCATGGGTTGGGTGAACACCATGTCGGTCATCCCTGGCACGATGGAAAGGGTCGGGCTGAGCGGGCTGGAAGGCGTCTGACTTCCCGCACCCAGCGTGGCTTCAGACAACCCGGGGTCAGGGTCCGGCGAACTGCCCTGGGCTGCCCCTCCCCTTGGCTGGTACATGCGTGTCACTGAGTTCAGCGCTCCCTCTGTGACCTCCCCGTGAGCGTTCGTGTAGACCACCCGCAGCCAGTTCTCGTTCAACAGCTCAAGAAAGAGCTGCTCTCCGGTGATCTCTTCGTTGCGAGTGATCGCAAGCGTGTGCGAGCGACCGGTTACCTCAAGAAGGCGAAACCCCAGCCGGTCGTCTGGAGCGGTGACGCTCAGCTTCGGTGCCGCGACAGGAGCCATGCGAATCCAGCCAGCCTTGGTGCCAACCAGCAACACCTCCTGTGAGCCGTCAATGGGGAGATAGGTGGCCACGAGGTGCTCGCCCTCCCAGAGGTCCTGTGCCGAGGCGGTCTGGCTGAAGGCGCCCATGAGAACCATTACGATGCATACCGAGCGAATCATGTCGTGTGTTTCCGAGCCGTTGAGATGCCTTGGAACCGTTCGGTCCCTTCACACCCAAGGGCGAGCTTCACGGCGCGCATGAGACGAGAGAATCCCGTGAGCAGGGTCGCGGGGTTCCCTGGGCATGGGAGTCGTGTGAATCTAGTGGCCTGGGGGCGACTTGAGAGCGGCCGCGTTCGAGACCATGGCGCCAGCCACTGTGGTGGCGACCTGGCCAGACCTTCTGGCGAACTCGTCATGTGCGGCAGCGACGTCCTCGAACTCCATCAGTTCGAAGGGCTCCCCGGCCAACGCGGCGTAGTCAGGGAAGTCGCCCTGAATCGGGCACTCGTTGTCGAGTTGCCCGGCGTTGCCCATGTCCATGGTCAAGCCGGTCATGCGGCAAGTCGCTGGCCGGTATGGGTAGACGGCGCAGCCGCCGTCGTGGTCGAGCGCGGGGCACGGTGCCCCAGAGAGGGTTTCTGCGAGCCCATCGAGGACCTCATCGGGCAGACGATCCACGTCCCAGGGCTTGCCCCAGGTTGGTAGCAGGCGAGCACATTGATCGAGCTGATCGGCCGCCTTCGCCACAAGCGTCGACGCTCGTTCAGGCGGCAGTGCGCCAAGCCCCTCTGCCAGCAGGTGTGCATCGGCTGGCGAGATGTCGAAAACCCCATGGCAGCATGCAGAGCAGGTGCGCTTGCACGGCACCACCCCTTTCCCAGCGCGATCAACGCCGCGAGCGAACCAGGCGTCCAGCGTCTCAAGCAGTGAACGGTATGAAGTCATGATCCCTTGCGCGCCAGGGCTCGTTGTGGCCTACAGCGACTCGGCGAGTCGAGGGCTCACCAACAGTAGTCTCGTCCCGGCTCCGCCGCCACCCAGCTACCCCTGAGCGTGCTGGCGGGGTCGGGGCGCTGTACGGGGGAGGGTACAGCGCGAGTTCCGCAGCCGTCGGCGCAACGCGCCGCCGGCGAGGACTGTCTGAGCGAGGTGCCCTCCCCCGTACAGCGCCCCGACCCACCACGCACCATCAATCATCCCCCTCGTCTTGCAGTGGTGGATCGCAGGGGGGTCGAACCCCTGACCTCTTGATTGCGAACCAAGCGCTCTACCAACTGAGCTAGCGACCCAAAGCAAGGGCAAGCAGTCTAGGCCGGGGCCAGCCCTCTGGTCAATGCACCAGCGGCACTGTTCAGGCGACGGGCTCAGCCGCTGTGACCGCGGTCCCTTCGTCGCGCTTGCTGAGGGTCTGGATCAGCCCCTCGACCAGCACGTAGACCGTGGGGATGACCACCAGGGTCAGCAGGGTGGCCACGGTGAGGCCGGCCACCACGGTGATGGCCATGGGCGCTCGCAGCTCCGTGCCTTCGCCGCCGGTGAGGGGCAGCAGGCCGGTGAGCGGCAGCAGCCCCAGCACCGTGGTCATGGTCGTCATCAGGATCGGCCTCAGGCGCATGGCGCAGGCGGTGTAGACAGCCTCGTGCAACTCCATGCCGTCGAGTCGACGCCTGCGGTTGATCGCATCGATGAGCACGATGGCGTTGTTGACCACGATGCCCGCCAGGATGATCGCGCCGATGAAGACCACCACCGAGAGGGGTATGTCCAGGGCGTGCAGGGCCGCCACCGCGCCCACCAGGGCCAGGGGCACGGTGAGCAGGATGATCAGGGGTTGGAGCAGCGACTCGAAGATCGAGGCCATGACCACGTAGACCAGGAAGACCGCCAGCCCCAGCGCTTGCAGCATCTGACTCAGGGCACCTTCCATCTCGCGACCCTGACCGCCGAGGGTGATCACCGCCTCGTGCCGTCGCTCGACGGACTGCAGGCGGCGGCGGATCTCGGTGCTGGCCCGGCCCACGTCAAAACCTGAGAGGGACGCGCTCACCGTGGCGGCCCGTTGCCCCCAGATGCGGCGGATCTCCCGAGGCCCTTCGCGGACCCGGCTGTGGGACAGGGCCGACAAGGGCTCGGAGGCCTCTGCTCGGGGATTGACCGGGAGGCTCAGCAGGTCATCGAGGGACTGCAGCTCTTGCTTGTCGATCTGCACCAGCACGTCGAGCTTGTGCTCGGCATCAGAGAAGCGGGTGGCCACGTTGCCCTTGACCATGTTGGCCACGGTGTCGGCCACCCGGCGGGTGTCGAGTTCGTAGCGCGAGAGCAGGTCGCGATCGAAGGTCAGCATGATCTCCGGGCTGCCGGGTTGCACGCTGGTGCGCACGTCCCGCAGGCCCGGGATGGAGCGCAGCTCGCCGGCCACCTCGGCAGCGGCGTCCGCCAGCATGCCCAGGTCCTGGCCCTTGATCTCGACCACGATGGGGGAGCGCACGGTGAACAGGCTCGGTCGCTCGAAGCGACTGTCCCGCAGCTGGGGCAGGTCGGCCAGCAGCTCGCGGAGGTCGGCCATGACGCCCTCCTCCATGGCGGCCATGGTGCCCTCGGCGGCGGGAGCCAGGCCGATGACGAGGCGCGCGCTGTGCTCCCCTTCGTCGGGCTGGCTGATCTCGTTGCGCGGCACGCCCACGGTGCTGGAGACCCAGGCCACTCGCGGATCTTCTCGCAGGGCCTGCTCGGCGATCTGGGCCACCACGTCGGTGTCTTCGAGGCGCGTGCCCACGGGCATGGCCAGGCGTCCGATGAGTTCGCCCTGGTGCACCTCGGGGAGCATCTCGCTGCCCAGGGTGCCGGCGGTCTGCACGGTCCACCACATCATCACCGCGGACAGGATGATCACCAGGCCGATGCCTGTGGGCGAGCGCACCAGGTGCTTCACGAACGGCGGGTAGGCTCGGGCCAGGGCGCCGTAGACGATGCGGAAGAGCGTCGCCGGAAGCCACATGGCGACCAGGAATGCCGCGGCGACAATCCCCAGGGCCAGCACGACGGCGAAGGCGACCAGAGACATGGCGATAACCAGCAGTCGTCCGGCCAGCTCGAAGACCAGCTTGAGCAGCAAGACGGGCAGGGAGAGCACGGTGACCGCGAGTCTTCTCACCACGCCGCCCTTGCTCCAGATCTCGCGCAGGTGCTGCCACGAGTACAGCCCCATGGAGACGATCCCCCAGGAGCTGCGCAGCGGCCGGAACAAGGCAGACATGGACTGCCGCAGCCGGCCGGAGAACCCCTCGACCTTCACGGCGTGATCGCTGCCCCGGGAGGCCAGCATGGGCACCAAGAACAGGGCGACCACGAGGGAGACCGCCAGACTGGCCACCACCGTGAGCGCCTGGTCTCTGAAGATCTGCCCGGCGATGCCCTCGACGAAGATGATCGGCGCAAAGACGGCGATGGTGGTGAGGGTCGAGGCGGTGGCAGCACCGGCGACCTCGCGGGTGCCGTTCACCGCGGCGTCCGCCAGGCTCTGACCCTGCTCGCGACAGCGGGCGATGGACTCGAGCACCACGATGGCGTTGTCCACCACCATGCCGATGCCCAAGGCCAGGCCGCCCAGGGACATGACGTTGAGCGACGTGTCCGTGGAGTGCAACGCGGCAAAGGTGACGATGACCGAGACCGGAATGGCCACGGCGATGATCAAGGTGGTGCCGATGCGGGCCAGGAACAAGAACAGTACCAGCACCGAGAACACCGCCCCGATCATGGCCGAGCTGCGCACCTCGTCGATGGCGCTCTTGATGAAGCGAGACTGGTCGGACAGCAGGTGGACGGTGACATCGGGGGGCAGGTCTGCGGCCAGATAGTCGTAGCTCTCGTCCTTGGTGATCAGCGCCGCTTCGATCTCTGCAAGGCGCTTGGCCAGGGTGGTATCGAGGAGCTTTTCATCGTCGCTTCGCTCGTCTGTCATGGGCGCCATGTCGGAGCCGACCTGAGAACGGCCGCCGCCACCGCCGTTCATCAAGGCCATGGCGCGCCGTTGCGCCTGGATCCTCTCCATGGCAGCAGACTTGAGCGGGTCAGCGGCGACTTCGGTCTGGAAGTCGTCGAGCTGTTGCTCGGGATCGACGATGGTCTGGTTGCGCACTCCTGTGACCCAGGCTCTTTGCTGAGCCGATCCGAAGACCGCGTCGCGGACACGTTGGGCCAGGTCGACGATGTTCGCCCCGGCTTCCTTGTGGATCAGCAGCTCGACGCTGACCTGCCCGTCCTTGCGGGTGATGACGTCCCGCTCCTTGTTTGCGCGCCGCACCTCGGCCACGTCGGTCAGGCGCACGACCGAGGCGCCATCGCGAAAGAGGATCGTGTCTGCGATCTCGGAGGGCGTCTTGTACTCGTTGAGGATGCGCACCAGGTACTCGGTGTCCCCTTCGAGCACCGTGCCACTGGCCAGGTTGACGTTTTCGGATGACAGCCGGGCCACGACGTCCGCGGGTTTCAGCCCATAGCCCACGAGCCGGTCAGGGGCCAGGCGCACCTGCACCTCGTCTTCGAGTCCACCGCGCACGCGCACCGCCGCCACCTTGCTCACATTGGAGATGGCCGGTGCCAGGCGATCCTCGGCCAGCAGTCGCAGCTCGACCAGATCGCGGCCGCCGGTGAGGGCGACCACCAGCACCGGAGCCAGGGTGGGGTCGTAGCGCATGATCAGCGGCGAGCCCACCTCGAGAGGCAGGTTGGCCCTGTCGAGCCGCTCGCGAATGCTCTGCACCGTGTCGATGAGGTCCGTGCCCCAGCCGAACTCGAGGGTGACGTCGACCAGCTCGGCCCGAGAGACGGACGAGATGCCTTCGAGGTTGGGCAGCACGGACAGGGCTTCGTGGAGCCGCTTGGTCACCCGCTCTTCAACGTCTTCGGGAGCGGCGCCGGGGTACTCAGCGCGAACGGTCACCCGTGGGTAGCTGATGTCCGGCAGCAGGTTCATGGGCAGGCGCTGCAGCGACACCCAACCGAAGGTGAACAGGGTCACGAAGACCATGGTCACCGCCACGGGACGGGTGGTTGTCAGGCGAAAAATGCTGCCCGTCGAGGCCGTGTCGAGCTTCAATAGGCCGTCTCGCGGACGCGCACCTGGGCGCCGTCCTTGAGGCTCTCTTGTCCAACCACCACAACCCGCAGGTCTTCGTCGATGGGGCTGCCGTCGAGCTGGCCGAGCAACTCGATGCGCGTGGCGGTGGCTGCTCCGGCCAGGAACGCGACCTTGCGCACGGTAACGCCGGTCTCATCGAGGCAGAAGAAGATGGGCTGGTCGTCCTCGTAGAGCACGGCGCGCTTGTCGATGAGCAGGGCCTCGTCTCGGGCGGCGGTGATGATGTGTGCCTCGCAGAACAGCCCGGGGACCAGACCCTCGGTCGAGTCGAGATCGACGATGGTGTGCACCGTGCCGGTGACCTTGTCGAGGACCGGGCTGACCGTGCGTACCACGCCTTCGAACTGAGTGCCGGGCTGGGTGACCGAGCGCACCTCGACCTTTTGCCCCGGTCGCAAGCGCCGCACCGAGTCTTGGGCGACGCGCAGGTTCAACACCAGCTCGTCTACATTGACGATGACGAAGGCGGCCATGGACAGCGACGAGAGTTCGCCACGCTGCACGTTGCGTTCAGAGACCACCCCAGAGATGGGCGCGCTCACGATGGTGTGGGACAGGTCCGTACGGGCCCGAGATGAGTCGACCTTGGCCTGAGCCGAGCGCAAGCCCGCAAGGGCCAGGGCCATCTGGCCGTCGTCTCGTGAGAAATGGGCCAGGTCGAGATCATCGGCGGCGGTGCCCGCTGCCAAGCGCGCGTCTTCGACCTCTTGCAAGTTGACCAGGCCGTCGCTGACCAGCTGCTCGAGGCGCTCGAGATCTTCGCTGGCCTTCTCGGCCTGACGCTCTGCGCGGAGGATGCGCTTGTCCTGTTCGGCGAGCTTCAGCTGCTCCCGATCGACCTCTTTCCGCGCCTCTTCTTCGCGGATGGTGGCGGTCTGCTCGGCCAGGCGCAGCTCGGTGTCGTAGAGCACCATGAGCTCGTCACCCGCGGCGACGAAATCACCCTCATCAAGGGCCACGGACGTGACCGGCAGGCCGGACAGCTTGGGGAAGACCTGGGCCGAGTGGCGCGCTTCGACTTTCGCCGAGACCACGACCTCATCGCGGATGGGACCCACGGTCAGGGGCTCGACCACCACCAGTGTCTCGCGCACGGTGTCGCGCCCGCCGGAGACTCCGCTCGTGGGCGGGGCGTTGTCCGCAGCGGCCTCCGCCCCTGCAGAATCGGTGGACGCAGCGGCGGTGGTCTCGTCCGCGGCGTCGGTCGAGGCGCCGTCGGCCTCTATGTCCGCCATGGGCTGGCAGGCGCTGAGAGCCAGGGAGAGAAACGCGAGGAGGAGCAGCGCGTGCTTCCCGTGGCGGAGGGGGGTGTTCATCGCGGGCAGGATCCGGGGCTGCAGTGCTGGGCAGATCCACACAGCTGGATCGGGCCCGTGCCGAAGGGTGGGTGACAACGGGCGTCGCCATCAGTGGCCCTGGGGCGGCGCCAGCTTAGTGCATGGGCGAGAAGCTTCAGGACCGGCGTATGGTACGTCATCGGATCGCCACCCCGCCCACCCCTTGGGAGCCAGCCCACATCGTGATCTCGATTCGAGAAGCCCGCGGTATCGTCCTCGACCAGCTCAGCCCGTTGGAGCGCCAAGAACGGCTCGCCGTGCAGGACTGCGTGGGCCGGCGCCTGGCAGAAGATGTCCGCTCCGACAGCGACATGCCCCCCTTTGACCGGGTCATGATGGACGGCTACGCCGTGCACGCCGCCGACTCGGGCGAGGGCGTGCTGCTGCCGGTCGACGGAGAGGTCGCGGCGGGGGCTACAGGGGAGCTGCCCCTGCCCCAGGGCACGGCCCGGGCGATCATGACCGGCGCCCCCCTGCCTCCCGGGGCAGACGCGGTGATCCAGGTCGAATGGACCACCGAAGACGGAGAGGGGGTGCGGCTGTCGAAGCCCGTGATCCCCGGCCAGAACGTCGCTCCCCAGGGAGAAGACCTGGCGCAAGGGGCCGTGGTTGGTCACGCCGGCGAGTTGGTCACGACCCTGGGGTTGTCCCTGCTGATCGCCTCGGGAGCGGCAGAAGTGGTGGTTCAGGCCCGGCCTCGAGTGGCCCTGCTCACCTCTGGCGACGAGCTTGTGCCTCCCGGACACCCGATCAGGCGCGGTCAGATCAGAGAGAGCAACGGGCCGGCTCTGGCCTCGCTGTTCAGGGCCATGGGGGCAGAGGTCACCACCTTGGGGGTGGCCGCTGACACCCGTGAAGACCTGGCTCGCCTGGTCAAGCAGGCCCTGAGCGCAGACATCGTGGTGCTCACGGGCGGCTCATCCGTGGGCCGGTACGACTTCTCCGCCGAGGTGGTGGAGTCGTTCGGTGCCCGATGCCATTTCAGAAAACTGTCGGTCAAGCCGGGAAAGCCCACCCTGTTTCACAGCTGCGGGGACAGCGCCGTCTTCTGCCTCCCGGGGAATCCGGTGGCCGCTCTGATGACGGGCCGAGTCCTGGTGGGCCTGGCCCTGGAGCGCTTGGCGGGGGGCGAGCCTGGCCCCTGGCCCGAGGCCAATCTGCCACTCCTGGCGCCCGTGCGCCGGAACCCGAGCCGCGACCTGTTGATTCCTGTGCGGGTCCTGGCGGACGGGCTGGCCTTCGAAGGCTGGCATGGTTCGGGCGATCTGGTCTGCATGTCACGCTGCGACGCCTTCGCCTGGGTAGAGCGGGGGGACGGGGAGGCGGCCTCAGGCACGCCTTGCCCTGTGTTTCGGCTGCCCTCACTGCCAGCAGCCTGAGCCATCAGGCCTGCTCGGGGATGCCCGCTCGGGGGCCCTTCACCGGGAGACTCTGTCACCGAGCGGGCGGGCCGCTCTATTTGCCTTCACCAGCGCGAGGGAGTTCCCGGTCGGGTCGCTCGCTTGACACTGACCTGACACCTCCTTAGGCTTCCCACAACCGACTGCTTCATCGCAGCCGAATCGGCGTTTCGAACGCCTATTTCGTCCGTTCTCGTCCGTCGTAATCCCCGAAAATGAGGCTCGGGCCACTGGCCTGCGCGAGATCATATGAGCAGTGTCGGCAAGATCTTCGTTGTCGTGAACCTGGTGCTCTCCCTGCTGGTTGTGGGTTCACTCGGAGCTTTGCTCCAGAACACCAAGACAACGCTTGAGGAGAACGCGGGCCTTGAGCAGCAGCTGGCAGACGCCCAGGCTGATTTCGATCAGCAACTGAGCGACCGTGTGGCTGAGTTGCGCTCCGTCGAGCACGAGAAGCAGCGTCTTGAGGAGGACAAGCAAGACCTGGAAGTCCGGGCCTCCAACGCCGAGGGCGCCGCCCAGAAGCAGGACGCCGAGAACCGCGAACTCGATGGCAACCTCTCCAAGCTCACCTCGAACTACTCGCTGCTTCAGGGTGACCTGAGCGCTCGCGACCAGGCCAACCGTGACCTGCAAGATCGTAACGACGACCTGACCGGCCAGGCCCAGAATGCTCTCGATGACGCGCGTCAGGCCGAGCAGGCCCGCCGCGACGCGGTCGACCGCGCCACCGCCCTGACGCGCCAGATCGCCATGCTCGAAGACGAGAAGTCCGCAGCCCTGATGCGGGCCCACGACGCCGAGATGCTGGTCGAGGTCGCTGTCGATGCAGGCTTCAACCCCTCGCTGATCCTGGGCATGCCCACGATTCACGCCGAGGTGGCTGACGTCGATGCCGAGTACGGCTTCGTGATCCTGAACAAGGGTGCCAACGACGGCGTGGAGCTCGGCTACACCTTCGAGATCTACAACACCAAGGACGGCTACCTGGGCCAGGTCAAGGTCGACCAGGTCCACCCGAACTACGCCACGGCGACCATCGAAGCCGAGAAGGAAGACGGCCCGGGCATTCAGCGTTTCGCCCTGGCGAGCACCCGGCTCTAAGGCCGGACCTCCCGCCTCCCTTCGAAAGATCAGGAGTTAATATGGCCAAGGCACGAAGTGGTGGACGCTCCAAGAAGAGCGCCGATTTCGAAGTCGAAGAGCAAGAGCAAGGCGGGCAGCCCGCTGGTATCGAGGGCAGCTTGGTCCTGGTGACCTTCGTGTCCCTGCTCGTTGCGCTGATCCTGTCCCAGATCGAACTGGGTAGCAGCTTCGGCAAGGGCATGTTCGGCGGCTGAACCCTCCTGGGCTGACCTGGCCCTTCGAGGTCGGCAGCCCTGGCTGACCTCTCCGAACCGAACTTCGTGAGCCCCGTCTGACCATCCACTGCACGGTGGAAGCGCTGACGGGGCTCGCGGTGTGTTCGGGGCGATCGGGTCGCCGCCAGGGGCTGAGAAGAGCGGCGTCACCATCGGCAAGCCGATGTCAGTTGTTGCTCTCGCCGTGGCGAGCGTGAGGCGCTGATCGCGACAAGCACGAATCCGAACGCACCACGCGTCGTGGTTGGCCACGGGCCGACCCCCAACATTCAGGTTTCGTCGTTCCATCAAGGGGTGGATCCTGCTCCAATGTGGCCGTCGATCCGTGCTCACGGACCCGGACTCGCCGGGCTCGAGGAGATGGCGAAGCGGACGGCTCGTTCCGAGGGCAGCAGTCCGTCGGGCACCTGGGTCGGCGAACCTCGCGCCGTAGGCCCGGGGGCTCCCAACACATGGGGAGTCATCCATGAAAGCATTCGAATGGGTGATCGGTAAATTTTCGATCGACATGGGCATCGACCTGGGTACGGCCAACACGTTGGTCTGTATCCCCAACGAAGGCATCGTGCTGAACGAGCCATCGGTGGTCGCGGTCAAGAAGGGCACCAACGAGGTGCTGCTCAACGGCAACGCCGTCGGTCTGCAAGCCAAGGAGATGCTGGGCAAGACGCCCGGGAGCATCCAGGCCATCCGGCCCCTGAAGAACGGCGTGATCGCCGACTTCGAGGTGACCGAGAAGATGCTGCGCTACTTCATCCGCAAGGTGCACAACCGCAGCGTGCTGGTGCGGCCTCGCATCGTCATCGCCATCCCCTCCGGCATCACTGCCGTCGAGCGGCGGGCGGTGATCAACTCGGCCGAACGGGCCGGGGCGCGCAAGGTCTACCTGGTCAGCGAGCCCATGGCTGCGGGTATCGGTGCGGGCATGCCCGTGGCGGATCCCCAGGCCTCCATGATCGTCGATATCGGTGGCGGCACCACCGAGGTCGCGGTCATGTCCCTCTTCGGCCTGGTGCACTGCGAGTCGATTCGGGTCGCCGGTGACCATCTCGACGAAGCGATCGTCAACTACATGCGCCGCAACTACAACTTGCTCATCGGCGACCAGACCGCCGAGCGCATCAAGATGGCCCTGGGCTCGGCGTCGCCCCTCGACAAGGAACTCGAGATGGAGGTCGCCGGACGAGACCTCATGATCGGGCTGCCCCGGCGCACCCTGGTCACCAGCGTGGAGATCCGCGAGGCGTTGCTCGAGCCGGTCACGTCGATCATCCAGACCATTCGCACCACACTCGAAAACACGCCGCCTGAACTGGCCTCCGATCTGGTCAACGAGGGCATCACCCTCTGCGGCGGTGGCGCCTTGCTGCGCGGCCTCGACAAGATCATCGAGCAAGAGGTGCAGCTGCCCGTACGTGTGGCCGAAGATCCGCTCTCCAGCGTGGCCAGGGGGACTGGCGAGTTCCTCAACCAGCTCGACCTGTACAGCCGCGTGTTGGAGTCCGGAGCGGACGAGCAGGCAGCCTGAACCTAGCGTGTCGTCAGCGACCCTTGTGAGCCCAGTGAGTCTGGTGACCTGCCCATGAAGTCCCGTGCCGGGATCGTCGCAGCGGCGCTCTGCGTGGCGTCCCTGTGCGATGTGTCCTGGGTGCGCTCGGCGGAGCAGGTCCTGGTCCCCGCCTTGTTCTTGGGTGAGGACGTCCTGGCTGGCTGGATGCCTGTGAGCCACGACGAGCTCGCTCCAGACTCGGCAGCTGCCGCTGAAGCTGGTCCTGCTGCCGATGGGGACGCCGACGGTGACGCCTCCCATCTGGCTTGGGCTGCCTGGGTCGACGCCGTGGCCCACAGGCCACCCCTGCCACGCCCGGACACCGCACCCTATGTGGTGTCGGTTGAGGGCTACGACGCCCGGCGCCAAGAGGTCATCCTGCAGGTGCCCGATGTCGAACTCGAGGTCGATTCTCCCGTCACCCATCGTGGGGTGCTGCTGGGCTTCCTCCGTCCGTGGAGCCGTCGGACAGAACAGGTCGTGGTGGACGGTCAGGCCCGTGTGGCGTTGCTCGGCCATCCCCAGGCCCGCCCTGTGGCTGCCACCTGGGAGGACGGCTCCCTGCGTTTTCTGGTGGCCAGTCGCGAAGAGGCGCCCACGGTGGTCCTGCGCAGCCGGCGCATTCGCCCCATGCCCGGACAGCTGGCCCTGAGCCGCAACGCCTCTGCACTGGGGGACACACTGCCCGCCGGTTTGGCCCTGGGCCGAGTGGCGCCCCAGGAGACAGACCTTCCGGGTGGCGCCGTGGCCTTGCACACCCGCGATGAACCGGCCCTTGAGTCTCTGCTAGACCCGGGGTCCCTGGCCCTGGTCACCATCGAGGCGCCCCTCGAGGCCCACTTGCCACGGCGGTCTCTGCAGGGGCGCTTGCTGCGCACCTTGCCGGGAGCCCAACGCTGGCATCTCAATCAGGGCTTGGCTCAGGGCGTGAACCGAGGGGACGACGTGATCCAAGAGCATCGTTGGGTGGGTCGGGTCGAATCGGTGGGGCCCCTGAGTGCCATCGTCTCCCGAGCCCTGCCCCGACGGTCCCTGCTCGTTGGCGACACCGAGGGGCAGCTGATCCCCGTGGGTTTGAGCGCTGGAGCCTGGCCGTTTGACTGGCAGCCCCAAGAGGGCCTGCCCGTGTTCTGCGGCCTGCCCGGTTGGGGTGGCCTGGCGGTGGGCCGGCTGGGCCCACAAGATCATGGTCGCCTCACCGTCGACCTGGGTGACTTCGACCCGAACCAGCCGGTGACGGTACTGTCCCGGTGATCCTGGTTGCCCTGGGGGCTGCTCTCCTGGCTGGACAGCTGTGGGCCGTGAGCCGGGCCTGGCTGGGTCCCGTCGCACCTGACCCGCTGGTGATCGTGGGCACGGCTCTGGCCTTGTCCTGCCCTCGGCGGCAGCTGCCATGGGTGGCCATGATGGTGGGCTGGGTGCGAGCTTTGGTGTTGATCGAGCCCGCCGGTGGACAGGTGCTCTGCGCCTGGGCCGCCATGGTGGTCGTGGCTGCCGTGCGCCGGGGCCTGCGCCGTCAGGGCCGCAGCGGTGTCCTGCTCGGGGGGCTGCTCCTGGCCCTGGTGTGGTGGTGCAGTGCTGCAGCGTTGAGCTGGGTCTGGGGCGCCTCTGTGATCGCAGGAGAAGAGCTGTTCTGGGGAGTCCTGGCAGGGGTGCCGCTGCTCTGGGTCTACCGGCCCAGCGAGCGCTTGGCGGGAGCCCACGGATGAGACGCCAGCGCGTGGCTGTGGTCTTCGTCATGGCCATGTTCTGTTTCGCCGCCGTTCTGGTCCGCCTGGTGAGGCTGCAGGTCGTCGAACAGGGCATGTGGAGCCGTGAGTCTGAACGGAGCTCGGCGCGCTACGTGGCCCGGTCCTTCAGCCGGGGCTGGATCCTCGATCGCAACGGTCAACCCTTGGCTGCCGCGGTCGAGGCTCACGATCTGGTGTTCACCTACCGCGATTGGCGTCGAGGCTCGGTCGCTGGTCAAGCGGCTCTGGCCTGGTGGTCGCTGCAGTGGGACGAGGCCGGAGAGCACCGGCCCACCGTGTCCCAGGCCTACGAACATCTCGACCGGGGCGTGCTGGCCCTGGCCGATGTGACCGTGGGCATGATCGCAGACATTCAGCCACGCCAGCGCCGGCTCGACTTTGGTTTCTACTTGGCTCGCCTCTTCGGCAGTGCCGTGTGGGACGAGCTGCGGGCGGTGCTGGCGCTGGAGGATCTGCCCCATGACCGTCTGGTCTCGGAGTGCGTGGGCTTCGCCGAGGGGTTGGCTCGCTGCCAGCGGCGGGCTGCGAAGCAGGCTACGGCGCTGAATGATCTGGGCCGGGTCACCGAGCTGAAGCCCGGCGATCTGGTGACCTCCATGGACAAGGCAGCGGCCGCCGTGCTCCGTCGGGTGGCCAAGGTCGAAGCGCGAAGCTCTGAAACGGGCGACGCAGAGCCGACCTTGCGGGACAGCTATCGCCGTCTGCAAGAGCTGCACGCAGCCTTCGATGGCGAGCGAGAGACCATCGTGGAGTCCGTGCCCTACGACACCACGACCATGGTGGCGATTCGTGCTGGCGATGTCCCAGGCTTCAGCATCGAGACCGAAGACCGCCGCATCTACCCGGCGTCGGTGGCTGACGTGGCCCCGCTGATCGTGGGGCGCATCGGTGAGCCCAGCGAAGACGACATGACCCCCGCCGAGTCCCATCGCATCGAGCTGGCCGATCTGGCCAGCCTCGAAGACCTCACCGCAGAGGAGCTGAGTCGCTACGAAGAGCTGGTAGTGATGGTGCGCGAGACAGACTACCGGGCTGCAGAGGAGCGCGGTCGCCTGGGGGTGGAGCTGGCCTTTGAAGAGGTGTTGCGAGGTCGCCGGGGTTGGGTCACCGAGGTGATCGATGATCGGGCCACCCGCCATGACGAGCGCGATCCCCTTCGTGGCCTGGACGTCACGCTCACCCTGGACATCGCCTTGCAGCGGGCCGCGCAGCAGGCCCTCGACGAGGTCTTTCGGGCCGCGCCGAAAGTGCCCGAGCAGGCGGCAGACTCGCCTGCCCGCTGGATGGGTTCGGTGGTGCTCATCGACCCTCGCACGGGGCACATTCTCGTCGCGGCCACGGGGCCCCGTCCCACTCGTCAAGAATACACCGAGGACTGGGGAGGGATGAGCGCTGACAAGGCGCACGCGCCTTTGAATCAGCGCTCCTTCGATCCAGGTGCCAGCCTGAACCTGCCTCCTCCAGGGTCGACGTTCAAGCCGGCTGTCGCCCTGGCAGCGCTCTCCGCCGGAGTCATCGACGAGAGCACTACTTTTCACTGTGGCGGCAAGTTGGCGGTGGGCAACAGCACCATGGGCTGCCTGGGCATTCATGGGGACATCGCCGTCAACGAGGCCGTGGCCCGGTCCTGCAACATCTTCTTCTATCACGTCGGTCGTGCCCTGGGCATGGAGCGACTGCTGGCCCTGGTCGACTCCATGGGCTTCGGGACGCGCTCTGGCCTCGTGCATCGCAATCCAGCCCTGGCGGCGCTGGGCGTGCCTGTGGGAGACGGTGTGCACGAGGCTCGGACACCGCTGGGCCCCGGGCCCTACACCAGCACGGACGCCATGCGCCTGGCCATCGGTCAGAACCCTCTCGACGATGTGACGCCCTTGCAGGTGGCGTCGATGATGGGCGCCCTGGGCACGGGCACCTTGGTGCCACCCCAGCTGATCGCGTCGGTTGAGGGCTACGGCGACGTACCCTCCCGCACCGCTCGGCCGCTAGGCGTCGAGTCCCGGTGGCTGAAGTCGGTGCACCAGGCCATGGCCGCCGTGGTCGACGCGTCCGTGGGCACGGGCCATGAGCTGCTGCTGAAGTTCCCCGAGATCGGCAAGCACGTCGCCGCCAAGACAGGCACGGCTCAGGTGGATGGTGGTCGCGATCACTCATGGTTCGCAGGTTTTCTCCCCAGAGAGAATCCGCGCCTGGCCTTCGCGGTACTGGTCGAAGACTGCGGCTTCCATGGTTCGGAGGCCGCCCTGCCGGTGTTCCTCGACCTGCTCGACAATCCGGCCATGGCTGCGTTCCTTGACGGCGAAGTGTTGCCCCCGGGCCCAGAAGAGGTGGTCCGGTGAGCTTGATGTCTGCTCTCAGGCGAGGCGAGATCGCCTGGACCGTGGTGCTGCCGGCGGTGGCTCTGGCCGCCATGGGCATGACCTTCATCTACAGCGCCACCGCAGAGAGTTCGCCGTCCCTCTGGATGCGTCAGCTGCTCTTCGTCGGCGCCAGCGTGGCGGCTATCTTGCTGCTCTGCATGGTGGGCATCCAGCGGCTGCGGGACGGCAGCATGGAGATCTACGCGCTGCTGGTGGGCATTCTCCTGCTCATGCCCCTGTTCGCCGAACCCTCCACGGTGGGCAGCGATCGCTGGATTCGTCTGCCCCTGGGTTTCAAGTTGCAGCCCTCCGAGTTCATGAAGTGGGGCTTGGTGCTGGCCCTGGCGCGGCACCTGCAGCATCGCGGCGTGACCAACACCTGGCGCAGTTACCTGGTGCCGTTTCTGCTCCTGGCCATCCCCTGGATCTGCGTGGCCCGTCAACCCGACCTGGGCAGCTCCCTCGTGCTGCTGCCGGTCTTCGTGGCCATGGTTTCGGTGAGCGGTGCGCGTCTACGTCATGTGCTCATGCTGGGCATCGGTTCGCTGGTGTTGGTGCTGGTGGCCTACCACACGCCCGGCGTGCTCAAGCCCTATCAGAAAGAACGGCTCGACTCGTTCGCCACGTCGATCCCGGCCCGTGTCTCAGAGGCTCGAGAGATGCGTCAGGCCCGACAACACGGCGCCGCCCGGGTCATCGAGCAGGAGATCTCCCGGCTCAAGCGGGGCACGGGTTTTCAGCAGTTCTACTCGGTGGTGGCCATCGGCAGCGGGGGCCTGACCGGCGCTGGCCTGGGCGAAGGTCTGCAGAATCGCAGCAACCGTCTGCCTGTGCGCCACTCTGACTTCATCTATGCGGTGATCGGCGAAGAGTGGGGGCTGTCCGGGACGGCCACGGTGGTGTTGCTCTACATGGCCCTCACCGCGGGCATCCTCGGCGTGGCCCATCGCACCCGAGAGCCCTTCGGCCGTCTGGTCTGCGTCGGCGTGGCCAGCCTCATCGCCGGGCAGGCCTTCATGAATCTGGGCATCGCCACGGGCATGTTGCCGGTGACCGGGCTGCCCTTGCCCCTGGTGTCCTACGGGGGCTCGTCCACCCTGGCCACCGCGTTGGGGTTGGGCTGCGTTCTTGATGTGGCACGGCGGCGCACGTCCGTGTTCTTTGAGCAATGAACAGCTCGCCGCCGATCTCCATGGCCGATAGCTCGGCCGCCGACCTGACCGCCTGGGATCGTCGGTTCGGCGCCCTGCTGGCTCAACCCGGCCGGGCGGGGCTGGCCGAAGAGCTGCTGGCCCTGGCTGCCGCCCTCGAACAAGCCCGGGAGGCGGGCGCTGAGGTAGAGGCCTGTGACCAGCGCTGGCAACGCCTGGCCCAGCTGTCGTCCGTTTACCGCGTCGGAGTCCAGGTGGCTGTCCATCGCTGCTTGCGCTGGCTCGTGATCCTGCTCTCGGTGATCTTGCCGCCGTCGTTGGTGGCGGCGGTCTACGGCATGAACTTCTCACCCCATGTGTCGCCCTGGTCCATGCCTGAGCTGTTCTTCTACTGGGGCTACCCGGCGGTGCTGCTGATCATGGGCGGGCTGATGGTCCTGTCCGTGCTGGCCTTGCGTCGGGCGCGAGGCCTGACCCTGCCCGGTACGCTGGGCGCTCGATCCCGGACTCGGGGCGAGTAGACTGGCGCCCACAAGTGACGGCAGCTGGCTGCAGAGGCGTGAGGCTGTGGTCAGGTTGGCTGGCGTGCGAGTTGGACACAGTGCCATGAGCGGTTCCAGAGGCTTCGTTCGGTCAGGGTTGGTGCTCCTGGCCCTGACCTTGTGCCCCTGGGCGGCGACCTGGGCTCAAGATCTCCCAGAGACCGAGGGGCCGCTGAGTGTGGCCGCCGTCGAGGCCCAGCTGGCAGAGCTGGCCGACGGTGAACCCCTGGCCAGCGAGCTCAGTGAAGAGGACCGAACCGCGCTGCGCGATCTGTGGACCCAGGCCCTGGGCCAGCTGAACGCGGCGACAGACCTTGCGAATCGGCAGGACAGTTGGGACGCCGGGCGCCTCGCGGCCCCCGAGCGGACCCTCGCACTTCAGGCGGTCGAGGGCTCCGAGGTCCTGGCGGAGGTCCCTGAGATCTCAGTCGAGGTCTCGCTGCCAGAGTTGGAGACAGGCCTGGCTGCGGCTCGCGCTGCCTTCGGTGAGCTGAGTCTGGCCTGGGATGAGATCCAGGCCGAGCAGGCTCGCCGAGCAGAGCGACGTCGGGAGATCCCCGATCGGCTGGCCGAGTTGCAGCAAGGCTTGGTAGCCGACGACGAGGCGACGCCGGCTGAAGACGTGCCGCCCAGGTTTGGCGAGGCGCAGGCTGCTCTGCATCAGGCCACGCGCCTCGCCCAGCGGGCCGAGTTTGATGCGCTGTCGGCGGAGCGTCCGTTCTACGACGCCGAAGAGGTCTTGAGCAGCATGCGGCTCGATGAGGCCACCAGGAAACGGGACGCCGCGTCGTTGGTGGTGGTGGCCTGGGAGACGGCCCTGAGCGACGCCCGTCAGCGGGCCAGCGCGTTGGCCGAGGCCCAGGCCCGCCAGGCCTCCGAAGACGTGGTGGATCAGCCGGCTCAGGTGCGACAGCTCGCAGCGCAGACCGAAGCCCATGCCGTCCGGCGCAACCAACTCACGGAGCTTCACGCCCAGGCCACCGCCTACCTTGAGCAGCTCACCGACGCCCAAGGGCAGATGGATGAGCTGAAGCGCGCCTCAAGCGAGAAGATCCAGGTGGCCGGGTTCAGCAACTCGGTGGCGGTGTTGTTGCGCAAGCAGAGGGGCGAGCTGCCAGAGATCCTGGCTGTCCTGGACCAGCGGCTCGACCTGCCCCACAGCAGCATCGAACTCGAGCTGGAGTTGATCGACCGCCGCCGCGATCGGGTGAACCTGGGTCAGCATAGGGACGATCGCGTGCAAGGCCTGCTCGACGCCCTCGCTCAAGCGGCCCTGGTCGATGGAGCTCGCCCGATCGACCCTGAGCACCGTGCCCAGCTGGAGGCCGTGATCCGCGGCTTGCTCCAAGCTCAGCATGCTGGCCTGCACCCGTTGATCACCGAGCTGAATCGCTACTCCGACGATCTCAACGCGGTGGAGTTCGCCACGGAGACCCTGGCCGCTAGCGTGAGCGACTACGGCCGCTTCATCGATGAGCACATCCTCTGGGTGCGTAGTGCGGCGCCTCTGGCCTTGAGTGATCTGGGGCTGGCGGCTCGGGGCTTCGGGGCTCTGCTGTCCCCGAGCACCTGGGCCGCGGCGACTGTTGGCCTGGGGCTTGAGATCGAGCGGCGGTTGGCGAGCGTGGCCTGGGCGGGTCTGGCCTTGGTCCTGCTGGCTTTGCTGCGTCCCTTGTCTCGTCGACAGATTCGCATGGCCGGAGAGCGATTGGCCACCCACCGGATGGCGCCCATCGGGCCGACCCTTGTGGTGACCCTGCTCACGGTCGTGCGGGCCTCGTTCTGGCCCGTGCTGGTCTGGGTGGCGGGTTGGATCCTGTCCTGGCCGGTAGCCATGCCGGTGGTGTCCGCAGTGGGCGCGGGGCTGATGCGCCTGGCTCCCGTGCTGGTACCCATGCTGCTGCTGGGCGAGGTGTGCCGTCCCATGGGGCTGGCGGAGGCTCATCTTCGCTGGTCGAACGAGGTGCTGAGGGCGGTGCGTCGCCACCTCTGGTTGTGGCACGTGTTCGTGGTGCCCGCCATGGGCCTGACCCTGGTCTTCGACGCCCCGGGGCTGGCCGAGTTCGAGGCAGCGGCGGGACGGCTCGCGTTGATGGTCGCCCTGGTGGGGCTGACCGTGGTGGCCCACCGCTTCACCCGCTCCAAGGGGGCGGTGATGCGTGCCCTCCGCAGCGACACGTCAGCCAGGTTGCTGGGTCGCATGCAGTGGATCTGGTTTCCGCTCACCGGCCTGCTCCCTGCCGCGCTGGTGGTGGCGGTGGCCTTGGGTTTTCAGTACGGCTCCATGCAGGTGGGGCTCGGGTTGGTGCACAGCATCACCCTGGCCCTGCCCCTGATCATCCTGCGCGGCGTGGTGCGGCGCTGGTTGAGTCTGGCTCGACTGCGTCTGGCACTCGAGCAGCTCCAGCGTCGGCGAGAGGCCGAGGCCGAGGCCCAGGAGGCCGCTGCAGACGCCGAGGTGTCCGGCGAGATCCGGGCCATGGCAGAAGAGACGCCCGAGCTCGATGTGGGGCAGATCGACGAGCAGGCCATGCGGCTGGTCGACGTCAGTCTCCTGGCAGCGCTGTTCATGGGCCTGATGCTGATCTGGTCCGACCTGTTGCCAGCCCTCGGCGGGCTGCGCCGGGTGGAGCTCTGGCAGAGCATGGTGACCACCAGCCTCCCGGACGGCACGGCCACGACCCAGCTCGTGCTGGTGAGTCTGGCCGACGCCTTGGCTGCGTTGTTGCTGGTGGGGCTGACCGTGCTGGCCACCCGCAACATCGCTGGCCTGCTGGAGATGACCGTCCTGCGCCGTCTGACCCTGGAGCCCGGCGGCGGCTACGCCATCACCACGGTCTGTCGCTATCTGCTCACGGCCGGCGGTGTGGTGGGGGCCGCGTCCCTGCTGGGCATCACCTGGGACAGCGTGCAGTGGTTGGCTGCGGCGGTCAGCGTGGGCCTGGGCTTCGGCTTGCAGGAGATCTTCGCCAACTTCGTGTCCGGTCTGATCATCCTCTTCGAGCGACCGATTCGGGTCGGGGACATCATCACGGTGGGGGGCATCGAGGGCGTGGTCACCCGTATCCGCACCCGGGCCACGACCATCCGCGATCGGGATCGCCGGGAGCTGCTGGTGCCCAACAAGGAGTTCATCACCGGCCAGCTGGTGAACTGGACCCTGTCCGACCCGATCTCCCGGCTGATCTTGCCTGTGGGCATTGCCTACGGGTCAGACACAGAGTTGGCAGAGAAGACCTTGATCGAGGTGGCGGCGGCCCACCCGTTGGTCCTGGAGGCCCCGGCGCCCAACGTGGTCTTCCGCAACTTCGGCGACAGCACCCTCGACTACGAGCTGCGGGTCTTCATTCCCGACCGGGATTTCTGGCCCAATGTGACCCACGATCTGAACACGTGCATTCATGAGGCCTTCGCCGAGAAGGGCCTGGAGATCGCCTTCCCCCAACGGGACTTGCACCTGCGCGATGGGGTGGGAGAGGTCCTGGGAGACTGGGCGGCCGCCAAGGCCGCGCGAGGCCTGGGCGATGGCGAGGGGGCTGGCTCCTAGTCCGATCTATTCGCGGAGTTCGTCGCGAGAGCGTGGTTGCGCCTTCGTGGCAAGGCGGAGGGCGCGATGGCACCGGAGGCGGGGTGCCACCCCGTTGAGGATGGCATTGTGGACTCCAACGCAGTCCACGAA
>Ga0114932_10001054_pt1 | contig 32437 bp, 35 predicted proteins | sample 2SBtaG_2_FD_87286 | JGI IMG/M metagenome (GOLD analysis project Ga0114932, IMG submission 87286) | Deep subsurface microbial communities from Kolumbo volcano to uncover new lineages of life (NeLLi) - 2SBTROV12_ACTIVE470 metaG | ecosystem: Environmental > Aquatic > Marine > Volcanic ...
CCAATCGCGATGGACGAAGGTCTACGTTTCGCGATCCGTGAAGGTGGCCGTACAGTAGGTGCTGGTGTTGTAGCTACAATCGTAGAATAATCTACAGATTGCAGTAACACTGAGAAAAAGGTCGTTTCCTTATAATAGGTGCGGCCTTTTTTAATGTCTGTAAGAAAGCGAATCTTCAATAAATTAGCTTTAGGATGGTTCTAATTTGTAATTCATCCATGAAGCCGAGTTCTATCGCGTATCCATGCGCTCACCTTTTCCTGCTGCGAAGCTTCGCTTCGGTCAGTCATCGCCCTTGCGCAAAAGGAATGAGAGTGCTGTGCACTCTGTCATTAAACTTTACACGACTCTTGCTCCACTTCTTTGTGGGTTATTTGGGTACTGTTGTTTTGTTGAGCCCGTTGTGTGAGTATGTTAATAGTTTATGGCTTGCTATTTAGCTGCTCTTTTATTAGAGGAAAACACATTAAAACAGCTTTTCTGGCTATGAAAGCTAATATTAAACTCAATACTTTAGGTGTTTTTTCTATTTGTAAATTTATCAAAAGGGGTTAATTGTGGAGAGCAAATTCAAAATAGTTTTTTTTACCCTCCTTTTTGCGTTGCTTGGATCTGCTTTCTTAAAACAAGACTTGATCACATCGACATTATTTTCCTTCATTGCAATTTTATTCTTAATGAGTGGCCCTAAGAAAACAGAAAATATTCTATGGCTGACTATTTTTAGTATCTTAGTAGTGTTTCTAATTGGGTCGATTATATTCGCCATTCAGCACAGTTTAGAGCATTACTGGTACTTGCCATATGTGTTATCTAGTTTGCTGCTTGTGTATTGGGGTGTAATAAATATTAAAGAAAATAAAGGTGTGGTGCTATTTCTAAAAAACTCGGCAGCTCTTCAAAGAGTTGGTGTTGCATCTTTACTTCTTTACCCCATCGCAGGGCTCCTAAGCATGAGTTTAAACAGTGCTGTGGATCATATGATGGGGTTAGCTCTTGGGTTAGTACTGCTAACCTCTAACAAATTAGTGAAAGCCAATTGAACTGAAGGAAGAATTAGAAATGCTGTGAAACAACCGAGTCTTTTAAGCCCAGGTTTACTTTTTATTGCACAGATAAAGACAGCGTTAATATAACTAGCCTTAAAGGAGCCCGAAATGATGATTCATCAATAAAGCTCTGTTCCATAGCGTATCCGTGCGCTCGTAAATATAGGTGAAGGTAAGTACTTGTTAAACTTAGTTATCTCACCTTGCGTAAAAAGACCGTCCTCACTTCGTTCACAGTAGGTAACCTTTTGCACTTTATGGTCTTTTTTGATGTCTATAAGAAAGTGAAAAAGCTGCTATAGAATAGTTTGAAGTCGCTATTCATCCGTGAATATGTGTTCCTCAAGGGCTTTTATAAATCTAATAGCAGGTCAACGATTATTGAATTAGCTTGCTTAACCTTGCGCAAAAAGACCGTCCTCACTACGTTCGCAGTCGGTAACCTTTTGCACTGTATACTAATACTGTTTTGCGTATTCTTCGGCTTGGCGCCATACGCGCATGGTGTTACCACCTAAGATTTTTTTTATCTGACCTTCGCTGTAGCCGCGATCTAATAACCCTTGCACCAAGTTAGGGTAAGTCGATACGTCCTTTAAGCCGATAGGCAATGAGTCACCTACGCCATCATAGTCAGAGCCTATACCGACATGATTAATACCAATGAGCTCCACGACATGATCAATATGATCTAGCACTTGGTCTAAGGTTGCGAATGGGAATGGATTTTTAGCTCGGTATGCTGCTGCGAAATCAGTCACTTTATTGCCACTATCTTCAGCTGCTTTTTGCGCTTCTTTGCGTTTGTCATACCAGCCTCGAGATGCGTTTGTCACAAAGCTAGAGCCGAAGTTAATTTGGATCACGCCACCATTTTTCTTCAGTGCTAATAACATCTCATCATCCATATTTCGCTCAAAACCTGGCGTGTATTTACGCAATGATGAGTGTGATGCGATAACAGGCACTTTAGATAGTTTCATAACTTGATAAAATGCATCATCAGAAATATGAGAAACATCAATCAGCATACCGATATTATTCATTTCTTTAATGAGATCTTTACCAAATGGGCTTAAGCCTTTCCACTTTCTTCGTACATCGTATGAAGAATCAGAAATATGGTTACTTTGCGAGTGGGCCAAGGTGATATAACGAACGCCACGATCATAGAAGTGTTTGAGGTTCTTCAAATCCCCTTCCATTGGTGAGCCGTTTTCCATCCCCATCGCAATCGACATTTTGCCTTTTTTAAAATGTTGATAAGCATCTTTATATGAATATGCCATCGCGAATTTATCTGGAGCACGGAATACTAGGGCTTCCATACCATCAATCAGCTGGTTAGCTAATTGATAACTTTTCCCCTTGCCTTCAAACTCCAAGCTAGCAGGAATATAAATCGACATAAATGGCACGTTCAAGCCGCCTTTTACCGCACGGGGATAATCGAAATCACCACCTTTTGTAGCCTTGCTAACATCATCCCATTTGTCTGCGATGCGATAAGGAACATCAATATGTGTATCAATTAAGATATTTTGCTTAGCAATACGCTCAGCAAGTTCTGATGCGCTGTATTGCTTTTCTGCTGCTGATAGATTGGCACTGGCAATAACCAAAGACAGTGCGGCAAGAGAGAGGGTTGCTTTCATGATCCAGTCTTTTATTGTTTTAAGTTGGTTGATTGTAACAACAATTTCTTCATCCTGTATATTGTCCGCTTATCCTCTTTTCTAACCATTTATCACTTTTCGCAAATTACCATGGCGAGTTTTCCATATAGTTATTCCCAACAGAGGCACGCAGCCTAAAAATTTAAATAATAAAGGAAAACAATATGTCTAAATTCAATGCCAAAATAATTCGCCGCACTTTAATTGCTGCTATTTTAGGGGCAGCATCAAGCGCTGCCAATGCAGCAGAAAACAGCCTAGCTCAGCAAACTGAAAAAGCAGAGGCATCGGCCAAGCTGGAGCTTAAAGAAGGCTTTAATATCAGTGTGCAAAGCAATGAGATTGATGATGTTTTCAAAGGCAGTGGCCTTGGTATGAGCTATCAAGCAGACTTTGGAAACTTACTTAAAGAACAGGAGAAAAGTTTAAACTTATATGGTCGTATGCACTATCAAATCAACCGCAGTGATGAGGATGCTCAGCTTGCTCAGACTGATATCACACTGGGTTTGAATTTCGCTCATTCTGACAAGTTGCATGTTTATTTGGAGTCAGCGATCTTACAACAAGAGGTCTCAGGTCAACCGACAAGCTTTACTCGCAGTTATGATGTCACTCGCTTAGGCGCGCGTTACAACTTTAAAAAGAATTTTGTACTTAATGGCGCAGCAATTCATCGAAATGGTAAAGAGAACGAACTGGGATATCGTATCGCTTTAGAATCTACAAAGACAGATGCTTATTCAATGGGTATGGGGTTTAGCAGTGTAGGTGACAATGATTCGCTGTTTATATCAATTGTTTCAAAGTTCTAAGTTGGTAATGGAAATCAATATGGGTACAATTCATCGCGTCGAAGCAAGGAGTATTGTACCCATGAAGCAATATTGGCTGTGTCAATTAGCCGTTTTCATTTTCATCTTAATCGTTGAAGTAGTGATGGTTGTAATAGTATTGAAAGTGCCAATTGATAATTTGAACGGATTACTTTGGCGTGCAAGTGTTCAAACAGCATCATTTATATTATTGACCCATTTACTGTTAAAACATGGTGGGAATTGGGTCACTAACAGACTTAAATCTGCCCGTATTACTATTTGGCACATGGCAATACTCAGCTTGGGTGTAGCGAGTTTGCAAGTGGTGTCTTTGCACACAGTCATTCCATTTTTATCTCCTGTAGGGATTTCTGATGTCATAATGCAGGTAGGGGATGGAGACAAAATGAATATGATGGATGATAGTGCAGGTTTATTTTCAGCGTTTCTAACTAACTACTTTAAAAGTTTGGCTTGGGCTTCCTGTTATTTAACAGTGGTGTCACGAAGGGAAAAAAAAGTGCTAATAACGCAGTTAAAAGAGCAACAACTCGCCAGCTTACAAAATCAGATAAACCCACATTTCTTATTTAACTCGCTCAATACGATTCGTGGAATGATCTATCAGGACCAAGATAAAGCTGCAGAAATCGTCACACAGCTTTCAGAGTTGTTTAGGTATAACCTGACTACAGATTTACGGACACATGTCAGCGTTGAGGATGAGTGGCAAATTTGTGAAAACTACCTGGCTATTGAACAAGTGAGATTTGGTGAACGCCTCAGAGTACGTTTTGATTGCCCACAGAATCTAATTAAAGCAACCTTGCCCTGCATCTCTCTACTTACGCTCGTTGAAAATGCAGTGAAGCATGGTATTGCCCACCTTCCTAACGGAGGGGAACTGAAAATTCATGTGTCAGAGCGTGAAGGCAAAGTGCTGGTACAAGTTATAAATCCTTTTGATGAAACTAGAATTAAAAGTGGCACTCAGCTGGGGCTGGCAAATATTCAATCTCGATTGGAGCTTATGTTTGGACAACAGGCACAACTGTTGATTTCACAAGAGTGTCAGCAATTTAAAGCCATTATGGAGGTGCCCCATGCAGCCTAAAGCAACAATTAAAGTGCTTATCATTGACGATGAGCCTTTGGCGCGAGCAGAGTTACAGCGTTTATTAAAAAAGCATAAGCAAATAGAAGTGCTGGGTGAAGCGCAAAATATTATTGAGGGAAAAGCCTTAGTCGATGACTTAGCGCCAGACGCAATATTTTTAGATATTGAAATGCCGGGAGGAACTGGGCTTGAACTCGCTGAGCAATTAAAAGGTGAAATCCCCATTGTCTTCTGTACAGCTTATAACGAGTTTGCCGTGGACGCCTTTTCGCTCAATGCAGTTGACTATTTACTAAAACCCGCAGCCCCTGCGCGGTTAGAAAAAGCCATTGAAAAGCTCACAAGTCTGCTATCAGAAACCGAAAATACACAGCTTGAAGACGATTTTAAATTGATGGTGAAATTTGCTGACAAAATGAAAATCATCTTGTTGAGAGACATATTACGTTTTGAAAGTGTCGGTAACCATGCGGCAATTTACACCGAATTTGGCAAGTCTTACATTCATAGTTCGCTTAGTAAAATAGAAGCAAAACTTGATCCTAGTGTGTATCTGCGCGCTAGTCGCAGCGATATTATTCGTTTGGATGCGGTGGTGCACCTAGAAGAGAGTATCAACTATGGGTTAACTGCGACATTAAGTAATGGATCGGAAGTCGATATATCACGCCGCCAAGCTTCTGCATTGAAAAAACAAATGAGCTTTGCAGCGTTTTAATACCAATCCTCTTAATTAAGCGGTCTATTTTGAGGCAAGAAAAACTAGTCGATAACGAAGCGGAAATTTTGCTATTGAGTTGTTCTAAATAAGAAGTTTTCAACGAAGTTAGCGTCAGTTTTAGTCCCTCAAAATGATTGAGTATTATTGAGGATTGGTATAACAAGTGTTTTATTGCTATCTGTAAGTTAGCTTAGATTGACATGGATTACGCGTAATCACTGTCATAGCCTTGAGCATATTCTTCACTTTGCATGGCGTTGAATTGGGCTTTTGAGACGATATTAACCGACTCATGCAGTTCAGAGAACACAATTAGAGCTTCACCTGATTTGAGTTGGGCTTTCACTTGCGCCACTTTTGTATCTGTATTCACTTCAGCATCACCGTAATCGGTGCCTTCGCGATGTACATAATGCTCAATGAGATTATTAAGCGTGTTTGGATCAAGTTGCTGATATGGGACGAGCATCTACTTCTGACCTTTAAGGAGTGATTGAAAATAATGGGGAACGGCTTTTTCAAGCCAAAATTCGGGTTTGAACGGATTCTTCCCACTAATAAAGCCGACATGACCGCCTTTTTTAGACACCGCCAAAGTCACTTGGTCGCTGACTTGAGCGGCTTTAGGCACCGCTTCCTTTGACAGCATGGGGTCATCTTCGGCATGGATCAGCAAAGTGGGTGTCGCAATATGTTTTAAGAAAGGCTGAGCACTTGCTTGCGCATAATAATCTTCAGCATTCTTAAAACCATGCAGTGGCGCAGTCAATTGGTTATCAAATTGCCACAAGTCGTTAAGATCGGCTAATTCTTGCTTGTTTAACTTTATCGCTTCACCGAGCTGCGGGTATTTTCTTGCAGATGATTTTTTTAAACGGTCCAACAAGTATTTTTGATATAAACCAAAGCAGCTCTTTCTGATCACCTGACACGATGAAGAAAGATGATGTGGCGCTGAAACAACCGCAGCACCGCTTAGGTCACTTTGCTTACCTTGCTCACCTAAATATTTGGCAAGTACATTGCCACCAAGAGAAAAGCCAACAGCGAATAAAGAACTAGGGTTTAAGCGTGCTTTTAATGTTTGGATTAAAAACTGTAAGTCACCGGTTTCCCCACTGTGATAAGCGCGCGGCAAACGATTAGGTAAACGTGAGCAGTTTCTGAAGTGCATGAGTACGGTATCAAAGCCTTCTTGAGCCAAGGCTCTGAGCATGCCTTTGGCATAAAAGCTATCAAGATTGCCTTCTAGACCATGAAGTACAATAGCAAGAGGGGAATTTTTCTGACCTGTACGATTCCAGGCTAATTCTAAAAAGTCACCATCAGGCGTAGTCAATTCTTCATATTCCACATCAACGCGCTGAAAAGGTCTAAAAAAACGGGGCAAGATAGTTTGTGCATGACGATTTGACATCCACCAAGCACTTTCAAACTGATAACTCATAATTTTTCTTATTTACTTACTCACAAGCAGTGTAGCAAAGAGTCGTGATGGGTTAAATAACCAGAACTGTCGAGATAAAGCAGAGAGTGGGCGAGAAAGTGTCGAATATTGTACATAACCTTTTTACTCCACAAATAAAAAGCACCCGACTAATTAGGTTAGTAAGGTGCTTTGTGCGTCGTGCTTAATTTGTCACTATCGGGGAACAAATATCTTTATTTAGGTGGGTTAACGGCAAGACCTCTAACACTATTCCTCAAAATAACTCATTTAATTAAGAGGATTAGTATAAAAACTATTTATTCAGGAGCTTCTGGCTCGTTAATCTTCTTCATGAAGTAATAAACGTAGTAAGCGCATAGCATAACCACTGTGCCCAAGATGCCAAATGAAAGAAACAACACAGGGTCGCTAAAAAAATCTCTAAAGAATACGTTCATGGCCTTGGCCTCCTAATCACTCGATGAAGTAATCATAGGTGAGGGATGGCGGGCTTGATATGATCGAGATCAAGTTTGTTTTCTGAGCAGCTTGGCTTTGGGTCAGAGCTTGATCTTGATCATGTTTTTTGCCGTTAAAGGCACTGTAAAAGGCGGTTTTTATCTTGTTCAGATAAATATAGAGTTAGGTTGTCAGCGCTGCTGTTAACGCTGATTGAACTCGGTAGCGCGTCTAACAACAAGCTTTGCTGTAATTTCTCAAGAGCTAACTCATTTTCAAGCAATTGCTTGCGAATAACTGCATAGTCAGTGCGATGCGCATGGTGTGTTTTTAGGTTTTGTCGAGTTAGGCGATGCGGGTTCAATAACTGAGCGTCACTGAGTACAGCGGTACTGTCGAGCGTTGAAAACTGAGAAGGCGTTAGTTGCAGCTTTAGGCTGTCGAGGAACATCAATAATAAACATAGATTCACGTTTTTTTGCTGCTCGTCTTGTAGCTCGAGCAGCAGAGGTTGCACGCCATTTTTGCTATATATATCGCAGGCAAATTGCCAAAATGTATCGCACGTGAGTTTAGACATTAGGCGAGACTTGCCTCAAATACAGCTTGCTTTTCTTCCATCTCTTCAAGTGCCATTAATAAATCTTCTTCTATTTGGTTCACTTTTGGCGTTAGCTCAGCTTGTTTGCGAAGCAATTCGCTGAGCTTAGATTTGTTTTCATCACTGTATAGCTCATTATCGCCGAGTTGGTTTTCAACATCTGATAACTGCTCTGAGAACTTGTCTAGTTGCTTTTCTAGCTTATCGATTTCCTTCTTCAAAGGTTGAACTGACTTTCTAAACTCGGCTTCAAGACGTTTCACTTCTTTACGGTTACTGCTGGAATGTGCTTTAACTTCGACTTGCTCTTTTCTGCTTTCAGCTTTATTCGCATTGAGTAACCACTGATAGTACTCATCTAAATCATAGCCAAATTGCGATACGCTGCCGTTATCTACCAGATAAAATTCATCAGCGGTATTTTTTAGCATGTGTCTATCGTGCGATACCGTTACCATCGCGCCTTCAAAGCCCTGTAATGCCATAACAAGGGCATGACGCATTTCTAGGTCTAAGTGGTTGGTTGGCTCATCCAGTAATAGTAAGTTTGGTTTTTGGAATACCAACATGGCTAAGACTAAACGGGCTTTTTCACCTCCAGAAAACGGGGCAACAGGCTCTAAAGCGCGATCACCGTTAAAGGCAAAGCCACCTAAGAAGTCACGCAGAGACTGCTCAGGTGCATCGGGTGCAAGACGTTGTAAATGTGTCACAGCGCTCGCTTGTAAATCTAGTGACTCAAGTTGGTGTTGCGCGAAGTAGCCAATCTTCAACCCTTGATGCTGAAAGACCTCGCCAGATTGTGGCTGCAATTCGCCCGCAAGCAATTTGATAAGCGTTGATTTACCCGCGCCATTGCGACCAAGTAGCGCAATACGGCTGCCAGGTACTAGGTTAAGCTTGATCTGATGCAATATGGTGATGTCGCCATAGCCAGCTTGTGCGTTATCTAGCGTCATCAATGGATTTGGAAGTGCACTTGGCTCGGAAAATTCAAAATCGAATGGCGAATCAGCATGTGCAGGAGCAAGCTTTTCCATTCGCTCAAGTGCTTTAACACGGCTTTGCGCTTGCTTGGCTTTACTGGCTTTGGCTTTAAAACGAGTAATGAATTTCTCTAAGTGGGCAATTTGCTCTTGTTGCTTGTGGAATAAGGCTTGTTGCTGTGCCATGCGCTCTGCTTTTTGACGTTCGAACTGAGAGTAATGGCCTTTATAAACATTCACAAGGCTGCGATCAATGTGCCAAATTTGGTCAACGACCGCATCTAAAAATTCACGGTCGTGAGAGATCAGCACCAGTGTGCCTGTGTAGGCACGTAAAAAACGCTCTAACCAGTAAACTGCGTCGAGGTCTAAGTGGTTGGTTGGCTCATCGAGTAGAAGTAAATCCGCATCGCGAATGAGTGCTTGAGCAAGGTTTAAGCGCATACGCCAACCACCTGAAAAAGCGCTCACTGGGTTATCGATCTGCTCGTTGCTGAACCCTAGACCATGTAATAGTTCCCCTGCTTTGGACTCAATACTATAGCCTTTAAGATGCTCAATTTGTTGGTGTATTTGTGCTTGTTTTGCGCCGTCATCGCTCGCTTCGGCATCGCGCAGTGCAATGCGGCAAGCGTAATATTCCGGGTGACCTTGTAGGACATAATCAAGGGCGCTTATCTCAAGTGCTGGAGTTTCTTGTTTCACCGAGGCAATTGACCAATCTTTTGGAAATTGCAACTCACCTGAATCTAACTGTAATTCGCCCTTTAACAATGCAAACAAAGATGATTTACCACAGCCATTAGCGCCGACTAGGCCGACTTTATGCTCTGGGAAAAGTGTTGCACTGGCGTTTTTAAGTAGGGTTTTGCCACCGCGAAGTAGCTCGATGTCTGACAGTTGGATCATAGTGTTACAGCAACAATAAATAATGTGGTTATCATAGCATGAAGTGCTTTGTGAGGCTCAACTCTATCTTACATTAGAGAATAGGTATTATTTTTGCTCAGAGAGTGAACGTGTTTCGTATAAATCGGGTATTAGGATAGAATAGAACGCAACTTAATCGCGGGTCGAGACGAAGATGAAACAAAAAAAACGCTTTATTGCTGGGGCGGTATGTCCAGAGTGTAATAAGCAAGATGTCATGATGTTATACAAAGAGCATGATGTAGAAAAAGTAGAATGTGTTGAGTGTGGTCATAAGATGACGCAACCGAAAGATGCGGTACAGGCATCAACACGTCAATTTGAACAAGTGATTGGTGTGTTTAAGCCAGAGTAACTCTGACTTAAAGCATTCATTAGTAACCTGAGTTTAGGTTAGTAATGTGGCGGTGGTGGCTCTTGATGCTGTGGCATTAACCCACTATCACCTCCTTCTTTAATCTTTTGCGCTAATAACTCTAACTGGCGCTGCATTTTGGCTAAATGCTTTTGATGGGTGCGAAGTTCATCGTTTAGTGTTTCGATAGTATCGTCTTGAAAAGCAATTTTTGCTTCTAACTCCATCACGCGGTTTTCTAATTCTGTCATTGTGTATCCAAATCGGTAAATATTTCTAGCAAACCACTTGAGCTCTCTGTGGTTAAGGTACGCTCATTATCAGTAAAGGCAACATCAAACACGACCGCGGATTTAGGGCGGCTGCCTTCTCTCGGTTTTACTAAAAAGGTATCAAGTTGTCGGCCGTCATTCACGCGCCAAAGCGATAGCTCGCGGTTAGGTGAACCAGTGGCAATAAGTGACGCATCTTCATTAAAGCGCACGGCGCTAAAGATTTTCTGGCGAGCAATATACTGTAATTGCGATACGAGATCACCTGAAGTGAGCTGCCAGACACTGGCTTTTTTTAAACTGTCGGCGGTAAAGGCATATTGACCACGGGCATCTAAGGCCACTTTGGTGACTCGGCTAGGGTGGTTAAAGCGATGTAGTACTTGCCCAGTTTTAGTATCCCAAAAATAGGCGGTATAATCATTGCCGCCACTTAAAGCGAAATGGCCGTTGGGTGATAAAGCAATACTATTAATTTTTTCTTGATGACCGAGGAACTCTAGGCGTCTACCGTTGACTAAGTCAAGATGGACGATGACATTATCACTGCGACCATACATCACATAGCGGCCTTGATTGCTAATTGCGATATCACGGATCGTGGCGGTTTTTATTTGGTAGTAGCCTTGGTTTTTGCCAGTATTGATATTCCAAACTGCAAATGTATCGTTGGCGGCAGTCACAGCAAAGCTATTGTCATAGGCGATGGCGAGCGAATGCACGAGGTTTTCTGGGTCTGCAGAATGCTGCCATTGGTATTTTAAGCCATGACTTTGATTATCCCACAGGCTGACCCCATGCTCGACCGATGATATTAAAGAGTATCGACCGTCTGCAGAAATGGTGGCTGCAAATGAGCCTCGCACAGCATGCTCCACTGTATGGATGGCTTGTTTTGCTGAGGGAGTACATGCCAGCAGCAAGGTACAGATTACTGTAGTAAGAGAGAGTCGAATACTTTGCATAGTTTAGGTTTTTTCCCTTAACGCTCTGTTCCACAAAGGGTACACTTGCGCTCATAATCCTTATAAAAGCGCTTTTTATTGATAGTAGCGCATCAAAGCCGGAAAGTCGCGTTGTGAAGCTTGGATGACGATAGCCGCATGAGGATTGGCATTGAAGCATATGAATGATAATGTGGATACATAAATTTAACCTTTCAGTAAATAGTAAAGGCCACACAAGTGAGCCGGAGAAATAGAATGAAACAGACGATTAAACTGTCTTTAATTGCTGCGTCGGTATTGGCGTTGACTGCGTGTAATCAAAAAGCAGAGGCTGAACAAAAGCCAGCAGAGGTAAAACTAGAAACAGAACTACAACAACAAGCTTATGGTATTGGCGCGTCTGTTGGTAACTTCTTACAAAAAGATCTTGCTGATAAAAAAGACATCGGTATTGAGTTAGATCAAGAACTTCTAATGCGCGGTTTTAAAGATGCATTAGCAGGCGAAGCGAAATTAGATGAAGCGAAAATTCGTGAAGTGCTTACAGCGCTTGATACGACGGTTCGCGCTAAGCAAGCTGAAAAAGCTGAGTTACTTGCAAAAGAAAGCAAAGAAAAAGGTATTCAATACCTAGCTGACAATGCCAACAAAGAAGGTGTAACTGTAACCGAGTCTGGTCTTCAATATGAAGTGATCACTCAAGGTGATGGTAAAAAGCCAGTTGCAACTGATGTTGTAAAAGTACATTACAAAGGCACACTTATCGATGGTACTGAGTTCGATAGCTCATACTCACGTAACGAGCCTGCGACATTTGGTCTTAAGCAGGTTATTTCAGGCTGGACAGAAGGCCTTCAGTTAATGAGCGAAGGTTCTAAATATAAGTTTACGATTCCTTCAGAGCTTGCTTATGGCGAGCGTGACTTAGGTAAGATCCCTGCTAATTCAACATTAGTATTTGAAGTTGAGTTACTTGAGATCCAACAAGAGAAAAAAGCAGAAGCAGCTGAGTAATTTAAAACGATAATATAGGCCTTTTATACCAAAAGGCTTAATAAAAAAGGGTCCTGAAGGACCCTTTTTGTGTCTAAAGATTGTCTTGAGTTTTGTTTTAATCGGTATGATTCGCGTAGAAGTTCTCGATCAATTCATCTTCTAGCTCAAAGCGTAATTCTAAAGTTTCACCTAGCTTAGATAGGTCAGTATCAAAGCTGCCTAGACTTGCATCTTGCGAAGCTTCTGCATACTTATCATTAAAATACAGCGCAACATCTGTCGTTTCAGAGATGCGAGGATATAGCGTATTAGCCAGAGCAACGCTTTTAGGGCCTTTTTCTTTACAAGCTTGTACTATATTGTCGTACACTTCAAAATGACCCGCAGATAGATAATCCATCATGATCTGACAAAAGCTTTGGATCTGCACTTGGTCAGGAAGTGCATGATCGTTTTGCTCGAATGGCGCGAAGCCTGCTAATTTACAAAACTGTAATAACAATTCCTGTCGCTCAGTTAACCATGCATCGATAACACTGTGACTACCACCCCATTTTTGTTGGGCTTCTTCAAATCTTGATAACATAGCGAACTCCTTTAGCGTGTTGTTTCCTCTATAAAAAGAAAATCTAGCTCAAAGGTCAACCATTTTTTTCATTATTTGTTCAGGTCAGTTTGTAAGTCATTGAAATTAAGTAGTTAAGATTTTTACAGTAGAGGGCATAAAAAAACCACCCGAAGGTGGTTTATCAATTGGTTTAGCATTTTTATTATTATTTTAAAAATACATTTATTTTTTTTATTAAAGGTGTTTTATTGTTATTTTTTTAACGCGGGAGAAGTTATATCAAGCTTTTTTTGTTGTTGCAAATAGTTTAACAAGATGTTTTTTAATTTTTTTGCTTGTCTTTCCATAAGTGGTTGAACAATTGACGATTTAATCTAGAACATTAGAAGCGAGATTGCTTTGGGGTTTAGATAGAGCCTGCGCATAATTAGTGGTACAATTTGCGCAAATTTTTTAGGCTTTGGAATCGAGATACGCTATGAGCGAATTGAAAAACGATCGTTATTTACGTGCGTTAATGAAACAACCTGTTGATGTAACGCCGGTATGGATGATGCGTCAGGCTGGACGTTATTTACCAGAGTACCGCGCGACACGTGCGCAAGCTGGTGATTTTATGAGTTTATGTAAAAACGCAGAATTGGCGTGTGAAGTTACATTACAGCCACTTCGTCGTTACCCGCTAGATGCGGCGATTCTGTTCAGCGACATCTTAACTATTCCTGATGCGATGGGTTTAGGTCTGTATTTCGAAACCGGTGAAGGCCCTAAATTTGAACGCCCAATCAGCTCTTTAGCAGATGTCCAAAAGATCCCAAATATCGACCCGACTGACGAGCTTGGCTATGTAATGAATGCAGTAAGCACCATTCGTCGTGAACTTAAAGGTGAGGTACCATTAATAGGTTTCTCTGGCTCTCCGTGGACGCTAGCAACCTATATGGTTGAAGGTGGTTCGAGTAAAACGTTTGGCAAGATTAAGAAGATGGCTTTTGCTGAGCCAAAAACGCTACATTTGTTGTTAGATAAAGTGGCTGATTCAGTAATTGATTACCTAAATGCGCAAGTTAAAGCAGGTGCGCAATCGCTTATGATCTTTGACTCTTGGGGTGGTGTATTAAGCCCACGTGATTATAAAGAGTTCTCACTGCAATACATGCATAAGATTGTTGATGGCCTAATTCGTGAAAATGACGGTCGTAAAGTGCCAGTAACGTTATTCACTAAGAATGGCGGTCAATGGATTGAAGCCATTGCAGCAACTGGCTGTGATGCGGTAGGCCTAGACTGGACGATTGATATTGGTGATGCACGCCGTCGTGTTGGTGACAAAGTTGCACTTCAGGGCAACATGGATCCAGCAATGCTGCACGGTACACCTGAGCGTATTCGTGAAGAAGTACAAAATATCTTAGCAAGCTATGGTGAAGGTTCTGGTCACGTATTCAATCTAGGTCATGGCATTACACCAGACGTAGACCCTGAAAACGCAGGCGTATTCATCAACTCAGTACATGAGTTCAGTGGTCAATACCACAAGTAAAGCCTAATGACATAAACTTTCAAAGTTTGTAATAAAAAAGTCTTAACTCTATCGTTAAGGCTTTTTTATTTGTCTTTGTGTATCTCATATCAACCCATAATAATACTCAAGCATTCTGAGAGACCAAAATTGACGCTAGCTTCGTTGAAAATTTTTCATTTAGAAGAACTGAACAGCATAGCTTCCGTCTTGTTACGGATAATTTTGCCTCGCCTCAAATAAATCGTTTTTAAATAGGAACGGTATCAGATCGAGCTAGATTTTACTGGAGCAGGCTTACAATCAGTTGGTAAGCCGACTCTTTATTTTCGCATTCTTCAGCATGCAAAATAAGTTGTTCACCAAGTAATAAAGTTTGCTTTTGCACTTGCAGACGCGCGCTGTCATCTTCAATAGCATCAATATCTACTACATGAGCAAGACCTATTGTTCTGCGAATTAATTCAGTGCCTGCGTAACCTAACGCGTCTTGAATAATTTGCTCTACAAACTGTTGTGCATAACCTTGTGCTTGTAGTGATAAATCACGGGTATGTTGCGCTGCTAATGTTAGCCAAATGCTTTCAAAATCATTTAAACACTGTTGTATTTGAGTCAATAGATAAGACTGTATTTGACGGCGCTTAGGAGTTTCTTTAATTCGAGTATTTTGCGCGCAGTAGTTAAGTAATAGGTTACCGATGAATGAGCCTAAGTCGAAACCAATTGGGCCGAAAAAGCCAAATTCTGGGTCGATTAATTTGGTACTGTTCTGATCGACAAAAATACTGCCTGTATGCACATCACCATGTAATAAACTTTGTGGCGCAGAGAGGAATAGGTGCTTTAACTGCGCTACTTGGCGAAGCAATTGAGGGCTTTGTTGCAAGCGCAGAACATCGACTTCTAACTCAACTGGGTAGTTATTGCGATCAGACACTCGATACGGGTCATCAAAAAACAAGTCTTCTGTGATCGAACATAGCTCAGGGTTTGTAAATTCTTGAACTAACGATTTTTTCTCCGCAGGCTTTAAATAGAAATCGGAGTAATAAAAACTGCTTGTTGCTAGATAAGTGGCCACATCAGCACCAAGTTTTGGATAGGATTTTGCTAGATTTAATTCGCTGCGCAAAATAGCCATATGGCCCAAGTCTTCAAGCACAGTAACTGCAAGGTCATCGTTGGTGTGCAGTACTTTAGCGGTATGTTGCTCGCACACTAACCCATGCTTTTTTAGAACGGATGCTTCAATACGCGCTCTATCAAGGGTTAACGGCCAAGATTCACCCACACAGCGGGCATAGGGTAAGGCTTGCTTAAGAATAATGCTGTTGCCATTTTGATCCGCAATGCGAAATACCAAATTTAAATTACCATCGCCAAACTCGTTACAAGTGAGTTGTGTGTTCGGTTCAAAAAACTCGCCAAGCTGCTCGATATAACTCAGGGCTTGTGCGTTATCAAAAGCAATATAGTCAGCCATACTCTTTTATCACAGTGAAGAACATAATTGCGGCATTCTATATTTTTAAATGTTTAGATGTCTATACTTCTTTGTGCCTTTATGTAAAATCTAGCGGTTATCATTCTGGAGTGACTTAAATGCAAAATTTGCTGGCGCGCAGCCTTAAATATCAAGATAGAAAACTATACGTTTTAGATCAGTACCTTCTGCCGCATGAGCAACATTGGCACCTATGTTCTAGCGTGTCTGAGATGCAAGTATTAATATTGTCGTTAAAGGTGCGTGGCGCGCCTTTAATTGGCTTGGCAGCCACTTTGTTGGTGGCACATCTTGCTGAGCAAGGCATGAGCCAAACTGATTTAGCCCAAGCGATTGATGATTTAGAGGCCACTAGACCGACAGCCGTGAATTTAATGCATTGTATGAAACAGATGCGTGAAGGCTTAAAGCAAACAGCGTTTGTCGATGCGCTAGTCGCTACTGCTGAGCGTTTATTTAATGAAGACATTGCGCTGTGTGATGTAATGGCGAAACTGGGCGCTGAGCTTGTGAAACCCGGCGAGCAAATTTTAACTCATTGTAATACGGGGGCGTTGGCCACAGCTGGTATAGGTACAGCACTTGGGGTGATCTATGAAGCGCATCAACAACACGGCGATATTCATGTTTGGGTAGATGAAACTAGGCCATTATTACAAGGTGGTCGCTTAACCACGTTTGAGCTCGAAAGCTGGCAAATTCCATACACCTTAATTTGTGACAATATGGCAGCTAGCCTAATGGCGTCAGGAAAAGTTGATAAAATCTTTGTTGGTGCAGATCGCATTGCTGCAAACGGTGATTTTGCAAATAAAGTGGGAACTTACAACCTGGCGGTATTAGCACACTTCCATGGTGTTGAGTTTTATGTTGTCGCGCCAACAACGACGCTAGATGTTGATTGTCCCGATGGTAGGCTCATTCCTATTGAGCAACGTTCAGCGGCAGAGATCCAAGGTGTCAGTGGTAGTTTTGGTGATTGCCAATGGGCGCCAAAAAATGCACAAGTATTTAACCCTGCATTTGATGTGACCCCAGCAAAGCTAGTAACGGGTTGGGTGTTTAATACAGGTGTGTATGATCAAGCTCAAGTGGCAGCGGGTGCATTAAAAGCCTTGTAAGTAAAGGTGTGATAATTGAGTGCTGTGATTAACCTAAATTCGCTTTTCTTAGGTGTTTAATCTTTAATATTGAGCACCTAAACCTTCCCAAGTAATTCATTCTGCCTGCCAAAAAGAAGATGTTTTTTTAATTTAAGGTTATGTTATTTAAAGATAAATTTCAATAACATCTTATCGTTTCTTTTATATGAGTTTGATAAGCGACTTCTTTTACATTCCTGAGTAAATTAGCTCTATCGCAGCAATTGATACACTTTGAATTGCTGCAGCAGACATAATGAAGATGTTTAATTAAGGAATGAGGAATGAAATTTAGCCCAATCATAATCGCGTTAATGTTATCAAGTTTACTAGAGTCATGTGCATTAGAAGAGCAAACAAGAGCGCAAAGTAATATAGATAACGTAGAGCAAGGTTTAACCTCCTCAATGAATACTAATTTAGCTAATAGTGAAAGTAATAGCTCTGCAGCCACAGAACTATTCTTAATTACAATAGAGCGTGTGCAATAGTAATACCAGCCCTCAAAATAGAACACTTAATTAAGAGGACTGGTAAAAACTTAGTTATGGCTTTGACGTCAGACTTAAGATCTCATTATTACTTTCACTCGGGCTGCTGAACAAAAGGTTACCTTTTTGAGCGCGAATCGAATAAAGCTGGATTGGTTTGTCAATTTTTTTAGCAAGACTGACTAAAAGGTTTAATTCTGGTGAAGAGTCTAGTTTAAGTTTATAAACAAGACCTGTTTCCTTTGCGAGATAGATACCGGTTTCATCTGCGGCGAGCTGAACATGACTAGTTATTTTGAAGTCAGCATTTAACTCAGGAATTGACAGCTGTAACTTAGTTTCATGTTTTACTACATCATATATATAAAGTTGATTTTTTAGATCAGTAAAGACAATGGTTTGGTTATCTAACCAGTCAAACTGGTATGGGTTAGATATAGAAATTGGTGTTTTTTGGTTAAAGCGCATATCGTAAATAAAGAGAGTGCGAGTGCCTGTTTCAGCATCTTGATTTAGCGCTACGATTCTATCTTTTCTTGCTTTTAAACTGGTAAGTCTGCCTTCTAAAGGAAGTTTTAACTTAGGTTTAAAACTTGGTAAGTGGACGAGTTGATATCTTTGGCTTTGATAGTCACCAACAATAGCTTGTTTATGGTCAATGTCGGTGCTCATCAAGATAAAATGTGGATCATCTAAACTTGAAATCTTTTGGTATGCTTCATCAATGTATTTCACTATTTCGAAACGGCTCTGTTGCCAGTTATATAACGTTAAGGCGTGTGAGTTGTCATCGATTAAGTGTAAGCCGTATTCAGAAATACTGGGTCTCGCGAATGCTGTTATTTTTTTAGTCAGAATATTATATTGGTAGGCGTCCGTATCAAAAATTGATGACGTTGCTAAAATATGATTACGATTGATTGCAAATGCCTTATTAAGTCTCGGTAGATTTAATTTCAAAGGCTCTAACAATTCAAATGAATCTAGTTTAAATTGGTAGAGTGTATTTTTATCAAGCGATATCCAAGATAAAATCGATTGCTGTTCATCATAACTTATGCCTTTAATTATATTATATAAATCGGCTACTTTTTTAGGGGCATGTCCGTTTGCACTGCTGATATACAACTTATGACCGTTGCCTGTATAACGCTGGAAAATGATCTTATTAGGATTCCTTGACACCCCTAGCAATAAGTCTCCAGTTCCGACTTTACTGGGTGTTGTAATTCGAACTTCTTGTTGGTTTTCCAAATCATAGGAATATATAGCATCTGCATATGAGCCGTCTTGATAGGCTCTTTTATTAAAAAATAAAATATCATCTAATGAAGAAACGCGGCTTGCAATAGAGAGATCTGCTAGTTTTTCACAGCTAATCAACTCTTCGGTGGTGGGGGAAGTTGATTCAAAGTCGCTTATAGACCAAATACCACAATATCTTTGATTAGTTAACCCTTCAAGTGAACTGCCATTGTGCTTCGAAAAGTAGAGCCGTTGGCTATTATCAGACCAGCCCTGCAGCTTTATTTTTTCAAAGGGTAATTCAATGACTTTAATTTTTTCTTTCTCTAAATCTAATACATGAACCTTGTTGCCTAGCCCTGCGCTATAGCTTGATACGTTCTGATGTGCCAAATATTTATGGTTTGGCGAAAGCATCTCATTAGTATGTGTGCCTTTATACCAAGACAAAGAACGAGACGTGAATTCAATTGGCTCAGCATGAATTAAGTCAGCTTTTGATTGTGGTTCAGAGTTTGTATGAAGTTTATACAAAAAGAATGAGATTAAACCCACAATAGTAATGCTTAATAATATAACCAAGTACTTGTTATTATTTGACTTACTGATAGAGGTTGTAGGTGGTTTACTATTGGCTGATAAAGGTTTTATAGAACCAGTTGTTGCACTATTTGCTGCTATATTTTCAACAGACAAGAACAGTGAGTAGCCTTTTCGGTAGTGTGTTTTTATCGATAGGCCCGGTTCTAGCTCTGATTTTAGGGTCTTTCTAAGATCAGAAATGGCGCGATTAATCGCATTATCATCAACAAATCCTTTTTGCCAAACCTGCTCTGTAAGCTCTTGTCGCGTGATGATGCGTTCATTATTTAGAATAAAGTACTCGAGTAACTTAAATGAAAGAGGATCAAGTTCTCTTTTTTGTGTGCCATCTGTAATAGATTGTGTTGCGAAATCGCAGATCCAGGCGCCAATCTTGTAACGTGCCATTGTCGAACTCAAGTTTATTTCCTTGCTATTTTGTTAATAATATTTCTTAGCAGGCGCAATTAAAAACCCAAACTTCATATATTTCAAGGGTAAGGGATTAATAATTGTGAACAAGCCTCGCTAAGAGGCTTGATAGATTTTGAGATTGCTTAATCTAAAATAGGAAATTGTGTGGCAATGTCGCTGTCAGTGCTTTGTGCAACCCAACCGGCTTCATTATTGAAAAAGCGAATGGCGGTAAACTCTGGGTTGCTGCCCATATCAAACCAATGTTGAGTATTTGCTGGTACAGAAATTAAATCACCTTGCTGACATAACACTTGATAAACGCGCTCATTTAAATGCAAACAAAATAGCCCCTGACCTTTTACAAAGAAGCGTACTTCATCTTCGCTGTGAGTATGCTCGAATAAAAACTTTTGTCTTAATTCGGCAGCATTAGGGTTGCCTTTGGCCAACGAGATAACGTCTACGGTTTGGTAGCCACCATCTTGTTGTACGCGAGCAATGTCATCCGCGTAGGCTGAAATAATATCTTCTTGTGTACTTTCGGCTGCAATTTCGGCATTTGCTTGCCATTGCTCGAATAACACGCCAGCTTTGTTTAACTCGGTTTGAATGGCTTTAAAGTCTGCGCTTTGGAAGATCACCTGCGCAGGCTCATTATGACGGTAGATGGTTAAATTACTCATACAAATAACGCTTCATTAAATTGTGTAAAATCTTCGATAAATGGGTGTGTTTCACTACGGGCTTGGTCATCGCGCCATAGTTGCAAGGTATACATACCCGCTGCTTTGGCTGCGTCTAACTCTGCTAACACATCACTTAAAAATACCAGTTCATTTGCCGCAAAGGGGAGCTGCGCTAAGATATTTTCATAAGATCTTTGTTCTTTTTTGCCACCGATCTTAGTGTCGAAATAGTCACTGAATAACGGGCGAATATCGCCAAAATCAGAGTATTCAAATAACAGTTGTTGTGCTTTTACTGAGCCTGATGAATAGACATACAGCTCTCGCCCAGCGGCTTTTTGCGAAGCAAGAAACTGTTGTGCGTCTGGATAGATGTGCCCGGTAAAGTCACCTTGTTGGTAACCCGTTTGCCAGATCAAACCTTGCAATTGTTTAAGTGGCGTGATTTTTTTGTCTTCGGTTATCCAGCCAAGCAAGGCGTCAATTACTGTGCTTAATGGCGCATCAGGCTGTGCGATTTCGGCTTTTACCGCCTGTATTTGCTCAGCAACTTCTGGTTTGTCTTGATTTTGCTCGGCAAATTGCGCAAGGTGTTGAGTTGCATAGGGGAACAGAATATCTTTTACAAATGAGATACGAGTAATGGTGCCTTCAATATCTGTGATGATGGCTTTGATCATAAAGTTGACTCCAATTTAATGCGCTCCAATTCACAGGCGAATAAAAACTCTAGCCCTTCAATATGGCGACGGGTTTCTGTCACGCTATTACCTATGGCATATAAACCGTGACCGCGGATCAATACGCCATGTACCACAGGTTCAGATTGATGACGCTGTGCGACAAGCTCGGCCAGTCTGTCGATGTCTTGATCATTGTCGAAAATGGCAATCTTTAATGTGCTTTCGTGACTGCTAATACCGCGTAACGACTTTTGCATCTCATAGCCTTGTATGGACAAGGCATTACCTTTGATAAAGCGTGTTAGCACAGTGGCAGCGACTGAGTGAGTGTGTAATACACATTCAGTATCAGGTTGCAGTTGAAACAGTTTTAAATGCAGGGCTGTTTCGGCCGAAGGCTTACCATCACCTGCTATGATCTCGCCATGCTGATTAAGATCTAAGAAATGCTCTGCTGCTAAATGGCCTTTATCGTAACCGCTGGCAGTTACAACAAAGCCTGTCTCTGTTTTAATTGAGAAGTTTCCACCTGTCGCGGGTACCCAGCCTTTTTGGCTAACCCAACGACCGGCTTCTATCAGTGCGATTTTTGCGGCATTATTCTGCATAATAAAGAATCTCAAAAATAATTTTAGACGGCTATACATCTATTTTTGGCAATGATAGCATCGCTCGTGCGAAAGCACCATCAACAAAAAAGGGGTCCTTGTGCAAAGTAAATTACCTAATTTAGGCGTGAGCATATTCTCGCAAATGACTGGTTTGGCTAATCAGTATCAAGCACTGAATTTATCTCAGGGTTTTCCTGAATTTGACGCTCCGACGCTGTTAAAAGAGCGACTGGCGTATTACAGTCAAAGTGGTTTTAACCAATATGCGCCATCGAGTGGTGTACCTGCTTTACAACAGCAAATCGCGCAATTGGTTGAGCGCAACTATGGCCTGACGGTGAATGCAGAGCACTCTGTTACGGTGACATCGGGTGCAACCGAAGCCTTATATGTGGCTATTCAGGCATTAGTTAGTCCTGAAGATGAAGTGATTGTATTTGACCCAGCTTACGACTCTTATAAGCCAGCGATTGAGTTAGCAGGTGGTAAAACCGTGCATATCGCGCTAACTGCGCCAGATTATAAAATTGATTGGCAGCAAGTGGCTGAGGCAATTACAGATAAAACTAAAGCCATTATTATCAACACCCCACATAACCCAAGTACTAAGACGTTAAAGCAAACAGATATTGAGGCATTAAAACATTTACTCGAGCAGCATGACTTATATTTGATCAGCGATGAAGTGTACGAGCATATTTGCTTTGATGGGCAAGCGCATTTAAGTGCTTTACGTGATGAACATTTATTTGCTCGCAGTTTTGTGGTGTCGAGTTTTGGTAAAACATTCCATTGCACAGGTTGGAAAATGGGTTATTGCGTGGCACCAGCGGCATTGATGACTGAGTTTCGTAAGATCCACCAATATGTGAACTTCTCGAGCTTTACGCCAGCACAGTTAGCTATCGCCGATGCGATGGCCGAGCAGCCTGAGCACATTGACGAGTTAAATGCACTTTATCAGCAAAAGCGCGACCTGTTAATCGAAGCGCTTGCATCGAGTCGCTTCAAAATTTTGCCAAGCGAAGGCACTTATTTTTTATTGTTAGATTACAGTGATATTTCCGAGTTAGACGATATGGCATTTTGCGAATACCTCGTAAAAGAAGTGGGCGTTGCTGCGATCCCGTTAAGTGTATTCTATCACCAAGCACCAAATGACAAAGTGATCCGTTTGTGTTTTGCCAAAGAAGACTCAACCCTGATTGCTGCTGCGGAGAAATTATGTCAGCTATAAACTCAGAAAGCTTAAAAGTTGCCTTAGTGCAAAGCGATATTGTTTGGTTACAGCCGCAGCAAAATCTAGACAATCTAACGATGCAATTAAAGCAAATTGAGTTGGTTGATTTAATTCTTTTACCTGAAACCTTTGCTACGGGATTTGCGATTAGCTTAGATGTTGCAGAAGCCGAACAAGGGCCTGTTTTCAACTGGATGCAAACACAAGCTGATGCACACAATGCGGTGGTTGCAGGCTCTGTACTGGTTGAGCAACAAGGCAAGAAAGCCAATCGCTTTTATTGGTGTTGGCCTGATGGCAGCTTTGAGTTTTACGATAAGCGCCATTTATTTTGTCTAGGCAAAGAAGGTGATTTTGTACGTGCTGGTGATAGCCGCAAAGTCTTTACTATTAAAGGTTTTAGATTGATACCGCAGATTTGTTATGACTTACGCTTTCCTGTGTTTCAGCGTAACCGTAACGACTATGACGTGATGGTCAATGTCGCGAACTGGCCTGCGGCGCGTCGCCGTATTTGGGATACCTTGCTTCAAGCCCGCGCCATTGAAAACCAATGTTACGTGTTAGCCTGTAACCGTGTAGGTGATGATGGTAATGGCGTTGCGCATAATGGCGGAACGGCAGCCTATGACTTTGTCGGTGATGCTTTGTCTCAGGGTGAAGATAACAAGCCAGGTGTTGTGATAACTGAGCTTAGCAAAGAGAAACTCGAGCAATTCAGAAAAAGCTTTCCTGCCCATCTAGATGCGGATGATTTCTCGATAAACTTTTAGATATTAATCGGCTAATTAACCAAATATCTGGTTAATCAAATAAAAATGGGCGCGTGAATACGTGCCCATTTTTGTTACTCATTGTTTTCTACTCAAGATAGATTAAAGCTTTTCTAAGATAGATTCCGCTTTTGATACTTCGAATTCACCTGCAGCTTCTACTGCAAGCTCAGTAATCACGCCATTTTCGATGATCATGGCATAACGCTGTGAACGCACGCCGCCAAAGCTACCTGTTTCTTTATCCAGACCGATGGCTTTAGTGAATGCTGCATCACCATCACCTAGCATCATTAACTCGCTAGCATTATGCGCTTCACCCCAAGCTTTCATTACAAATGCATCATTTACAGATACACAAGCAATAATATCAACGCCTTTTGCTTTGATTTGGTCTGCAAGCACCACATAACCAGGTAGGTGGGCGGCAGAGCAAGTAGGTGTGAAAGCGCCAGGAACTGCAAATAAAACCACTTTTTTATCTGCAAATAATTCAGTCACTTGGTGGCTTTGCATGCCATCAGCAGTCAGTTCGGTTAGCACAATATTAGGTAGAGTTTGGCCTTGTCTGATCATGTTATTTCTCTCAATAAAATTAGTTCTGAAGAGTGTAGCTTTAAATTTGATAGATAAACACCGAGAAAGAGTAAGGTTTATTCAGTGTTTAATTAATGTAAATAAAGTGTTTATTTTTGTTTTTCTTGATGGTAGGTTATTCCTGCTCATTATTGAGTGAAATTAAAATATTAATAAGGACAATTAAAATGAAAAAACTAATCGCTTTGATGGCGCTTGTAGCAGGCCTATTCTCAGTTAACTCTCACGCCAACTCTGTATCATGCTATGTAGATACAATGAAGTACGATAACTATACGCAAAACCGTTGTTGGGGGGCTGAGTCAAACCCACAGTTCTCACCTAAAGTTGCGTTTAAGGTAAATACTTCAAAAGAAGTTGCACGTGTTGAATGGACGTTCAGTGGTATTTATGACCGTTCAAGTGCGAATAAGTGCAAAGGTACGACGTGCGTTGTAGATGTATACAAAATCGAAGAAGGCTATATGAAAGCATGTGTAGATAAGATCTACTACAAAGATTATACATGGGCTGATGTAAACTGGTGTGCGACGGCTAACTATATGTATTCACGTTCAGGTATGTGGAACTAGTAAGTTTCTTAGACGACGAGAAATCAAGTGCCATAGGTATGGCACTTGTATCAGGTCTAAAGCTTATTTAATGCATTCACCATTGCTTCTGCAACAGCCTTTGATGATTGAAAGTTAGTACCCGTTATCACACGTCCATCGATTTCCACATAAGATTGATTTCGCTCTCCATACTTAAATGCACCTCCTCTTTGCTTTATGAGTGTTTCGATTTCAAATGGAAATTCTTGGTAATAGGCGGCATCGGTTTTTTCAAAAGCAATAGGGTAACCACTGATGGTTTTACCAGACACTAAATACTCACCGCTGCTCAGTTTTAAATTCACAATGCCTGCAGTGCCATGACACACCGACGAGACTATACCTTGGTTTTGTTCGTATACCAGCATTGAAATTTCTTGAAGCGCTTTATTTTCTGCGACTTGATACATGGCATTGCCACCACCGACATAATGTACGGCTAAATACTGACTAGCATCGATTTGCTCTGGTTTTGCTGTATTAGCAAGTGCATACATAAAGTCTCGGTCGTAGATATATTTGCGATGCATAGGATCTGAAGTATTGATGTACGCAAGTGGTAATTGACCGCCTTTAGGGGTTACAAAATCAACTTGATAGCCAGCCTTAATAAATACATCGTAGGCATGAACGAGTTCTGAAAAGCTGGTGCCAGTTGCCAACTTTGAATCACCATGAAAATCGGCGCTCGAGGCAATAAACAGCACGCGTTTACCTGCTGCAAATTTGTGTTGGTCTTGGTTTTTTTTACCTACAACTTGAGTTGCAGTTTTGCTGACGATTAGCCACTTATCATCAAACCTTTTTATTAAAAATTGATCAATATACTGCTTTAGTGGATCATAAGTGGTGATTTTTGCTCTAGCAACAGCTGTATCGCCATCAATTTTTAGTGATAATAAATGACCATGTCTAGGTTTGGACTTTTTACTAAACCAACTTGCGTACTCTGACGCTGATACTTGCCAAAAAGCTTTTTTTCTGTGGTTTAGTAACAACTGTGCCTGCGGGTGAAATGCAGATTTAATTAATGTTTGATCTGCGTTACTCGTGCCATCAAGATAGTTTTGAATAACCTGTTTTACTGCTAAGTTGTCCGCTTGGTGATTATTAGCCCAACTAATGGTTGGGCTTAAAAAGGTGGTGATTAAAATTAAATATAACCATTTCATCTTTGTGCTCCATAAGTGATGTCTGCACAAAGTTAAATTATATTTATATATAACAATAGGCTAGGTTATATTCCAGAAGTCCTAAATTATATTTCAGCAGTGCGAAATTGGTTTGGGGTCATTCCTGTTTGCTGTTTAAAGGTGCTGTAAAACGTCGATGACGAGCTGAAACCGCATCGCTCTGCAATTTCTTCTACAGGCATTTCTGGATAAGCCTTCAAACTTTCTTTTGCTTTGGTTATGCGTTGTGTATTAATGAACTGCTTAAAGTTCATTTGGTAGTGATCGTTGAGTAATTGAGAGAGCTGTGTGTGAGTTGCGCTCATGCGCTTTGCAAGTCGCGGTAGAGAAAGTTGTGGGTCTAAATAAACCTGCTCAGTCTCAATTAAATTATTCAGTAAGTTTGAGAAGCGGGTAGTTTGTTCTGTGCTGAGTTTATTATTTTGATATTTGCTTTGCGTGGTCGAAGCCTTCTCCTGCCATTTAGATTTAAGTGCCAATAGCAGGGTAAGATATAACACCAGTGAAAAGCTTAATGCCCCCATAATATAAGAAGTATAAGATGCGGTAAAATAGGCCATCCAAATTAGCCAGCTACCCGCTAATACGACAACAGGCTGCTGTGTTAATAACTGCTTAGATAGCGCTAATTTGTCCACATTTCTTCGTGCGTACATAACAGAAGCTATGATCAAACTAATCAACCATACATAACTTGAACCGCGATAGATCCAATATTGCCATAGCGCTAGATAATCTTGATATGGGAAGAGTATGCCAGTGACAACGGTTAAAATAGTAAAACAGCACAGTGTGATTGTGAGCCGCTTCATAGTTAAGTTATTTAAGGTCGATTGTGCAACATAAGCAAGGATACAAGGGCCAATCAGCAGGCAAGCAGTCAACCCCAGCTGTAAAATGTTCTTATCTAATGTAGGTGTGAAGTAAAATGCCACCGACTTACCAATTCTGACACTCAACAAAATCAGCAATATAGCTAACCAATTATCGGTATCTTGCTTATCTTTCTTTAAAAATAGAAACAGGGCTAACAGCAGGCCATTGAATGCCCCCAGTGATGAGAAAAAAAATAACAGGTGTGAAGAAACGCTCATACTCTTTGATAGTGTTTTTCTTTACTATCCCAAATTGCGGTGGTGAGTGCAATTTAAAGCATAGGAGCGTTTTAAAAAGTTATACTTTTTGACGTGATAGTTTGGGCTCTATAAATAGCAAAACCAATCCCATCACAGCACTAAATAAACCAATAAATTGCAGCATAACATTTCCAATTCTGGTTTTAGCTTGCTCGCCTTGCAAATAGTATTTTCTTTTACCTGATTGGGTATCAAGGACGAGATATTTACCTTGATATTCAAATGTTAGTTGAGTACTGATTTTTTTTCGTTTTAACATTTCAAGATTTTTCTGTATTCGAGCCTCTGGAGTGTCTTCGAACTCAGCCCATACGCGAAAGATATCTTCTGGCTCCCCCGCTAAAATGATGCCATTAGAGCGATACTCATATTGAGTTTCTGATAGTAGCAGCTTTTGGAAACCGACATAAAAGCTTGCTACGCCAAACGCAATTAATAGCATGGCGCTATAAAGCAATTTACGCTGCTTTCGTTCAGAAGTGACTTGCTGTGAAGTGTACCAACTATCTAGATCGGGGATATGTCTTAGCGACGCCATATTGCCTTTGTCTTTTAAACCCGACATAAATGCATCGACATCCATTGATAGCGCACTGAGCAATTGCCTAAAAACCTCATTAGAGGGAGTAGATTTATCATTCTCAAGTTTTGATAAATAACTTTGCTCTACCTGCATACGTTCAGCAAACTGCGGTTGGCTTAATTCCATATCTGTACGCAGCTGTTTGATATATTGTCCGAGTGTCATAACCGATTCCTGTTGTTGTGGTAATTGACGCATTATTCTTGGTAATTCATCCATAAATACCAACATGAATATTTAGGAATGTTTATGAATATTAAGTTTTTTATTTCAATTCTATGCTTGCAGCGCGTTTTTGACATGTTTTGCAATGGCCATGCTGGCTGTGAGTCCGGGGGACTCAATACCAAATAAATTCACTAGACCCGCTATACCATGTTGCAGCTCAGTTTGAATGACGAAATCTTGTTGACCGCTTAAAGTGAGCTTAGGGCGAATACCCGCATAATCACAATGTAGCTTGGTTTCGTCCAAGTCGGGCCAGTAGCGTTTTATCGCCGATACAAATTTGGCTTTTTGTGTTACGTCAGTTTGATAATTCAGGTTATCAATAAATTTGGTATCAGGGCCAAATTTGAGTTGATTAGCCATATCTAGGGTCGCGTGGATCCCTAGGCCATGTTGTTCAGGTATGGGATAAATAAGGTGCTTGAATGGGTGTTTGCCTTGATAGGTAAAGTATTGGCCGCGGCAGTAATGCAGCTCAGGAATTAAAGTGTGATTGACTCCTTCAATGTGCCGCGCAACATCTTGTGCAAATAGCCCTGCGGTATTGATAAGGCTCTTACAATGCAACTGCATTTCTTCGCCATCACAGTACAAAGAGACCACAAACCCAGTTTCATCAGGTACGGCTTTCACAAAGCGTGTGTTTGCAACATATAGACTCTGATTTTGCTCAATCTGTGTGATGAAAGAGTACATCAACTGGTGGCTATCAATAATGCCTGTAGAGGGAGAGTAGAGTGCCTCATATAGGGTAAGGTCTGGTGCATAGTCTTGCTGTGCCTGCTTGGATAGCCAAGCTAAATCATTGACGCCATTCAGGATAGCTTGTTGACGAATATATTCTAGTTTGTCAGCTTCATCATCATTTTGTGCAATCAATACTTTGCCAATGGGTTTGATGGGCACATGAAATGCTTGGCAGTGTTTATAAAGAAGTGCTTTACCTTGTACACAGAGCGACGCTTTTAAGCTGTTTTCGGGATAATAAATACCTGCATGAATGACTTCGCTGTTACGACTTGATGTATGCTCACCAAAGAGAGTATTTTGCTCAATAACTAAGACATTATGTGACCCACTGAGTTGAGCACCAATGGCTAATCCGACTACACCAGCACCAATGATTAATGTTTCGACATTTTCCAAAAAGATGACACCTTTAAGTTACTTAAAACGAGTTTAGTCGTCACTGACAAACCTATTTGTGAAGGCATTCATATAACAACAGAAGTAATGACACTGAATTTATACACTTTTAGCGTGCAAATTTATGTGCTCTTTCTACAACTGCTGCAGTCATACGTGATATACAGCACAGCTCGCCTTTTGCATTGGTGATTTTAACCTCCCATACTGAGGTGCGCTTTCCTAAGTGCAACGGTCTAGCTGTAGCAGTTAAGATACCATTACGAGACGCCTTGAGATGATTGGCGTTGATCTCCTGGCCAACACAATAAAACCTCTCAAAATCAACGACAAAATTAGCAGCGTAACTGGCTACAGTCTCTGCTAGCGCGACATTTGCACCGCCATGTACCATACCAATTGGGTTATGATGACCGGTTGTTGCAGGCATGGTGGCAACTAGGTAGTCATCACCAATTTCAGAAATTTCGATCCCTAAGGTTTTCATTAGGGAGCCTTTGCCATGTAAACCCGCATCCAGTTTTTGGCATAGCTCAAGTGTGATTGGATGATACCAAATGGCCATCTTAACTTACCTGCTTGTTGGGAGTTGGTTAACCAAAAGAGATAGGACGGCGACCAGTATCGCTGTCTTTTTTGTTCTTACGGCTACGACTACGTTTGCGTTTAGTGGGGGCTTCTTCTATTGGCGGTGTAGGCTCTGCCTTTACTGCAGATGTAACACCCTCAGCTAAGGTCAGTAAAAAATCGTCACCATTAAAATGTAGACTGTCACCTGAGTACATTTTTTTACGCTTAACTGTGCATAATTCCATGTTAACGCCTACGTAGCCATCGGCGATCAATTGTTTTGCTTGTCCGCCTGTTTCGGCTAAGTCTAGCACTTTTAGTAGGTTACATAGCTCTATAGGTTCTTCTTCTAGTTCAATTTCAATGTATGCAGGTTCGTATTCAGACATGGCGTTCATCTTCAAAATCATCTTTGCGACAGTATAATACTAATCCTCAATAAGTCTTAATCATTTTGAGAGACTAAAGTTGCCGCGAACCATGTTAAAAATCTCTCATTTAGAACAACTAAACAGCAAAATTTTTGCCTCGTTATCGACAAGCTTTCCTTGCCTCAAAATAGCTCATTTAATTAAGAGGATTGGTATAACGCTTAGTTGAGGTGAATGACGAAACTTTTTCGCGAGCCATACGGTCTTAAGTTTTATTGCGCTTGTCATTTTTCTGCAGCAAATAACAGGTAACTTGCGCATCGCTTTTAAACAGTTAGGAGTAGGGTGAGCATGGGCGTAAGAAGTCAGCTAAGACGTGAGTTAATGAACCTAGATGCTAGTGGGCTAATGACCGCAGATGATGTAAGAATGCATTTGATGAAGTCTAAAGCGCTCGTTCGTCAAACTGGCCTAAGTTTGGTGGCACGATTTAATGCCCATCACAATAAAGTGTTGGCAGGGTTACCTAGCCATGAAAAGGGTCTGGAGCATCAACAACATAAATTGTTTAAAGAAGTCTTATATCTACGTAACTCAGTTCAGAGTTGGCTCTCAAAGGCACATTAACCTAAGTTATTGACATTTAAGAGACATGTTATGTAGGCTGAGCTAAAAAAATAGGCATGGAGCCAGTCAATTGAACTTAAAACACCTTTCTACATCTATAATGAGTTTCCTAGTGCTTTCAGCCTGCCAACAGCCGATTGTGCATATTTATCATGAAGGTTTATCTGATATACAGCGCTTTCAATTAAAGCAGCAGTTTGAGCAGCAGCAAATTAACTATGAGTTTACTGATCTAGCGACTCCTGATAAATACAGTACACCACACTTACTGTATTTTCCGGGCGATGTAACAGAAACTTATATTCAAAATATTGAACATATTGTCAGAGGTTTGGGCTTCGATAGGTTTGACAGCCAGGTATTTAGTCATACAGGGCATTATTATACAAAAGGTAATCTAGGCCTCTATTTTCCGAGTGTTTACTCGGAGCGAGTGCTGCCTGAATTACTGTTTGCCCATAACTGCGGTGATCAAGACTTTCAAATTAACATCAAAACCAACGGGCAATGGACAGCGATGAACAGTCCGGTCGATTTAAAAGGTATGGATCTTAAGTGGCAGTTTTACGAAAATTTTTTCAAGCTTAGGCGCTACTTCAGTGATGGCACGTTTCAACAGCAAGTTTATCAGGTAAAACAGCATCAAGTGAGAACATTGCAGGGCTACAAACCTGCTGTGACCTATGAAGTCTTAGGGCACAGAGACTATTCGTTTAGCTTATTCAATTGTGACCTGCAGGCCATATTTGCTGATTAATGCTTTGCCAATAATTTATTGGCATCAGCCAAGCGCAGCAGGCCTTGTTTTATGGCCGGTAGGTTAGGCTTGAAAGGCACGTGGCTGGCCATCATGTCATTTAGCACTGGAAATTCGTGTAAGCTTTGCGCATAAATTTCTTGGGCTTTCTGCGTTAATAAGAAAGCAATAAATTGTTCAGCATGTTCTTTATTAGGAGCATGTTTTGCTATGGCGGCCGTAGTAGTAGAAACAGGCGTGAGACCGTCTTCAGTTTGTAAAAAATGAATACTGAGCTTTTTCGCCAGCATTTGGTCACGCTTATTATCGGCGCGCTTCATCATGTGCCAATAATAGTGGTTGGCGAAGGCGAGCTTACAATGCCCTTGCGCTAGGGCACGTAACTGATCGCGATCTCCACCACTGGGTCGTTTGGCTAATAATTTATTACCGAGCTTTAACCAGTCACTGTCTTTTTTATTGTCTGTTGTCAGCAATGCTGCGGCTAAGGTCGCATTGTAGTTATGTTGCCAATCACGAATACATAAGGCGCTTTGATAGTCTGTTTGCTTTAACTGAGCAAATGAATCTGGGATCGGTAGAAATGTTTGCTGTGACAAGCTGAATAAAGCGCGTGTACGCATTGAAATGCTGATCCAGTAACCTTGTTCATCATACAGCGCACTAGAAACATCTTGCCATGCTTGCCTGTTCCCTATTGGTTGTAATAAATCCTTATGATTATGAAGTTGTGCCAAATCTGAGCTTAAAATCACATCTGCTTGAGAATCTTCTCCGTCCTGTTTTAAGCGAGCAAGCAAGCGCTTTGATTTA